>LKMJ01007726.1_pt1 | contig 10134 bp, 10 predicted proteins | sample 643391 | NCBI WGS metagenome assembly LKMJ01 (sample SAMN04112250, study PRJNA286221) | soda lake metagenome | biome: soda lake; feature: Kulunda Steppe; material: water; isolation source: sample PL-Br10 brine of Picturesque Lake | place: Russia: Kulunda steppe | collected 2010-07
GTGTGTGTGTGTGTGTGTGTGTGTGTGTGTGTGTGTGTGTGTGTGTGTGTGTGTGTGTGTGTGTGTGTGTACTGTGTCTGTATGTGTGATGTGTATTTGTGTGTCTGTGCATGTGCGCATGTGCATATGTGTGTGTATACATACGCGTGTGTGATTAGCTCATACCTGTCAAGCACCCCGCCTTTTGTTAGACATGCAAGGTAGAACACTGATGAGACAGCTAGTGACAGCCAGCAGCTTCGGGGGCTGCTGTTACCTATTTTTAGCCTTATCATTCTAGGAATTGACCCATCATCACTCTCTCAGCATTTGAGGTCTGCACTTGCAGAAGGACTGCAATTCCATCTACGACGGTCGCTTCAAATAATTTCAATTTGCGTTACTTGATACGAGTCCACTTTTCATTTTTTTGCTCAGAGCACATGACTGTTGTGCAAGACTTTGAACCCTCTGATGTCTCTGATGAAGAGGACAGGGAAATTGTTGCCAAGCCCCACCTTAAGAGTGGGGTTTGCCTTGATGATGTGGATACTGGTGTTTTGCGCAAGCGCTTCAGGATTCCACCTGCTGAGGTGGATCAGCTACTGGCTGAGCGTGGTATCTCCAAGCAGGACAGCCATGCAGTGCATGCCTTCCTCATGTCATTGGTGCAGCCTGCCGCCTGTCTTGCACGAGCACCGATTTCCACGTTTCACGTAGGGTGAGTGCACACGTGAACTTGAGCTTGCTGAGTGGGCTATGTATTTCTGTGTTGTAATTATACTGATTGACAGGTCATCCTTCTAATGCGTGAACTTCTTTGAAATAACATCGGTATTACCAAGACTTGTCAGAGGCCTACGTCTCATTCATGGAACCTGTGGGCACACGCGCACACGCACACACGCAAACACATGCACACACTCACACACACATATACACACACTTTTTGCACGTTCAGACTAGCACGCACAAACATTTTTCTCAATAATTCCAAGGAACACCTGCATGCACTGCACCCAGGGCTGTCGGATTGGGAGTCAGTGGTGCAATATATGTCGGTGTGAACGTGGAATTCCCGCTCAACCACCTTAACAACTCCATTCATGCTGAGCAGGTATTCTATGATGTGTGTCTATGCAGAAACGGGAAGGTGCAAGAAACCATAGGATATGCAAGCGTCCATGAGTTCCTATGGGACCATTCACTGAGTCTGTTTATCCTAGGTTGCTTTCACAGTGGTTGTCAATTGTGCTCACGCTGCCAATAGAGCAAGGGTAGGGCACCAGACGTGGATGCAAAAAGAACTGCTTACAAACAAACAAATAGTTGGACGTAGCATTATTGATTTGCACTCAAATATGGCCAGCTTTCTGCAGTCTCAAGTGGAAAACGCACAAAGGCCCACCGGACCTGCCTGCTATCAATCAGCTGACAGACTTAATGTGCTTAGCTTCAAGCTCATCATCTGTACAGCAGCGGCAGGCAATGCCCCCAGATTGGTTTCATATACATGAGCATGCCAGACATGCAGCCAGACATGCAAGCTTGACTCTTTGTGCCTGTAGTTCTTGCTGCTCAACTGCTTGCAACATGGAGAGCAAGGCCTAGAGGTGCTGGCCGTATCTGCAGCTCCGTGCGGGCATTGCCGTCAATTCATGGTTGAGACAACGACTGCAGTAAGTTTTGAGTGTGTAAGGGGCTCTGATTATTCAGACAGAGTTGGGTGTACGAGGGGCTCTGGGATTTCAAGTTTCGTGCGTCTATGAGCAGAAAGTTGCAAATTGTCACCAAGGACATGGAACACAGCACCCATGATTGTGAGGAGTACTAATGGCAAAAATAAATACCAATTTTGCCCATCCCCTGGTTACTCAGCCACCAGTACTTGTGATTTTGCCCATCGCTCCTCTACTTTCTTTTCTCATGTATGCCCTTTTTCTTCTTTTTTCTCATGTTTTCTCGTCGTGCTTGTAATCCATATCTGCCTGGCACCTATTGCACTGTAGGACAAGGCTCGTATAGTCTTCGAGGCCACTGAAGAGCAAGCTACCAGCAGCGACAGTGGGACTGGTAATAACGGAAAAAAAGGTGCGCACAAAAAGATTGTTATGCTTGTTACGGAGAATGAGGGCGCCTTGATTAGCTTCTCCATAGTTCGAGAATCCCGTATGTGAGGAACCTTTCTGACGTGAGCATGTGAACATTCCTGTGGGGAATTCCTCGACCATCGTCTTGGGCCTTAGGGACCATCTGTTGGCTTCCTGTTTGCACATCAAACACATAGCCAGTGGCTCCTGTCAAACGCTCAATCATTATGACTCTCTAGGCAATCTTGGATGCATCCGAACAAGATCAGCCCGCAACCTGAGGCAACAGGGCATCCTTCCCTGCATAGATCATGCTGTTGAGCAGCTGGCAAGTATATGCCTTATTGTCCTCAGAAGGATGGCACATCCACAAAAAAGCAGGCAGGGTTGGAAGTTGGGCAAGGCTTCTTGAGGAGGCAATGCTCAGCATTGGGTTGCGGTCACTCTGCTGACAGCCTGGGGGTGTCTACATCTGCAGTTTGTCTACATCTGCAGTTTGTCTACATCTGCAGTTCGTCTACAGCTACAGTTTGTCTACATCTGCAGTTTGTCTACATCTGCAATGCGGTGTCACTCTGCTGACAGCCTGGGGGTGTCTACATCTGCAGTTTGGCCAGCCACACAGGTCCATTGCAAGATCAAACCACCCTGCCATGCAGGTGCTTCAAGCGGCGGCAATCACCGTAAAGCAGTTGGCCCAAAGGTGTACAAATCATACAATTTGAATGACCTGCTACCCCTCAAGTTTGGCCCCATGGATCTCATGTCTGATGGAAAAGCATTCCCTTTGCTTCTTGCTGAGCAACAGCACAAGGTGAGAGTGCAGTATCTGAGGTGCATGCCACATCTTTGCAGGATCAGCATGCCTGTGACTATGAACATGTGTATACCAAACATATACTGTCTGCATGTGTGCAGACATTTGACCTGCGTAAACCTGTTTCTAAATACATGCATGTTCAAGTATAAACTTCGTTTTGCAGAGAAGCTTCTCAGGGATGCTGACTGATGTGCGTAGAATAAGTCTCTTTCCATATGGAAAGACTTTTTCATTTTCTCTGCAGAGAAAATAAGCAAAACTACAGCTATAATGACACATTTGAGATGTCGCGTATCCATGCACAAGCGACTTGGCCTGCCCTTTGGCCCGCAGGTCATTGTTTCTCAGCATAGTATATCAAAGCTCACAGCAAAGCGAGGCGTATTGTCCGAGTGCTTAGTCTCTGCCATCAAGCAAGCTGAGCGTTGGGCGCAGCAGGTGAGCAGGCCAAGCACACTAAATTTTGGCAGGTGCAACATCCAAATACTAGTGTCTAGCCTGCATTGCCATTTTTGTGTCTGGTCTGCATTGCCATTTTTGGTGTCTATTCTGTATTGCCATGCGAAAATGCTATGTGTATCTCACATGTCCCAATGAGTGCTCTATCCATCAAAAGGAGAGCATCTTACTACTGGCCTGCTCTACTTGCACACAAGCTCACGATGGTAAAGGCAATGTATTGCAAACCAGGGTTCCTGAAGCAGTCTTATGCATGCATTTAATCTGAATTGCGGGCTTCAATGGCAAACCTTCAGCCCCACATTGCTGTAGACAGCCTTTCGCGTACGCTGTGCGCAACAGGTGCAGTGCTATTTGTAGCATAGTGAACCTTTAACTCGAGACATACTTATCTTGCCTCTAGATGGCACTATCCAATTCAATATTTTCAAACTATGGCCATTTTCCTGTTGAAATCACGGTTCAAAAGCCCTGCTTACCAACGCAAATCTGATAGATTTGTAATTTGCTCCTGTAAAATGCAGTGCTACGCACCTTACACAGAGTGTGTTTCAGGCGTGGCCATCATAACTTCCGATGGCAAAGTGTACAGCGGAGGTTATGTAGAGTCTGCTGCATTCAACCCCAGCCTGACACCCTTCCACGCAGCGTGGGCAGCAGCTGTTTGCAAACACGTGTCAAATGACCAGGTAATGTTCACCTGTAGCCACCTTGGACATGAGAGTCTGCACTGAAAATAGTTACGAATTTGTATAGACATTCATGATTGGACATATTAGCCTTGCAGGGAAGGGCCCTCAATGCGACATTCATACTGAAATTTGTGGGATGTAAATACTAAATAAATCATATTTTGTGTAGGGAACAAATTGCTGTTTAAAGTGCGAGTTGAGATTTGATGTTGCAAGGGGGCCTGGCAGCCACAGCCCCGCTCAAGGACACTCCCTCCTGCTGGTATTTGCTGCGTTCTTGCAACAGTCACAAAGGAAGTTTAAGATTATTTACTGAGTACTGTCTTCCAGTTCAGCACCCTCTCTACTCTACTCCTCATCACTGAGCCCCCCTCCTCCTCCTTCCCCCCCTCCCTCCTCCCCCTCTGAGAGCACCCCCCAGCGCTGAGCCTTGTCCTGCTGCTCCTGCTGCCGTAAGGGCTGCGCGTTAAGCCAAGCGCAGGTTGCTGTTATACCGGTGGTAGCCTACCACACTAAGCCAATTGCATGCTAGGTGGTCACGGCTGTCGCTGTGCATATGGCCAGGCACTAGAATGATAGCCTGGTCCTATTCACGGCTCTTGGATGTAGGCATTTATGTTGTACGGCCGTATGGGTCAGTTGGAGGGCAGCTGGAGGGGCTGCTGGGCTTCTCTTGACCTTCTGCAGCTTCTTGCCCCCAGCTGGCCCTGCTCTGATTTCTGCTAATTCACTTTATCCTTCTTGTAAAAACCACAAAAACCACAAATTAAACACAACTTTCGTGGTTGAGGAACTCTCAAACCAACATTGTTTACATCCCGGAATTAATTTTATTTATTGATGTCATGACATGCATTGGACTCCAAGCTGTGCATCCCATGCAGATAGTTCACTGTACAACTCCGGCGTTTTTTTACTGTGAATATCAAATGTTAGGCCTTCCAGATGGTAAATTTGAAAAGTAGACGATTTGTTTACATTTCCTGACACGGGGAAAACTTTGGGTGGGCAAAGTTTGGCAGGGCAAAACATAGCTGCTTCATGGGAGAGAAGCATGTCAAACAGCCTCCAGCCAGGAAATGTTCAGCTGACCTACTGGAAATGAGCAGGTGAAGAGTCTGCATGTGGACTCTACCTGCTATACCCTGCAGCAAAACTACCCTGCAGCAAAACATGCTCAATGGTGTGTTGGGGTCTAATAGAATGCCTCTCATGAAACAGAAAAAGGGTAGATTGGTGGCCTAGGCGATGATTTGTTGGCAGGAGAGTGGCCCTGAAAATGTGCTCCGTCCAGTCCCTTTAAGCTTTCACACCTGTTTCCATGCATGTTATGAGGGGGGGAAATGCAGGCTTGAACTCTTTACCTGGTGTGGGAGAAAAGGCGGCCTATCTTCTGACCCTGTAATACCAACCCGAGCATGTATCACGATTCCATCATTTTACATTCACATAAAATGCGTCAATATGACCTTAGCTTTCTGATCAAGGATGTAAACAGCAAAAATTTTGAACTTTTTCGCTGTGGACAAAATTGCTTAAATTCGCGCGTGGACGTTTTGCCTTTTGAAGTACGATGAAATTCGAGAGTACAGGGGGGTTGCTGGCAGCCACAGCCCCGCTCAGGGTCGCTCTCCTACTCAGTGTTGTTGCATCAATCAGAAAGGGGTTCATATTATTTAACGCAGTTCTACAATTTCTACTCTAATCCTCATCAATGAAGTCCCACTGCGCAGCATGCTGGACGCCTCCTCCTCCTCCTCACTCACTCAGTAACTTGAACAGAAATCTGGTCCCAATCAGGGCCCTTAGATGGAGGCAATTAATGATGATGTATGGCCATATATGTCGGTTGGAGGGCAGTTGGGGGGGTTGGGGGGCTTCCCTAGCCCCCCCTGGCCCAGCTTCTGTTTTTGCCAGGTCAATCCGAGGTTTTATTCTTAATACCAAATTTATCGCGTATTTCGGCGCTGTGAACCTCTCAGACCGGCACTGTTTACATCCTTGTTCTGATGCACTTTCCAGGACAAAGAATAGTGCATGGGCTGCAGAGATTGGTTGAGGCCTCACTGGGGGCCTCCTGAGACCACTCCCCATTTTCACCCAAAGTGAAAAAAGTGAAAAGTGTACTTTGGGGATCTGAATTGTTATTGAAAATTTTTGGTGGTTGGTATTTCAAAGTGGTGTTTGCATGGAACAATAAAACACCGTTTTGTGTTTACAACACAAGTTTTGTTACCGGAGTGCAAAAAAGGACCGGTGTTTAAAAAGCGCACTTGCAAACCACCCCCGGGGGGGTGTTAAAAAAACTAAGGGACCGGTTTTTAATTTCCTGTGGGTTGGAGAAACCTAGAAAAGCTTATAATGGCTTTTGGCAATAATCCTGTGGCCTTAGAAGGCTCGGAAAGCAAGCAGGGAGAAGTGAAAAGGGTGAGTTTTTTAAACGCAACGGGTTTGCAAACACTAGTTCAAAATTGCGGCCGGGCTTTAAAAAAAAACCTTTATATTTTACTGGAATCTATTGTACACGCTGTTAGAGTCAAACTTGGTGCGGTTGGTGGTAGGTCGTCCCCACCACTGGGTCACCCCTTTCTTAGGCAAACGTGGCCAAATAGGCCTCTCAAGGAATAACTTTGCATCCACCACACCGTTTCCTGACCTGAGCACACTGTTGGATAGCTTATATTTTTATGGTTCTGATGGGGGTCTTGGGGTCGAAATTAGTGCGGTGAGTGGAAGGCAATTTCGGAAAAATGAGATGTTATGTTGGAAGAGTGCGCGCTGTTTCACACTCCCAGCCCCAAACTCCGAGCTTGAGATGCCTGCAGATGCGTAAAATTGGGCCGCACATCCTGTGTGGATTTGGGCGTTGGATGCTCACCCGTTGAGCTGGGCACTAAAAGGAGGCAAATGTTACGCAACGTTTTGGCCCGCCGCTTCCCACCCACACCCTCAATCAGCTCCATTTTAAGTTTCCTAGATTTGATTTGATTGGCCGCAGACTTGGTCTGGCTTGAAAGCATGCACGCGGAGTTATCGCATTTCCTGTGTTTGGACCCTTATCCGGTCGCAACAGGGTCACCCACGGAACACACCTACCCGACCGCCTCCCCCTAATCCAACTTTGCAGCATCAAATCATCATGCAAGAGCAGCTAAAGTCCTGGAAAGCGGTAGGATTGGAGCAAGTATGGGGATGCACCATTTGCCTGCCAAAAGGGTGCAAAATGGTGCCAGAATGGCCAAAGGCGCACATGCCGCGCCCCCACCTCGCATTTTCTCACATAGCCTGACTTTTTATGACATATGTACATGTTGTGCATGGTTGGGTATGGAAATGGGGCCAGCAAGTGGGCGGAAATGCTATTTGGCCATGTTTAAGGGGGTCCAGTGGTGGGTACGACCGGTAGGAAATCTCAGAAAAACATTATGTCATGGTTGAACAGCCCATAACATTTCCCGCACACAGCCCCAAACACTGACCTTGGCGTGCATGCACATTCATAAAATTGGGCCGCATCTCCCATGTTGATTTGGCCATGGGAAGCTCTGCCGCTGAGCTGTGTGCTCAGGAGAGGCAGATCAACTGTTTTTGATTGTTTATGCTTGGCTGGAACTCTCAAGCTTGTTCCGACTTTTAAGCATGCGGGGGTTTCGGAGATATTGCATTTCCTGTGTCGGCACAAACCCGGTCGTGACAGGGTCTCCTACAGATCACACCTTCCGACCCCTTCCCCAGATCTAAGTTTGCAGCATCCAACCTTGATACAAGTTCAGCTTTAAGTCCTGGAACGTCATCATCATCACTAACACCACCACCATAACCATCATCGTCATCATCATCATCATCATCATCAACAACAACAACAACAACAACAACAACAACAACAGCCGCTGCCGCAGTAGTTATGAACATTCAACAATTTTATTGAACAAAGCAATTGTACAAATAGTAAATTGAGCCAAAGCTTTACCTTTCATTCATGTACTCCCAAAACTTGATGATTCAAACGCAAAATAACATAGAAGCTTGCAGGTTACTGTACTTTCTGGTAAAATAGCCGCACTCTGTTTACATACTATTTTATGGACTTGGTGACCCTTCTACTTGTTGGCGAAATGCAGATGGCGAGCTTACTTGCAGCAAGAGCAATAGCATAATCAAGACTTTCACAACAATTACATAGACTCTGCTTTGTGATTTCGGGCTCATGATGCATCAAACAGATTGGTCTCTGCATATTTTTCCAGTCAGTCATGACTTCCTCACCTCCGCAGGTTCAAGAAGTAGTTTTAGTCGAGCTTCATTCTGCTCCCATCAGTCAGAGGCAAGGTGTGAAGGCTCTGGTGAAAAAACTAGCTCCCAAGGCAGTCTTCACACTTTTGTATTTGCAGCAGCACAATTGCTGATGTGCTAGTGCATGGATGATATAAAGGGGTAGACATTTGCGTCATCTCGCATTGCGATTTTAAGGGGTTCTAATTCAGCAAATAATTATGTCGATGTATGCGCATGCGTCTTAGTGTGAGTGTTATCCTTCATCCCTTGACGCGTACTGCATCCTGCTCTTCTGTGTCTTAGCTCGAAATTTCCTCGTCCACAGGTCATCCTCTTGTGATCAATTTATCATTATGATGATCACTCATAGTATTCCAGTATGTAACATGCACATTGTATTGTAAGGTTGCGCAGCTGTATCTGCTGAAAGTGGGCAACTAAGCTGAAGTCTCTGGCCTGCGACCGAAATCTAAATAAGAAAAGGTTGTGTTTAAAAACTTCTTAGCTTGAAGAAGAAACAAGCTACACACGCCAGAAGGAACACGCTTTTTGGTGAAAGACAGAACTTGTTTGAATCGTTGATGACAAGGTGCAAAAACTGCATACCGAAAAGTCACCTGTTGAAATTTAAGAATGCCTAAAGATAGCCTAATATGGCTAGCTATGCAATGGATGCTAGTTTGCAAGCTCTCCCAAGACAGGACCAAAACCACCTCTTCTCCGGCCACAATGGCCATGTCCCTCTGGCCCCTCCTTCTGCTCCAGGTTTCTACAAACCCAGATCCACTAGAGCACAGCAACCTACCCCCGCCTCCAAGGATGCTAAAGCCAGCAGGCCTGGGGGTCATCACGGGGGTCATCATGGGGGTCACCACGGGGGTCATCACGGAGGTCACCACAGGGGTCATCACAGTGCTCCGGGACGGCTCTCCTACTGCTGCCGCAGCTGCTGACTCTAACATGTCGACTGGGGAGGGTGTGGCGGTAACTTTATGCTCACAGGGGGGCTCTGGTGAAGAACAAGATCTAAGGTTCATCTGCTGTCCAGCAAGCAGCCTGCTGGTATATCCTGAGGATATAAAATGGTCTGGTGTAGAACAAGATCAAGGTTCGTCTGCTGGTAAAAGTCATATAGTCCTGTTGCCAACATCAGTGATTCGTGCGTATAAAAAGTTTTCCACCACCATTCACCTTTGCTGAAGATTTTAATGATAAGTCTGGAAGCAATGTTCCATTCATTTTTTGTTACCACATCTTGAGTTGAAGCATTGAGACAGCCCAAAAGCACAAGGATTTTGCTATCCGACTGACAGCAGGCACTACATACTTATGCCATAAGCCAGTGGTTCTGCCATTGAGGCGGCCCAGTTCATGTGTAAATAAAGTGCCCATTCTGAATCTATGGCATACGTAGGCTGTGAAAACACTCCTTACATAAGTTATGGGTAACTGATGTAAGCAATCTTGCCCAATACTTCAAGCAATGACCATAATCTGAGTTGGAATTAGCACGTCCAAGTCTGTCATGCTTGCTCAAGCAAGCTTTTAGTTCATCCTTGTTTTGTAGCAGAATAAGGATGGTTATCTGATCTAGAAATAGAGTGGGTAAGCTCGTCTTCATCTTCTGCTTGCCAGTATACATGGGAAAAAGGTCCTAGGCCTAGGATTGCCATCAAGTGAGTGTGGAAAGAATGTTTGTTTGTTACAAGACGCGAGCGGACACAGCAATGTCCTTAAGGCAGGCAAGGCAGAAGAGCTGAAAAACGCTAGGAAAAGGATAACTGCCAGAAAAGCCAACTAGCTAAGATGATGCCCCCAA
>LKMJ01007727.1_pt1 | contig 10133 bp, 14 predicted proteins | sample 643391 | NCBI WGS metagenome assembly LKMJ01 (sample SAMN04112250, study PRJNA286221) | soda lake metagenome | biome: soda lake; feature: Kulunda Steppe; material: water; isolation source: sample PL-Br10 brine of Picturesque Lake | place: Russia: Kulunda steppe | collected 2010-07
CACTGCCCTCCCCACCCACTGCCCCCACCCCACTGCCTCCCTCCCCACCCACTGCCCCCACCCCCACTGCCGCCTTCATGGTGGTTGCGCAGATCGCCCTAACGAGGGCTCCATCCGCTTCAACGCCGAGTTCAGCCCGATGGCCTCGCCAGCCTTTGAGGCGGGAAGGCCCAGCGTGGATGCCGTGGAGTTGGCACGGCTCGTGGAGCGCGGGCTGCGGGGCAGCGGCGCGGTGGACACGGAGGCGCTGTGCGTGCTGGCGGGGCGGAAGGTGAGCGTGGCGTGGGGGGGCATGGGCGTGCTGTACATGCTGGCAGTAGGGTGGGAGGTGACCGCAGGCTGCGGGGCTGTGGCGCAGTGGGGCATGGGCGTGCTAGGCTGCTGTTGGGGCGGAAGGTGAGCGGGGCGCGGTGGGGCATGGGCGTGCTGTGCATGCTGGTGGGGCGGAAGGTGAGCGCGGGCTGTGGGGCCGCGACGCGGTGGACACGGAGGCGCTGCGCATGCTGGCAGGCGGAACGTGAGCGCGGCGCGGTGGGCATGGACACAGTGGGCATGGGCGTGCTGTGCATGCTGGCGGGGCGGAATGTGGGCATAGCTCCACAAGTCAGTGGCAAGGCGGGTACGGGAGTGCTGTGTGCAAGGGGGTAAGGCTCTTACAGAGCCCACACACTGACCTTCTGAGCTTTTGTGCTCAGCAGTCCTGGCCTTCTGAGCTACTGCGCACTGTGTTGCAGCATGCACACACGCACCCACCCATGCATGTGCGCTTGTGCACACATGCACATGCACGTTGCTGGCAATGCGCGCCTCTCAGGTGTGGGCGCTGCGGTGCGACATGCACGTGCTCGATCACGGGGGCAACTTAGTGGACGCCTGCATGCTGTGCGCGTTGGCGGCGTGCCTGGCGTTCCGCCGGCCTGAGGTGCTGGTGGGCGGGGGGCCCTCAGGGACTGGTGCGTATTTGTTGTTTGTGCATTTGCCTTCGTGTGAGACATGTACTGTTCCTGCAGCCCGATGTGCTGGTGGGAGGGGGACTTTCAGGCTCTAGTGCGTGTTGCTGGGGGTGGGGCATACACTATGTGCTGGTGCACGTGCACTTGCAAGATGCATGTATGTGTGCCTATTCGGACATTGGATTCCTTGAAAGGCCCATATCATGCTTGGATCTTGTCATCAGCACGAGCCTGAGAGCAAGCAAGGAGCTCAATCAGGCAACACGTGTGCTAGTCAGGCTGTGGGGCCACTGTGGTCCACCAAGTCCTTGCAGGAAAGGAAAGTGATGGCATAGACAGGCCTCTGACTTCTTTTGCCTCCTCTCGTGCATGGTTATGTTGCTGTGATGTCTTTGTCCATACATTTTGTTTTGTTGGAAGGTGTTGTGCATATGGTGAAACTGGTAGCCATGCACACGCACGCGCATCTGCAGGCGCACAAACAAACTTGCATGACACACTCTCCTTGACCATGTGTCCCGCGAGCAGAGATTGTAGTACAACCGAAGGAGTTACGAGAGCCAATACCTCTGACGATCCACCACTACCCCACCAGCACGACATTCGCGCTCTTCGAGGTAAGGCCAAGAGCTTGTCACCGTTGAGACCTTCACAGAAGACGTCTGCCCACCAGGGGCTACAAGCAAAAGGCTCCTGACGTGAGGTTTCTTTGCTGCCGACTGGCCGCTCCCTGTCAGCTGCTGGGGTCATCAGCATGGCTCCTGGACAGTTGCGCATGTGCTGTTGAACGACAGGGCATGCTTTGAGCACTTTCCTTTCCTGCAAGGTGCGTGGCAGACGAGCCTAGAATGTGGCTGGCAACACTGCCAGCATCTATAGGCATTGTGAGGCTCGTGCTGTCTCGACGTGCCTGTTTGCGTGCAACAATACACTCGTGGTTCCCTGCCAGCAGGCACGTGAGCAATGCACGGGTGTTTGGACTTGCTTGAACCAGATCTGATGCCGCCATTCTGCGTACAGAGCTGCTTTGGCCTGGCATCAAAACAGGGAAGCAAGCTGCCGACAACTTCTCCAGCTCATCTCAGAGAGAGAACCTAATCCCTGCACTGCTGGTCACACCATCCTCTGTGCTGCAGGATGGCAGCACCATTGCTGTAGACCCCAGCTTGAGGGAGCAGGCAGCACAGGCAGGCAGTGCAACAATCATGGTGAACACGAACAAGGAAGTGTGTGCAGTGCACAAGGCGGAAGGCATTGGCTTGAGCAGCACGCAGTTCATGAGGTGGGTGCGGCACATCCCGTGTTGTGCTGGGTCGCGGAGAGCAGAGGTGGGCGCAGCGTGCCCTGTGCAGCACTGCGCCACAGGAGGCAGGCGTTTGCACTGCGCCTCCTGTGCTGCACTGGGGTACAGAGGGCAGTGATTGGCTGCTGGCGCTTGGCCCTCAAGCCAAGTCCTGCCCTGCCTGGCTCCTTACAAATTGCTCCTTACAGGCTTTTTGCAGGCTGGCTCCTCCTTACAGGCTTCTCATTACTGGCTGCCCTGCCTGGCTCTTAACAGGCTCGTGCGCATTGCGTCGTCAAAAGCGGACGACCTGGTAGCTGTGGTGAAGGCTGCTCTGCAAGTGCACGAGGTCGCCCGAGTCCAGGCCAGGGTCAAGAGAGCCCAGGTGTGGTGAAGGTTTAGGCTTTAGGGTCGATGTAGCCCAGGCGATGTGAGGATTGAGGGTGAAGGTTTGAGGTGGCTCAAGTGCAGTTTGGACTCGATCAAGGAAGCCATGGTGCGGTACGGGTTGAACGTGGAAGGTCCAGGGTCAAGGTAACCCAGGTGCAGGCGGGCGCATCTGTACTGGAGCATGTGCCATTGCTCCCACTCATGCATCTGGTCATGAGCTCGCCATGCCCCCCTCCGTGCACAAGTGCCATGGCTGCTGCTGCTGCTGTGTGCAAGGCTGCGCACAGTGCAGCACTTCACATCGACTGCGTGTGCTTCGTGTTGCACCGCTTCCACTAAGTGTATGCCAGGTACTGTGCTCATGCTTTGTGTCAGCTTGTGACGCTCATGCTTTTCTCGTCAAACAGCACCCATGCTTTGTGTCAGCTTGTGACGCGTATGCTTTTCTCGTCAAACAGCACCCATGCTTTGTGTCAGCTTGTGACGCGTATGCTTTTCTCGTCAAACAGCACCCATGCTTTGTTGCACATGGCAGCCACACCTTGTGTCAACTTGTGATCCCCACTTTTCGCCTCATTTCTCACCCATACTTTGTGTCATCGTCATATGATGACACCCACACTTGGGTCATCAAGTGTCGCCCATGGCTCGCGTCATCATACAACGCCCAAAGTTGGTGTCCTCAAGGAATGCTCATGGCTCGCGTCATCATACAACGCCCACACTCTGTGTCATCATTTAGCGCCCGCGCTTTGTGTCACCCATAAGACGCCCATGGCACGTGTCTAATGATGGCCACAGCTCGGACAGTGTAGATGCGGCTGCCTGGTATCATGCTATTGATACACACTCATGATGCTATTGATACACACTCATGATGCTATTGATACACACTCACGATGCTATTGATACATACTCATGATGCTATTGATACACACTCATGATGCTTTTGATACACACTCATGATGCTATTGATACACACTCATGATACTATTAATACACACTCATGATGCTTTGACCTGCGGCTTGCACTGCTGCTCCCAAGGGATTGGCTTGTGTGCAGTCTGTGTGCGTGCGCGTGCACGCATTTTTAGGCACCAAGCATGAGCTCGACCTCCGTGCACTGCGCATATGGGGCACCAAGCACAAGCTCAACCACCGTGCACTGCGCGTATGAGGCACCAAGCACGAACTCAACCTCCGTGCACTGCGCGTATGAGGCACCATGCACGAGCTCAATCTCCGTGCACTGCGCGTATGAGGCACAAAGCACGAGCCCGACCTCTGTGCACTGCGCGTATGAGGCACCAAGCACGAACTCAACCTCCGTGCACTGCGCGTATGAGGCACCAAGCATGAGCTCAACCTCCGTGCACTGCGTGTATGAGGCACTTAGCACAAGCTCAACCTCCGTGCACTGGCCCAGACCCAGGCTACAGGCTGCTGATGTGCTGGGGCAAGTGCTTGGGCATGGGAGGGGTGCAGGGCACGCTTTTGCTGCAGCGCGCACATGCACATGCTGAGCCCTTGTTCACGTCCTTGCTGCAGCGTGCACATGCACGTGCTGAGCCCTTGTTCACGTCCTTGCTCCAGCGTGCACATGCACATGCTGAGCGCTTGTTCACGTCCTTGCTGCAGCGTGCACATGCACGTGCTGAGCCCTTGTTCACGTCCTTGCTGCAGCGTGCACATGCACGTGCTGAGCCCTTGTTCACATCCTTGCTGCAGCGTGCACATGCTCGTGCCGAGCCCTTGTTCACGCGCTTGCGTGAAAGGTTTAGGGGCTGCTGACATATGGGCACGCATCGGCTGCTGTGCACCCGCCCGCCCACGTGTGTGTGCAGGCGCTGGTGGGGCTGCCTCAAAGCGGACGCCACGTTAGCATCAGTGGCGGCCATGCCTCTCCATCAATGGGGCCGACTCCGGGGGCTCCGCAGCCCCTGCAGGCTGCAAAGGACCCAGGCTTGCAGAAACTTGAGCATGGTACGTTGGCCCGTGTGTGTAAGGCAGCGGAGCAAGGAATTGCGCAGGGTGCGTCAGCCTGTGTTTGTCTGTTGGTGGATGTGAGGTTGGAGGGCTCGGTGTGCCACAGTGCAGTGCACGCCGCACCGGCTCCCCCCCTATGATTGTTGGCCCCTGATCGTCGCCACCTCGGTGGGTCCCTGTGACCGATCCCTGACAGAGAATTGACTGTGGCAATGGAACCTTGCACATGGCACATTGCACATGGCACATTGCACATGGCACATGGCACATGGCACATGGCACATGGCACATGGCAGACCTGGATGCGAGCTTGGAGGGCTCCAGCGACGATGGGTCCTCTGGGGCAAGCAGTGAGGAGAGTGGGGAGGATGGCGAGCTGGGCGCGATCTCGAGAGTGCTGGCGGCGGGAGGGGCAGGTGGGTGGATGGGGACCTCCAGGATGCTGGCAGGGATGTGTGGTCAAAGCGGGGCAGGTGAGGTTTGATCTTGAGGGCTCGAGCAGACAGAGGGGTGGCATACGTGGAGCAGGGGAAAGTGCCGGGGCTAGTGAGGAAGGGGTGGGTGGTGGAGCACCCTTGCAACGCTGTTGTTTCTTTACCACTTAGTCGGGAGCGAAGCGGCTCCAAAAAAGACATTTGAATTCCGCCCCCAACGCAGCTGACATGGACGGGCGCACCCTCTGCGGAGGATCCTCACCAGTGAAGCATTCTGCGGGGGATCCCTCACCAGTAAAAGGTCTCTCCCCCCCCCTTGCAGAGCCACTAGGTCCCAGGGGGAGATATCCCCTAGTCGTCGTTTGGTTGTCCGAGCATCTCGTGTTTCTTTCAATGGGTGCACATCCCCTGTCTGGCTGTCCCACCCATGGCGGTGGTGGGTGGTATTCTCCAGGGGGTACCCTGCAAGAGGCTGTGCAGAGGGTGAGCTTCTGTCGGGGTTATGGGACAAGGGGACACAACATAAGAGGCAGCTTGTCCTCTGTGGGAGAGATGGTCTTCAGTGAAGAGACTGCCACATGCGTTGATAGTGGGAATTGAGAACTCCAAAGGTCAGGACCTGCTTCAGGGATCCAAATGATCTCCATACACCTTGAAGACGTGCAGGGATCAGAGTAAGGACGTTATTGATGTTAGCCATGCCATTTGCTCCATGTGCAGCACGACATAGGCTGTCCATAGGAATTGCTTCCTCCTCCCCTCTCTCACCTCACTGGGTCGCCCTTTAGCAGCCTGATTAAGTACTTGCAAACACCGTAAGGCTTAGAAGCTCGTTGTGTCTTTGAGCTCTGGGGTGCCTTCACTTTGAATGTCCACGGACTGCTGCTGCTGTGCTATGTGCAGTTCTTTAATGCAGGGCGTTTTTTGTACCTGGGAAATCTAGGTGCTCTCTAGATACTTGGTGATATAAGTGAATATTAGTTTTTACTGTCCACGCACGGGAAGCCATCCATGTGCATTGGGAGCAGACGCGCAAATGCATCATCAGGAGGGCAGGCTGGGCCCCGTCTGCTTTGCTTGGCACACCAGGAGTGCTTGTGCCGTGAGCCTTCAATAGTTGATGATAAGCACGTGAACCTTGCCTCCTAGGCATCAGGTTGCTCTCTGCCTGCCTGCAGGGCAACAGAGCTATTCTGAGTTTCCACATAAGGTACTTGCAACTGCGTGTACAGGTACTTCAGCGTTGCAAGAAGGCAGCGGGGCCATGGACACAGACAAGCAACTCCAAGGTAGAGGTGAGCGGCGCTGGCTGTGCAATTCAAATCATCGTAGAATCTCTCAGTTCACATGCGCCTAACTTTGTCTGCCTGCTTTGGCAGCGGTGCGAAGGAGTGGGCTTGCTTTGCCAGCCTGCTTTGCCAGCTTTGAGTCAGCCTGCTCCGTCAGCCTCTGCTTCGGCAGCGCTGCCAAGGAGCCCCGGTGTGTGGGATGGGTGCTGCAGACCGTGCTTCTGCCTGTGCAGTCTTGTGCACACCCTCTTGTGCATGCACCCATGTGCACAAGACCCTCAGTCTGTGCACTACTGCCTGGGCACTCTTGTGCACAACAAATCCTCTCAGCATGAAGTGCTGCCGTCATCAGCGCTGCCATCACAGCAGACCTCTTCAGAGGAGAGGCCATCATCAACGTGCGCAAAACAGCAGACCTGTCCATTGAGTCCATTGAGTTCATTGAGGGGCTGTCATCAGCTAGTGCAGTGTGCAGGGAGGAGCGGCGCGAGCACAGTCTTGCACCCACAAGCACGCAATCTGCCACCAAGTGTTGCCTGTCTGATCTATATGTTACATCAGCAAGTGCTGCTCCCTGCATGATCTTTGTGGGAGGTGCTCTCAGAAAAAAAGAAAACTACGAAGGCGGTTGCACACTCCCTGTATCAATAAAGGAAAGGGAGACATATTGGTCATTGGTCTGAAATAGCCTCTCATTACTGCCTGTTTGGTCTGGCTTACTCGCTTGAAAGGCTCTCTTGCTTGAACTTAGCTGACCTCAACCTCGAATTGCTCTGCTTGTGGTATGCGCGCAGCAGCCAAGCCTAAGCCTGCATTGCTCAAGAGCACACAACCGCTGAGCAGAAAGGCAGGGCAGCAGGCATTGCCACAGCCAAGACCCAAAAAGAAACGCGCCCTACAGCACCTTCCATGTGATGATGACCTGGTGGGTATCTCTGATGGGTGATGGACGAAAGAAACCCAATGTTAACTTGAACTTTCATGCGTGACTATATAGGTGACTGTAGTGCAGAGCGCAGCATTCACGGTTCTGGTATGCTAGCTGGCCATGCACGTAGCAACTAACAAGGAAGTCTTGTCATGATTAAGGATGGGTAAATAGGGTGTCTCAAAATCCCAGAAAGAGGCTCATCGAGCCTCTGCAGAGCCTCGGCCTATGTAGAGAGGGCCTCGGTGGTGCATTGTTAGAAAACTGCTTTTCACAGACGCACTCAAACGTCCTGAAAATTTCAAATAGGTTTGATTTAAAACAAATATTTTTAGTTGGACCGGCCCTCCTGGAGGCCGGACTGAGTCAGGTGAAACCAGAACAGCTGGTCAGCAACCCCGCCCGCCCATCCCCCAAGCGTCCCCACAACGCATCACTGCTCAGTCTGAAATTCCACATTTTGTTTGCGCTGCCTCCTGGTTGTCCTCCTCAAAGAGCTGCAGGCTGCTTGCCAGGTCTGCCTCTGCACTCTTGCTGCACTGCCTGCTGTTACAACGCACGCAGATTAGCTTCCTAGCACGCTCCAGATTGAGCCTGGATCGAAGCTTGTTGTACATCAGTCCCCAAGCTGACCAGTTGTGCTCGCTGGCACAGGCTGAGTGCATGCACAGCAAGCGCACTGCTACTCCTGCCAAAGCTGGGAAGCTCCTCTTTGCCCCCAAGCGCCAGAAGTTGACATGCTCGATGATGGGTGGCAAGCTGCCATTTTCTTTGGGGAGGAGCCCAACAGCCATCTCACACCAAGGTTTTGTCAAAGGGCATCAGCTTGGCACGCCTGCATACGCCGCACAACACCCTCCTTATGCGCAAAGAGCTCACACAGGCAAAGCTAAAGCCATTAGCTAAAGATATGCAAACACACACCCTTTCACTTGTTATACATATGCCGCCATGCAAGAACACACACATGCACATGCACATGTACGAACACTGCCTGCAGTTCCAAGCACCCACCAGTTTCTCAGTCTCCACACATGTCTGTGCATAAGCCCTGTCCAGCATGGATCTCGAGATGGTCTTGCTGCAGACAAGGGAGGCAATGTTTCCTTCCTTGTTGTCCAGACACAAAACGATCCGCTCAGGAAATCTGCAGGGTTTCCTCAAAAAAACATTTGCAGACCCCAAACTCACCGTGTTGGTAGCTCCACTCCGAGCAGGGAAAAGCATTTCTTGAGGTCCGGGTCTTCAATGAGCTTGAGGGGAGGGAGATCTTTTACAGGATCATTGCAAGATGCTCCTTCGCCAGCTTGCGCGTCTATTTCGCGTCGTCAATCCGCAGCTGACCTGGCGGCAGCGTCGCCTGGCGTTTGAAGCTGATGCTTTCTGTCTGCCCGTTGCTGCTGCTGCCTGCTGCCTGATGCTGCTGCGCTTGGGGAATCAGGCCCTCCCTCACTCCCAAGTGATGACCCATGCAAACTGTGCTTTTCAGATGCGGCTTACAAGCATCAGGGGAGTTGGATGGGCTGAGCAGCTGCTTGCACAGCTTGCACTGTAGTTTGCACACGATGGGGTCTGCGTCACTCTCGGTGACAAGCACCGCACTCATGCATTGCTACCACCAAGACTTCCCATTGGCAATGGGTCTTACAGATTCAAAAACTGCATCTGCCATCACTTCATCCTGCCCAGCAAACCTTTGTGAGCCGAGGCACTTGTCCCCCACGTCTGCCATGCTTGCATTTCCCTCAGAGTCATCGCAATAAATACGTATGGGCATGCTTACATGTAACAATAATTTAATAATATTTATACGATTTATCTGAAATTGTTTGAGCGCGTCTAGGTGCAGTTTCAGTGAAAGAGGGTCACCGAGGCTTTGGAGCTTTTTGCAAAGAGGCTCTCCGAGGTTCGGCGAGGCTCTCGGCGAGCCTCGGCGAGTTGGGTACCCATCCTTAGTCATGATCTCTCAAGATATGAGATGTACTTTCTGGATGTGATCTCTGGTATGCAGCTTGGGTTATTGGATGAAGCTTGAACATCGCATGCATCCTCTGTCCGTAGCCCCGATGGTACAAAGCAGCTCATTGAATTGATTGTGGGGCAGCAGTGGGATTCAATTTGCACCTGCGCATCCTTGTGTGTGGCTGCCCCTTGTGACTTTGTGCAGCCTCCTCTTAGTATTGACGAATCCTTTTGGGGACGTTATGCTGTGGCTATTGGATATGCAGGAGGCCATTGCAGGTGTGATTGCCAGTAACCAAGGGGCACGGGAGGATGTTGGAAGCTTGGCAGACGCCGTGAAGCAGCAGAAAGTGCGCAAGAAGAAGCACTGAGCGGCTCTTTAGTGATGGCTTGCAACCCCTGTGCTGTCAGACTGCCTGTCCTGAACTGAAGGCAGATGAGTGTGTGTTTGTTTTCAGTGAGAGAGAGAGAGAGAGAGAGCTGAAAGTACAGCTGAAAGTACAATGCAATACACAATGTAGCACAAAAATTCATGCAAGCGTACCATTTTTTTCTATGATGCTGTTTGCTGAGGAATTGCATCTTATGCTTGCTTCTTTAGCGATTGATTGAATTGTTAGTTTTGCTCGCAAGCCTATCAGTCGAGGGGCTTGTTTGAGGCCCAAAAGGGGTCCTTTTTTAAAATGATCCCTGGGTATAGTCCCCGTGACTGGCACCTTTCAAGCTATAAGCTGGAACCCATTTTGGAGTGCCCATAGGAAGTCAGCCAGGTTGGTGGGACAATCAGAAACGTGCAGTCAAACCCACTCTACCTTCATACTTACGACACAATATTCCAAACCATTTGTCACACACTCTCTCTAGACTTAGACTTTCTGGTCACAACTTGAATATTGAACGTCTTAGACA
>LKMJ01007728.1_pt1 | contig 10133 bp, 18 predicted proteins | sample 643391 | NCBI WGS metagenome assembly LKMJ01 (sample SAMN04112250, study PRJNA286221) | soda lake metagenome | biome: soda lake; feature: Kulunda Steppe; material: water; isolation source: sample PL-Br10 brine of Picturesque Lake | place: Russia: Kulunda steppe | collected 2010-07
GCCTCTTGAATCAAATGACTCATCTGAATCCCATCTGATTCAGGTGACATTCAAAGCAAGTTTGACTTGATTCAAATGCCCATTTGAATCCCATCTGATTCAATTGCTATTCAATTGGATTCAACCTAGAATTAAAAGAAGCACAACTTTCCGACGCCTACTAGGTAAGTAACATATTCCATGTCAGCTTACTAGTCGGACTTTTTGACTGAAGCTTATCTTGTAAAACTTGTAAATTAACATTAATTGTAATAAGCTTATCTTGTAAAACTTGTAAATTGACTGGTAAATTAACCTATTTAATGCCAGACATCACCAGCCTTACATCAGCCAGCAAGTAACTTCGATTTGCAAACTTTTCTTTATTCTTCCCAGGGACCTTACCTTGCGTGCCCTGCCTAATCAGACTGTCGTAGGTTTCTCTGGGTCAAAACAAACCTCCCCATTTCATTCCAGACATAATGGGTCAATTTTTTGGCTGACAATGACAAACAGCCACAAATCAATCCACTTGATGGCAAGGGCAAGTAGTTAAACCCTTCACCTTGTAACCCCCACCCAGCAGACGTACAATGCTTGAGCAAAATTGCACTCATTCCGCAAAAACCTGATCTGTTTTAGACTGAGGTCTGCCACTCAAACCCACGCATGCTTTTTGCGTGTTATAAACACTAATCACTGTGCGCAACTAGACCAAGGGCCCAGTGACCACAACGACTAAGCTCTCAAGCACACACACAAGGATTGCGCTGCCTGCCAGCTCGAGGAACAGCTATTTCAGCTGGCCATGGCAGAAGGAACAACCCTTTCGTTCTCCACACTACGAGCTCCATAATACCACAATTTCGTTTGTCCATTCAGGCGTTCTCCTGTGTCCCACCCTCACTTGGCGCAGACTCCTCTGAAACTTCCGGGGGGGATGCAGGCCCCATAGATACCTGTGTGACAGGAGCACACACCAGTCATGATCTCTGCTCCAATTCTTACAAGCCATCAAGGAGGAGTGGCTGGTCTTGTCAACATGCTTCTGATACACAGACAGGTGCAGGTGGAGGTTGCCTTTTGCTGATGCCACTCTGTTTAAGGAAGGAAAAAGTAGCCTTCCACTCCTCTCAAGGCTACAAGGCTGAGTAAGTTGAACACAGACCTACAAAGCCTGAATCGGAGCCTTAGGCTGATGCCATTGAACAATTCTGTTCATTCACAGGCCGAAGTGCTTTCCAGAAATCATTATCAGCAGGTGCATAGAAGACTCACCATCACCATTGCTGGCCTCAACAACTTTTCCCCCATCTTGAAGCCCTTGCGGAATTCTTGAGACACGTTCCCCTCAGGGACCTGCACATACGGCAGAGATATGGAGACAAAAGCTCAAGAGCTCGTTCAAGCTTATTGCCCAGCCAACCTGCAATGGCTTCCATGATGCACAGATGAGCTGCTAAATGGATTGATGCCACACAAAAAACACGAAGCAAGGTCTGACAGAAAGAATTCATGCTTCAGCACAGCTGTGTCCAAGCAGTCCGAGACTTCATAGTGCTCATAGTGCTGCTAACTGAACTAGGGTTGCCTGGCTTTCTAACTTTCAATCTTATTCTGAAATGTAGCAGAGAAGATAGTCATGGTTTTAAAGCCAGGCTGTGGCTCTTGTCCAACCCAATTCCACCAGAAGGAATATATCTGGTTTGAACTCTGAAGTTAGCAGAGCAAAGCACAGGGTAGGCATGTATTTACTCAACCTGTGCATTTTCAAGGCAATTGACTTCATGGCCTCATTGAAGTGGCCTGTCAATTATGACAAGCATGCAGGTTGATGCATGGCCTTCTGGCCTTGTCGTCAAATAACAGCTGCGAGAATGAAGGCTCCACAGAATCCAGGCATACTCCTCACAGGCCTCAGAATGCTCAGACTGCAGGTATACTCCTGTTGAAAAACCAGTGAATGCTCACCTCCTCACTGGGCTCCCTCATGATGGCCTCATGCACCTCAGGGTCAAAAGGTGCACCCACAGTAGGCACAGCCTCAATCCCAAAGCCACGCATGACATCCACCATTTGCTTGTACAGTGCCTACAACGTTGACATGGCCCACACGCATATTGAACAATCTCATGTGGGATAGAAGAGCTCTGCAGCAAAAAGTAAGACAAGGAGCTGGCCGCGTTGACCACACACACAGCTGGCAAGTTCATCAGAGCAAATGTTCAGCAACATTCCTTTGGTAGGCAGAGTCAGATGCCTGTATGCAAGGTCCGGAAACTACAATGACCTTGTTTGAACAGCCATCAGTAGTGAGGGCTGAAAATGGTATGCTGCAGGTTGCAGTCTGCGCTATGGGATCAATGATGAGCTATTTTGAAAAATAGAGTAACTTGCCGGCCATAGTGCATACCAGGCCTCAATGCTATTCTGTGCTGCTGATGCTCAAATAGTGCTTTCTTCAATTCATTCAACACGCTCAGCAAAACAAGGAGGAGGGTACTGGCTGTCTCATGCTGTCGCTCTTAATCTGAAGGGCATTGCACAATCCAATTGTGACCTTCAGCTAAGCAAAATCCCAATACCAGCCAAAATCCCAGGACCATGCCCTGCCATTCAGCTGTGCATGAAGGCAGCACACCTGGTAGGAGGAGTTGATCTTGTTTTCGCCCTCACTCTCCACCTTCACTTGAGTGCGTGCCAGCTCAAAGTTGTCCACCAAGGGCAGCAGCTCAGCAACCACATCGCCCTTTACATTGCTAGCAATTGCTTCCTTCTCACTGGCCTGCGCCATGCATGTGCAAATGCATGCACATGTACGTGTGTGCATGTGTGTGTACGTGTGCGCATGTGCGTGTGTGAATGTCTGGGTGAGGGTGTTTGCACGCTACAGCATGTGCATGAGTCTGTGCATGAGTGTGTTTGCTTACGTGTGCGTTTCTAAACACGGAAGTGCATCGAAGTTCATGTGCAAGCATGAATTTGTGTGCACGCGCTGTGTACACGTGTACACCTGCATGGGTGTGTGCGCCAGGGGGAAAAGTTGCCTTTAGAGGTTGTGCTCCCGCATGTGCAAGCACCTCAGCATGTGAGCGAGGGCGTGCATGTGGTGTGTAATATTGCATGTTCATGCATTTGCAAATTACCGTGCACCAGCATGTGCAAGCATATGCACACCTACGCGTGGAAGTGTTCGCGGACGTGAATTTGTGTGCTCATGCTTGTGCTTGCATGCGTGCTTGTGCATGCATGTGTGTATGCTGATGTGATGTAGGTGGGTGGATGCACGCAGTTCGCGCGTGCGCGTGCGAATGCCCCAGAAACACCCACCGATCTTCTCCTGAAGTTATCGAAGTCGGCGTTCAGACGCAGCAGTTGGTCCTTGGCTGTCTGTACAGTGCCCTCCAGCATCGTAGCTCGCGACTCAGCAGCGGCCACGCCGGCCTGCAGCTGCGCCATCTCCTCTTCCAGCTCGGATAGCGACATTTCCTGCAGCAGCAAAAGAACGACGAGGGCGCTCGCAATTTTAACTTGACCGGGCGTATGCGTGCAGATGGCAGGGGCATGTTGGGCGGGAGGTGGGAGTTCCTCACCAGGAGTTCCTGATCAATGGGGGCGGAGGCCAGGGCTTGCCTGGCGCGCTCCAGGGGCGTCGTCTGCAGCTCCTGCTCTGCCTCCTTGCTTGTAGAAGCTCCGGAACCAGACTCTTCCTCTTGACTGCTGCACATGCAAGGGGTGGACAAGCACGCAGGGTGAGCCTGGGATGGCAGGCCCCCTGCACGCACAGTCAGATCCATCAGCACACGCGTGGACGCCCAAATGCATCGCACTCTCACCCTGCCTCAGCCTTTGCCTCAGCTCCATTCCCATTCTCCTCTTGCTGCTGCTGTTGCTGCTGCTGCTGCTGCTGCTCCTGCTCCTTCTTTTGCTGCTGCTCCACATCAGCCTGCATCAGACGCGCATAAGTTGCTGAAGCGTTTCAGCAGCACAAACAACCGGCACAGCACAGAAAGCGTCGGCAACACACAGACCTCACTCGCACGCGCCACCAAGTGCTGATGGCGGAACCGCTTCATCGCTGGCTGCCGAGGCGCGACGCAAGGGGCAACTGGACAGGGCAGTACCCGCTGGGTGCAAGAGGGTGCATGACGGACGATGTGGGTGGCAGGGGAGCCTCCAAGTTTGAGCAGCATTGTGCTAATTTTTCGATTGTCCACACAACAAACAACGCAGATTTGCCTTTCGATCACTCGTGTAAAAACAATCTGTTTATAAGAGTTGAATATGTACTTATTCAACTGTTACGCCTCTGACTCTTAGTCCAGCCCGTCCAGCCCTGCTAGGTCCCTCGTCTTGGCTCACTTTTGACTCATCAATTTTATGAAAATTTTAAGAGATGCTGTCTAGGGAGCGCTTGTTCTCTAGTGCCACAGCTTCTACCTCTAGGGCCCCTCTCCCCGCTTTAAGAGGCCGCTGCTTTTTCAGACAAGGTCGAAAGCACCAGCAGGAGGGCTGCTCCTCCACAGTTCTCGTGGTGGCACATGCAAGGGGGAGGCAAGCAAGGGAGCAGCCCATTGACGTCCTGAGGGAGGCTGACTATGAGGTGACCTGACAGAACGGCTGCTCTGTGCTTGGACAGGAGCCCTGTGCTGGGGCATGCCCGTGCCCAGGGGTGGCTGCTGCAGGTGTCCTGCATAAACTGCTGATACACAACTAATTGTGTCAGCAGACACCCCGTTACTCCACATTCTTCACCGACTGACAGCACTCCCAGCAGAGGCAGGCTGACACAGCTTCTCCAGAACATCAGCTGCCTGCTTCCCTCAGTATATGTCAAGATTCTCCGCAGACACTGCTTGGAGTGTGACACTGAGCACCCAGGATCCTGCACAGCCATGTTCCACATTCCTGCACACCCAATGGAATCCCTTGTCATCTGGCCATCGTCCCAGGACAATGACTATCGCATCATCAGGAAGGGAGACATTGAGCCTGACTTTGATGACCCTGACTGGCACCAGAAGATTTCGGACTGGGATGACTTCTGGAACTACCAACGCTGGTGGGCAGCCGGCCCCCCCCAGGCGTATGACATGTAGACTGCACTACGTCAAATCATGTGCATGCAATGTGCACTCTTAATGTCATCTTGTGCGCACCGCAATCAACATTTTGTCTTTTCTTCTAGTGCCCACTTTTTACCGGCTGTGCCTGCTCATGTGTAGCACTATCCATGCCAATGCGTGGTCATGCTTGCATGTTTAACTTGCAGGGGTACTTTCTTACTTGCAGGGGCCCTCACTTGCACATTGCTACCACAACATTTAATGTAAAGCAACCCTAATGGCGACCGAATGAGGAGGCTGCACCAAACAATCGCTTGTCTTCAACTTGTCATGTGGATAGTGCCGCATGTCCTGGACTCACCTTATGGTTTGCATAATGCGTCTGTGTCCCGAGCATCCCTCTGTCTCATTCAAGTCTTATGGTTTGCATAATGCAATCTTAAGTCTTATGGTTTGCATAATGCAATCTTAAGTCTTATGGTTTGCATAATGCGTCTGTGTCCTGAGCATCCCTCTGTCTCACTCAAGGGCCAGGGGCTCCACTGTGCCATCAGCTGCCTGCGGAGGAGAACTGGCTCAGGGCCAGGGCGAGGCGTGCATGCCCCCTCCTCACCTCCTCACCTCTGCCTGCACCCACCGCGTCTTTGTTCCAGGGACTTGGAAGTGGAGGGTTTAGACCTGGACACGGATGTGGTCGGCAACGAGACGCGTTCGCTGGACCGTGCGGTGAAGCTGGTCAACGCCCTCAACAGCATGGAGCTGCGCACGGATGTCTTGAATTGGATTGGCCCAGAGGTGTGGGTGTGGCTGCTGCCAACAGAGGCTGGGCTCCTGCTGGCCACCTGTGCGCATGAGGGCACCTGGGAACATATGGAGGCGCAGACAGCGCGCATGCTGCGTGCATTGTTGCTGACCTGGCGTATGGTATGGCATGCATGCGACTTGCGAGCTGCGCCCACCCAGGGAGCACGTGCTGCAATAGCGGGCGGGAGCGCGTGATGGACAAAGTCAAACTGTGCCACTAGGTGGAACTGTGCCCTCTGTTGCGGGACATATGCGACTGACTAAGCAAGAGGACGGGACCGCCTGAGCTGAAGGTTGCCCTCTGCGCATGCTGCGCTTGCGCGCCCTCATTCCCACCCCTCCCTCCCATTGACTGCTGCCCTGCTACTGCCGTGGCCACCTGCTCCCACTGCGATCCGAAAGCGCAGGCTGAGCAACTATCACCCCACTGACTTCCCCTGGCACCCACCATATTACCCCTGGCACCCACCATACTACCCCTGGCACCCACCATATTACCCCTGGTACCCACCATACTACCCCTGGCACCCACCATATTACCCCTGGCACCCACCATACTACCCCTGGCACCCACCATATTACCCCTGGCACCCACCATATTACCAATGGCACCCACCATATTACCAATGGCACCCACCATATTACCAATGGCACCCACCATCTCCCACAAGGCCTCCCAGGCCAGTCCTTGCCGGCGCTGCCACAAGCTCGCTGCCCATGCTTGCATGCCTGTGACGCGGCCGCAGACTCGGCGAGATCACTCAGACTTTTGGCTCGACCCCCCGGTCACGCCCATCAAGCCCGATATGGTCCCCGATGTATCGGACATCGACCTGCGGGCGCTGGTGGAGAAAGCACGGAAGCGGGAGCTCATGGACATTGAGTGGCGGCGGCAGCAGGTGTGCGCACGCGTGCAGGAAGGGGGTGGGGAAGGGGCGGATGCTCCGGGGGGCGCGCATGCGGGTCGTGTGTCCGTGCATGCTTGTGTGCCCATGCATGCTTGTGAGAGCGTTGCAAGCAGCAGAATGATTCCATTCAGCGTCGGGGCCCAGGCGCTGCCCTTCTACCAAGCAGCCTATAGCTGAATGAGATGGGCTCGGGGGGGGCTGATGCTTCCACACTGAGCAGGCATGTACACACTGGCGCTCTGAAGCCTCTCTCCTCCATGCGCACATGCTTGCAAGCATGCACGCGCACACGATGCGCACTCACCACTCCACGCGCACACGCTACTCACGGCACCTGCCTGCAGGCCAAGATCGGCAAGATCCAGTACCTGAGCAACGAAAACGATGTGCGGCTGAAGCAGTTTGTGCTGGAGCAGGACTTCCCGGAGTGGACGCCGGAGGAGGTGTACAAGCTGGTGACCCTGGACGGCGCAGCTGCACGGCCCGAGGACCACGGGGTGGGTGTATGGTGGTCCTCCGTCAGGGGTGGGTGTGTCCGTTAGGGGTGGGTGTGTGGTGGTCCTCTGTCATGTGTGGAGGACCACGGGGTGGGTGTATGGTGGTCCTCCGGCAGGGCGCACTGCTCGTGTGGGAAATGCACTCCTTTGCACCTGCGTGTCATGATCCTGTGGATTGCACTGCTCGTGCGGGAAATGCACTCCTTTGCACCTGCCCGCAACAGTCATGTGGGCCTGGCCCCAAAGTTTCTTTGAATTAGCTTGGCAGTGCGTGCGCTGCTGCGTGCGGCCCCGCCCCCATCTGCGCTCCATGTGCCCACCTGGCTGGCGAGTGGACAGGTCGCAAGTGGCCACCAGCGCAGCGCCTCTCGCTGCCAGCCCCACCTGGGCCCTCCATCACCGCAGCATCTGTATACTTCTGCGGAGGCCTTGATCTGTCTGCCCTTCCGCCCACGCCTCTTGCTGCGCAGGGCATCGTGGAGAACCCGCTGGCCAACGTGGACATGGTCAACACGCTGGGCGTGAAGTGGATTCCCGACACTGAGGACTTCCTGGAGGAGATCGGCCACCTGGGGGTGCCCAGCAAGCTCAAACGGCTACCAAGAGAGGTGAGGGTGAGGCTCTGCCCCTGCCTGCCAGCGCAAGCGTGGGTCCTCACAGCCTAAAGCCGAGCGCAGGGCACACCACGCTTTGGTGGTGTGCACCAGGGGGTGTGAGTACGTGTTAGCCTGGGCGTCAGTTGCAGCCGTAAGCATGCATGAGAGGCACCTTTGGGTGCAGGCCAAGGAAGCGTACTGCATGCAGCGAGGGTGGTCACCCAAAGCCTGCAGCGCCTCTTGCTGTTCTTGATCAGGACCAGGGCTCCCGACCAACCTCTGCATGCTGCGCTCACCCTTCTTGACACCCCCTTTGACTCACATATTCTTCTAGGTTGCTGTTGGCCTCGTCCGGCGCCCACCACATGGTGTGCATGGTTTATACACAAAGCTCTTCTGCATGGTGTAACCGCACCCAAAGCCGTGGAGGTCAGCCACAGGCTTCCGCGAATCTTGGAGGCCCAGAGGCCTCCGTAGCCCGTGTGGAAAGTTCCGTCGCGCCCAACCCTGGCTTGATCCCAAATGCCCAACACTCTGGCTTGCTTCTGCTGGCGCCTGCTGGCGCTAGGCTTGGGGGCCGGCCATGCTGCTCAACATGTTGGGCGCAAGTTGAGAGCAACATTGATGCATCCAGAGGTCCAGCCTCCGCTGGTTGCCGGTAGTTCAAGCAGCGGCTTGCCCAGCTGAGTAAGGGTATGTGGGCTGAGTAGCTTGCCTTGTGACGGGAACGTGCTGCACAGGTGGTCATTGATCTGGACACCGACCTCATCTCATCTGAAATCTCGGATGAACTCCTGGAGATGGATGATGAGGTGCGTGTGTACGCGCTCATGCGTGTGTGTTGTGTGTGTGAATGCATGTGTGTGTGCGCGCATGCATGTGCATGATCAGTGCGACTACTCGATGGCAGACCTGCTCACGCAGCATGCGCCTTGTGCCAATCACATATCTCCACTTGGCGGCGCTGAGAACGGGCCCCCGCCTCCTGTTCCTGAAACGTGCTTTCCTTACTCATCATTTTTGCCCTTGCCCATTCCTTCTGTGTGCGCCTTAGGACTTGGACTCAGCAACCCCTCCGGCGCCTCTGCTACTTTTGTCGCACCCGGTCTGACAACTCGCGTGCATATGCCTTTTGTGTGCAGGTGGCCGCCTTTGAGGAGCTTGAGTCTGCGTCCTGGGACAACACTTACACGGGGTGAGGTCCCTGGCATGTTTCCATCCTTCCACAGCTTGTGCTTGTGTGTGCTTGCATTTTCTGCATGTGCTGTTCAGCGGAATGCACAAAGCTGGGAACAGCTGTGACGGTCTGTCATCGTTTTCTTGATCCGGCCAGTTGCTGAAAGCACACAGGCCATCTTCCTTTTTTGCCAGTAAAGCATTTGGGAAGATCACCACTCCTTGCTTGCTTGCTTGCTTGCTTGCTGATGACAAATGTGTTGACCAATCCAACCAATGCTGATCTTTTTAATTGCTCCCAGGGACCCTGGAGAGTGGTCAAATGAGTGAGGGCTTTGTTGAGACATGCACGCAGCTGCGCGTGCATCCAGCAAGGCAGGCTTGCATTAGGGCACGATGACAGCTGGGCGTGGATACATACAGGCGGGAATGGGGCCAAGGCGGGGGTTTGCCGAGGGCTGGCCTTTGCCAATTGTACGTGGATGTTGCACAGCCCAGCAGGACAGAAGTCACTCATGCAGGAGCAGGTCACCCAATAGGCTCGGTGCCTATATTGGAGAAAAGCTGGACCAGCGTGTCAGGTGGCCAAAACATGGTGCTTGATTTGCACTTCAAGTTTGCCTTCTTAATTTGCACGTAGCCTTCCTTAGGTCATTGCAGCCTGTCTGGTGTAAAGACCTCTGGACAGTCCCCTTTACCTTACATGCCACAACTTAGAAAGCTATAAATAACTGAATTGATAGCTTTCCAAATTGAGGTTGACAGGCAGTGTAAGGGTATGATCATTGCAACAGGAGGTTGCAATTGCTAACCGGTGCCAGCCGCGAGAGGGTTACTAACCCTAGTAGGCCATAATGTCCGAAATGAAATGGCAGGTAAGGTACTACCTTAGTAAGGTTTCAAGGCTGTATCCGCCGAACGAGGGCAGCTTAGCCGGTTGTGGCCTCCAGTGAGGTTCGAACCCCGAACCCACAGGTTTGAATGAAATGGCAGTCTATTGTGCCGTTGAGAAAGAAAATCAAAGACAGTCTGACTAGGCAAGGCATGTGGAATATAAGGGGCCTCCATAGAAAAGGATTGGCAGAAAGGGAAGAAAAGGAAAGAGTA
>LKMJ01007729.1_pt1 | contig 10131 bp, 16 predicted proteins | sample 643391 | NCBI WGS metagenome assembly LKMJ01 (sample SAMN04112250, study PRJNA286221) | soda lake metagenome | biome: soda lake; feature: Kulunda Steppe; material: water; isolation source: sample PL-Br10 brine of Picturesque Lake | place: Russia: Kulunda steppe | collected 2010-07
ACACACACACACACACACACACACACACACACACACACACACACACACACACACACACACACACACACACACACATACACACTCGCAAACACGCGAACACGCACACAAACGCACAGACATGCACAAATACGCTCACATGCATGCACCATGCAGAGGACTAGTTTTGGGTGCCCCACTGCACTCCTTTCTCCTGCCGAATTCTTTCCCTTTGCCCTGGATTATTTGCGCACCTACGCTCGCGAGCTGCTTAGGGAGCAGATTTCCTGGAATTGCGGTCTGCATGTAATGTGAAGCATGCTGCTTCGGTCCAGCAACATGGCTTTGGTGGCATAATTGAGGCAAACGCAGTTGTGGACTTGCAATGCATGCAGATTCCCCTTTCAGACGCGCTCCAAGGCTTATCTGTGCTTCCTTCCCCGGCCACTGCTGCTACAGAGAGCAAAGGTGCGCTCACTGCCCGCTTCCCTTGCTTGAAGTAAATGGTTGTGCTGCCAGGGCACGTGCCCTTCCGAGGTCAAGCTCCAGATGCCCAATCATTGGGGACATTGTTCTTGAATTGTGATGAGCTGCGAGGGGCCGCCACCGCCTACTCCTTACACAACCAGCCGGAGGCTTCCACAAAGCAAGATCTGTAGGTCGAGAAGGCTTGGCCCAATGGGGCTGTACAAGGAATTTGCGGTTTTCCTCTGATGAATTATGTGTGCATTGTGGCACCTTGCCATATGCCTGACCCCAATCCTTTTAAAGACCATGCACTCGTGCTTGGAGGGGATGCTGCAGCCCACTCCTCACAGACTCGCAGCTCATGCCGGCCCTTTCCGTGGATGCATGCCTGACTGTCCTTGCGCTTTGCTTCAGAGCCTCAACCTCGCAGGTGTGCGTGAAGAGGCGTCCATTCTAGGAGTAAGATGGTGGCTGTGCGTGCATGTGCGTGCAAGAGGGCTGGGGTGCAAGCACTGGGTGTGCCCATGCGCGCTGCGTCTGTGAGTGCAGGCTTCCAAGGCAACACGGACCTTCTGGCCTTCCAGGCTGAGCACCAGCTCCTGGACAAGGGGCCTGTCAACTTTGTGGAGAAGGCGTTGGCGGAGGGGCAGGTGAGCCGCCTGTGCGCCCTGTTGCGATGGCGGTTGGGCAGGCGAGCCGCCTGTGCATCACATGTTGTGATGGCAAGCAGGCAGGCGAGCCGTCTTTGTGAGATGGCAGGCGCACTGGGAAAGTGGCAACGCTCCACCATGGCATGTGGGCCGCTGGCGCTCCCTTGTGCAATGGCAGACGGGCTGCAAGAGCAACTGCGCTCCAACGCAGCGAGCAGGCCAGCCGCCTGCGCCCCATATCATGTCGTGCATGTAATGGTCCATGGTTCGTGTGGAGCGAGCGAGTGGTTTATTTGGAGTCGTGCTGTACGGAGGAGCAGGCCATGACTCCTGGCGAGAGGGGTGGGGCGGATGGGGCGGGACTCCATAATCCAGGATTAGGAGGATGTGAGGCAGTGTTTTTTTAGTGGCGACGCGTCGCATTTTAAGCACTTTGTCGCATTTTGGTGCTACACCCTGCTGGGCGTCGCTGACCACCCTGTGCAGCCAAGTGGCGACGGATAAAATTGCTGGGGACTACCCCGCGTAGCCAAAAATTTATACGTTATTTTTCTCGGGATGGTGAAAGTGAGGAAGATAAGTGACTTCAATCAACTACCAAAATTTTGGCGTAGCCAAAGTTTTGGCAAAGCTTTGTTTAGCCTCCTCCAGTGCTACACACTTTTTGGGGATGAGCACCCTGTGTAGCCATTTTCATTATAATGCTACACACCCAAAAACCTGGAAAAAAAACACTGATGTGAGGCTCCCAGGAGCAGCATGGAATTGTGCTCTCAGCAGCTTTCGGTGATGGACGCCATGACAGAACCCTTTGGTCGTACGCCCCATGCGCTGCGAAATGGCTGTGCAGACAAAGCTGCGCGGGCGAGGCGTGCATGTGCAGCAAGAGCTGTGTGGGCAGGGCATGCAAAGCGCAACTCCTGATGGCACTTGGCAACTGGCGATTGGCATGGCACTGCAAGGTCTACCCCTTGCCGCCCGCGTGTGCACATCGACTTGGCGGGCCTGCCTGCTCCCAATCATGTTGCAGGTCAAGAGCTGGCAGGACCCGGTCATCAGCCAGTTCATGGAGATGGGGGTAGGCAGGCAACAGGCAGCGCTTGGCGCGGCCTACGTTGCGTTTGCAAACACGAACCAGTCCGAGGTGAGGTGCATGTTTGGGGGTGTCTGGCCTTGACGGCAGCGCACGCCCAATGCTCCTTCCTGGCCCTGGCCCCGCGGGGGGTGCGGCCTGTTGTCCTGTGCAGCCTCCAGCAGGTTCCCTGCCTTGCCTGGCTACCACCCATTGACAGCCTGCAGGTTCCTGCCTGTTCAGAGCCTGCAGATCCCTGCCTGGTTAGAGGCCGCAGATCCCTGCCTGGTCAGAGCCTGCAGATTCCTGGGAAGAGCCTTCAGACTCCTGCCTGCTCAGGAGAGCCTGCAGGCTCCCTGCCTCGCCTGGCTCTTGTTGATAACCTTGCCTGCTTGTGTGCACACCTGTAAGCATGCATGCGGGGTTGTTTCCAAGTCAAGTGCATGTAAGGGACTCTGAGCCTCATGTCACTTGCTTCTAGGATGAAGTGCAAGAACTGCGCAATATGCAGCATACTGTATGTTGCTAGCTATCAGGCCAGGCGCACTGCACGCATCTTGCTCATCGTGCTTGCATGACCATGTTGCAGGTGCTGGAGTTTGCCAGCAACCTGGACAAGTTGCAACAGATGGGGTTCAGCACAGCTGTCGCTGCAGGGGGGCTGTCGCTGAGTAAGAATGATCTTCCGGCCGCCATGGAGATGTGCCTTGCTTTGAAATGAAGCCGCTGGTGCCCCCGTGATGCTACCACAAGACCATCACACAGCCCTGTGATGCTACCACAAGACCATCACACAGCCCTGTGGCTCTTCAGCAGTCCAACGCAGAGGGTGCTGATGCCCTGTACAATATAAGCTGATAAAGCACAGTTGATATTCCTAGGGATATTGGTGGATGGTTCACACGGTGTCTTGACCCTAGATGACCCCTTTTCCTCCGTGACCCTAGATGACCCCTTTTCCTCCGTGACCCTAGATGACCCCTTTTCCTCCGTGACCCTAGATGACCCCTTTTCCTCAATTGATGTAGGTTAAGGTTTCAAGGCTGTATCCGCCGAACGAGGGCAGCTTAGCCTCCAGTGAGGTTCGAACCCCAAACCCACAGGTAGCGAGGGTGGACAGTTGACTTCCCAGCACAGGTGCCCCGCCGCCTGCTCGGGTGTCCGGAGCAATTGATGTAGAGAGTGCACTCACTGCCTACATACTTTTTCTTTGCTTTGCTTCGCTCTAGTGCCAAGCTGGCAGTGCCAGCTAGTGCCTGCTCCTGTTACCTGCTCACCACAGCCTGCATGGCTTGCCTCATGCAGTCGTTCTGGAAGTGACTCTTCACTGACAGTGGTGTTCTCTGCAGGAGTGTTAAGCTGAGTGGTGGATCATTGGAGAGTTTTCAATGGGAATTGTCTGGCAGATAGTTAAATAGCAGGTAAAATAGGAGACAGTTTTAAGTTAGGGTTAACCGCCAGCCTGGCTATTAGGCTGATTGGTTTGTGGCTACTAGTAGTCTTTGCTAGCCAAAAACAATCCATGATGTTTGCAATGGAATAGCGAACTTCGACCAGCACTTAAAGTGCTGAGGAAGGAAATCAAAGGCAGGACAGAATAGGAGACCACTATCAGATTAACTCTATCTTTGAAAGGGCCCTCCAAGAATCAGCCACACTGAGTTGAACCCGCTCGCTTTGTGAAATGTGGAGGTATCATCAGCTTGGCAGCACACTAAGCAGATGTCTCAGGACGTGCTGGTATGCTGGCTGGTGGGTTCAACCTTTTAGCACTACTCAAGCAGTATCTTGGGCTGTCAGGGAGGTCAGTGAAAGGGAGTGAGCTCAGTGACGACAGCTTGCAGAGTGGATGGACCAACTCATAATTGAGTGGCAAATGTGTGAGTGCTCAGTCTTACTCGTTTTTATAAATCTATTGAATAATGGTCATCACTTCATGGTGATGCCCCCAAATCAAAACCTGAGTCGAATATGTTCAGGTCAGGAGTGATGGTGGTGCCTTGACCCTTCATGCCCCCCTGTTCTGAACTGAATGTGAAGTGTGTTAAGGTCAATCCCACTTTCTTAACCTTGTAAATTTGAAGGGCGTAAGGGAAAGAACAAGAGAAGAGCGAGTCAACATCCATCATGATCTGGGAGTGTTATCACTGTCTACGTACTTTATTCTGTTTGCCATGCTTTCTCTGATTTAATTTGAAGCTCCTCTGTTCCCGGAGAGGCGCAATAGCTGCATTTGTGGGAGGGGCCAAGAGAACCGGACTAAGCTGAAACTCTCTTTCTTAAATGGCACTGGAACATGTGTTCTCCCATCACGATCTGTTAGGCATGCCACGAATAAGCATTTGTGGAACAGGGCATAACAGACATGCTGATTACAAACATATTTACTTGGTCATGATCATTCTTGCAATTATAAGGTCAGATGCGCAGCGGCCATCAAGCAGTCAAGAAAGGTCGGAAAAAACCAAAGGATCGTTGGAACTCGCAGATAAAAACAGAGGCGCGCCAGGCCCTAGATTCAAGCAGACAGAGCACCTGCCCAAGAACATAGCATGATCACGATGGGAACAGCATGTACCGTCGCCCATCATCGCTGCAATTCAGACAGCACCCCAACAAACACCCAGCAGGCCTCAGCTGGCCCATCACCTAGCTGCGTTCTTGCACAGCGAATGCGGCTCATCACTCCATTACTTCCCCCATGAGCAATCATCTTCATGATCAGTGGCATCACAAATGCAGATACTGGTAGGTGATGATGATACAGGAGCATGAGCGCCGCCCCTGAGGGGCAGTGCACTGCACAGGTTGTTGCGCTCAGTTAAGGGTGCCTTTGCAGTTTGGGGCCCCACAATCGCAGCGGACCTTGTCACCAGCCTCCTCTTTAAACCTGCAGGTGCATGAGAAACGGAGCAGCTTGGTCAGTATGGCACGTTGCAGTTGGTTGCTTGTCCTCCTCCTTGACCATGTGCACATGCAGTTTCCAATCAAGAAGCATTCCAGGGAGTCGCTTGTCACCAGCCTCCACCTCCTATCTGCACGCACACATGAGCCCTGTAGCACTGCATTGGATTTATGTTTGAATTGCTGGCAGCCTGTAGGCATCCAAAATCGCATCCACGCGAATTCTCTGGCTGATGAGGCAATTGGCTTTGAGTTGCACCGCAACAAAATGACGGTATTTGGATGCATGCGTGCTTGCCCAGCGCATGTGCAGCACACAGGGCGCAAGCCATCACCCTGGCGGTGCCTGAGCCTCTGCACGCGGTGCACACCAAGCCAGCCAGTTGTGCACCACACCTGCAGTCAAATGTGAGCCACCAATGCATGAACTGGTGGCTGAAACATGAGACCACACCAGCCAGTTGTGATACACACACACACGCACACACACACACCTGTAGTCGAATGTGAGCTCCTGGCCAGGCTTAAGGTCGGTCTTGGCGTAGAATGCAACATGCGGCTGCCCGTTGGTGTCATTTATCACCTGTGACCGGCAGCGAGAATTACTGGGTCAGGAGCAGGGGTGGGGGGCCTGGCAGCGGAATGGAAGGGAATGGGGCCGGGCATTAGGAGTTGGCGACAACGTTGTCTTGATGGTCACACAGGAGGTGTGAGGCATGCCCCCACGGTGCGAGTAATGCTTTGGTGGATCAGGAGTGCATCATTGCACGTTGCGACCACCCTTGGCATGCACCTGCCAATTACGACCATCCTGGTTTAAAAAGGTCATCACCATCCTCTTGGTGAGAACTGGGAAGTGAGGTCATCATCCTCTTCAGCGCCAAACTCACCCTCGTGTATAACGACGGCATGCAACAGTGGTTGCAGAAGCGGCTGATGCCTCCGCAGTTGGTGGAGTCCACCACGACGTCGTCATTGACCTGCGGCCCCACCACCAATGACACAGGAGGCACAGCAAGTATATTATTAGGCACAGCATGTATATTATATGTATTTGTTGGTGCGCATGCGCCCACGAGTGCATACAACGTCCGTCCAGAAGAGGGAGAGAGATGCATTGCCCGCTCCACCCTTTGACCGCCCGACGCCTTGCGCACCCTGTGCACCTGGACAACCTGTGCAACCTGTGGTGAGGGGCGGTCCCCTCCCCCTCTCCTCCTCTCCCTTCGTCCCCTCCCTCTGCCCCCCCTACTGCTGCACAGCCCGCCGCGCGGCTGCCCCCTCCCCCTCTCACACCCTGCTCAGGTAGCAGTCCTGGCCGACCCCTCCCCCTCTCATCCTGAACAGGCCACAGTCCTGGCAGCCCCCCTCCCCCTCTCACCCTGAACAGGTAGCAGTCCTGGCCGCCCTCGCGGTACAGCGTCTCCCGGTGGTCTGCCATGGAGTTGCGCACGACCTCGCCCCTGTACTCCGCCACCAGTGAGTCCTGGTGGATGGGGCGCAGCGCGAAGATGCCCCAGCCGTGGATGCCTGCAGCAGTGGTGCGCACAAGGCGCGGGTGGTTCGGGGCGGGGCAGAGGGAGGGGGGCAGTGCACAGCAGGTGGCAGGCAATGCAAAGTTGCCGTGGATGCCTAATGGATGCTTTGGTGGTGCGCACAAGGCGCAGGTGGTTTGGGCAGGGAAAACGGACAAGCGGCGCCAAAAAGCCTTTCCTGTGGATGCCCGCGGCATAGCGCGCACAAGTACGTGCGCATGTGCGCACACGCCTGTGCTGCTTCCCTCCCACGCTCACGCCCCCCCCCCTGCCCTAGTGCCCTGCCCTCAGTCAAAACAGCTGTCAAGTAGTCAGAACCGCGCATCAGCTGCGCGCACCCCTTCTGGGTCCGAGTCAACCTCCAGGGACCCAGTCAATCACAAACGGGCCAGCTGCGCCCCATGGCTGCGCCTGCTCTGCACAGTCAGACAGGCTGCGCCCCATTGCTGCGCGTGCGTCTCAGGAGGATGAGATGAGAGCCGCGTCCCACAGCTGCGCGCGCTCTGCAGCAGAGCCCAACCAGGCCGCGCTCCACAGCGCCCTGCAGCAGAAGAAGACGAGAGCTGCACCCCAGTGATGCGTGCCCCAGCGCACCTGACTTGCCAAAGGACAGCCGCGACTGCTCCGCCGCCCTGCTCTGCCGAAGCTTCTCTTGCACGCGCCCCTGCGGCCAGATGAGTGGACACGCACCTGGGGTGTCGCTAGGGGTGGGGCAAGTGCATGCAAGAAGCGCATGGCCGATGCAGCGCCAAGTGCCCCATCGGTCTCTGCACTAGCATGAGTCCATCCGCCATCCCCTAGGCCCGGCGAACAAGCAGCTCAAGCATGATGTGCGCGCACGCACATGTGTGCGGGTTTGTGTGCTCGCCCCCCCTGGCTTGCTTGTTTGCGTGCACGCACCCCCTGCAAGCACTCGAGACACACAAAGATGCACCCACCAGCTGCGTGCGCTCCCGCTTGATGGCCTGCTGGGCCTCTGCGGCTGCCGCCGCTTCACTCTTCACCCCTGCGTCTGGCGCATCAATGCCTGCATCTGCCCCGCTTCCAGCTGCGCCTTCCGTCCCAGGCTCTGCTTTCACAACCACTGGCCGCTGCTCGGCCAGAGCTTGCGTGTCCCCAGCATCATTGCCAGACATCTGCTGCTGCTGCCGCTGCTGCTGCTGTGCAGCAACCTCATCTTCCTTTTTGACGTGTGCAGCTGCCTGAGGGTCTTGCTGCTGCTGCTGCTGCTGCTGCTGCTGGCTCTCGAGTTTTACAGCCTCCTCTTTTATTGCAGCCTGAAGCGTAACAAAGGTGCGCAAAAGCAGTGAGCACGAGCGCTTGCGCGCTTTGTTTGCGAATCTGAGCTGAAACAGCAAGCAAACTGAGCTGGGTTTGCTGATGCAGGTTGCATACGCGCGGTAAGGGATATTGCACCTTGAGACCCTGCCGGCTGAGGGTCTGCAGGCATGGCAACTTGAAGCCGTGGGCCTGCGCGACTGCTGCCGCACCTGCACATGCAGGCCTCTGCACGCCCTCTAGATGCCCTCTGCACATGCAGGCCTGTGCACGCCCGCTTGAGCCCACCACAGTCTTTCCCCCCCCATCCGCATCAGTGCTCCTCGCAACACCATCAGCAGCACGCCCTGTCCCCTTCCCCCTGCCCACCGGTGCTCCGTTGACCCCAACCACTTCTGCACAATGCTCATTCTGTACAAGAAACGCAAGTACTCTGCAATAAAGCACCCTTTCCCCTGCTCCTACCCCACACCTGCCGAGCCTCCTCAGCAGCAGCCGCCTCCTGCGCAGCCTGGAATTCCTCAGGGATCCACGCCCGGCCTTGCGGCAGCTCCCACAGCCTGCAGCGCGTGCGAGGACGTGAGAGCACGTGTGAGACAGTGCGGCTCCCACAGCCAGCAGCCGCACGCGAGATGAGCAGCGCGTGCGAGGGGGTGCAGCTCCAATAGCCGGCAGCGCATGTTGACCAGGGCTGGGAAGCACGCACAGGGGGCCAGGGATGGCTGCGGAGCAGCCTGGAGTGGGCTGAGGGCAGCGCAAGACAGGGGGCCGGGGACGGCAGAGGAGCCAGCAGTTGTGAGGCAAGGTGTGAGAGGCACAGGCAGGATTGCCTACCAGGACTGGGCAAGCCTTTTGGAGATGCGCCTTCAGCATGGCGCATGAGCACCAGACACACGCAGAATGGCCTGCGCTTCCGCCCAGACAGAGGCGTCCCTGCCCTCAAAGAGGAAACTCCGGCACACCGACGCTTGCTCACACACACGCACCCGCTTGCACACGCTATACACACACTCACACACCGCACAGCCCCCACACCAAAAGCGCAACCCACGCCCGACCACACCCACGCACGGGCGCGCCACCACTCACTTGTGCCGCCGCAGCCCCGCCACGACGTGCGGCACCGCGCGGATGTACGCGCGCTTGCCAAAGCGCGGTCCCGGGCCGGCCCGGCCGTGGCCTGGACCTGGCGGCAGCACGCCACCGAGCGCGACCGACATGTAGCCACTCAGCATGCCAGGCATCAGGTGGGACCCAGGGGGCCGAGGCCCAGCGGCCGTGCCCTCGCCTGCAGCCACCACCTCTGCGGCAGCGAGCGACGGGTCCAGGGGCGGCAGCGTGCCAGCAGCGCGGCCCTGCGGCGGGGGCACAGGCATACAGAGGGGGGTGTCCACGTGCGTGTATGTGCGCGCACGCACGTGTGCGCATGCGTGCATGTTCGCACGAGAATGGACCTGGACTGCGAGTGTCGGGTGGGTGAGCGCACGGGAGAGGCATGGGGGCGCAGAGGCACTGGATGCCTGAGGGACGTGCACGCACACAGGATGTCCTGTCTGCACAAAGGGAGGGGGGTAATGGGAAGGGAAGAAGGAGGGAGCAGACGGCCTTCTCTGGTGCAGCTCCACGCCCTTACACTGTTCAGCCCTTACACTGTTCAGCCCTTGCACTGTTCAGACAGAGCCGCATCCATGAAACGTGACAGAAAAGGGGGAAAGGGAGGCTGAGGGAGGGAGCGGGCAACCCATTCTGGTACAGGGCTTATGTATTGGAGCGCCCTAAAATTGTGTCAGCTTCACCTGCAAAACAGGGGAAGGCGTGGGAAACAGGGAGTGCATGCAACCCCGGCACAGTCCCACACCTCATCAAATGCACTGGTAGCTGAGTAAACGAGGCACGAGGGCAGGGAGGCGCATGCGACCGCCCTGCAGGCCCCCTGCCCCCACAGCGCCCCACCTGCTTGCAGATGATACACATGCAGCCGTGACGGTGCACGCGCGGCGGCCGGCCTGGGCCGCGTTTGATGAGCTCCCCATTGGGGCCGAGCCGGTACACAGGCGGCTTGGGCGGGCGGAACGCCTCCATCTCCATGTCCAGTAGGTCATCATCGTCGTCGTCGTCGTCGTTGCCGTCGTCGTCCGAGGAGCTGACCTCGCGCACAGCGCGGCGCACGGCGGAACGGCGGCGGCCACCCTCAAGCATCGCGCCTGCGCACGGGCAGGTGGGAGCGTGCACAGTGTTGGCGTGTGAG
>LKMJ01007730.1_pt1 | contig 10131 bp, 15 predicted proteins | sample 643391 | NCBI WGS metagenome assembly LKMJ01 (sample SAMN04112250, study PRJNA286221) | soda lake metagenome | biome: soda lake; feature: Kulunda Steppe; material: water; isolation source: sample PL-Br10 brine of Picturesque Lake | place: Russia: Kulunda steppe | collected 2010-07
CAAATGCTCAAGGGCCCTGTGCCATGGTGCAAATGCTCAAGGGCCCTGTGCCATGGTGCAAATGCTCAAGGGGCCCTGTGCCATGGTGCAAATGCTCAAGGGCCCTGTGCCATGGTGCAAATGCTCAAGGGCCCTGTGCCATGGTGCAAATGCTCAAGGGGCCCTGTGCCATGGTGCAAATGCTCAAGGGCCCTGTGCCATGGTGCAAATGCACACCAGCAAACGGCGTGCCGCCTGCCTGCACATGTAGGGGCTGCACATTGCTCATACCGCCTGCCAGCTGGATCGGGCGGTCACACAAAACCGGTTCATGGCATGCAGCAAGAGCGCGCTCTGCCTACCGTCAGCCCAGCGGCGGCAGCGGCAGCAGCAGAGCCGGCGGGCATGCTCATAGGCTTGCCCAGCTTGCCGCCCTCAGGCGACCCATCCTCGTCCGTTTCCAGGCGGGCCAGCCCTAGCTCGTGGCGTAGCTCAATGGCAAGACCTGCCGAACGGGAGGCGTCACACAGCCCGGGCAGCAGAGCAAGGCATGAGCACGAGCACGCCAAGTGCTGGCAATGCCCACGCCTGTCCTCCACCTTCCTCACAGGTGGCCACCCTCTTTCCCTTAAGATGGCTGGACTGGGCTGGGCCGCAGCAGCGCACAAAGTTCAAAGCCCCAAAGCACACTTCATGTCCAAGCGAGGGCAGCCCTGCCAGCTGCCCCCCCTTTCCCCACTGCTGCTGCAGCTGCTTTGAAGCGCGTGTTTTGCACTGTATGTGGCCTGTTTAAGCCATGTGCCAGAGGCAAATTGCTGCTGGACGCAGTGCCAGGCTGGTGTGTGTTTGTAGGGTTGCGGTGGACGATGGCGCCGCGCAGCACAGTGTTCCCTCTTTCAGCGGCGCTTGGATGGCTTGCCATGCGCTTCCATACGCTCATGGCCATTCACAGAAAGGGCCGCCAGGCGATGCTGACGCAAGCAGGGGGTGCCAGTGGCATGGCCGCACAGGCGCATGCTTTCCTCAGGCCCCTGTCCCAACAAGAAAAGCCCTTGCCTGCAAGCAGACCCGCATGCACATATGCAGCAAGCCAGCATGCAACCGTGCGCACACACACGTACGCACGTACGCACACGCATGCCCATCTCCATCGGCCGGGTGCAGGCATAGCAACTAGGCTGGGGAGGCACACACCCGCGCCGCTCTTGAGCTTCAGCCACAGGTCGGGGGAGGCGGGGTAGAGGCCGGAGGGCACGTTCTGGGCCCGGTCCAGCGCGGGGAAGTGCTGGAAGCACTGCACTTGCACCTCGGCGCGGCCGCCTGCAGCACGGCGCGCAGTGCCAAGCCGATGCAGGGTTGGACACGCAGCGGCACACAGGGGGGTTGCAGCATACAGCATTGGGGGCACGGGGGGGGAGTGAACAACCATGGGCACGCAGCAGGCTGAGCACGCAGGGGCAACCACTGAGTGCAACTCAAGGAGGGGCACACACAGGCACCCAAAGGCAACCCAGCGGATCGTTTACCACCTCCCTGCACCGGCTCAGCGCTGGCAACAGGCGCAGCAGGCAGGCAGGCGGGCCTACGCCACCAGCCTGGTTGGGCACGCCACTGCTTTGCAGCCGGCCAGGGGTCTGCGCGGCCTTGCACTGAGGCAATGCCAAGCCAAGTGCACATGCGCATATGCGCGCGCGCACACACACACACACTCAGCAACGCGTGATACTCGTCTTTTACTGTCTCCATAGCATGCATGGCACACTCAATGTGAGCCCCCTGCCTGCTATTGGCGTGCGCAGCGCACACCCTGGGGAGCTGGCCAGGTGCTGCATGCGCAGCACACACTGCACGCCGCAAGCCCTTTCAGAGCTGCCCATGTGCTCCGCAAAATCCAGGAGTCTGCACAGCGTGCTGCTTTGTACGCTGCTTGTACCTGGCAGGGCAGGGCTGTGGGCTGGCTGGCAAGCACAAAGCCATGCGTGCATGCACACACGGCTGTAAACTGGCACGCTCAAGCCCACGTTGGGGTGCTGCACGCACCTGGCAGGGCACAGGCCATGGGCTGGCTGGCAAGCACACAGCCATGCAGGTACACGTAGGTACACACGGCAGTACCTAAGACTAGGCCCAAACCCTCACTGAATTGCTGCACGCACCAGGCAGGGCACGGACCGTGGGCTGGCTGTACAGGAAGCTGTTCAAGGAGGGGTGCACGGAGGCCACCACGCGTACACGGCCAAGCGCGGCGGGCGGCAGCAGGCCTGCAGTCACAGCCCCTCCCGCGATACACATCTGCAAAAGGGTGAGCACAGGCACAGGTTTTGTACTGATGCCTTGTCAGAGTCAATTGTTTTGTGCTCCGCCTCGAGGAATTGGTTTGCACCTTGTCAGAACTGATTGGTTCCCCAGTCTACCTGTAAAGGGTGCGCACACACTTGGGCTTTTAGCGCTTGAGCGCGCATGGGTGGGAGTGGCTTTTGGGTGGCGCTGCTGGGACTGTGTGCCCAACGGCCGCGGCTGAGCGGCACCACTGTCTTTCCCAGGCCAATTCTGTTGAGGCCGGGCGCTCTTGTGGTGGGGCGCTTTTGAGATGGGGCGCGCGAGAAGGCCAGGCACTTCATAGCAACAGCACTCTTGAGGCCGGGCGCCTTTCAGGGAGGTCCGACCCTTGGCACAGCATTGGCACAGCATTTGCACAGCATTGGTCCGACCCTTGGCACAGCATTGGCACGCGGGGGGCGCACGTGGCGTGCTGCGGAGGTGCCCGTGGCAAAGGGGCGTCGAGGAGGAAGCAGAGAGGGTAGGCGGCTGTAAGGAGGCAAGCAACCCAGCTGATTAGCCCCTAGCTTCATTCCCCTTCACCACCCCTCAAAGCCACCCACCTGCGCCTCCGCAGCGCTGCGCTCTGCAGCCATCACCATGCCAGGGGCCAGGCCCGGCGTGCATGCGCTGAGAGGTCCCAATGCGAAAGTACGGCTGGGCATGATGCTGGACAAGGGGGAGGCCGGTGCGGCCGCGGGGGTGCCCCATGTGTTGCCGGTGGCGCTGCTTGGCACGCCCACATTGGGTGCGATGCCTGCACACAGAGGCGGCGCGCATAGTGTGTGGGCAGCAGTAGGGAGCGCTGCTGGCGCAACGCAACATGGGGGCGAGAATGGGCAGCAGTTGCGGCACCGCGGGAGAGGGAGGCCTGGGGCTGAGGCACGCCATGTCCTGTGGCCGTATTGACCACCTGGTCTTGTGCTATGTATTGACTAGCTCTTGACCACCTGGTGATGTGCTATGTATTGACTAGCTATTGACCACCTGGTCTTGTGCTATGTATTGACTAGCTATTGACCACCTGGTCTTGTGCTATGTATTGACTAGCTATTGACCACCTGGTCTTGTGCTAGCTGCTGCACTTGGCATACATGCACAGGCCCTTACATGGGCACACACATGCACACGCGCACACGCACACACACAATGCATACCCAGCAGCACTATACGCCTCTTCATGCTGCAGCCGACCATGGATCCCGCGTGCATCTCTACCGCACGTCAGACACCTCAAACCCCCCCCTGGTTTCCGAGCTGGCGGTGCGCACAGGCAAAGCAGATTTCTCAGAGGCGTGCCGTAAGGACCCACGCATGCAGGGCGCAAGCTCACCCACACCCAAGCCCTGATGGTACAAGTGAGCACCCACGTGCGTGTATGGCGTGCCTGCTGCAAGCACTCAAACCTTCTTCCCGCAACTGCTGCAAGCACCCAAACCTTCTTGCCGCAACTGCTGCCGACATGAATGCCCCGATGCCATGGGTGCCTGCACATGCGCTGTGATTGCTGCGGTCGGTGCAGCACCGCACGACCCCTCTGAGGTCAACCAGAGGCTGTTGCGCAGCCGCAGCCGCTGGCCAACTCTGCACGTGCATGCATTCCTCTTGGTGGGTCCTGGCATAGGACGCCTTTCGGCGCCCCTCCAGAGGGTGGGGCCGCCACCCAGACCCAGCTTGCAAGGCAGAGGCCATGCAGTGTGCGTCCAGGCATTTGGCATTCCAAGTGGTGCATTGGGCAGACAGCAGTCGCGCACCAAAGGGCGGGGGCACCATCAGGTCCAGGGCAGAGATTGAGGCTGGGTTACTTGGGTCAGGCGGTAGCTGGGGGCCCTCCCAGGCGTCATCCCACTTGGCGGCGGCTTGGTCAATGGCCACCTGCACGCGTTTGAACCAACGCCCAAATCAGGCGCATCCCCTTGGAGATCCGCAGGTGCAAGCAACACTGCAATGTCTGCCTGCCTGCCAGCCTGGTCCAGCAATGCCTGCCTGATCCTTCCTGCTCAGACAGAAGTTGTGCGCGTGCACACATGCGCACACACGCACACACAGTCCGCCTGCTGCTGAGATAGCCATGCAGCTCCTGCCACAGCAGCACGCACTCACCGCGCGGATCCATGCCGCCCGCAGGTCGCCCACGCCCATCGCAGCGGCGTAGGGGGTCAGCGCGTTCACGGTCCAGTGTACGCCGCGCTGCAGCACCCCCAAGGCTGCAGAGGCAGCCGCAACTGACGGCGTGTGGGGCCAGCTGCGGGGTATGCAAGGCAAAGCATGCGCTGAGTACTGCACATCAGTCTCGGCTGGGATCAGGCAGACAAGATGGTCGGGGGAAGATGACCAGAGCAGGGTACGTGCGACGACACTTTATGGCGCAAGTGAGTAAGTGGTGTGTGTGTGTGTGCGCGCACACGTGTGTATGTAGCTATGTGTGTGTCCAGCAAGAGACCAGTGCTTGCTACAAGAGTGCATGACCCTGCATCAGTGCAGCCTGCACCCCTTGTGCACTTCTTCAGGAGCAGCGGCACCTGACTCGATGCCGCCATCCCCCGTCTGCAAGGCAGCGCCAGCCTACGCCTCCTGCCCGCTTGCTCTGAGGCAGCAGTGCGTGTTCCCCTACCATCACCGCCGAGCAACAGCAGCAGCAGTAGCAGCAGTGTTTGTGCGCATGCGCGCGTGTGTGTGTGTGTATGTGAGGGTTGGGTGGGTGGGGTGCACTGAGATAAGGTGTACGGGTTTTGGGGTGATGGTCAGGATTCAAGGAGTGAGTTTTTGGTTAGCATGTGTGCAGTGGTGTTGTCTGCGCACTCACTTGCTGTGAGGGCCTGCGGGCTGCTTGCCGTGCTGCTGCTGGTTGGTGGCGGCCGAATTCTGGGAAGGCTGCGGCAGGAAGTGCAGGACCAGGAATGCCGTCAAGCAATCGGCCGCGGTGTCCAGGGCTTGCGCCTCTGGGTTGTCGGGCACGCAGTCCCCGCGCGCGATGTTGGGGGCGCTGCCGCACAGCTGGCCTGCGCGCGCAGGCAGGTGGGCCCCAAAGCGCAGTGGTGGTAGGCACAGGCAGGCAGGGCCCCAAAGCGCAGCGGGCTTGCACCTGCACCTGGATTGCACTTGAAGAGCCACGGCCATGAGGGCCCCCGTGCCGTGCCTGTCCTGTGCTTGCTCAGCCTTGTGTTGGCCTTGTGCGGGCCCCCGTGCTGTGTGCCGCGGCTGCCCTGTGCTTGTGTTATCAGAACATCCGGCATCAAAGCACAGGCAGCTGGCCTACCTGGCGATACACGCCCCTGCTGGCCTCAGCAACACACGCCCCGGATCACACAGCCATTTCCCACATCAGGCACACTCACTGCAAGCATGCCCTCAAGCAAAAATGGACAGCGCAAAGCTCAGAGCACCACAAGCTTGGAGGGGCACCCGCAGCATGCGCACACCACCTGCACAACTGTCTCCCGAGCACTGCGCAGCAACAAGAGCGACACGCAGCGGGACACATGTACACAAATGCACAGCCCAAGCTGCGCATGCACAAGCAGAGGGCTTTTGGGCTTGCGCACAGACTCTGGTGTACACCCAAGAGCACGACCCACTGCAGGGCACACACAGCCCGGAGCGGGAGTGCAGGTGAGCCCATCACGGCACGCTTGGTGCTGAGACGGGCTTAGAGCAGCCGGTGCACGCACCGTGGTTGACGCCAGGTAGCAGGATGAGTGGCTTGTTGATGATGGCATAGGTGGCGCCTTGGCGCAGCCCATTCCATGCCACTTGGGCGGCGTAGGGCATGACGTGAGGCCAGCCCTGGGGCGGGGTCAAGGCAGAGTGCACACGTGGCTGTTTTCTGATGTGGCAGGGGAGGCCTGCAGTGCCCTGGGAGGCCAGCTACTTGAACTGGAGCATGCGGGCGTCAGCTACGAGGAGACAAGGCAGAAGGCTCAACAACTCCGGGCGTGCGGGTCTGGTTTGGGCTACAAGGAGGCAAGCTGTGGGGCATCACACAGGGCCTCTGGAGAGTGAAGTCTGCGTTCTTGTGCATTAGCTTTATGGACCAGCTTGGGACTGATGGGCATGTCCACTGTCAATGCGCGGCCACTGGGTTCATGGGCAAAGCAGACCAGGAGAGCTTGCAGGCAAGGGCATGCCAAGGCTGCACCCCCCCCATCCCCACAGACGCCCTTGCTTGAGGAAGGAAACCAAACTTTTACCAACAGAGGCCTGAACTGAGTTTGCCACCGGACGAAAGTGCTCAAGAGCCAGTGAAGTTGGGAATCAGATGGGCAAACATTGAAGGGGATGCCAGCCAGGGACGCATTTCTGTCCAAACAAACTGCGCGTTAGGACGAAGGTATCATGAGCACCTGCTCCTCACCATCTGCCAACTGCCCAGGCACTTCCTGTCCTGACAGCAACGGCATGCCAAGCACACAAGCACTTGCTCCCTACCACCCCCTGCTTATCATCTGCCCACTCAGCTTCCCTGTCAGCATCATTGGCAAGCCACACACGCAAGCACCTGCTCCCTTCCACCACCTGCCTACCATCTGCCCATCCAGCTCCCCTGTCAGCATCATCATAGGCCTGCTCCCAGCCAGCCAACCCCCTGCAATGGCCAGCTTTCCTAGCACGTCGCTGCTCCAGGTGCTACCCAGCACGCACAGGCCACCTGCGGCAGGATGTGGGCATGCATGCGCATCCCCATCCGTGGGAAGTGAGGGGGGCTGCTTTATAGTGAGAACAAGGCGGGTGAGGAGGGGTATATGCTAGGAAAAGCTGACAAGAGGGCTACCTCACCCAAGGCAGGCATCCACCGCTCATGGCAAAGAGAAAAGCGACAGTTTCATCAGGCGCGTGATTACAAATATGCGTGCGCGTGCATGTGTGCACACTGTGTGCACACACACAGTCCTGAGGAAAGGTATGCATACATGGCAATGCGGATGCTCTGGTGTAGCTCCTGGCAGCCTGCTCAATGAAACATTAGTGACAGCTCCTGACATCTTGGATGGATGAAAGAAGACACCCTCCCATGGAGGAGCTTTCGTTTATCCATCCATATTAATTTGCAAGATCTGCGCAATGGCTGTGATCACTGCATGGTGCCTGCAAACATTGCCGAGTGCAGGTTGTTCAGTGGGGACTGCGATGGAACAGGGCCTCCTGGACACTGCCATTTACTGGATGCCAAACATAACAACTGTCCATTTCTTGCTGGCCGCTCGGGTGGGCATGCCAAGACTCATAGGTGCTCTATCCTTGGTGGGGAATGACCACTTGGTTGCCGCACCCACACCCTGCAAAGTCAGATACCCAGATCACAGACCTGCATGCTTCACTGCTGCATCTCCAAAGTACAGGCCCGCAGCAGAGTGGGGCGCCACGAGCACATTGGTCAGGCGGCCCGCTCTGCTGGTCTTGTCCTCAAAGCCCTGCTCCTTAGCCAGGGCGACCACCTCCTTCATCACCATTAAGGCCAACATCTCTACTGTCGGCAAGGGCACGGTGCCTACAGGCAAGGCAGGATGGATGGGGAGCGGCAGACACTGCATGGCAGGCGTATGAACCTCAAGGATCAGACTTTCTGTACCTGCAATTGTAGACAGGCCGACAACCTTTGCTTTCCAGGGCTGATTCAAACAGGGGCAGCCGGCATCAAGCACCACTTGCAAGCACTCTGGAAGGAGGTGAGGCTCCCCTGCAGGAATGCTTTATTGCGAGGTGGACACATAAAGAATGCCAGCATCCATACAACGACCACTGCTGGTGCACCAATGGGGCCTCTGCCACTTCAGAGCCTCAGGCCTGAGTAGGATGAAACATTTTGGAATGGGGAGGTGGCCCCTGGCCATGTCTGTTAATCTGCGTCATGGCTTGAAACTGAGAAGCAACTCAAAAGGTGCAGGCCGCAACCATCTTTCATTCGTTTTTATGATCCAAAACTATGTTCCAAAGTGTACAGCCATACACACAACTGCAGAGTTGCACAAGCAAGCCTGCTGTTCTCTCCCACAAGCCATTGCACAGGCTTCCACTCCAAGCGAGTGATGTATCTGAGCCCAACCTGCCCCATCAATCTGTTGAAGCCCTCCCAATACAATCCCCACAAACTCATGAACTGTATACTGATGTCATTACCCAATTTGCAAGTGCTCCCAAGCATACAGTGCAAACCAATTCAAAGGCTCTGGCTCTGGCTCTGGCGCGCGCCCTCTCCATATAATTACATATTTACATTTATATATACATACATATATATATCAAGATAAGGCACAGGTAGCCTGTGCTTGAGACACGTGTGCGAGAGTTTTAATGTCAAGGGAAATGCGCATGAGGTTTGCCTGCTCTTACATGCATGCATGAGCTGTAATAATATCAAGCAAGCATACACTTGCAAACCTTCTTCTACCCTCTCAGGAGGGGAGGAGACGCCAATACACCAATACAAGCAAAAGCAATGAATGATTCATGCAGGGCTGGATCATGCGCACTGCCGGGCCGTACCCCTATGGCTCTGCATGTGCACGTGCGTTCAAACCTGGACCTTGGCATGGAGCTTCACTTACACATTTACTGTGCATGGTCAATTTTTGGAACTTCAACACAAACGCGCAGGAACCGGACGGCAGTTGGAAGAGGAGGGGGTCGAAACCACCTTCCCCGACCAATCCAGCACCGCTGGCCTAAACTTATGTACCAGTGTGTAGCTCTGTGCGATTTATGATGAAGCTCTGCACCATGACATCTTAAAGAGCCCGCTGAGTGCAGAGTAATCAGGCAGGAAAGCATGGAGCCCTATCAAAGTTATCTGCCCAGGCCTTCTGGGGCCCATATGATGCCGCTCCCAGCCCACTTACAGAGTGCTTGAACTCATCCCCCGTGCCTAATACATTCTGGAAATCCACAATCTGTGTCCAAAGAGTATGGCCAGTTTTGTGATGCCCCTCCTATTTGATGGCACCGCTGCTCCATCTGTGGCCTATCAGTAAAAGTACACAGGTGCGCTGGCGCGCGAAACCCTATGTGTAACATGGCTTGGGCTACTGGCTTCCTTCTTGCCTTGCATTTGCACGCGAGCGCTCTGCACATGGTAGGGAAATGCTTACAATTAACGTTGCCAAAATGATCTTACGAACTGCTTAAGAACATGGTGTTTGGGAACGTGCACCTTATGGCCAGGTGTGGGGGAATGTTCTAGCCCACTAACCGGTTCTTTGAGGTGAAATGTCTTATATATGTCAAGGTGAAACGTGTTATATAAACACGTTGTGGGCGTCGTAGGCACACAGATATAAGTCTGGGAGATAGGCCAGGAGGTGAGGTTAAGACACAAGCATTAATGTATTGGTGAAATCTTATTCTAGATACCGTCGAAGATGAGGTTTTGCCCAAAAAAATTATGAAAGTGCCTTGAAAACAGCTGTCGGTAATCGTACCCCAAGGGACATAGGAATTCAATCGGCAGATTTTCAGACGCACATTTCAAGCATCTACTCCCCGATCTTCATGCCAAGCGGAGCGCTGTGTGAGCTGTTGCATCACTGCATAGGACCAGGGAGTCAAACTCTCAGATATTTTGAGGTTCATCCAGGGGGTGTGGTCATGCACTCTTTATTTATTATTCTACTTACCGTACTGCTCGCTTGATCTTGCGACTCCTTAATCTTGCGAGGTCCCAAAATAATTACATTAATTAATTTGCAAGTATTAAGGGGTTGCAAGGCCCCTGATTTTAAGCCCATTTTTGCGAACTTCAGGTTTTTGCGTCTACATTCATTCTCTGCTTGTCTGATACACTTGTGCTCACTCCCCCTCTTCCATTTCTTCATCTGAGGGCTCTGAGGAGGTCCCTGG
>LKMJ01007731.1_pt1 | contig 10130 bp, 12 predicted proteins | sample 643391 | NCBI WGS metagenome assembly LKMJ01 (sample SAMN04112250, study PRJNA286221) | soda lake metagenome | biome: soda lake; feature: Kulunda Steppe; material: water; isolation source: sample PL-Br10 brine of Picturesque Lake | place: Russia: Kulunda steppe | collected 2010-07
ACCTACTCTGACTCGGCCGACGCTGCGCGCATGCCGCAGTGCGGCCTGGAGCTGGCCGCAGCGGCGTGCGCGGCGCTGAGTAGGAGCGCAGCAATTGCTGCCACCGCCGGTGCCCGGGTGGGTGAGCCCAGGTGTTGGTGTGTGCCATGCCCAGGAGCGTGCGTAAGCAGGGTTGCCTTGGCGCTCATGCAGGCGCTTGGGTGTGCGTGCCTGCCGTAATGTGGTGCTGGGCAGTGCGGCGTGGTGCGATGTGGTGTGCACTGCGCATGGGGCGGGGCGGCGCCGGGATGAGCCAAGCGGGCGTGCATGAGGCGGCAGGCTGCATGCAGCAGTGGCATGGGGGCGCGCTGCGCTGTCGTGCGCAGGGGCAGCATGTGGCAAACGTAGTGGGGCCTTCCTCCCAACCCTTGTCCCCTCTCGCCATGCATGCAGGCTCCCCTCTAAACCCTGTTTTGGCTGTGACGGCTGACCACGCGCGCATGCAGGCGGGCACAACACCTGCAGGCAACAGCCCGCCCCTGGACCCCTGCCACGCCTTGTATCAGGAATTCCAAGGGGACGTGGGCGCCGCTGTGCCTTGATGCCGAAGGTGGCCATGGCTCAGTGCCTGTGTCTTGGGCAGCCATGGCAGGCAAACGTGCGAGCAGAGCAGCCATGGCGCGAGAACGCGTTTGTGCGCATGAAGACAGTCTGGTTAGTGTTGTGGGGCAGTGGGGAGTGTCTCGCTGGAGAGCCAGAGGTGTGCTGCGCCTCATAAGCTCGTTCTGGGTTGCAGCCAGCAGGCGGCTGGCTGCGTGCGCCTGCTATTCTGCACAGCCCCACTGGTGTGTTAAGGTGTGTGCTGTGCAGCACGCCCTGCAAACCCCCTTGCCGGGTTGCGGGTCAGCATCGTGGCGAGGTGGGGTGCTGCCTTTGCGTGCCAATTGCTTGCTTGTTGACAATAATGGGCGACCTTGTGCGCCTGCCTGCAGTGTGCTGTTGTGGGTGGGCTTGCATTCCCCTGTGCTAGCTTATGAAGAATTCGGATGCACTTAACTCATGCGGGGGTGTGGGGGGGAATGAGTTGGGGGACCTGTCAGTGCACTGGCAGGTGGTGAAATAATTCTCAGAGCTGTTGCCGGCGACAGCATGCCAGTACTCTGGTTATTTATATGAAGCATGGCTCTCTTTCAGTGCACATGCCAGTTTGCTTTGCTTGATAAGTACAGGGCAATGCTAGAAAGATTGTGCCCGCATAGGAGATGGGATACATGGTTTTGTCAGGTGCAAGGTTGTGCTCAGAGGCGGGCGCAGGCCGCATGTTGGTGTGCTACTCTTCCCCCCCTTTGTGTGTGTGTAGGTTAAGCAGCAGCAGCAGCTGCTGCTGCACCAGCGCTTATGGCGCTGCACCCCTATTAGTTCTAATTGAGCTCATAAGGCATTTGCTTGGTGTCCATGGCACCTGCCCTTCCTCTAAGGAATGAGTGCTTTGTCCAGCCCACAGTTGTAATAAGTGGCAGAGTCTACTTAATGGTGGGTGTGCGTACGTGTGTGCATCCTGAGGACGAGGGCTTGGTCTACAAAAAACAAAAAACAGACGCAAGGACTAAACCTGCAGTGGTGTACATGGCCTGAAGGCCTCGCAAGCTTGCACAAAACAGAAACAAGATTAGTTCACCAATGTATCTGGTGGTTGCTATACATGGTCATACAAACTTAGATAGAACTTGCTTGCGCTGCGCGGCTTGATGCGCATTGAGCATGAATCAGAGAACTTGGCAGGCTGCAGGTACTGCTCGGCTTTGCCCTGAGACACTGGAATGGTTTCTTTGTCAGGCAGTGCATGAGCCACCAGGCCCTACCTGGCGAGAGACGTTGTTTGGTTGTGCTCCACCACTGCCCACTGCTGGCTCTTGTGCCTCTGCCTTTAGCTTGTGATTTTATAGGCTATATTTTTGCTGCACTGCAAAAACATGGGGTGGACATTTTGCCATCGGTGGAATGGGAGCTCATTCAGGGGTGATTGTGCTGCCCGTAGAACATATAATTCCAATGTGCCTATTTGCAGGCACAAAGGAAGCAAATGTCACTCTTCCACCTTGCTTGCTGTCCACACATTTATCTGTTAAATAAGTCTGGCAGTCGCTTGCTCTTGAAGTCACAGCTAGGTGTGCCCTGGCTTGTATGGGTAAGAGTGCTTGAAGCTGCTTTCAAGAAATGGTTGCAACGATAGCCTTACTTGCCTGTGTACAGTGCCATGCAGCAGAGTATCCATACACGTGTTTTTTACGTCTTATCATTTAGTTTGGACAGGTTGCTGCTTCCTTCTGCCTTCCTCTCCCTTTGGTGTATTGCAGGTCAGCGTGTTGGGAATACACGTAGGTGATGGCATATTTCTCTTGCAATGTGCCTGGTGTGTCTGCATGGTACATCCCTTTTCCGTGACGTCTAGGATGCCCATTGGCAAGAGACTTAGAGAGGTTGCCTGCATCATTGCTGTATTGCTGTTTTTGCCATGCCTTTCCCTTCGGCGCAAAGTCCTTGGGGGTGTTCTGGCCTAATGTAATTTTTTCATGCTTCTTGCTGACTTTTTTCATGCTTCATCATCCCGTTTCAGAAGCATACTGATTTGGACACACATGCCCTTTCCTGGTAGACTGTGCAAAGAGCACAATCCAAGCTAGCGGACTTCTCCACCCCATACTACGGCATTAGTAATGCCGAGATAGACAGGATCTGTGAACCCCAAAACGCACCTCCATCTTAGAACATTTTCTCTGCAACTTAAAACGCGCATTGTCATATAAATTTCATATCATGGGCAGTCATGTATTGAGCCAGGTGATATTTATGCCCAATTACCAATGTCAGCCATTGACATGAAGTCTGCTCAAGTTTACACCACTGGCATAGGAGGATGCATGCCAGAGGGCGACGCAACAGTGCCTACGTCAAATAATATGATCAAGGATCCAAAGCTGGGGGTCATATGGGACAACCACCAAAAAGCGGACGAACAGGCTAGGGAGGCATTCAAGTCTCTAGGTTAGGTTACAAGTTAAGGGGTTATGCTAGCCAGGTTGTTAGGCTGATTGGTTTGTTGCTGGTCTTCGCCAGCCAAAAAATAGTTCATAATGTCCAAAATGAAATGGCAGAGTCTATTGTGCCGTTGAGAAAGGAAATCAAAGACAGTCTGACTAGGCAAGGCATGTGGAATATAAGGGGCCTCCATAGAAAAGGATTGGCAGAGAGGGAAGAAGAGGAAAGAATCTTGACAGTGAGAAAGAACATGCACTTCATTTTGGACAGCAGCACAGGAACACTCGTCACAGTGGCCATTTCCACCGCGCCAGATAGAGGATTCCACCGCGAGAGTATGTGCTCGCAAGCAAAGCCTGCTCACATTCCTTATAACATGCTTAGGGAGGTCAAGGTGCAGATAGCGAGGAGGCATCAGGGGGGCACCCCCATTCAGCACCCGAGTGCGTGAATCAGCTTGAAGATCTAAGAGGGGACAGGCAAACCAACTTGGTGCTTGAAGAATGATAAGTCACCAGTTTTGTGTGTTAGGTTACAAAGCTGTATCCGCCGAACAAGGGCAGCTTAGCTGAAGCCTAAAAGGCCTGCAACCCCAAACCAAAGCTAAAAGCGCTCAAAGCAGAAGATAGGTAGTGTCTGGAAGCCAGATGTTTTGGTGAATAGTAAAACTGAAAACCGGAAGACGTTTGAAGGCAGTTCACGAGCATGCAAGGGCAAGATCACAGCAAATAATGACAACTAGATCAAAGAGCAAGGCTCGCAGACTAGCTATATCAACCAACCAGCCGCCAGAGCGCTCGCGCGTTTGCGAGCCAGTCCACAGGCACGCTCTTGGAGGTTTTTTATTCTTGATGGATCTCCATCATGGTCCTGTGTTGGGGGAGTCCCGGTCACCTTCCTCTTTGTCAGCGTCAATGCTGTCAGCCTGCGGCGTTGTTGCTCTTGCTGCTTCTGCTCTTGTTGCGGTTGCTCCTGCTGCTGCTGCTCCCTAGGTATCTGTCGCTGCTGTTGCTCTCTTGGTTGCTGCTGCTGCTGCTGCTGCTCCCTAGGTATCTGTCGCTGCTGCTGTTGCTCTCTTGGTTGCTGCTGCTGCTGCTGCTGCTCCCCTTAAGGGTTAAGGGATAAGCTCCCCTACCCCGAGTTTGACTTGGATGCCTGACCCCCTGGCAAGCACCACCAGCTCCTCCCCAAACCCACAGCTGGCTTGCGCTCTATGCTGTAGGTACATGGCCAGGCTGGCCAGGCTGTTTTGTAAAGCAGTGTGCTTCAGCGTGAGCACAGCCCGTGTTGCGTTCTGCTGCCATGGAACCCGGTGTAAGCTGCTGCTGCGGCCTCCACTGACTTGAACCGCAAGAGAAAGCGTTGCTTCCCCCGCGCGTTATCAATGATAACTTATCATGCATCGGCATAACCTCCTCCAGGCTGCTTTCTTCACAGCAGAGGAAGGTTGCAACACCTGCGGTAGATGGAAGGCAAGGTAGCGGTCCAGGGGTCCGCATGCGCACAGGCTGTAGCTTCTCTCGTCTGCTGCGGTCTGCTGCAATGCGGGTGTCCCAAAAGACACAAGTTGTGAGCTCTGTCAGCTGGTCAACGCTGTCCTGGAGGATGCTGGTGACCTGCTGCTGCTGTTGCTGCTGCTGCAGCAGCAGCTGAATTTCCTGCACTCTTGTGTCCAAGCTACAACTGTCTCCTGCAATTCTCTAGTCAAAGAGAAGAAAGGCTCTGCCTTTTCATATGTGGCTGATCTTACATATATATACACATACACTGGTGAAGTTGGCGATTTTTGGATTGAGTTGACGCACCCTCAGCCTATAATGGCTAAGAGAAGGAAGCGCTCACCTTTGGAGCAACAGATCCAAGACGAGAAGTGCCAAAAATTAGAATCAGCGGGTCTTATAAAGCCAGCACCACCAGGCCAAAATATGCGAGTGTGTTTTACCAGTTAAAAAGGACTCAGTTGGGAACTACACAGACTGCAGGTTCTGTGTAGATTTTCGAGACCTTAATGCAGCAACATAGCCAGACAAATATGGCATGCACAGACCAGATGAAATATTTAGGGACATAGCAGGTAAAAGTTTCTTAACTAAGATTGATTTAAGGTCTGGCTTCCACCAAATCAAGGTGCATGTTGCTAGTCAAGCTCTAACGCCATTTTGGTGGAAAAACCAGCTTTGGATGTACACTAGAATGCCCTTTGGCACAGGGAATGCAACTGCTCATTTCCAACGTGTCATAGATGCAGAAACAGCCAGAGCAGGCTTGCAAAACAATGTGGCATCTTTTGTAGATGACATTCTCATCTACAGTGATAGTGCAGAATCCCACCTTGTTCGCTTGAAGGACACACTCAAAATGCTTGAGAGTTGTGGTCTGAAAGCACACCCAGCTAAGACAGTCATAGGACTGCATAGTCAGAAGACTGCAGCTGCCAACACTGACGCCAATGAGGCATTCATGAAGGGCACCAGTCCTTCAGATGTATGGCTAGACACACCAGCACACAAAAAAATGCGCATTCAACGCAGAGGCAAAGTCTATTGATGGCATAAAGGGGTGCTTTATCGCATAATGGCCAATGGGCAGAGGCAGGAAGTACCACCACCTCAGGCAAGGGCAGATTTGGTAAAGAGAGCACATGAACAACATGGTCATTTTGGCATACGCCGCACTAATGCCTTACTGCTACCACACTACTGGTGAGCAGGCAAGGGACTAAATGTTAGACACATGGTCAATAGGTGTGCTGTCTGTGACAGGGTCAATACGGCCTTCAATTCTTCTGCCCAGCAATTACAACCATTGCCAATTTAGGGCATTCTCTATCGCTGGGGGGTGGACCTAGCCGGACCATTTAATCCCATCAGCGAGAGTGTCAACCGCTGCGTGATGGTGATAATAGAACACATCACCAAGATGATCGACATAACTCCCATTCCAGATAAGTCTGCCTCCACCACAGCACAAGTCTTCCTAGAGAAGGTTCTTTGTCGTTATGGCAGTTGTGCAGAAGTCATAACTTATGGTGGTATGGAATTTGCTGGAGATTTTGACGATTTGTCACAGAAGAATTTGATAGATCATAGGAAAACTGCGCCCAACCATCCACAAGCAGATGGACTTGCTGAGAGGGCAGTGCAAACCATTTAGCGTTCCTTGAGGAAGTTCTGTGAGATAAGTGCAACACCCAAGCTGTGGGAAAAGAGTACACCATGGATCATGCTGGGGTATAACTGCAGCACCCAAGCATCCACTAAGATGTCTCCTTATTACATGCTGTACGCTAGGCATCCTGTTGTACCACCGGCGCATGTGCAAAACTTTAGCGACCCCTTTGACTTATACGATGTCAAGGCTGTGGCTAAGAGTGTGCTAGAGAGAGCTGAAGTGGCACACAAGGCTGGCATCATAGCTGGGGGCAACTTAAAAATTGCTCAGCATAGGGACACCTTGCGCTATGCCACCATAAGGGGTGGTGGTTACCTGCCCAGCGTCCGGCAGTTTGCAGTTGGAGATTTCGTCTATTTGCGTCGTAGAGTGTTAGATAGTACACTGCAAATCCCTGCAAAAAAGGAGATTTACAGAGTTAAGACTCTTAATAAGAGTTTAAAATCTAGTGGGGCAATACAACTCCAAGGCAAATGTGGAGTCACACTCATGAACAATGTGTGTAATGTTGCGCCTTGCCATCTGCCAGATATTGATCCTACGATAGATCACACGTTGGCACGCCCAGACAAAAATCTGGCTTGTGAAGTTTGTACTTTTATGGATGAGGAAGACAAGATGTTGTTAAATGACGGCTGCGGCACCGGTTGGCACACCATGTGCTTTAACCCACCATTGAGTAGTGTCCCAAGAGGGGAATGGCTTTGTCCTAGATGCCAGCATGATGGTATCACGAGAAGTGATCTACGACTTACACGCTCTCAACAGCATCCTGGGCCTGGCCCATTATTAAGAGGGAAGCATGTTTCGAGATGCTGTGGCACGCAGGCGCACCCAAGAGTTTCAGGCCTTTGAGGGCCGCACCAAAGCTCACAAGGAGAAGCGTGGAGGCCGACTGATTTCTAGACATCAAAGTCAAATATCTGGGAGAGGCGCATGGCCTCAAGTGCTTTGAAGCAAAGTTTGATGATGGAAGCCGTGGACGTTTCAGTGCAGCTGAGATTAGGAACAGGCTTATGCCTGATGGAACATGAATGCAGATGAGCTGATAGGACAGTGCGCAGTGCGTTCCCACTCACACACGGGAGAGAAGAAAATAATTAAGTGTGGCGCTGTGCTTTGCACCTCAGTCAAAGGTGATGTCCTGGAGCATTTGGGTGCGTGGCTGTCTTGCCACTAGGATGAAGGTTTTAAGTTGGTTTCCCCAGTTCCGAACACCCATCGGGATCCGCTCGCAGTAGTCAATTGCTGCTATCAGACCTCATTGTACAAAGGGGCTGATTCTGCTTGTGCTTTGGCATGCCAATTCTATTGTGATGTCTGCCCTCTACCCAACTTTGTTGTCTTTCAGTTAGAAATCAGGGGGGTAGTTGTATGGCAAGCCATGACGCTTGTATTTATGTGACGTTAATTTCACCTGACAGCTGTTACAACGATTCATAGTCAGTGATGCATTGTTGTCAAACTGAAGTTGGTTAGTCAGTTGCTTGTATTTTTGGCTGAGCAACAACTGAGGTATTCAGTTTTGGTAATCCATCTCTCGATATTGTCTAGACAAGACTAAGAGGACTACCATTGGAAAGATGCAGAGCTTCTCCGGCTTGGAGGAGTAGAAGCTTGACTCTGAAGGGGGCAAACGGCGTGGCAGCCAAACCATCGTGGAAGAGGAGCATTGGGTAGAGTAGAATCAGAGTTGTGTAGAGCTTTGTAAGATTGCTCTAATCTGTGCACACAAGGAAGAGAATGCATCTGCAGATTCGACTGAAGGCGCTAGCCGGCTTTCCATCCTTTGTGTCCGTCCTCTGCTGGAGAGACACTCCACCTTGGACAAAAAGCATACCATTAGTTGTATGGCATGCCATGATGCTTGTTTCTATGTGACGTTGAATTCACCTGACAAGACAATGTTACTTATGAGATTTTCTTTATCCTTTAAAGGAAGTGAAGAAGTAAAAACCTGAATTTTTATTGGGGAAGCTGCCCAACAGTAAACAAACAAAACAATGGTAAGGACAGTCTAATTTCATGCCCCTTGGGGAGTAAGCCCCCACACACAGTATTCTTGCAGAAAAAATGGAGTTTATAGCTTGTGTGTGGAAAAAGAAAACAAGTAAGGGAGGGCATTAGGTTCCTTCAGCCTAGCATATTTGCCACCTCACTAACTAATCCGGGGTGTGTAAAAGGACCAAACCGTTCATCTGAGAAAATGCAACTCCGGGCCCCCTCACAAACTTTTAATAAAAATGGTGACGGTACTTCCGGGCCCCCTCAGTGTTTGCCAAAATGCCTGTACCTCCATGATGTGCGTTGAGCTAGCATCCTTCCCCCTTTGTGTTTGCACGCCAACCATGCCCTGCCAACCTTTACTGCTTGTTGCCTCGCAGGCCTAACCAGCAGCGGCAGGGGCAGGGGCCACAAGCGTGGCAGGCTAGGTGGCATGGCCGGGGCAGAGGAGCTCGGCATGTTGGCCGTCCAGCAGACCTGGTGGTCTGCATATGTGTGAGCTTGAGGGCATGTGAGCTGATCTGTGTGTGCTTGAGCTCACACGTGTGCACATGCCTTCCGCTCTTCTTTGCAAGGGCATTGTCTTTGTGACTGTGTGGGTGTACGCATGCTTGTCTGTGTGAGCTCATTTGTATGCATGTGCATGGCTGCTGTGCTCCTTGCTGCCTATGTATGCGCCCCAGCCCTGCCCTGCCGACCTGTGCAGCATGCTGCCTCGGAGGCCCAATCAGCATCGGCAGGGGCAGGGGCAGGGGCAGCGACTCCAGCAGGGGCAGCAGCTGCGGCACGGGCTACAAATGCGGCAGGGGCAGGCGGAGGAGCTGAGCAGGTGGGCCGGCTAGCGGACCTGCTGGTCTGTACTTGTGTGTGTGTGTGTGTGTGTGTGTGTGTGTGTGTGTGCTTGTGCGTGTGTGAGTATGTATGTTTGTGTGTATGTGTGTGCGTGTGCGCTTGTGTGTGTGCATGTGCGCTTGTGTGCATGTGTGGGCTTGTGAGCTGCTTAATGTGTGTTTGTATCCGCATACGAACCTGAGTGAGCTCATGTGTATGCATGTGCACGGCCGCGGTGCTCCCTGCTGCCTCTGTGTATGCGCCCCAGCCCTGCCCTGCTGAGCTGTGCAGCACGCTGCCTCGGAGGCCCAATCAGCGGCAGTGGCAATATGTGTGTCTGTGCGTGCACATGCCTCATGCTACTGTGAAACTATGACGGGTGGTCTGAAGGTGTAGCTGAGTTCATCCCCAATTCTTGTCTCATTTATTTTTTGATGTTGTGCCTGGAAGCAAGCTCATTGTGCTTACATATGCGCAGGATCACATTGCTCTGAGCCCGCGTGTGGCCCTTTCTTTGGTCCCTGCTAGTGCCTTCATCAAAACCATCGGAAGTGGAGCTCATGCATTATATACCTGTTGCCTGGCTCAGTTGTGAGAATGTGAAGGAGGAACTGGGCCTGTCACAGCCTGCAATCACGCAGCATGGCCTGAGCATGTGCTCCCCATGCGTGGTTGCAGGAGGAAGCCAAGCTCAGAGGTGCCACGTCAAAGCGACCTGCCGTAGACAAGGCCCCAGCTGGGGAACGAGCACGCAGGCGCAAGCGTACGCCCAGGACCCCCAGAGCATCAGATGATTCTGGTAGAGAGTGGGAGCAGGACCGAGCAGAAGGCTTCCTGATGGCTTCAAATTTGGGGAGCACAGGCCAGCGTGCGCCCTAACAATGCAAGAAGCTGCCATGAAGACTAAGAAAAAGAAAAGAAAAAGAAAAAGAAAAACTACGTAGGCAGTGAAACCACTCCCTACATCTATTAAGAAAAGGGAGACATATTGGCCCGAAGAGCCGTGAGTCCCCTCCACCAGGGAGAATGAAGAACTAGTGAGGATCTGGAGGGTGACAAGCCGCCCCCTGCTCCAGACCAAGACCTTGAGAGCAACTGGATTTTTC
>LKMJ01007732.1_pt1 | contig 10127 bp, 19 predicted proteins | sample 643391 | NCBI WGS metagenome assembly LKMJ01 (sample SAMN04112250, study PRJNA286221) | soda lake metagenome | biome: soda lake; feature: Kulunda Steppe; material: water; isolation source: sample PL-Br10 brine of Picturesque Lake | place: Russia: Kulunda steppe | collected 2010-07
CATTTAGCCTTGCATGTGTGTGCGCGTGTGCGCGAGTGTGAAAAGCAGGGTTGGGTCATGCGTCCATTTGCCCAGACCAATGCGCGTATGATACGAACAATTCGCGTATTCAACGTCAATGCGTCCGCATTTAGGGGTCATTTTTGAGGGTAGTGGTAAGGGGGGGTTAGAGGAGGGCCTGTGGGTCCCCAACTGCCCCCCCAGCTACCTATAACCACCCCTATACGTTCTTACATATGTATATTAAAAATGCCTAGAGAGAAGGGGAAGGAGTGGAATCATGTCAGGGTCATTGAGCTGAAAGACAAGCGCACCAGCACAAGCTTGAGGTGGAGTGCATGCACTTGCGCAAGCACTGCAAGCATGTCTTTGTAGGTGGTGCTTCCCGCATCAGGGAGCACTTCCTGCACATTAATCCAGCTTGTGGGGTAGCAAAGTGCACAGCAGACTAGGCAGTCCTGCAGCCTGTCCTGGATGAGATGAGGGCCATCGATGCTCAGAACAAGGCAGCAGCAGGAGCAGCAGCAGCGCAACGCCAGCTCAACAGGAGTACAGCAGAAGCAGATGCAAGCAGAACTGGAGTAACTTTTCCTTCGTACACAGCGACAGCCGGAACCGCTTGACCACATCGCGCACATGCAAGCAGGGGTGGCCGTACAGCAACCTGCGCTTGGCTGAGCGCACCCAGTCCCTGGAGCAGGGGCCTCAGGCACAAGCATGGGAAGTCTTCAGCGACGATGAGGAGCGCCAGGGCAGAAATGCAGACGACAGAAGCAGCGATGAGGAGTAAATAAGAAATAGACTGCTTACAACTTCCGTATTTCTCTTAATTTGTTTACGCTGAGTAAGGTCACCGAGAGGAGATGAGCAGGAACAAAGTCCTTCGTTAAAGGCCGGCAGGGGGGGGTCCACATTTGAACCTGCAGTTGAAACCGGGTATTTTCAATTCGCGAATTTTAGCCTTATTTTTTAATGCGTAAAATGCGATAAAATACGCATGACCCAACCTTGGTAAAAAGCATCAGGGAGTGAATTTTTAGGTGCATGTGTCGAAAGCACAATGCTTTGCTGGTTGTGTGTCTGGCATGTAACACTCAAGGTTGCTCTGCGCACGCAATGCATGCAGATGGAAATGGGCGAGCTGCACGGCTCCCTGAGGCCAGAAGTCACCAACTTAGTGCGCCTAGCGCGCATTGGTGCTGCCTTGCAGCCTGATGGCTCAAAGGTGGGTATGGTGGGATGTGCATGACGTATGCAGCAGCGCTGTGGGCCCTGCTGCTGTGCCACATCCCTTAGCTAACCTTGGTGCTCTCTACCCATGGACTCTATACCTCCTCCACCCAACCTCCCCGCCTTTGTGAGGTTCCAGCTCCTGCCATTGTCACCATGCACATGCAAGCCCTGCTGCGATGTCTTTGCTAGTGCTGTGTTGCTAGCCGTGCAACAGAATAGTTTGTACATGTGTGCGTGCGCCCAGACAGGACGCAGGCAATCAAGGGATGTGTCATGCCATGTTGCAGATTCGAGCAAAGTTCTCCCCAATGCAGCGACTGCCCTGGCTGTGGCAGCAACTTTCGCACTTTCTGATGAATGAGAAGCCTGGCCTCATGATTTTGCTGACCTGTGACCACCCATGGATGTGCAGGTGCCCCCGATGCGCTGCCACTCCGTGCACAGCAACCTCGCGCCCATGGCCGACTCGGTGGCCTGCCACGAGCTGTCCACCATCACCATCACGTATGCCAAGCGCATGCTGCGGCTGATCGAGGACAAGGTGCGTGCATGTGCGCTGCATGGCTGCAAGCCTTGTTGGTTGCACACACCTGTGCTCTCGCAAATTTTCAGTTGTGACTCTCTTGTCGTCGACCTCGTTGGTCGCCACGCCTGTGCTCCTGCAAAGCGCGCACGGCTCTTGTTCTTAAGCTCGTACCATGCGGTTGCCCTGGCAAGCTGCGCGTGCTCGCCTGGAGCTCCATCTCCCTGCTGATGCTGCAGCTGCTCCTGCAGCGGGCCCTGGGTGCACTGGGTCGCTGTATGGCCCTGTTGTGCTGTAGGGAGCCGTTGGTCACCCTCCGCTGCCCCTTGCATTGGCTGCACATCACCTTACTTCGGCTGCGCATCGGCTGCGATGGCCTTCAAGCACACCATTGGCGGCAGGCATCCAGCACCAGCCACCAGAGTATGCTCTGCCCCATGGCGCCGCTTGTGTCCAGGTGGCACTGCCGCGGCCTGTGCTGCTTGCTGTGCGTGCTGGTGCTGCTGCCTGAGCTGTCCTGCATGCCGGTGCTGCAGGTGTCGCTGCTGTACGAGCCGTTCTACATGTCTCACCCCGAGCTGCCTGAGCTGTCCTGCATGCCGGTGCTGCAGGTGTCGCTGCTGTACGAGCCGTTCTACATGTCTCACCCCGAGGCCCACGAACGCATGGAGCACTCGGGCACCAGCACACCACGCAGCGCGCCGCAGGTGGGCCAGGCGTTTGGGAGCACGAGCACCTGCGCGCTCGTGGTGCCTATCGCTGCCTGAAATGCGTGGCTTGTCCGCATGGATACGCCACTTCCTCTATGACTGCGACACCATGCAGAGAGTGTGCGCGTGTGCGCGTGTGTGCGTGCTCCTAAGCCAGGTTTGAAACATCACGCGCACACACACCCTGTACATGAGCGCATTGTCCATGCACTACTCCTGCATCACGGGCCAAGCACCCGGATATGGTGTGCCTAAATCTGCCAAGTCCCTGCAGCGGCTGCCTGCGGACACCAACATGATGCATTGTGGGGCAGCACAAAGGCCCGCTGGTAGGCATCCCGCACTCACACATGCTCACACGCTTACATGCCTGCACACACACACACACACACAAGGGTTTAGGTTCAGGGTTCAGGTTTAGGGTTTAGGGTTGGGGTTAGGGTTAGCGCTGGCTGCTGTACGCAGAGCGCTCATCTCTGTGTGCACACACTCACATGCTGGCACAGCAGGGCATGAGTATCGAGGAGTTTGACATCATCAAGCCCATCAGCCGAGGCGCCTTTGGCCGAGTGTACCTGGCGCGGAAGCATAGCACGGGCGACCTGTTTGCTATCAAGGTGGGGATGGGCTGTGTCTGCCATCAGGATGGGGAAAGACACTGTTTGCCAGCAGGGTGCATGGGGGGAAAGGGTCTGCCGTCAAGCTGGGGGGGCAGCCTGCCAACACAGTGGTGTGGAACAGGCCAGCGCCCATACAGGAAATTGGGCTGGAGTCGCGAATGCCGTCAGCTGTGCTGGTGCGAGTGAGCCTGTGTGGTTGCCGGCTGCATGTGGCTGGGTTGCCGCTGCACACCCTATGGGTGCATGTGCTCCATGAATGTGGCAGGTCATGAAGAAGCGCGACCTCATCCGGAAGAATATGGTCGAGAGCGTCACGAACGAGCGCAACATCCTGGCGATGGCAAACAACCCCTTTGTGGTGAGTCTGCACCCCCAGGCGCCGCTTGCACCTGCAGGGCTGGCCTCCCACGTGCCGTGGCATGCCCTTGTGGCCACCATGGGGCTCTTGTGGCATGCCCTTGTGTGGCATGCCCTTGTGTGGCATGCCCTTGTGGCCACCATGGGGCTCTTCCAAACAAAGCCAGGGAGGGCTGGGCAGCGGTTGGATGTAGGTGGAGGGTCCGGCCTGCACAAACATCGATTGCGAGAAACTGGACCTGGTAAACAGCACAAGTGGCCTGCAATGCCTGCAGGCAGCAGCACGGCGACAGCAAGCTGATTGCTGTTCTGCCTTCTCGCGTGCTATGCAGGTTCGCTTCTATTATAGCTTCACATCCAAGGAGAACCTGTACATTGTGATGGAGTACTTGAATGGCGGAGACTGCTACAGGTGTGACCGCACCCAGTATGCGCTTTGTTGCAGCCCCTTTGTGCTGTCATTTCAACCCTGTCCTCACCTGGCCACATGCTAATGCTGTTGATAGCCGCACCTTTCCCTTTCATACTTTGTAATGCAGTGCTCGAGTGACCTGACACTCGGTATGCATGTCGCGTGCCTGCACCTGCTTGCCTGAGTGCCAGAGAGCGGCATTATGTGCCTTCATGGGCTCTGGATTGCACCCAGACCCCAGTGACCCTACCTCGGCACTCCTGTTAATTGTTCTGACCCCTGGCCTCAGATGCACGCGCGCATACATTTACCCGCCGGCATTGCTTGTGGAATTGTGCCCATGCCTGCAGCCTGCTGCGCAACTTCAACGCTCTTGACGAAGATGTGGCCAGGCTCTACATTGCGGAGACGGTACTGGCCTTAGAATACTGCCACGCCCAAGGCATCATCCACAGAGACATGAAGGTGAGGAGTTGGCAGCCCTTCAGTCAAAGGAGGGCCTCATGCAGAAACTTCACGTGATTTATGCGCACCCATGTCTCACAATGGCTTCTTGGTCAACCTTTGCCCTGCAGCAACTTCTGCAGTGCATGCCCCGATGCGTGTGTACTTTCCTCTGCTGCATGCTGCGAGGATTGCTAACATGTGGCCTGGCTTGCCCTGCTAGGGTTCCCAGCGTGCCCACCACCCCCAAGATTACAGACTCAAGAAAGGCCGTCCAGAGCCACGAGCTACGATAGTGACAACCCTACGTCTGCCCCTGCATTCACCTTGCCCAAAAGCCTGGCCCCTGCTGTAGCAGATGGAGCGCTCAGGGACGCATCCTTTTCTTCAGCATGCCTCCTTTTTGCTGAAAGGCTCTCTGCCCGGGCCATCATCACCACCTGAGCGACTGGGCTCACGGCTGCCTCGCCCCCCTCCTGCCCCTCTGCAGCCTGACAACATGCTCATCAACAACAGCGGGCAAATCAAGCTCACAGACTTCGGACTTTCCTGCATTGGTGTCATCGACACCACCGACACAATGGGTACCCCGGTGAGGGCGTGCGTGCCCTGACTCTGAAGCTGCAGCCAGGGCCAGCGCCTGGCCCGCTGACATGAGCTTAGGCACCTGCCCTCCTTCAAAGAGGCCCTTTGGTCTGACATATCTGAAGTCTGACATATCTACATAAACACACACCGTGCACACACACACACACACACACACACACACACGCAGCACGCGCACACACAGCACACGCACACACATGTTCACAAACAACGCACACGTGTGCACAATTTCACGGCATGCGAGCGCTCCCTGGTATGCCTGCGTCTGCCACAGGCTGGACAGCCTGCCAAGCGTGAGGACGCAGATGGCACTGCCTGGAGCGAGTACATGCAGTGAGTCAAGCCCTGCTTGCCCGCGCGTAATGCCTGCCTCTGGGACGGGGTGCTTGCCCGTGCGTGATGCCTGCCTCTAGGACGGGGTGTTATGCGGGTACTTGGACCCGCGCATCTTGCTCAGCCCTTGTCCCTGTGCGGGTGCAGTGCACGCCTTTTGCCCATCCCCTGGGTCACCTGCCAAAGGCAGCTGCTGTGCAGCCTGCTGCTGTGCCTTCCCCTTGTGACCTGCTGACTCCGGCAGTGTGCCACCATTGAGGCTGGGTGTTCACTGAGCGTTCTGCCTGCGTGCGCATGCGCCCTGTGGCTGCAGCGACGGCGAGGGCGACAGCCACCTGGGCAGCGCCATGGCCGTGGACCGGGACTCCGGCCACACAAGCTACGCGCCCTCTGCCTACCAAGTGCCGGCATCTGATCGGACAAGCCCTGACTGGAGGTGCGTGCTCTGGTTGCAACGTCGGGCAGCAGTGCAGGTGCTTCCCCTCCCCCTCCCCCTTCCTGCAGCAGGACGTCTGCACCTTCGCTGCATTGTCCAGCAGGGGCCTGCTGCCGTGGCGCCCGTGCCGAGGCCTGCCCTTGTCAGAGGCACGCCCTGGCCCTGCGCGAGAGCGAGAACGTGCGTGGGCTGCGTGCCATGCAACAGTTCGCGTTCCACCTCATGCGTGGGCAAGCGCGCCTGCTTTTGCTCGTGCGGGCGCTGCAGCTCTCAGGGGTCAGTGCACCTACGAAGCTGACAACCCTGCCCCTTGCCTGGCCGTGCTCTGCAGCGTGCACCACGCAGCGGAGGGGGCGCAGAGGACCAGCTCGCTCGACTCTGGTGGGTACGGCCGGTACAGCCTGCCTGCGCACGCCCAGCTGAGCCATGGAGCGGAGGGGGCCCGGGGGCCTGTGCCTGGCGGCGCGGCTGTGCACAGCGGCAGCCTGCAGCAGCAGGGCCAGCTGTGGGGAGGGGGGCTGTCAAGGCCCAGTGGAGCGGGAGGCGGCGTGGCTGCTGAGCAGGTGCGGAGGCTGCCTCAGGGCAGGCGGGCGGGGGATGGGACCGGTCTGCATGTGCGTGGCTGTGGCCGCAACTTCCTGTAAAGGGGTGGCTGTTAGTGGCATGTTGGGCGGATCATGTTGTCCCGAGTGCACTGGCATATCCATCAGGCTGGCTGCAGGACACGGGCCGGGTGCTGTCAGGAAGCATCCCCCCAGGCACAGAGAGCATGAGCGGACCAGTTGAGGGAGGGTCGGGTGGTGCACGGGCAAGGGCATGGGCAGAAAGCGGCCAGCGCGTGCCGCTTGGGCAGGGTAGGGAGGCTGCAGATCCTGAGCAATGCGCGCACCACACTTTGTCATGCTTTTGCTGTGCAGAAGAGCAGTTCCTGCACGACGGCGCGCTGCTCTTCCTCCAGCACCACCCCAGCGGTCACGGCCTTCCCGCCCGCGGCCCCCCCCCAAGCCACCGCCGCACACACGTCCACCTCCGTATCAAACCTCAGCGCCTCCACCCTGCTCAGCAACCCAAGCAACATGATGAGCGGCTTCCTGAGCAGCGGCCCTGCGGCACAGGCAGGCGCCCAGCCACCGCCTGGCACGCCCCGCGTCAGCATGGGGGGCGCGTCTGTGAGCACCGTACCGGAAGGGGGGGTGCGGCGTGTGGTCGTGCCGGAGGGCGAGGCAAAGCGAGCGGTGGGTGCATGCCAGAGGCCCCGCGCTGGCTCCGCGGGGGGGGGGGGCGCATTGGGGGCGGGGCCAGGGTGTGCGTGAGCCTGTGTGCAGGTTTGGGCGCAGCCACATGCACACGGTGCCACATGGTGCTGTGCGGCAGCCACAAGGCAGGCACTGCGCACGAGGACGGGCTGCGCTTGGAATACCCTGTGGCTCGCTTGCCGCTGTGGGTCTAGAACCTGCCCACCCCTCCCCTTGCCGCGACCAACGCTGTCCCCTCAGGGTGTGTTGCATCTCGTGCATGCGCCGGCGCTGCTCAGGTGGGCACCCCTGACTACCTGGCCCCTGAGCTGCTGCTGGGCACCGGCCACGGCCCCGAGGTGGACTGGTGGGCCTTGGGCGCCATCCTGTACGAGTTCATCACCGGTGAGCCCTCCCTGTGCAGCGCAGGCACGTGCGCCCCGGGTGCCGCAGGGACCAGGCGCCCTGCGCGCAGGCGCCGCAGGCGTAGCGGTGCCATGCCTGTGCCCTGGCTCACCCTGCCGCTCATGCTCCCCTGCAACCAAACAGTCCCACACTACCCCACTCACATTGCGAGCCACCCGCCTGCATTTGTGGTCCCCTCCCGAGCTGCGCATCACCTGCTGGCGACCCTCTTCAGGCCCTGAGACCTGCCCTGCCACTTGCAACTGGGGTGCCCAGCCGCCGCTTCTCCACGGGTGTGGTGCACGCGCGCGCAGGCATCCCGCCCTTCAATGCCGACTCCCCCGAGGAGATCTTTGACAACATTCTGGACCGCAACATCACTTGGCCGGAAGACCCCGAAGACATGAGCCCCGAGTGCCGTGACCTCATCGACAAGCTGCTCACCTCCAACCCCAGCAAGCGGCTTGGCCACCGGGGGGCAGGTGCGCCACACGTGCATGCGTGCCAGCACCCACGCGCGCATGTGCCAGCACAGGCCTGCAAACCTGGCATGCACCGCCCCTGCGTGCCAGGGCAGCAGGGCCAGGATGCTGCTGCTGCTGCTTGCCGCACGTGGCACCCTGTCATTGCGCCGCACGTGGCACCCTGTCATTGCGCCGCACGTGGCACCCTATCATTGCGCTCTGAGCTGCTGCACGCCTGGTGCTGACAGCAACGCAACGCTGTGCCCCCCCCCCTCTTGTGGCGCGCAGGCGAGATCAAGATGCACCCCTGGTTCCGGGGTGTGGACTGGACGGACCTCGCGCGCCTGAAAGCGGTGTTTGTGCCGCAGGTGGACGACGACACAGACACGTCCTACTTTGAGAAGAAGCATGTGTCGGCCAAGGTCAGTGCCCCCATCCGCCTTCATCACGCGCGCCTGCACTTGAAACCAGCCAGCTGCGCGCCTGGGCGGCAGCCTGAAGCCATCACCCTGGACACACAGCTGCATGTCTTGACGTGCAGCCCCTGCCTGCATCCCGCCTACCCACGCAGTCCATGGCAGAGGACCTGGACGTGGTGAACCGCGACCGCGTGGCGGCCCGCGAGCGCCGCGGCCGCCGCACCGCCCGCCGCCACCGGGGCGCCGCGGACGCCTCCCTGCCCCGCCATCCGCCCTCCCACTGCAGCTCCCAGCTCAACCTGGCCGCATCAGACCCGTCCGACCACTCGCCCTCGCCCCTGCACAGCCGCACCGCCCCGCCCAGTCAGATGACCACCCCTCCGGCACACGGCTCCGGCTCCCCCAGCTCCTGCGCCTCCCCCGCCGCTGCCGCCAATAGTGCCCGCAGCCGCACCTCTGCCACCGTGGCCGCGGCTGCGGCGCAGGCGGCCGCCCTGCCAGCGCGCGAGGCGTTGGGCACCGGCAGCGGCCTCGCGAGGGGCACCGCCTCTGCTTGGGCACCAACGGAGCAGCCATTGCCCCGGCCCAGCCAGACAGGCCACGTGCAGCCCCCCCCTGCGGCTGCACCAGGCGGGGCAGGCCTCTGGCCGCGGCTGGGCGGGCGCGCGTCCCTCAGCAACCTGGGCCGTGCAGCCTGCAGCTCTGCTCCGCTGCCGCCCCCACTCACGCCGCCCCTTCTAGAGGACGAGCCCGATGCACGTCGTGCCAGCTGTGATGCGGAGCCCCTGCACTCGGTTCCCGGTCTGCTGGAGGCGTCACATGCCTTGCCGGGCAGGAGGACGGCAGCAGAGGCAGGCCCAACCCATGCGCGCACCTCGGCGCTGCAGGGCGCAGGCGCTGCTGTGCACGCGCGTAGCAGCACCAGCCTTGCGTCAGCGTCCGCAGTGTGCATGGAGCTGGAGGGCCTCAGCCGCGCCTCCAGCGCTGGCAGCCTCCTCCTGCCCTCCCGCCCGTCCGCCCCGCAGCCCATGCCAGCACACAGCCACCTGCAGCAGCCCCCAGCAGGCGCAGCCCACGCCGGCTCTGCGCTTGCCCCACCCGCTGCGCATTTTCCCCTGTCGCGCCGCAGCAGCGTGAGCGCCAGCCGCGCCAGCTCCTTCAGCAATCCGTGCCGCCAGGACAGCGTGAGCACTATGGCGCGTGCGCTGGCAGGCGGAAGCCTCGCATCCACACCCAGCTGCGCCTCCCCTGCGGCACACGCAGCCGTCATGCAGGGCGCCGCGGCCTACCTGTCCACACGCCTCAGCAGCCACAGCAGCACCAACTCCCTGGGCGGGCTGGCTGCTGCGAGCAGTGGCTGCAGCCCTGCCGCAGCCCTGCTGCCAGCGACAGCACACCCTGCAGCTGCGGGCGCACGCCACCTGACAACCGCCCACCACCCGTTGCAGCACCAACAGCAGCAAGTGCAGGTGGAGCGCACCAGCTCCAGCGGCAGCCGGTCCCGTCTGATGGAGGCGTCCACCGCCGTCAGCGCGCCAGGTGCGCTGCCGATGCTGCTGCTGATAAGGATGAGGATGGTGAGGATGAGGGTGAGGGTGGTGACGCCCTGAGCTGTGTGCAGCTGTTGGCCATCCCCAGCCTGTGCCTGCCTGCCGCAGTGGGGGAGAGTTGCATGGGTTGATGAGGGCGGCAGTGGCGCTGTGTGAGAGTTGGCTCGCCTGTGTCGGATCGTGGGTGAAGGGGGTGCCCGAATGCCCTTCTTACCCGGGGGTTGAGGGCACAGCTGCGATGTGCTTCACCCAAGTACAGTGGGGCATGCGTGCACCAACGGTCCTCGATCCTGTGCACACGTAGTCACACTGCACACCTTGACCATCCATGCCAAGCACTCATGGGCAGCAGCAGATGCAGCAGATGCAGGAAGGGGGGG
>LKMJ01007735.1_pt1 | contig 10124 bp, 10 predicted proteins | sample 643391 | NCBI WGS metagenome assembly LKMJ01 (sample SAMN04112250, study PRJNA286221) | soda lake metagenome | biome: soda lake; feature: Kulunda Steppe; material: water; isolation source: sample PL-Br10 brine of Picturesque Lake | place: Russia: Kulunda steppe | collected 2010-07
AGCCAGCCGCCTCGTCGAGTTCTTCGACCATCCCGGGTTCGGGCGTCCAGTCGTGGCCGTGTTCGCCGATTGGGACCAGGTCGATCGCCTCCATGTGGTCGCCGGCGACCTGGCGCACGAAGTCCCAGACGGCAGGCATCGACGCGAAGATGGTGTACTCCGCGTCGCCTCCGGTATCACCGGTCGGATCATCTTCAGTATCGTCCTGCGGGTCGTCTCCGAAACAACCCGCCAATCCAGCCATCAGTGTACTCCCACCGAGTGCGGTAAAGCCCCGGCGAGAGACGACGCGTGAACCGCTTTCACTCGTTCGCTCGGTTGTCATCAGTTACTGCTTCCCGGGAGCCATATTTATAATTTGCTCACACTATCTATTAGATTAGCCTACTCTAATTCGGATGCCGGGTCGATCGGCCGAGCACCGACGCGGCGTGCGACGTGTGTCGGTAACGCGATCGAGTCGTCTCCGAGCGAGGACTCGACAGTTACCAGCCCAACCGGTGAGACCGCGTCGACGGTCAGACGGGTTCCCGGTCCGATGTCGCGACTCGAGAGGAACTCTCGAACGTCCGGGTCGCGGTGTGGCACCTGTTCGACGGCCACCACGTCACCGACCTCGAACTCGGTGAGGGGGGTGTGTGAGGACTCCGCCGGCATCCTCAACTCCGCGTCCGGGATCGGATCCCCGTGTGGATCCATCCGCGGCTCGCCGAGAAACGTCTCGAGTCGCGAGACGAACTCCTCGCTGACGTGGTGTTCGAGCCGGTCGGCCTCCTCGTGGACCTCGGACCAGGTGTAGTCCAGATGCTCCATCATGAACGTCTCGAGCAACCGGTGGGTTCTGACGAGTCGGAGCACGACGGTTTCGCCGCGGTCGGTCAGCGCGACTCCCTTGTAGGGCGTGTACTCGACCAGTCCGCGCTCGTCGAGCGTGTCGATCATGTTCGAGACCGTCGGCGACGTCACCCCGACTTCGTCGCTGATATCGACAGTCCGAACCGGCCGTCCGGTCTCGGCTTCGAGGTGATAGATCGCCGTGAGATAGTCCTCTGCGACCGGGCTCAGCTCCATCCACCCGCCGTTCAGTGTAGCAACCGCATAAAATTGTCGGGAGAACAAAATAGATTAGACGTAGCTAAAACGATGACGGGCGTCCTTCCCGACCAGTATACGCTGCAATCCACGACTGCGAGCTGCTTGTACACGACGCCTGCCGGGGCCGACTACGACGCGACTGCGAGGGTTCGGGGGCAGCGACGCCGCTGTCTCGCGCGATATCTCCCACCGCGACGACCGAGACGGTTTCCACACCTCGTACAGACGCCGCGCGGAGGATCGTTCTCTCCGGCAGTATTAACAGGGGACGTACTGAGAATCAGGTATGAGCCTTCGGCGCGATTTCTGGTCGATCTATCGCGAAGCACTCCCGATCCTGTTCGTCGCTCTCGGCGGCGGCCTCTTCGCCGGCATCGTCCTCGAGGGGATCCTCGAGAGCGTCGAGCGGTTCCCCGGCTTACTCGTCATGGTTCCAGTCTTTCTCGCGACCCGGGGGAACGTCTACGGCGCACTCGGGGGACGAATCTCGAGTGGGCTCCACCAGGGGTTGATCGAACCGCGCTTCGAGCGGAACGACCGGCTGATCAACGCGGTGCTCGCGTCCTTCATCAACGGCATCGGGATCTCGATCGTCATCGGGGTCGTCACCTGGATCGCGCTCCTGATACTCGGGTGGCAGGTCGCCGCGCTGTACGAACTCGTCGGGATCATGCTGATCGCCGGCGTGTTGACCTCCGTCGTCCTCATCTTCGGCCTATTGGCGCTCATCTTCGCCGGCTACAAGTACGGCTACGACCCCGACAACCTCGTCGGCCCGATCGTGACGACCCTCGGTGACATCTTCGGGATGCTCTTCATGCTGTTCGCGATCGGTATCGTGGAGGTGCTCGTCTGATGGTCGTCCCGCAGGGCTCACTCGGCACCTGGGACTGGAAGTCGATCGTCGGGAACATGTTCCCGCTGTTGATCGTCCTCTCGATCATCGTCCTCTGGGCGGGGATCACCCTCGAGGGCGCCGAAGCAATGCTAGAGGAGTTCGCCATCCTGGCGGTGATGGTGCCGACGATGGTCGACATGGGCGGCAACCTCGGTGCGATCTTGAGTTCGCGACTGTCGACGCGCTTTCACCTGGGGACGACCGAACTCGACCCGACCGACCGGGTGCTGTGGGCGAACGTCGGCGCGATCCTCGCGCTCGCGGCGACGATCTTCACCGCACTCGGCGTCGGTGCCTACCTGATCGGCGTTCTCCTGTTCGGCGGCGCGATCCCGCTCGGGACGTTGCTGTTCATCTCGCTCGTCAGCGGCATGTCCGTCGCCGTCATCGCTATTCTCTTCAGCTTCGCGGCGACGTACGGCTCCTACCGGCTGGGGATCGACCCAGACGACACGACAATCCCGATCGTCACCAACGTCGTCGACGTCTTCGGGATGGTCATCTTCATCGGCGTCTCGGCGGTCGTGCTCGGTTTCTGAGCGTGATTCGCTTCGTCTGCCGGGCGTCTGACGCGTGTCAGTCCGTCTGTCGAGTGTCTGACTGAGTTTCAAGTGTACTGGTGTGGCCGTCGACTCCATGGACGACGAACCACTCGAGCTAACGATCGCCCGACAGATCGCGAATCGCGACGACACCGACCCGACTGCCCTCGAGCCACCCCTCTACGAGGTCGTCGACGTCGAGGCACTCGAGACGTTGCTCGGCGCTCGAGAACTCGGGACCGCGGGGTTCGAGGGACGGATCTCTTTCGACTACCGGGAGTACACCGTGACGGTCGAGCACACGGGCGAGGTGTCGGTGACGGCGGCCGCCGAGGAGCCGGCCGAACGGGCGGGAGCCAGCCGCCCCTCGACGCCCGCCGCTGTTCGCGCCCACGGCGACGACTCGGGACAGCCCCGACCGCCGCGAGCCGACGGGCCAGCACCGCACCCACGATAGCACATGCCCCGCCCCATCCTCCCGTTCGCAGTCGCGAGTCTCGTCCTCGTCGCCAGCGTGCTCGTCTACTTCGAACTCGTGTTGGCTCTCCTCGAGGCGACCGCCGCGGCCGACCACGGCTCGATCGATCCGATCTGGCGGCTGGGCGGCTGATCCGGTATCGGTCGATCCTCGAGGAGCCGACGCGGCTCGTACCGAACGCCGAGTCGGGATCGGGTGTCCGGTGACAGTCGGTGGTTCCAACCACACCCGTCGTCGGGAGACAACTGGCACGGTAGACTCCTCGAGAGGCGACTGGCACCGAGGACGGACCTGGGGATAGCTCCTGTCGATACCGATGTCTGAGCGGCTACCCGACGGTCAGGCGTCCGAAAGCGACTCGAACGCCTCCGCGGCCGTCCGGGTGCCCTTCGAGATGAGGACGTCACCGGCCTGGAGTTCGACGTCGGAGTCGCCGACGAGGAGCCAGCCCTCGTCGGGTCGCCGGATCGCGATCACCGACATCGTCGACTCGACGTCCGGGACGCCGGCCGTGACCGGAACTCCGTCGAGATCGCTGCCTGCCTCGACTTCCAGCCGGGTGATGATCTCGTCGCTCTCTTCGACGGCCATCCGGACGACGGGGTGGACCTCGAGGTCCCGCAGCACGCCCTCGCTGATGTCGACGGCGGCGTCGCTGATGACCTCCGTGGCGCTGCCAAGCCGGATCAGCCCACGGAGGTTGACCGGATCGTGGGCGTCGGCGGCCGCCCGGAGCGTCCAGGCTTCGAAGCGCGACTCCATCGCGTCGACTTCGACCTCGAGGTTGCGGACCTCCTCGGCGAGGCCCTCACTGCCGAAGAGGACGCTGCTGTAGGCTAAGTCGACGGCGAGCTCCGAGAGGTTCTTCATGTGGACGATCGTGTCGACGGCCCGCTCTAGGTCCTCGATGCCTTCGGCGTCGACGCTCGGCGTCTCGTAGGCGTCGCCGGTCAGCGTCTCGTACACCTCGTCGATGGCGGTCTCCGGTCCGCGAAGCAGCGCCACGTCGTCGGTCTCGACGGTCGTCGACGGACCGGGGTTGAGCAGCCACTCGCTGCCACGCCGGAGCGCGATCACGCGCACGCCCGTCTCGGACTCGAGGTCGATCTCCGCGAGCGTGCGATCGGCGTACGGCGAGTCGCCGTCGACGACGCCACGGACGAGCGTCTCCGCGGCCTCGGGGAGGGCCGCGCGCATCGCATCCGGCAGCCCCATCTCCTCCAAGACGATCTTGGCGATGTCGCCGGCGGCGTCGCTGATGTCGCCGGCCGCGGCGACGATCCCGAGCACCGGCGCGAGTCGCTCCGCGTCCCCGGGATTGCGGACGGCCATCATCAGGCTCATCCGGGCTTTGAGCTCGAGGACGTCCATCCGTTCTTCCAGGCGCAACACCTCGCGTGCGAGCGCTTCGTTGCTGTGTAACACCGCCGAGTACGAGAGGTCGATTAACAGCTCTGCGGTGTCTTTCATCTCGACGAGCACGTCCTTGACGCTCACCGGCTCGTACTCGACCGATCCCGACGACGCCTCTCCCTCGAGCGGATCCATGATGGATCACGCGTCCCCCGACGAAAAAAGCGTTTCCCGCCCGACGCGTCGATCGGACGTCCACTCGAGGGTGACGACGCCGTCCGTCGCGAAACGACGCCTTCCGATACGGTTTTGGACGGCCGCAAAGAAGCCACGGGCAATGATCGACCGGAGTTACTTACAGGAGCAGCCCGACGTGGTGCGCGACGCCGTCGAGAACCGGGGCGCAGACGTCGACGTCGACGAACTCGTCGACCTCGACGAGCGCTGGCGGGAGCTGAAAGCCCGCGGTGACGAGCTGCGCCACGAACGGAACCAGATCACCCAGAAGATCGGAAAGCTAGTTTCCGAGGGGAAAGTCGACGAGCGCGAGCAGGCCATCGAGGAGTCCAAAGAACTCAAGGCCGAGATCGAGGACGTCGAAGCCGAAGCGACCGAGCTCAAGACGGAACTCGACCAGCGAATCCTCGAGATCCCGAACGTCCCCGACGAGAGCGTCCCGCTGGGGATCGACGAACGTCACAACGTCGAGGACCGACGGTGGGGATTCGAGGACCTCCGGGTCGACGCCGACGAGGTCACGCCCCACTACGAACTCGGCGAGGACCTGGACATCATCGACGAGGCCCGTGCCGCGAAGACGACGGGCTCCGGCTTTTACTTCCTCAAAGGCGACGGCGCCCGCCTCGAGCACGCGCTGATCCAGTTCATGATGGACGTCCACCGCGAGCAGGGTTACGTCGACCTCTTCCCGCCGATCCCGATCAAGAGCACGTCGATGCGCGGGACAGGACAGCTCCCGAAGTTCGCCGACGACGCCTACCGACTCGGCGGGTCCAACACCGAAGCTTACGACGACGAGGATCTGTGGCTCTGTCCGACCGCGGAGGTGCCCGTCACCAACATGTACGCCGACGAGATCCTGCTGGCCGACGACCTGCCGCTGAAACACCAGGCGTACACGCCGAACTTCCGCCGTGAAGCCGGCGAACATGGCACCGAGACCCGCGGCATCGTCCGTGTCCACCAGTTCAACAAGGTCGAACTCGTCAACTTCGTCGACCCCGAGACCAGCTACGACCGTCTCGAGGAACTCGTCGACGAGGCCGAAGAGGTCCTCAGACGGCTCGAGCTCCCCTACCGCATCCTCGAACTCTGTACGGGCGACCTCACGTTCGCGAGCGCGAAGACCTACGACATCGAGGTCTGGGCCCCCGCCGACGACATGGACGACGGTCCCGAGGAGGGCGGCCGCTGGCTCGAGGTCTCCTCGGCGTCGAACTTCGAGGACTTCCAGGCCCGACGGGCCGGCCTGCGCTACCGCCCCGAGCGCCACGAGTCCGCGGAGTACCTCCACACTTTGAACGCCTCCGGGCTCGCCCTGCCGCGGGTGATGGTGGCGATTCTCGAGTACTACCAGAACGACGACGGTACGGTGACGATCCCCGAGGCCCTGCGACCGTACATGGACGGCCAGGAGGTCATCGAGGGCCACGAGAAAGTCGGCGAGAGCGCGCTCGGTGCGGGCGAACGGGAGTAGCCGTCACCGCGCAGTTTCTCAACCGGAAAACACCCAGTTCCCCTTTTTATACGACGGTTCCTATCGGTTCTCGAGAAGCGCCGCCCGATCCCCCGACCGTTGGCCAGCCTTCCTCCGGGAGAGGGTTCTGTGCGCCGATTAATGTCAGATGATATAGAATTGTTTTTCTATCAGTAATACTGACTGTATTTCGGAACGGAATATGCACGATAGATTGGCCCTCGTCCGGGATCTGCTCGGGACGGTCGCACGGTCGTACGTGACGATCGTCGTGGTTGCCCTCCTCGTCGGAGCCGCGCTGGCGCCGATGGCGTGGGGGGCAGCGAGCGGACCCGACGGCACAGTTGCCGTCATCGAGATGGACAGTTCGATCACCGAACCGACCGCGGAGGCGGTCACCGACGAGCTGCGCGAGGCTCGAGAGAACGAGTCGATCGACGCGGTCGTCCTGAACGTCGATAGCCCTGGCGGTGGCGTCACCGCAAGCGAGAGTCTCTACCTCGCGGTGGACCGCACCGCCGAGGAGATGCCCGTCGTCACGAGCGTTCAGTCGATGGGTGCCTCGGGCGGCTACTACATGAGCGCACCGAGCGACGAGATCTACGTCAACCCTGGCTCGATGGTCGGGAGCATCGGCGTGCGAGCAACGTACGTCGATCAGCCGCCGGTCGATTCCGAGATCACGACCGGGCCGGACAAATCGAGTCAGACCGAGGCACACGTTACGTCTCAGGCCGAGGCGATGAAACAGGCGTTTCTCGGGTCGGTGGTCGAACACCGCGGTGACGAGTTGACGCTCTCCGAGGACGAACTCGCCTACGCCAACGTCTACACGGGAACGCAAGCCGTCGAGAACGGTCTCGCCGACGAGATCGGTGACTCGGACGTCGCGGTCGGCGCGGCCGCCGAAAAGGCCGGACTCAGCGACTACGAGGTCGTCGAACTGGGCGACGACCAGCCGATGGATATGCCCATCCTCTTCGGGGATGACGACGAGGGTGAACCGACCGCCGAGCCACACGCCCACCCGCAGACGTTTGGCGACTACGGCGACGTCGAGACGCCCGCCTTCCTCGCCGTCTGGGGCTCGGTCGAGGGCGAGACGATCGCCGATACGGCCGCGGACGACCCCGCCGAGCCCGATTCCACTGACACGGCCGACGACGGAGGTGACCGGCCGTGAACGCCGACGAGATCAAGTCCCGACTCCTCCTGTTCGTCGCCGTCGTCGGCGTGGTCGTCGTCGGCGTCGCCGGCGCTGGCGTCGTCACCGATCAGGGAACGACCGAACAGCCGACCGTCGATCACGCCCACCTCCAGCCGGAGGCCGTCGGCGCGGCCGAACTCGAGCGCGGCGGCGAGATTAGCGTCGACTCGCCGGCCGGTCCGCAGACGGTCGCCATCGACGCCGCACACGCCAACGACGTCTCGAAAGCCGATCTCCAGCCGGTCGTCTCGGCGCTGACCGCCGAGGGTCACTCGGTGGAGTACGTCGAGTACGACTCGAACATGCCCGAAGAAGAGCGTGCAGAACGACTCGCCGACTCGCTCGAGGGCGCCGACGCGTTCGTCGTCGTCGAACCGCAAGCCCGGTACACGACGGGCGAAGCCGAGGTCGTCTCGGACTTCGCTGCCGCCAACGGTCGCGTCCTGTTCGCCGCCGGACCCGAAACTGGCGGCGATATGCTCGGCGGGCTGCTCGGAATGCCGGCCCCAGAGCTTGGCGGTGACGGCGAGTTCGCCTCGGTGAGCTCCCAGTTCGGCATCGCCTACGATACCGGCTATCTCTACGACATGGAATCCGAACACAACTACCGCACGCTCGAGGTGACTCCCGACGCAGGCGGCCCGCTCACCGACGGCGTCGACCGCGTCGTCTTCGACGGCCCGACGCAGGTGGCCACCTCCGGTCAGACTCTGCTCACGACGAGCGAGACGGCCGAACACTCCGAGAGCCGCGAGGCCAGAGCGTACCCCGTTGCCGTCGAGAGCGACAACGCCGTCGCGGTCGGCGACGCCGGCTTCATGACCAGCGAGAACTACAATCTCGCGGACAACGAGGTCTTCATCGGCAACGTCCTCGAGTTCCTCGTGAGCGGGACCGCCGCACCCGGCGGCCTGGACGCCCCTGCCGACGGCGGTGGGGCCTCCGGCACCGGCGACGCACCCGTCGACGAGGAGCCACCCCTCCCCCCGGAGGACGGTGACGACGTCCCCGAAGAGCCCGAGGACTTCCCCGAAGACGATACGTCCGATTCCGAGGACCCGAGCGAGTAACGCACTGTCACCCCTTGGTTACGGTCGGGAACCGTTTTTTCAGTGCCGCCGGCCGACGCGAACCCACAGGACTACACCGAGGGCGAGCACGCCGACGACGCCCCCGAGTGCGAGCAGGGGGAGCGATTCCTGCTCGGACTTGACTCCCTCAGTCGCAGTCTCGCCGCTCGTTTCGTCGTCTCGGTCAGCGTCTGTTTCGTTCGGCCGGTCGCTGTCGGCCCCGGTTTCGCCGTCCGGCTGTTTGTCTCCGCTCGAGGTATCGCCCTGTGGAATAGTTGCGGTCAGTCCCTCGAGTGACGTCACTGTCCCCTCGAACTGGTACCGATCGCTCGAGGCCGAACGGACCTCGAGGTCGGCGTCGCTCCAGCCGTCACCGTCGACTGTTGCGAGGCCGACCGCTTCGGCGTCGACGCCCTCGTCTTCGAGCCAGTCGGCGTCGACGCTGAACGTGACCGTCGCCGCGCCGTCGTTTCGATCACCTGCGAACGCGAGTTCCGAGAGCACCTCGCGGTCGTCCGGCGTCGGTGGGAAGTCGGTGTCCCGCTCGAGGACGAACGGGCCGTCAGCGGGGTCGACATCGGTTACCGTTATCGATTCGAACCGGACGGGATCGCTCGAGGTCGTCGACGGCTGTGCTGCGTCGGTCACGTCGACCGTGGCGACGATGCCGGCGTCGGTTCGATCGTACGTCGCGGACGGCGCCTCGCAGGCCCCGGTTCGGATCGTCACCGGTTCCGACAGCGAGAGGTCGATCCGGTCGGGGTCGTTGACGTCCCCGGAGAGGACCTGCCAGTCGTCGATCCGGCCGTCACCGTGCCAGTCGGGATCGTGTAGTGTCTCGTCGCCGTAGAACGGCGACTCCTCGTTGAACGCCGGGTGGATCGTCAGCGCAAACTCGTCGTCGAGGCCGCCGTTGATCGCGCCGCCGTCGGTGCGGCCGTCCGCCCAGATCCAGTCGGCGCCGAGCCAGCCGTCGCCGACGTGCCACTCGGCCATGTTCGTCGGCGCGTCGTACTCGTCGTCTCTGACGACCCAGTCTGCGTCCGGCGGTGTGCCGACGACGTCGAACGAGACGACGCCGCCCGCGGTGGTGCCGCCGAGCCGGTCGTGGACGACGACGAGACTCGTCCCGTCGCTCCCTTCGTGCAGCATGAGGATGCTCGTGTCGTCTTCCTGCAGGTGCTGTGTGCCGTAGGAGCTGTAGAGGTTGTCGTCGGTGTCGGGATGTGTCTCGTGGTTGCGATAGTCGTAAAACGAGTGGACCGTCCCGTCGGTCTCGAGCGGTTCGAGCTCCTGACAGACGTCGCCCTGCTCGAGGACGTAGCCGTCGGTGTCGGCAGCCGACTGTGACGCCGGTGTCGCCGCCCCGCCGGGCACGACGCCAGCGATGCCCGCGACGACGAGGACTGCCACGACCGCTAGCACGCGGTTCGCCGTCACGGCACAGCACCTCGCCATCGAAGCGACGGTCCCGGCGCGTCCGCGGCGGGGCGGGTACTTTTCTGGAGGGCAACCCGAAGCGGCTCGCTGTTCACGGCCCACTGTCAGCTGACTAACTCGATAGTAAATGAGCGCGTTACGGGCGGTAGGGCCTGCGGAATCCCCTCGAGGCAGTCGACTCTCCCTCGAGAGCGTCAGTTATCCCGTGGTCGACTCGAGCAGTCCGGGACCACCGTCCGGCTATGCTGTGGTCGACTCGAGCACCCGTCGGTACCGTCGGCCGGCCTCGTCGTCGGCGGTGAGCGCCTCACGAATCGTCGGGGA
>LKMJ01007736.1_pt1 | contig 10123 bp, 6 predicted proteins | sample 643391 | NCBI WGS metagenome assembly LKMJ01 (sample SAMN04112250, study PRJNA286221) | soda lake metagenome | biome: soda lake; feature: Kulunda Steppe; material: water; isolation source: sample PL-Br10 brine of Picturesque Lake | place: Russia: Kulunda steppe | collected 2010-07
GAGCCGCTGGCGCCGATCGAGCCGGGGCAGGCGGTCATCACGGACGGGCACCGGCTGCTGAACCGTTACGTGATCCATTGTCTGGGGCCGGTGTACGGGCGTGACGAACCGGCCAGTCGCCTGCTGGCCTCGTGCTATCGCGAGGCCCTGGCGCGCGCCGAGGAGGCGGGGATCTTCAGCATCGCGTTCCCGGCGCTGTCCACCGGGGCGTTCGGCTACCCCATCGAGGACGCGGCGCGTGTCGCTCTGGAGACGGTAGTGCACCGGACCCCGCATCTGGAGTCGGTGCGCTACATCCGCTTCGTGCTGAGCAAGGACGAGGACCGCGACATCCACGCACGCATCCTCAAGGAACTTACCGGGTAGCGGCGAGGCTGTCGGCGTAGTGGTCGCGGGCGAGGTAGGTGTAGATCGCCGGGACCACGAACAGGGTGAACAGCGTGCCGATGGCCATGCCGGCGGCGATCACCAGCCCCATGGCGAAGCGCGAGCCGGCGCCGGCGCCGGTGGACATCAGCAGCGGCACCATGGCCACCACGGTGGCGGTGGTGGTCATCAGGATCGGCCGCAGGCGCAGGCTGGCGGCCTCCTCGATCGCGTCGCGCAGCGGGTGTCCCTGGCGCTGCAGCTGGTTGGCGAACTCCACGATCAGGATGCCGTGCTTGGCGATCAGGCCGATCAGCGTCAGCAGGCCCACCTGGGTGTAGATGTTCAGCGAGGTCACGCCCAGGCTGATGAAGATCAGCGCGCCGGCGATGGACATTGGCACCGTGGTGAGGATGATCAGCGGGTCGCGGAACGACTCGAACTGCGCGGCCAGCACCAGGAAAATCACGAGCAGGGCGAAGAAGAACGTCACCACCAGGTCGCCGCCCTCGGCCTTCAGCTGGCGGGATTCACCCGCGTAGTCCACGTTCACGTCCGGCGGCAGCACCTCGGCGGCGATCTCGTCGATCAGCTCCAGCGCCTCGCCCAGGGTCACGCCCGGGGCCGGCACGCCCTGCAGGGTCACGGCGTTGAGCTGCTGGAAGCGGTTCAGCTGGCGCGGGGTGACGCTCTCCTCGAGGGTCACGATGCTGGACAGCGGCACCGGCGTGCCGTCGGCGGTGCGGGTGAACAGCTCCTCCAGCTGCTCCGGGGTCAGGCGGTCGGAGCGCTGCACCTGGGGGATTACCCGGTAGCTGCGGTTCTCCATCGCGAAGCGCCCGGTGTAGCCCCCGGAGAGGAACGTGGCGAGGTCGGCGTTCAGCGTGGTCATGTCGATGCCGAGCTGGGCCGCGCGCTCGCGGTCGATCTTCAGGTCCACCCGCGGCTTGTCGAAGTCGAGATCGGTATCCAGGAAGATGAAGCGCCCGGTGTCCATCGCGCGCTCGGTGATCTCGTCAGTGAAGGTCTCGAGTTCCTCGAACGAGGCCGTGGAGTTGAACACCACGCTGACCGGCGCACCGTCGCCCGGGGTCGGCAGCTGCGGTGGCTGGACCGCGAACACCTCCAGCCCCGGGATGCGGTCCAGCGCCGGTTGCAGGTCTTCTTCCAGGATCGTATCGGTATCGCGCTCGCGCTGTTCCCACGGTGTCATCACGAAGCCACCCAGCGCCTGGTTGGTCGCGCCGGCCATGCCCGGGCCGCCGCCGAAGCCGTTGACGATGAAGATGTTGTCCATCTCCGGGATTTCGTCGAACAGGCGGTCGGTCAGCGCCGTGTTGCGCTCCAGGTAGTCGATGCCCATGTGCGGGTCGCCCTCCATGATGGAGAAGGCGAAGCCCTGATCCTCGGGCGGTTCCAGTTCCGACTGCGAGGTGACGAACAGGAAATAGCACGAGACCAGCACGATGGCGCCGAACACCGCGATGGTGAACCGGTCGCTGAGGGCCCCGTGCAGACGCCGCCGGTAGCGCCGGCGCAGGCCGTCGAAGCGGTCGTCCAGCCAGGTCTCGATGCGCCCGCGCCGCTGGCCGTCGCCGTGGCGCAGGATCTTCGAGCACATCATCGGCGAGAGGGTGATGGCGACGATGCCCGAGATCACCACGGTGGCCGCCAGGGTGAAGGCGAACTCGATGAACAGCGTGCCGGTCAGCCCGCCGATGAAGCCCAGCGGCAGGAACACCGCGACCAGCGTGGTGGACATCGCCACGATCGGCCAGGCCAGCTCGCGCGCACCCTGCAGCGCGGCCTCCATGCGCGACATCCCCTCCTCGATATGCCGCGAGATGTTCTCCAGCATGATGATCGCGTCGTCCACCACGATGCCGATCGCCAGGACCATCGCCAGTAGCGTCAGGAGGTTGAGCGAGAAGCCCATCAGCAGCATCAGCATGAAGGTGCCGACCAGCGACAGTGGCACCGCCACCGCGGGGATGATCACGCTGCGCAGCGAGCCCAGGAACAGGTAGATCACCACCAGCACGATCAGCAGCGCGAGGGCGATGGTGATCAGCACCTCGTTGATCGCGCTCTCGATGTAGTCGGTGGAGTCGTAGACGATCTCGCCGTTCAGCCCCGACGGCAGCCGTGGTTCCACGCGCTCGCCGAAGACCTCGCGCACCTCGGCGATTACGTCCAGGGCGTTGGCGTCCGGCGCCAGCTCGATCCCCATGAAGGTGGCCGCCTGACCGTTGAAGCGCACCGAGGAGTCGTAGGTCTCCGAGCCCAGTTCTACCTCGGCCACGTCGGCCAGGCGCACCAGGTCGCCGTCGGCCTCGAACAGTACCAGCTGCTCGAATTCCTCGACGCTCTGCAGGTCGGTGTCGGCGGTGAGGTCGAGGCTGACCATCGAACCCCGGGTCTGGCCGACCGCGGAGAGCACGTTGTTGCCCTCCAGTGCCTGGCGCACGTCGCGCCCGCTGACCCCGTACGCGGCCATGCGGTCGGCGTCCAGCCAGGCCCGCATCGCAAACGCTTCGCCGCCGAGGATCTCGGCACGCTGCACGCCGTTGACGGTGGACAGCTCCGGCTGCACCTCGCGCACGAGGTAGTCGGTGATCTGGTTGTTGTCGAGCTGTTCGGAATAGAACGACAGGTACATCGCCGCGACGTCGTCGCCCACCGACAGGTCCACCACGGGGTCCTCGGCCTCGGCCGGGAGCTCGGAGCGGATCTTGTCGACCTGTGCGGAGATCTGGGTCAGCGCCTCGTTGGGGTCGTAGTCCAGCTCCAGATGGGCCTGCACCGTGCTGGTGCCCGCCATGCTGGAGGAGACGATGTAGTCGATGCCCTCGGCCTCGGCGACCTCGCGCTCCATCGGGGTGGTGATGAAGCCCTCGACCAGATCGGCTTCCGCGCCGATATACGAGGTGCTGACGGTCACCACCGCGTTCTGCACCTCGGGGAACTGGCGGACGTTCAGGTCCACCACCGCGCGGATGCCGAACAGCAGGATGAACAGGCTGACCACCGTGGCCAGAACCGGCTTCTGGATGAAGACGTCGGTGAAACGCATGATCGCGGTCCGGCTCAGCGAGTGTCCGGGCGCGGGTCGCGCTCGGCATCCGGCTGGGCGTCTTCGGTGATGTTCACCGGGGTGTCGTTCTGCAGCTTGAGCAGGCCGCTGGCGGCCACGGTGTCACCTTCCTCCAGCCCGTCGCGGATGCGGATCAGGTCGCCGCGCCGTTCGCCGGTCTCGACCAGGCGCTGTTCCACCCGCTTCTGCCCGTCATCGTCCTCGAACACCACGAACGCCGACTGGCCCCACGGGGCGTGGCGGATGGCGGTCTGCGGCACCACCAGGCCTTCCTCGGCCTCGCCGCGTTCCAGCGTCACGCGGGCGAACTGGCCCGGGCGCAGGCGGTGGTCCTCGTTGTCGAGGGTGGCCTGCACGCGGAACATGCGCGACGCGGGACGCACCCGCGGCTCGATGGCGGTGATGACGCCGGTGAAAACGGCGTCGTGCGCATCGGTCCGGATACGCACTTCCTGGCCCGGTTCGACTTCGCTCAGGCGTCGCTCGGGCAGGGTGAAGTTGAGGTGGATCGGATCCAGGGTCTGCAGTTCGACCACGGGATCGCCGGGGCCGACGAACTGGCCCTCGTCGATCTGGCGGATGCCCAGCTGGCCGTCGAACGGGGCGCGCAGGCTCTTCTGTCGGATGCGTTCTTCCTGCGAGCGCACGGCGGCGCGGGCCTGTTCCGCCTCGGTCTGCCGGCGCTGCAGTTCGGAGTCGGAGATGCTGTCGCGCTCGGCCAGCCCGCGGGCGCGCTGCAGCTCGCTTTCGGCCAGCATGGCCGCGGCCTGCAGGCTCTCCAGCTCGGCGCGGTCGAGGGCGGTGTCCAGCTCCACCAGGGTCTCGCCTTCGGCGACCTCGGTGCCGCTGGAGAACAGGATGCGATCCACCAGGCCCTGGCTCTGGAAGCTCAGGGTCGCGCCGCGCACCGCCTCCAGGCTGCCGATGGCGCGGGTCTCGGGCGTCCACGCGTCGGTCTCGACGGTGGCCGCGTTGATGGTGGCCTCGGGTTCGGGCATCTCTTCGAAATATTCGGCGATCTGCTGGTCCATGAAGGCCTTGAACCCGAAGATCCCGCCCAGTACCACGGCCACGCCGAACAGCATGTAGAAGAAACGGCGACTCACTGGAAGGTCTCCTGCAGCACGGCGCGCACGCGCTCGGTCTCCGCGCGCACCACCGAAGGTTCGTCGGGGTCCACGCGCGGCTCCCAGCGCCAGCCGGTCATCAGGGCGTGGAAGTGCCGGATCAGGTGATCCAGCGGCTGGCCGATGTCATAGGCCTCCAGCAGGCCGCGGGCATTCGCGAGGCTCTGCATGCCCTGGTTCAGGGCCCAGGGGCCGAGCCCCATCTCTTCGGCGGAGATCTCCCGTGCCGCGGGAAGGTCCCCCTTTTCCCGGGCCCTTTCCACCACGCCACTCACGGCATCGCTGATGGGCTGGGCGGCCGTGAGCAGGCCCTCCCGGCGTTCCTGCGAGATCTGCGCCCAGACCGCTTCGGTGAGCAGGTACTGCATCAGGCGGTAGTGGTCCGGGTTGGCGGCGGCGAAATCGAGGTCGGTCAGTACGATCGCCAGCATCTGCGAGCGCGTGCCCAGCGGCAGCTCCGGCAGCCGGCGGAAGCGTTCGGCGTGCTGGATGGTGGTGCGCGTCGCCACCGCGGCCAGCAGGTCCTCCTTGGAGGCGAAGTGCTGGTACAGCGTGCCCGTGGCGTATTCGCAGGCGGCGGCCAGCTTCGACATCTGCAGGGCCAGCAGGCCGTCCGTGCGGATCAGCTCGTGGGCCTTGTCGATGAACAACTGTTCGCGTGCCTGGCGCTCGCGTTGCTTGCGGTCTTCGGTTCCCATGACGCTGCAGGCTAGCGAACCCGGAACGATTTGTGAACCGAGTTCATGGATTGTTTCGGGTTCGTTCCATCGACTGGAACACGCTGCGGCCGATCGGCGTCTGTTGGAGGGTCGGCCCCATACCCCTGCCGGCCGTCGGGAAAGTATCCTTGAGGGGAAGGCAGGCCACGAGGAAGGCCCATGAAGACACTGCGCGAACGGATGGCGGACAACGGGTTCGAGTCGAACATCGACTACGCCCATCATGTGGACTGCGTGCTGGCCCAGGCGGGCGGCGTGATCCCCACGCTGAACGTCGAGGGAGATTCGGGCCGGCGCAAGACGGCTTTTGCCAACGCGCTGGCCGCGGCACTGGAAGTCCCGCACGTGCTCTATCACGACTTCACCCAGGCGCAGGATCCGGTGCCGACCGCACAGCCGGCATCCAACCCGGAGGAGGGCGGGCGCGAGGAACCGCCGATCCCGGCGTTCGACCGCGAGGTCTCCAGTGCCTGTGCGTATTCCGAGGGCGAGCGCACCATCCTGATCCTGGATCAGCTGCAGGCGGCGGATTTCCGCGAGCACCTGCGGCTGTACCGCTTCGTGGTCGATCGCGAGTGGTCGATGGGCGGGTCGTCGTTCGTGGCCAGTCCGGAGCGGCTGATGCTGGTCCTGATCTCGGAAGAACCGGTCTATCATTCATTGAAGAAGGTCGGTTTCAGCGTGTGGGTTCCGCGCGCCTCGGTGGGCGAGGCGGATTACCGCCCGGAGGACTTCGGCCTGGGGCCGGAGGCGGAGGGCCTGATGTGCGGCCTCGGGGAGCTGTTCCGGGCGCTGGGTGTGCAGCCTACGCCGTCGGAGTTCCAGCGGCTGCTGGACGACATCCGCAACCGCGTGCGTACCCGCGAGGAGCTGACCCATTCGATCTTCGGCCGGACCGAGGGCATCGACCACACGCTGCTGGTCTCCGATGCGATCCAGCAACGCATGGAACGGCTGATGCCGGAGCTGTGGGAGTTTGTGGGGTCGGAGCACGTGGAACTTTCCGGCGTGCCCCCGGATCCCGAGTAGACGGATACCGGGCCGCAGGGCCCGGGTCGCACGCAGGGGAGGATGGCCATGGTACGGACGGGACGGACAGTGGCCGCGGGCTGGCGGCTTGCGGGTGTGGCGGGACTGATTCTGTTGCTGGCGGGCTGCGGGCGCGCCTTTCCGGAGCCCGCGCCGGAGCGCGAGTTCGCCGACGGGCTGTCGGCCGAGACCCTGTTCGAGCGCACGCTGGAGGCCCACGGGGGTGATCTGCGCGAGGACCCGCGCGACTTCAACATGGCCACCGACGGCGAATGGGGACGCATGATACAGCGCGTGCAGCCGCTGGTGGCGGATACCGGTTTCCGCGGACGCTCGGAAGAACGCTATCGCCCGGCGGATTCGCTCTACGTGCGCGAGTACACCGGCCCCGAGGGGGTGAAGCACGTGTTTCGCCACGAGGGCACGATCAGCGTGTACTACAACGGGGAGTTCGAGACCGATCCGGACCGGGTCGCCGCCACCGCGATGACCATCGACGCCGGCGAGCTGTTCCATTTCGGCCCCAGTTTCGTGAAGCACCGCGCCACCGATCTGCAGCGCCTGCCGGACCGGCGCGAGGATGGCGTGGGCTACCATCGGGTGCTGGCGACCATCGAACCGGGCTTCGGCTTTGCCGAACGCGACGAGGTGGTGATGTGGATCCATCCGGAGACCGACCGGCTCTACCGCGTACACATCACGCTGGAGGGCTTCGAACGCACGCAGGGGGCGCACGTGGACACCACGTTCCTGGAGTACGAGGAAGTCGGGCCGTATGTCCTGCCGTCGCGCTTCGAGGAACGGGTGCGCGGGCCGCTGCGCCTGCACGTGCATGACTGGTGGGTGACCGGACGCGACATGGATCGTGGCTGGGAGATCGAGGACGTGCGCGGACCCGGGTTCTCGGGCGCGGCCGAGCCGCCGGCCGCCGAGGAATAAGCCGTTCGCTGATAGACTGGCGTCCTTTTTCGGGAACGGATAATCGCGAGAGGGCTTGATGGCGCAGGGTTTCTGGGCACGACTGGGGCGGCAGATGCCGCTGATCCTGGCGGTGGCAACGGTGATCTCGCTGCTGGGGGCCATGCTGGTTCGAGGTGGCAGTTCCCTCGGGTTCGTGGCGGCGTTCGTGGTGCTGCTGCCGCTGACACTGGCAGCGGCGCTGATCCGCTGGTGGCCGGGCGGGCGCACGGCGCGCGAGGTCTGCCGTGGCGAGCGCGTGCGCCGGGCGCTGTGGATGCTGGCGGCCGCGCTGATGATCTCGGCGGTCATCACCCTGGTGGCCGGGGTCGCGTGGTCCGGGGCGCGCGTCGGCAACATGCTGCTGGTGGCGGGCATCCTGCTGTTGCCGCCGGCGGTGCTGATCAGCCTTCTGGTGATCCTGGGACGGCGTTCCATCGAACTGCGCGAAGAGCTGGAGCCCGGGTCGCATGTGGAGCTGGAGACCAACGCCCACTGGGCGGTGTTTCTGCCGGCGCTGGGGGTGCTGGGGATCACGGCGCTGCTGGCTATCGGCCCGCTCGGGGTGTGGGGCCTGGGCGCGGCCGCAGTGCTCTACCTGGTGGTCCTGCCGGGGCTGGCGATTCGGGGGCTGGCCAGTTTCGTGAACTCCGAGGCGGTGCTGACCGATCGTTACCTCCACGTGGCCAGCGGGCTGTTGTGGCAGCGCGCGGTGCGCTTCGATCTCAAGCGAGTCGGCGACATCGGGGTGAAACAGCACTGGCTGGGACGGCGCCTGGGCTTCGGCAAGGTCACGGTGGTCGATGCCGACGGGCACGCGAAGGTCGTGCCCGGCCTGCGCGATCCGGCCGGCCTGGTGCAGCGCGTCCGGGCCCGGTTGTGAAGCAAAGCGGCGAAATAGTTGATGCCTAATACAACAATGTGCAAACGATAATGGCATCTATTCTCAATCCTGCTATACCTCATGACAGAGGAAGGCGATGCCGTGACCCGGAGTCCGGTTTGCGCCCTCCCTGCTGAATGCAACCGAACGAGGAGAGAGAGATGGCAGGAGACAAAGCGAACGCCGAAGGCAAGTGCCCGGTGATGCACGGAAGCCGTACCCGCAACGATGCCGGCGGCGGTGGTCCGCGTGACTGGTGGCCCAACCAGCTGAATCTGGGCATCCTGCACCAGCACGGGATCGAGTCCGATCCGCTGGGGCCGGAGTTCGATTATGCCGGGGCCTTCAGCCAGCTGGATCTGAAGGCGGTCAAGCAGGACCTGGCCGATCTGATGACCGACTCCCAGGACTGGTGGCCGGCCGACTACGGCCATTACGGCCCGTTGCTGATCCGCATGGCCTGGCACGCCGCCGGGACCTATCGCACCGCCGACGGCCGGGGCGGGGCCTCCACCGGCAACCAGCGGTTCGCCCCCATCAACAGCTGGCCGGACAACGCCAACCTCGACAAGGCGCGGCGTCTGCTGTGGCCGATCAAGCAGAAATACGGCAACAAGATCTCCTGGGCCGACCTGTACATCCTGGCCGGCAACGTGGCGCTGGAATCCATGGGCTTCGAGACCTTCGGCTTCGGTGGTGGTCGCGAGGACATCTGGGCCCCGGAAGAGGACATCTACTGGGGTGCCGAGGACGAGTGGCTGGCGACCAGTGATCACGCGAAGAGCCGCTATTCCGGCGAGCGCGAACTCGAGGATCCGCTGGCCGCGGTGCAGATGGGGCTGATCTACGTGAACCCCGAGGGCCCGGACGGCAACCCGGACCCGCTGAAGCTGGCATTCGACATCCGCGAGACCTTCGAGCGCATGGCGATGAACGACTACGAGACGGTGGCGCTGACCGCCGGCGGGCACACCTTCGGCAAGGTGCATGGCGCGGGCGATGCCGCCCACGTGGGACCGGAACCGGAGGCCGCGCCGCTGGAGGAGATGGGGCTGGGCTGGAAGAGCAGCTATGGCTCCGGCAAGGGCCGCGACACCATCACCAGCGGGCTGGAGGGATCCTGGACCCCGACCCCGCGGCAGTGGGACATGAGCTACCTGGAGGTGCTGTTCAAGTACGACTGGGAGCTGAGCAAGAGCCCGGCCGGCGCCTCGCAGTGGGTGCCGAAGAACCTCGCCGACGAGGACCGCGCGCCGGATGCCGAGGACCCGTCGCAGAAGGTGGGCATCATGATGACCACCGCCGACATGGCGATGCGCGAGGACCCCGAGTACCGCAGGATCGCCCTGCACTTCAAGGAGAACCCGGAGGAGTTCGCCGACGCCTTCGCGCGCGCCTGGTTCAAGCTGACGCACCGTGACATGGGGCCGAAGGATCGTTACCTCGGACCGGAAGTCCCCGCCGAGGATCTGATCTGGCAGGACCCGGTGCCGCCGGTGGATCACGTGCTGATCGACGAGCAGGACGCCGAACGGCTGAAGGCCGGGATCCTCGCGACCGGTCTGTCGGTGCAGGAGCTGGTGGCCACGGCGTGGTGCTCGGCCTGCACCTTCCGTCAGTCGGACAAGCGTGGCGGGGCCAACGGGGCCCGCATCCGTCTGGCGCCGCAGAAGGACTGGGAGGCGTTCGAACCGCAGCAGCTGGCGAAGGTGCTGGACCGGCTGGAGGGCGTGCGCAAGTCCTTCAATGACGAGCAGTACGGGGACAAGCGTATCTCCCTGGCCGACATGATCGTGCTGGGCGGGGCGGCCGGCATCGAGAAGGCCGCGGCGGATGCCGGGCACCCGGTGTACGTGCCGTTCGTCCCCGGACGCACGGATGCGACCGAGGAGCAGACCGACGCCGAGTCCTTCGAGCCGATGAAGCCCGAAGCCGACGGTTTCCGCAA
>LKMJ01007737.1_pt1 | contig 10122 bp, 13 predicted proteins | sample 643391 | NCBI WGS metagenome assembly LKMJ01 (sample SAMN04112250, study PRJNA286221) | soda lake metagenome | biome: soda lake; feature: Kulunda Steppe; material: water; isolation source: sample PL-Br10 brine of Picturesque Lake | place: Russia: Kulunda steppe | collected 2010-07
ACCATGGTAGTGATGACCTGTGGTGAAGGTGCACGTGTGATGCTGACCATGGTAGTGATGACCTGTGGTGAAGGTGCACGTGTGATGCTGACCATGGTAGTGATGACCTGTGGTGAAGGTGCACGTGACCTCTGATGCCTGCCAAGGTCGTGTTGGCTGGTGCAGCATGGTACGATGGGCGGCCACGCACCTGCCCAGGGTCTACACCAGCGGGTGCACCATTGGGGGCAGCGGCCGCGCTCAGATCGCCCAACCGCCGCCGGGCAACTGCCTTGCTTAAGCCCACATGCTGCGGTGACAAGCAGCGCGCTGAGGCTGCTTGCACTGTTGCGAGCAGCAGCTAGGTGCAGCTGGGCGCAGCCTCGGAACATCCTACATCGGCTAAGACGACAGGCCCTGCTCACAAGAGCACACGCGTGCTCACTGCAGGCGCTGCGGCAGACACGGGCGCTACGGCAGACACAAGGCCACACTTTTGAGACCAGCAGCTACGCTGCAGGCACTACAGCAGACACGGGCCCACACCTGCGAGACCAGCAGCTGCACGCGGCCTGCCACGCCCTCTTCCGCGCGTGCAAGCTGGCCCGACAGCTCCAGGCGGATGTCCTCCGATGCCGCCAGCGCGGACCTGCGGGTGCGGCAGTCATGCTGCTCAGCATACCGCGGAGTGCACCCTGTAAATGTCAAGTGCACCCTGTAAATGTCAAGTACACCCTGTAAATGTCAAGTACACCCTGTAAATGTCAAGTACACCCTGTAAATGTCAAGTGCACCCTGTAAATGTCAAGTACACCCTGTAAATGTAAATGTATAGTGCACCCTGTAAATGTCAAGTGCACCCTGTAAATGTCAAGTACACCCTGTGGCCTTGCTTCTGACGGGAGCTTCTGCTGCTGCTGCAGCTGCTGCTCAGGGGTCTGCTTGAGCCACTCGCGGCGGGAGTGGAGGCAGCACTGGATGAGTGGGATATGGGTAAACCTTTGGATAAGCCTGTGGAGCCCAGCCATCGGTGGTCTGGATCCACTACCCCTTCATCGGTCCTCTCTCTTGCTCGCATCTACCACTGCTGCAACTGAGGGCGCACACACCAACAAGGGGTTCACCACACGGCATTGCATGCTCATGCACAGAAGCACGCCGACGCAACTTGTTTCTCACACCCAGCTGATCCCTGTCGCACGCTTGCGTGCGCACACAAATACACATGGACATGCGCACGCATGCGCACACGCGTAACTTGCATGATGTGTTCAACACTCGCGGCCGACCACTGCTTCATGAGGGCTCCCAGAGGACACCATCCCTAGCTCCACCAAACTCCAGACGCTCTCCAGCATTTGTATGCATGGAGGAGGTCAGCACTTCACGGATGAGCACAGGCGCCAGCACTCCACCCACCTCATCTCCTCCAGAGCCTCTGCCGCCTCCGCCGTTTCCATGCCACCTGCCCCCTCACTTCCCTCAATCTGCTGCTGCTGCTGCTGCTTCTGCTGCTTCTGCTGCTCTTGCTCTTGCACAGAGCCCTGCTGGTAGCGACCCAGCTCAGCTTTTGCAGTCGCCAGCTCGCCCTCCAGCTGCTGTAGCCTTGCCTGCGCGCGACCCTGAGGAAGGGCGCAAATGCCAGGGGCAGTGCAAACCAGGGGCGGTAACTACAGGGGTGGGGATGACCTGATCACCCGGCACATCCACAGCATGGGGACATGACCTGAGGGGAGTGATAACCAGGGGCACCTGCCAGGAGGGGGGGCCGATGGTCCGAAGGGGGTGGAACGCCCTGGGGAGACTACCATAGGCGCATTGTACATGTAAGGTGTCCCCGAGACAGGAGCACAATTGTTTGACAGCGCTGCACAATGAACCATTCAAGGGCGGCGCCCCTGGCATGCGTTTCGCACTGGTGCCATGTTGGGGACACGTTGCCCTAGGCATGCAAATGCATGGTAAGTTCTGGCGTCTGCACTGGTGCCATGTTGGGGACACGTTGCCCCAGGCATGCAAATGCATGGTAAGTTCTGGCGTCTGCACTGGTGCCATGTTGGGGACACGTTGCCCCTGGCATGCGTTTCGCACTGGTGCCATGTTGGGGACACGTTGCCCCAGGCATGCAAATGCATATGGTAAGTTCTGGCGTCTGCACCACGTGTGCACATGCATGGCCCCCCTGCTGCTCCCGCTCACACCCCAGGCAGGGAAACGGCTTCCACGCCTGCTGGCTGGATTCCTGTGGCGTTCTGGCTCTGCTTGTAAATCCAGTCCAAGTTGGTCCCAGCTGTGGAGGAAAGGAGAGCCCCCATGCATCCTCTGGATAGCTGGTCGCACCATGTCTGTGCGCCCTCCCCCCCCCAATCCACTCTTGCCACCCCTAGAAGGCAACACACAGCCCGCGCACCTGCTGACTGGTTTCCAGCTCCACCATGCGCGCCCCCATGAGTCTGTTGGTCTCGCTCAGCAGGGCATTCTCCGAGGCGGCAGCATGGACGTCCTTGCAAGCCTGCAGTGTGCACCGTCACTACCATTACCATCACCACCACCACCACCAAGCTGCAGATCCGACGACCAGCAGGACCACCACCCCAGCGGGTGTGCGGCAACTGTGGCCTAGCATGCTTGCGTGCAGCCAAGAGCCCATGACAAGGCAACACAGCAAGTGGCACGATCCAGCTAGCTTGGGGGGGCACCCAGGCCAGGCACACACAAACGGCGCCGCGACTGTGAGTGCCCTTCTCTGACACCTTGTAGCACACTTTCCACACTGCAGCAGCCCATCAAGCTTTGGAGCCGCTGCCCCTTGGTCGCATGCAGGGCACACCCTCAGGCAAAACATAGCACACACGCACTCCAGGCATGCGAGCGGCTTTTGGGCATGCACCTGCCCACCTCAAGCGCACGCAAGGCCTGCGAGTGCGCGCAAAAAAGTTCGCGAGACCCGAGGGATTGGCAATACCTGGAGCAGCCGCCCTTGCAGCTCATCCACTAGCTGCTGGATGCTTGCCCTGGACTCCAGGCGCAGCCCTAGGCGGAGCTCCGGTGCGAAGGGGCCGCCGCCCGTTGCGTACGGCGGGTGGCCGAGGTGACTGCACGTGCACACGAGAGAAACAGGTGTTGCGCAAGCTCAAAATGTGAGGCAGGCCACGCCAACTTCAGCTTGCAGGAACCCACGCAGTAAAGAATCAATCAAGCAAGCAAGCACGTAAGCAAGGTTCACATGCTTGTTTGCTTGATTGATTGATGAAGCAAGGTTGAAGCACAAGCAAAACAAAAGGGCCACGACGGAGCCAGATGCATGCATATGCCATGTCAGCCTGTGCACATCGCCATGAGCACCGCTTCCTCTCCTTTGCCCAGTCCGCTGCTGTTCCAGGGAGGGAAAGTTGATGCTGGTGCTGCTGATCGCTCCTGGGCGCGCGGTGCTCCTGCTTAGCGGCCCTAAGTGAGTGCTTGTGTGTGTGTGTGTGTGTGCGCATTTGCATAGACAGGTCATCACTCCTGCGCATTTGAACTTCTACTCGGTCCAGCACATTCGAAACCCAATTTCCGGGTCACTCTGCAAGCTGCTGCACACATTACCCACCCATCCACACCCACACCCTCACCCACACCCACACCCACACCCAACACACCACAGGCGCACACATGCAGCAGGCGAGCCAACCCCCCTCCCCTTCCCCTACTTTGAGCCTTGCCAGCCTGCTGCATGTGAAGCGGGCATGCTCGAGCTGGAGACTTCTGACTGCGCGTCCCCTTGCAGGTGGCAGCTGGAAGACAGATTGGGGTGCCCTTGGGGAAAGCCATAGGCCTCCGCATCCAGGTCCGCCGGGTCAAAGGCTGCTGCATGGCAAGCAGGGGAAGGGAGTGGGTGCGGGTGCAGCACGGGTTTAGCGGAGCACAGGTGCAGGGAAATCAGGTGCAGGCAGCCTGGAGCGCCCCCTGTCATGTCTGCCCATGCGGGAGGCCAATGAATGCCTTATGGTACAATGATGAGATTTCCTTTGATGGGTTTCAAGGCCACAGGGCTAGGAGGGGAAAGGCCTCAGGGGCAGCACCCATAGAGCGAGTGTGGGTGCCCACATATCATTTACTTGTATGCTTTTTCTTGCTCACATTCTGTGAAAGGACACTTTTCAAATTGCCCCAGGCCCGAGAACTCTCGCGGCCAGGGAGCCCTTGGCGGAGCGATGGGCTCTTCCTCTGCTCACGGCAGGCCAATCCGTCTTATGGCAAGCAGGCCATCCCCTTCTTATGGGAAGCAGGCCATGCCTGCCATGCACACCAAGATATGCCCGGGTGCGCAACGCAAACACAAGAGCACGCGCACACATAGGGACACACCATTCGCGCGCACACACACACCATTCCCACACACCATTCCCACAAGCCATTCCCACACGCACGTGCCATTCACAAAAACAGGTGCAAGTTGGACTTACTAGGCCCAGTGAGCCGCATGCTGCTGCCCAGCACGTGCTGCTGGGGCTGTGGCTGCAGGCGCTCCAGGCCTCCCCAATCGCCAAGCCCCAAGCCCTTAGTGAGAGGAGTGCTGGCAACGCTGGAAGGAGGGGAGCCGGGGGGAAGGGGCATTGCACCATGCTGCTGCCTGAAAAGTATAAAGCACAAATTGGTGGTCAGAGTCCCTCAAGAGGATGCGGGCCCAAGCCCGACCAGAAGTTACAAAGCAGGATTGACAGGAGCCATTGAGGTGTGCATGTGGAGCTGGTTTGTGCATTGCATAAACTTGCACAATGAATTTGCATGTGCAGGTGTATGTATGTGTGCGCATCTGTGTGATTGTGCATACGCTCACGCTTACATGTTGACAGGTTTGTAAATGCTGGATACTCGTAGGTATGTGCACATTCTCAAGCTAAGTTCACATCCACACTAGGTCGTACTCCTGGACTCAAAAGGCTTGACCAGGGCCAGATGCTTTGCAGGCTGCAGCAAAATCAGTGGAGGAGGCCCATACCTCTGGGCATTGGCACGCTCAATTGCACGATCCAGCTCCAGAAACGACTTCAAGGCTGAGCTGCGCGCGAGGGCGGGCTTGCTGAGCAGCTTCCACATCCATTTTTCCAGGTCTGCACGCCGCCTTTCAAGCATCTCCTGTGCGTGCGTTTATGTGTGTGTGTAGGTGTATGTGTGTGTGTGTGTGTGTGTGTGTGTGTGTGTGTGTGTGTGCATGCTCGTGTATGTGTGTGCAAGCCGCAGCGCTGGGCGTCAGCAAGCGCGCGCTCCTGTGGCACAGCAATTGTATTCAAGTCCGTACGGTGCATGATCATTTAGCCCATACCAAAGGTTGGGCAATCAGTGCCTGGGCAGGCACTTTTCAGTCTCAAGGTGTTCGCGCAGTCGGTTGAAAATAGGATTGTAGTGCGCAAACGCGTGCAGGATGTGCATGCATGGTGCTCGAGCAGCAGTGCAAGTGGTGGTTGCACAACCTTCATGCTAGGGCTTGTACTTGTGCATGCAGCGGTGGTGCAATATCCGGGCACTGTAGAAAATATATGACCTGGGCAAACCTCACCTTGGCTCCCTTTAAGTTGAGGGCATGTTTGGGTGGCGGGGTGAGGCCCTTCTCGCGGAGCATAACCTCTGGTACATCCAACTTAAGCTGCAAAAATATTTGCAGTGCAGTCATGAGTTGTGTGAGGTTGCCAACAGCATTGTGCCAGCAGTGCTGTGCTGGCATGTGAACTCAGCGCGCTTTGTCACCCGTTCTCGAGAGAAACCCAAAAACTGGACGAGGCATCACATCAGGTCACAATCTTGCAATGCTTGCAATGCACCTCTAAACGAACCTGGTCATACAGGCTCCTAAACTGGCTGTACCGCCGCAGCACAAAGAAGGGGGGTGGTTTGGGGACCCCCGGAGCACTGTTGATGTGTTGAGCTGGGCCATCACTGGGTTGCAGGATGACATTCACCCGGTACAGCTGCACACGTTGACCATAGGACAAGGTTTCAAGTGTGTCAGCCGGTAAGGCAGGCCCCCAGGGACCAACTACGTACGCTCGATTGAGTGCGGGTTTAGGCAACAAGGGCTAGGCTGTACGTCCTTCAAACTTACCACCACGTCTTGTCCATCTTTATCCTTGCTCTGGATGTAGAGCGGCAACGATACGGTGAACTTGTACTTCGTCTCCATCACAGTGCGAAACGGCGATCAGCATCTACCTAGCCGGTAAAAAACATAGCGCTAATATCCTCCCAAGTAAACGTCATTTAATTGACGGTCGCTTCAACAATCCAGTCTTTTTTCTCGTTCACTGCTATCAAAGTAGTTTGTTGAAGCTGAATTTATATGGATATATTCCAAAAAAAGAGACTATCAAAGTGCCGGAATATGGGAACAATACAGTCAGTTAGACAAGTCTATGGTACATACCTAGCAAGCTTATGACCCAAGGCATCGTGAGATCACGACATTCAGGTCAATGGCTTTCCCCTCCTTCTGCATTTCCGCAATGACAGACATGATCTGGCGCCTGTCAAACCCCATCTGCGCAATGTCGTTGATGATGTTCTCCACAGGGACAGACCTGCATTCGAGCACATGATGCCACCCACGAAATCCAATCAGCGCACTCTCAAACAGTGCAGAGGTGCTGCTTTGCCAAAAAAGCACACATGGCGCGCCTTCGAGCTGTTGGGAGGGGGCAAAGCACAATCCATATTTGTGCTGCCAGCGGTGCCCTAGAGCTCAGTCTGTTAGCATTGGGCTTTCCCTCCATACACTGAGCCATCAATTCAGCTTGCGCACACTTAGACCTTTGTAAGCATTCCCTGCTGCTCTCTGTGTTCAAGCACTACAGCGCGCAATTTGTCAATCCAAGTTTGTGCAACCCTGGACAGGCAGCACTGATGAGTCAGCGCGTGCCAGTTTGACAAATCCCAGCCCACTCATGTGTACATACATGTGCACCCTCTAATGCAACTAAGGTGTGGCGCGCAGTTCTTGAACCACTTGCTACCTCGCGCAGCCCCAGGAGCTGACATTATGGCCCTCCCAACAACCCAGACACATTTGTAGAACATGTGCACGCCCCTGTGCGCAAACACACATGTAGCTTGAAAGTGCAAGCACGCCCACATGTACGGGAGTGTGTAGAAGTGCACTCATGCACACCATGCGCGAAGCATGCCAGCAAAAGCAGTGCTCACCCCCACCGCTCCCGAGCCTCATGCCAGCCCCTTGAGTGCAGACCCACGTACCGCGTGTTTGTGCGTGTGGCGGGGGGAGGGCCCTGGGGCATGCTGCCCGCGCGGAAGGGAGGGACCGCAGGTGGTGCCGGATAGGACAGGGTGGTGTGCGTGGGGTAGCGAGGCCCGGGCACGGGGCTGGGCGAGGGCGCGATGTGCATAGGCAGGCTACCTGAGGAGCCTGCACGCAATAAATATGAGGCGCGCGCACACTCGTGATTGTTCGTGCAAGGTCATGCATGAGAAATACGAACAGGGAGGCAAGCAGGGATGCGCGCGCCTGGGATGCTGGGGGATCTGGGGTTGGAGGAAAAGGAGCACAGAGGAGGGCCTGCGGCAAATGTACACGCTGTAGAACAACCCCGTCACAAGCTCTGATTCAGGTTCATCAAATCAGCCCTCAGCTGCTGCACTTGCAGCCGTTGCGCAGGCTGCTGAGGGGATGGTGCAGGTGCAAGTTTGGGAGCTGGACCTGGCAAGACCCAAATGTGCTTTTTTAAAATTATTCCACACGTAACATTCCGCATACATGCGCATGTCACTTACACAAACCACCACACACCTGACACCGTCACAGCAGGGCACAGAGTGTGACTGCCACAGGGCCTAGTGCTGCCCCCACAAAGCGCCCAGCATGACCCACTCGCAGAGAGCAAGGCGCCCAGCATGACCCAATCGCGCAGAGCAAGGCGACCAGCATGACCCACTTGCACTGAGCAAGGCACCCAGCATGACCCACTCACACAGAGAAAGGCGCCCAGCATGCCCTCGCAGAGCCTGAGCCCTGTGACTCATTGACCTAGGATGAAGGGCACTCGCGTGCCCGCGTGTACAAGAAAAAACGTGCACAAGCACACGGGGACGCACAGGCACACACACACACATGTGCACACATGTACACGCGCACGCACACAAGCATTCACATACAAACACACACAAACACACACATGCACTATAACGCACCTGCAGGCTGGAGGCCCAGGGCAGGCTGCATGTAGGGGCCAGAGGCTGGCTGGAAGTGGGGCTGCTGCAGCTGCTGCATGGCCAGCGGCTGCTGCGGCTGCGCGAAGGGCGCGGAGGGCACCTGCTGCCCGTAACCTGCTGCGGCACAGCGTAACACAGAGCCAAGGCGCTCAGCTGAGGGAGCACCCCGGCCGGAGCTTATGCATGTGGCCAGATGTGTGGTGTCAGGTGGGGGTGAATGGCCAGGCTGTGTGTGTGCACGCACGGACATGGGCATGGGTGGGCGCAAGCAGGGCTTGCAATGCCAGCAAGGCGGCAGTGAGGGTGGGCGCTAGCATGGGCAGGGGTGGGCTTTTGTACATGGTATCAGGCGTCACCCCTTGTTTGGTTTTCCCTTGGTCATCCGTTGATCAGTGTTGTTGGGTGTCATCCTTTTTCACTGTGTGTTCTACCTCAAGCTCATGGGCTAGTTGAAGCTCACTGCACGCATTTGCGGGCACGTTCATTACCCTGCCTCCTGGATGCGACCACCGCATTGCACGCACTCAGCACCAGCATCCTTCCTTTCTCCCTTCTTGCCTGTTTGAATCCAGGTGCGCGCGCACCAGCATCAACCCTTCCTGAGGACCACCCACGTCCACTGAAGTGTGTACACGCAACAACGCTAACAACACCAACAATAAGCCGCGACAATGCACGAAACGCTCTGCCACGCTTGACAGCTCAACGCACCGGCAGGCAGGGGCTGGCTGTAGGCAGGCAGGCTGTGGACAGGCAGGAGCTCCGGGGCGGGATTGCCAGGCATGGGCGCAGCGCTCGACGCCGGAACGGCCTGCATGGAAAGCGGCAGCAGCAGCAACAGCCTGAGCGCTCTTGAGTCTGTGCGCGAGCACCCCAGCAGAAGCACCTCAAGCGCATGTGCGGGGAGGCCAACGGGAGACAGCCGCCTGGTCGCGCAGACAGACTGCACGCTGGTGCACAGGTGGCGGGCGGGGGGCCTGGGAGCGCCCTGCAGCAGGACCAAGGCTGGCAGGCAGATGCAAGGACGCCAGGAGACACTGCTGGCGAGCCCAGCTCCCAGGCCCATCATGCTCCTCTGCATCCGCCCACGCTTGCAGCGGGCGTGAAGGCTGCGCGGCCAGCGAAGAAGGCTCGGGCAAGGTCCCCGGTTGCGGACTGGGTGCAGGCGGCGTGGGGCCAATTTGGTGCTGGCACATGGCTTAAACAGGCCACAGTACAAAACACCTGCCATCGACAAGGGGCAGGTGGCCATGAGCGCGGCAGCGCATGTGCATGCCTAATGCGTCTTCCTACCTGACGTGCTTGTGCTAGCACACCCTGCCCAATGCTCTGCGTGGGTTGCAATGCATTGGTGCAGAGCCTGCAGTGCTCGTTGCACGGGGCTGCGCTGCGCGACAAGGCAGGGCTAAAAGATCCATGGAATAACAAACAGGCTGTCTCCTCTGTCACTGGCTGCTCGCGCCCGGCCTCGTACCCAACAAATCCGTCACCCTGAAAGGTGTGCGCCATCAAGTGACTCCTCGGTGCACTTGGCCCAAGCCAGGCTGCCCCACCTTCGCTGTTGCATGCAACCCCTGAGAGCCAAAAGCTGCCCTTTCTGGTTCCCCCAGTTGGAGTGGGATCCCCAGATGCGGTGGCTTGGGCACTGCACCCGGATGCCATCCCCTACCTCCCTATCAAAGGCTGCACTGACACACCTGGCTGTACCCGGCATAGGGGAGTGCCTGGCCAGCAAAGTGCGCAGCCTCCGGGTGTGCAGTATGGGGCGGCGCTGATCCTGGCGCAGCAGCCGCTGGGTGCGCCGGCGCGGGCACAGGTGCAGCGGCCTGCGGATGGGGGGCGAAGGCGGGTGCCGCCCCGGGCAATGGCGCAGCTGTAGCCGCTGCGTACTGCTGGGAGGGGACTGCCGCTTGGGGGGCGGGCAAGGACGCGGAGGGGGCA
>LKMJ01007738.1_pt1 | contig 10122 bp, 8 predicted proteins | sample 643391 | NCBI WGS metagenome assembly LKMJ01 (sample SAMN04112250, study PRJNA286221) | soda lake metagenome | biome: soda lake; feature: Kulunda Steppe; material: water; isolation source: sample PL-Br10 brine of Picturesque Lake | place: Russia: Kulunda steppe | collected 2010-07
CTAATCTTTATCAAGTTCCTTGAGGACAAAGGCATCGTCCGGTCTGACCTCCTACAGAGTATTCTGGATACCTACGAGGACGGGCTATACACGGATTCGCTCTACCAGCAGTTCATTCAGCCGCTATTCTACGATGTGTTGAACAGGCGGCCCAAGAAACGGACCCAACAGATACAGGATATTGACCTGTTTGCCGACATTCCGTACCTCAACGGTGGGTTGTTCCGCCCGTCTATCGAATACGACCCAGACCCCGACGAGAACGAGACGGTCGACCGCGAGACGTTCAAAGAGACGGATTTCGACGTTCGGAACAGCGTGCTGATTTCGATTCTTGAGCTGCTGGAAAGCTACAGTTTCTCTACGGACGGCTCAGTGACCGACCTTGATCCGTCCGTGTTGGGTAACGTGTTCGAGAAGACGATCAACTACATTACGGCCGACAATGCCGACCAGAACAAGGAACTCGGTGCGTACTACACGCCGAAAGAAATCACTCGATTCAGTGCCGAGCGAACGGTTCGACCGGCCTTGTTCGACCGGCTGAAAGCCGTAATAATCGAGAAACGCGGGTGGCCCGAAGCCGAGTTGGAGAACTACGAGACGGTCTACGAGTTGATCGAATCTCTCCCGGCGTCGATGGACCTGATTAGCACGCTACTCGATGAGGTCAACGACTTTCGGGTAGTCGACCCCGCGTGTGGGAGTGGACACTTCCTTACCTCAGTGTTGGAGGAGATCGTCGGCGTTCGACGCGCTCTGTGGGCACAGAACGACTCCTACCCACGGGAACAGGCACTCAAGAAGACGACTGTGCAGAACAACATCTACGGCGTCGACATTGTCGGCCCGGCGGTCGAGATCGCCAAGCTCCGCTGCTGGCTATCGGTCATTTCGGAGTTGGAAGACGAAGATATAGAGGAGATGGACCAAGAGGAGTTGGCCCTACCCAACATTGCGTTCAATCTCCGGCAGGGCAACAGCCTGATCGGCTATACGGGCTTCCCCGAGACGACCGAGGACGGCGACGGCTACACGCTGGATAGCTTCAACGAGGATACGGTCAGAACCCGCTACGAGAACATCATCACCGAGATTACAGCCTATGAGGAGGCGATAACGAGCGAACAGGCCGAAAAACACCGCAAGGAGGCCAATCGGCTACTCAAAAACGCGAGAGACGAGCTGGTCGACGATGTTCGGGATGAGTTTGTGGCCGCCGGCGTCGATGATATAACGCCGGAAAAGGTCGAGGAGTTTGACCCGTTCCATTGGGTGCTTGAGTACGCAGAAGTCTACGCTGACGGCGGGTTCGACGTGATTGTAGGGAATCCGCCGTGGGAAGTATTGAGTGCCAGTGTTGATGATTTCTTTAGCCGTTACGAACCTCGATTTAGAACATTCTCACAAGAACGAAAACAGAATGTCAAAGACGACTTGTTAGAAGATACCTCGATCCGTGACCAATGGCAAGAGTATCAAAATCAAGTCCAGCGTCTTTCAGAGTATTTCAAGGACAGCGAGGAATACGAACTCCAAACGCCGACAATCGCTGGTAAAACAGCGACGTACAAAAATGATCTCTCAAAATTATTCTTTGAGCGAGTTTTCCGAATCGCAGATAATGGCGGATATGTGGCTCAGGTTCTCCCCGGTGCGATATTCAACGGCCAGAGTTCCAAAGACCTCCGTATGCAGATGCTCAATGAGGCCGAGCTTGATGCAATCATTGAGTTTGAAAACAATGGGATATTCAAAGGAATTGACAACAGATACCGGTTTGGAATTGTAGCCTTTAAGAACGGTGGATATACAAAAGAACTGAACGGCATTTTTGACCAGCGAGACACCGATATACTTGAGAATTTTGAGGAGAAAGCGGTACAAATTCCCCGTAGAGTATTGGAGAATTATTCACCTGAAGCGAGGATATTCCCTGTTGTCACGTCGCAGGAAGAAGTAAATGTGTTAAATCAGGTACTTACTCATCCGTCATTGGGAGCAGACATTGACGGTGTGTGGAAAGCAAATCCATTACCTGAAGAACTGAACAAGACCCGAGATTCAGATAGGTTCATACACGACGAGGAGGAAGCGGATTATCCAATTTACACCGGTGAAAACATCCACCAGTTCCATTACGACGATACAGTAGAATCTGAGATAGAGGAACTGTCATTTTGGAGCGTTGAAGAAGAACGAGATCCTGAAAAGAGTGCCAAACGCCGGGTTCGACAAAAGCGATTCAATAAGGGTGAACCAAAGAAACCGATCTATCTTGCATTTGATGGAGATGATTCGAGCAAGTCACAAAAGCAGTTTGTCAACGACTTGCTTAAAGAAAATCGCGGAACCCCATTGTCGGAGGATGATGTTCTCTTAGATTGTACGGAGTACCGGATCGCATACCGTGACGTGACTAATTCCACGAACGAACGGACTCTCATTGCGACAGTTCTACCAAAGGGTGCGCCTGTCGTGCATACCGTTCAGACTCTCCGACCCTATGAGATAGAGCCGACACAAGAAGATTTGCAGAACTCTCCGCTTCATACGGCCTACAAACGAGTGTTTACTGACAGAGAATTGTTTTGTGCCGTTGGGCTGCTTAACAGCATCCCATTCGACTTCTTGATGCGAACGAAAGTGGATACTCACGTTGTCAAATACAAATTCACGGAATCACAGGTTCCACGGCTCACCGAGGGCGACGAGTGGTTTGAGTACATCTGGTCGCGAGCCGCCCGACTCAACTGTTACGGCGACGAGTTTGCGGAGATGCGAGAGCGGCTGGGTGGCATTGAGCCGGTCGTTGAGGTATCCAAGCGTCGAGAGGTTCAAGCCGAGATGGACGCGGCGGCGTTCCATGCCTACGGGCTGGACCACGATCAGACAGCGTTCGTGTTGGGAGACTTCCACCGGGTACAGAGTCCCCGGCTCATGGATGAAGACTACTTCCAGCTGGTACTCGAAAAGTACGAGCAGTTGGCCGAACAAGAAGTCGAGCAGACCGTTGAGTCGACGCAGTAGCGGTAGATCAAGTCAAGAGTTCTGTCTAAATGAGGTATCGGATCTACATTTTAATATATATCAGAGAGGAGATACTGTATGAACGAACGCCTGCTTGACGACGTTGTTCATGACATGGACAAGCAATTTGCAGATAGCGAGTACATCAAAGACCGTTTTATTGAAATTGGCCGTGAGTACGTCGAGACAGCTGACGACCCAACAACGGAACAGATTAAAGTCATGGTTAAACATTTTGAGGACCGTGACCCCGACGAGATCAGCGAAGAATCTCTCTCGCTACTGTGGGTAATGAGTGGTGTTCTCACATGGATGGTTGAAGACCTGCCGCTACAGGGTCAAACGACCGATCCAGAATGGCTTAGAAAGAAGCTAGAGCTGTGGGGGAATCTTCAAGAATAGCAGGTCGGGTGAGTTTGAGTGACAAAATGACTGATCAGCTAAAATTACGATAGCGTCAAATTGGACTCGTCTGTTACGATAGGGTAGATCATATCCGCTAATTCCCTTGCTGTACCGGGTGAAAGATAATCAATTGTAAAGAAGTCAGTCTTAGCAATAGGCTGTCCTACGTGTTGTTCTGTTATCTCATTTATTTTTGAGATCGCCCTATCTGTGAGAAGATATGGCTTCGACCTCCCACTATTGTCTCTGTCATACGGCATCTGGATCTGTATGGAGCATTGTTGACCAACACTGGAATTTTGCCGGATAAGAACCGAGGGCGTGCCCGAATCCAAACGATCCTGTGAGTGGCCTTTCGACTCGCCTGATTTGACGAATGTAACACCGTGTTTCGGCGAGTCCGAGGCGTCAATATCAAGCCGATCTGAGTCTGGTGGGAGGGGAACTGCTGTCGGGTCCATACCAAGTTTGTAGCTTTCGAGATAGATGATTTCGTAGTCAAATTGTTCGTAAAACGGGACGAGATTGGTGTCGCAGTCAATCACGCATTCATCACCGTCTACAAAGTTCATATAGCCGTTAATTAACTCTGAGGCAATCCCTCTTGAGCGATAATCCTCTCTAACGTACAGCCCTATTGGATGAGGAAGGTGAGAGTAGGGATGGTCCATACAATTCCGCCCATCTGTGTCGCCTACGATGATCCCAACCGGCTTCCCGTCTACTTCTTTGGTCGCTATGTAGTCATGTGAGTGAGAGAAGTAATCTCCCATCTCATCTTGGTAGATACCAGCCACATCATTCTCTAGATACCGTTCTGCGGTTTCCTCATCGACAGAGTAGCCGTCGAAGCCTGTATCGGGACGATCAATCAAAATCTGTACTAACGATTTGTTCGACGGGTCGGCACGCATGTTCATGTGCTATGATTGATTCGTTACTACTCTTAACGTTGCTCCCGTGGAAGTTTCGGAAGATTCGGAAACCACCCCCTTCCGTTTATTTGTCAGAACAACCCACAGGGTTCCATGATTACGGACGCACGGGTGCTACAGCCTGAGTTTGTACCGAATGACGTGAAGCACAGATCGGCGGAGGTGAGCCACCTGTCCGATACTCTCAGACCAATCGTAGACGGCGAGCGAGCCACCAATTCCCTGCTCTACGGCCCATCGGGAGCCGGAAAAACCTGTATCGCACAGTACACCATCGAACAGCTACGCGAGAACGTGGTCGACCTCAACTACCAGTACGTGAACTGTTGGGAGGATCACACGCGGTTCAAGACGCTCTACAGGCTACTCGATGGGATCGACAGCACCTATGACATCCACCGCCAGTCGACGCCGAAAGACGAGCTGTTGGACCGCCTCAGAGAGTACGACGGCCCGCCATACATTGTCATTCTCGATGAAGTCGACCAGTTGCAGGACAAGAGCCTGCTGTACGACCTCTACCGGATGCGCGACGTTACGATGGTGCTGATTGCCAATCGGGAGGTGGACGTGTTCGGAACTGTGGATGAACGCCTGAACAGTCGACTTGAGTCCTGTGCCCGTATCAAGTTCGGACAGTACGACATCCGAGAGTTAGTGACGATTCTGGAAGATCGCGCTCGATGGGGCCTTGAGCCGGATGCAGTCACCAACGACGAGTTAGAGGTGATCGCTGACTACGCGGCGGGGGATGCACGGGTGGCAATCGGGATTTTCCGAAACGCCGCACGGGTTGCTCGGCAGAACGGTGAGGACCGAATCACGGTCGAGGTGATTGACGGAGTGGTTTCGGAAACGAAATCGGAAATCCGTCAGAAGACCACGGACAAGCTCACCGCCCACCAGCAGGTACTCTACGACACAATCAAAGAAGCCGGGGAGATCGGAGCAGGCGACCTCTACGACGCCTACTGTGAGGCTGTCGACGATCCAAAGACACGTCGGACAATGCGGAATCACCTCTCAAAACTGGAACAGTACAACCTGATCTACGCCACCGGGAACACGAAGGCCCGGACCTACCAGACCCATTCGTGAACCTGTCGATGATGAGGACACCACTCGCTCCGGTCGCTAACGTTATACAGTCACAAGTAACAGCGGTAGCCGACAGCTAAGTTTACACATCTTATAAACCGGGTAAAGTTAGAGTAGTACATACGTTTATTCCATCTGACCCTCTAAATTCAGGTATGAGCCGCGAGGAAGCAGCCGAAAAAATACTCACCGTCGCCGAGTTGACTAGGGAGATTGCCGAAGCGACGGGGACTACACCCGACGAAATCGAGCGCGGAGCCTCTGATCTGGAGATTGCGCCACCTACCGAGAGCGACCGTCATTGAACCAGAGTAAATTCGATATTTTCGTTTTGGCAGATTCGGAAACCACACTCAGAAGTTCATACTCTCTGCGTCGAACCACCGTGTATGGGAGATTTAGACCCAATCGCGTTCGACATCGAAACCAGCGGCTTTGGCAACGAATCGGAACTCACCGTGGCGGGATTCGCCTCTACGCTCGGTGAGGTCGTGGTCCTGAATACAGCTGGCCGAGAGGCGAACAGCACCGAACTGGAACAGAGACTTACTGAACACTCGGCACAGGGAGTCGACGTGATCGTTGTCGACGACGAAGCGGGCTTACTCGGAGCCGTCGAGGAGATAGCCACCAACCGACTGAACAGCGACCGGCACTATCTGACGGCGTACAACGGCGAGACGTGGAAAGGCGGGTTCGATCTGCCGTACCTCCGAACGGCGTGTATCGCCCACGACGTTGAGTGGCCGTTTCCGAATATGGCCTACGCCGACGTGTTCGAGTTTGTCGACCGCTTCGACACCCACGACGAGAAAGGGCTGGTCGGCGTCTACCGCGAGCTGATCGGCAAGGAGAGTTGTGACCCCTTCGAGGACAGTGCAGAGGCAGTCGACGCTTTCGAGAACGCCGATTGGGAGCCGCTACTGTTGCACAACCTTGCCGACATCCAGCGAACGCTTGAGTTGGCGAGACTCGGCGAGCGGTACGTCCCACGGTCGGATTTTAAGATGAAGAACCTCTCGCCACCAAACTAACTGCTGTCTGTCTCTCATACCGCTGTTTCACCGATTTCACACCCTCTCACCGATCTTTCTCACCGGATACGTAGCTTTCAAAATCAGCAGGTACGTCGTCTCCGGGGTACGTATCGGCGTCTTTCAGCGGATCTTGTAGCTCGAACTCGTTTCCTTCCCAGAACTGTTCGTTGTCGACGATCCACTCGGTCATTGTGTCCATCCCACCGTCTAACGTCTGTTTGGCGTCGACGTAGTCACGGTAGGTCTGGTCGAGATTCATGCTTTCAAGAGCGACCCGGTAAACCCGACCAATCTGAGTGAGAAAATATCGTTTAGCGTTGCCGTGATCGCCTTCTACTTGGTCTGATTCAATCAAGCCTAATTCGTTGGCCTCACGGATTCGTTTGCTTACAGTAGCGCGGCTCATATGCGTTCGTGAATCAAATTCACTGTGAATAGTCCCATTGGAATCGTCGATAGCCAGTAGAATCCCCATTCCACCCGCCCGCTGTAGAAAGTCGACTATCTCGCTGTGATCTGGTGTCATTCGTTATCGTCCTCATCCAGATATTCGTCCATTTGAGGGTTCAACTCAGAAGCTAATGGATGTTCGTCGTCGTCATCCTCGGTAATGAAATCCTTAAAATCAGATCGTACATTCTCGCCGGGGAAACCATTTTTGTGAGCGAAATACGGCGGTAACTCAAACTCATCATTACGATCTATTTTGCGCCATCCCGCATTGTAGCCGTTGAACCACTCATTTATTTTGTCTAACCCGTCTTCAATTTCATTCGCCGCTTCAAGATAGTCATAATATGCCTCATTTACATAGACACTCTCTAGAACCACACGACAGAGCCGCCCGATAGGAGTCAATTTATATCGGGTTGAATTGGGATGGTCTTTGGACGATCTGATTGTTTCAACCAGCCCTAATTCTCTCGCCTTGGTTAGCCGATCCGAGATGGTATTCTCACTAACCAGTGTTTGCTCTTGAATCTCTGACTGTATGTTCCCGTCTTCAATGTCGAGTAGTAATATCACGTCGATGCCTCCCTTTTTCTGAGTCAAGAAGTCACACACACGTTCCGAATAGTCTGCCATATCAGCATAACATAGCTCCAATAGTATGGGTATAACCTATACTGTAGGAAATAATATATAATTCCATTTGCCCTCAAACTGAGGGTAAACGTAAATTGAGGCAACTTACCCTCAAATTAAGGGTAGGCTCAATTTGAGGTGACTTACCCTCAAACTGAGGGTAGGCGTAATTTGCGTCAAACGCCACTCAAACTCATTATACTCGCAATTTCAATAGCTATCCCCCATTTATCTCCCTGTGGCTCATTATGAATTTTTGATTGATGAGCCATGATTCGGAAGATTCGGAAACCACACCCAGATTTAGTTATAAATTAAGGTAATTTCTCTTATCAATGCAGACGCAGGGACTCTCACTCACGATTGAGGTGTTCGATCGCGGTCAGCGTGAGGTGAGAGTCCGTGAGTAGCGGAAACGTCGAGTCGGGTGGCCTATCGTCGATTGGTCGACAGGCGCGTGACGTACTTACAGCGACGACAGAGTGGCCGGAATTGGCGAGAGAGTTAGACGTGAGCCGATACAGCCGAGACGATAGCTACGCAGAGTGGCACGTCTCGATACCGTTTGAGCCGATGTTTTTGGCCTATCTGTACGCACAGATCGAGGACATCGCTACGTCGACGCTTCCGAATCGGTTGGAAGACAACCCAGAGCTTGCACGGGCGTTCGGCTTCGATCCCGACAACCTTCCCTCAGAGAGTACGTGCAAACCGAGTCGAATGAAAAACCGATTCTCGGAGTTAGAGACAGTCACTAACGTAGCAGTTCGAGAGATCAAACAGCTGGCCGCCGAGTGCGGTGCGCCGATTGGGGTCACACTGGCTGATCCAGACGATGATCCATTAGAAGACCCCTCAGAACGGACAACCGACCGTCTGATTCGGTCGGTCAGTAAGAGAGTAATCAATGAGGCACAGACGACGGCGTTCCCGGCGATTGATCTCCCCCGACCGGACGACCCGATATACGACGATGAGGAGCTACTGACATTGGAATCGTATGCAGCAATGGAAAACAAAGCGGCCAATGACGGTGCGAAACAGTTGGGTAGCGAATTGAACCCCGACCCGGACCCACGCCATGATCCGTTCCATTTGGATGGTCCTACTGGTGAGACGCTGGTTGAGTCGATCAAAGAGATGTCTGTTGATGAGATCGCCCACAGGGTCAATCTCGCTCTTGGGAAGACGTACACACGGGCGAGGCCGTACCTTGAGGAACTTGAGAAAGCACACAACGTCCTGTTGGCAATCGACATAACCTACGTGGCGTATTGGGGCGACAGAGATGAGATGGAGTGGGTACAGGGCGCACCCGACGACAAGGAATACGATTGGTGTCACAAGTTCGCTACGGCAGCTATCGTCGGGGACAACGTTCATTTCACGGTCGGCGTCGAACCGCTCGGCAGTGTCGAGTACGCCCACAACGAGGCGTATCCCGGCAATACGGACCAATCGTACCACACCGGCGATGTGGTCCGACGATTGCTTTCACGACTGCCCAGATCAATCAGCGTTCATACCGTCTATGCAGATCGAGGTTTCTACGCCGCCGATGTGTTCCATGCGTTTGAGGAAGCGAATCTGTACTACATCGTTCCAGCTCCGAAACGAAAGCGATTGAAGCGACTATGCGACCGGTTCGATACGCTCAAAAGTGGCTTCGAGGACGACGACCGAGACGTGCAGATGTACGTCCAAGAGGACTATCCGATACACGGTCAGGTGAAAGACCACGCCAATAGCACCCGTGTCAGAACGAATATGGTGCTGTTGCCGCCGGATGAGGATAACGAGGCGGTTTCAGGACCACAACCGTTTGCGACGAATCTTGCTGTAAGCGACGATCTACGGATTGATCGGCGGGAAACAGCCCGAAAAATCGAACGCTACAGTAACCGAGCGGCTATCGAGAACACGTATTCGTCGATCAAGCAATGCGCGGCGTGGACGACCTCAAAAGCGTTCGAGGTCCGGTGGTTCCACTTTGCGTTCGGCTGCGTTATCTACAACCTGTGGTTGCTGGTGGATCTACTGACGCAGACCCGAATCGGCGTGATCGAGACGCGAACGAAGCCGAGGATCACGCTCACACGGTTTTTCAAGAATCTTGAGCGGGAGTTGATACCCGACAGGTAACGTCTATTCCGGGCCAGCCCCCCGAGAGAGACATCTTTTCGCTGTTGTGTATTTTTCACTGTTTGGGTGCGTGTATCTATATGATAAGTTCCACACGACTTATTTTCACACTGATTTTGGTCTAATTTGCCATTAGTACAGTCGAGAAAGTCGCTACCTCGTGAACGTGGACGTGGGTATTCGTAACTCAACCCCCATATTTTCTATACCAGTATATGGTTTATACAAATTTTCCAGATATCGACACATATAGCTACTTAGCGTGTTGTCCAAGTACGACAAGTAGCTAACCAAAACTATTAGATGGTAGTAAGATAAACGCTACTCCAAGAAAATGGACGATATCAAATCACCCCGAAACAAAGCGAGGGCCTTCCCGTGAGCGAATC
>LKMJ01007739.1_pt1 | contig 10121 bp, 12 predicted proteins | sample 643391 | NCBI WGS metagenome assembly LKMJ01 (sample SAMN04112250, study PRJNA286221) | soda lake metagenome | biome: soda lake; feature: Kulunda Steppe; material: water; isolation source: sample PL-Br10 brine of Picturesque Lake | place: Russia: Kulunda steppe | collected 2010-07
AAGGGGGGGGGGGGGACTCCCAAATCAGATTCCGATTCCCTCAAATTACTCTCTCAAGCAGAATTTCACAGTCACCTTTTGTAAGCGCACTCACCTCCCATCACACACTCTTTTGCTGCACCTGCCTCACTGCGCCTTCACCCCTGTCATTTGTCCCATCCTACGTGCTTCGCTCTTCCCAGACGTAACTTGGCCATGCCTTGCCCTTGCCTTGAAGCTGATGAGCTGGTGCGCACCGTGTATGGCTGGTGCACCCAGGGTGAGGGCAGGGACGATGTGGCTGTGGTCAAGGACCAGGACCCAAAGCCCAAGCTGACAGCCAAGGCACCCAAAGCCAGCACTGCAGCCAAGCCTGCCAAGAAGAAGGAGGTGGCCGGCAAGCCCTCCAAGAAGCGCAAGGTGCGGGGGGGGTGGGGGGACACTCCCATTTCTTCATGGCTTGCAATGCGGGCAGGGACAGCCACTGTTGGTCTCCAGCTGTCGGCAGGGCACCCCACATGTTAAAGTGCACACCAGGTGCGACCAGACCTTGGTCGCTGGTGCTGTTACGCGGCTGTGTTGGCGATGATGGTGGCGACGCTCGTCCTGGCTGCTGCTGCCCCCACCATGCCCTGCTGCGGCAGGCGGCGTGCTGGCCGCTCCATGCTACCATCTAGGGCACGCAAACCGCTGAGCGTGGGGTTGGCAAGCTGGTAGGCCGCCCTGAGTTTACAGCACAAGTATGCCAGCGGGTCTAGAGGGCTCCAGCAGGGCCTAGCTGCCGCGCGTAAGCTGCTCTGCTCGGGTGGAGGGGGGGCTCTTTTCAGGTGCAGCAGGTACGCAAGCTGCCGCGGGTAAGCTGCTCCGCTCAAGTGGAGGGGGGTGCTCCCTTTGGGTGCAGCAGGTACGCTAGCTGCCGCTGTTTAGATGCTCCCTTTGGGTGGAAGGCGGGGGAGGACACCGCAGGCCCACGGAGGGCCTTGCCTCACGGTATGTCCAGTCAGTGGCGATCGCCCCTCTTCAAGGGGATCCGCTCTGGGAAATGTAGCATGCCGTGCGCTTTGCGCCAGCACCTGTGCGGCGTTGTGCCGGCAGGGCGCTGCCGCGGGGGCGCGTGGGCCAAATGCGGGCGCGCATGCATGCGTGTCTGCACCTGTCCCTTGAGGAATCTAGGGAGAGGTGGGGCGTCACATGGTGGGCGCTGGCCATGCATGGGTGCCCCATGTAGCAGACACGGGGTGTGCGTTACCATGCAGAGCAAAGACCTCAGTGACGAGGAGGAGGAGAGCGGCGGCGACGATGACAATGGCAGCGACGGCAATTCCTCGGGATCGGACAGCGAGGAGGACCACCGGCCGGCAAAGAAGAGCAGCAAGGCACGGGCAAAGCCCACTGTCTCCAAAGAGCCTGCTGGTGAGGGGACGCTGCTGGTGGCACGCATGGGGCGAGGTGCACATGGGACAAAGACCTGGGGGGTCGATGGGTGCTGTTGCGTCCTGGGGTCGATGAGTGCGCGGGCAGCTTCCATCCTGTGCCGGTGCCGCTGGTGAAGTGTGTGCCCCGCGCAGGGCTTTGGGCGACCTAGGTGGCGCTGGATGTGCACCAGCGCCTGCGTGCGTGCGTGTGCTCACATGGTCATGGTCATGTGTGGATGGCCCATGTGCTCCTCTACAAGGTGCCCGGGCCAGCAGGCAGCGTCTGCGCACGGCAGCTTGGGAGCTGAGTGCAACACAGCCAAGGTCTGGCGCACGCATGATGCTGCAAGCAGGCTGCTGATTCATGCTTTAATGATTCAACTCCTGAATCCTGCTTCAAGCCGCCTTTGTCTGGCACCTGACATCTGCATCTTGTCGCTGTCATACCCACCCAAACTTCCCTGTTACTGCTAGCAGAGGCACATGCCTTATATTGAACCCAAGGTCCCATACCAACTAACTGTTGGGAGCCCATCCTGTGTGTGTTACTCCACACACAGCTCGAGAGCACAGCTGAAGAAGCTAAACAAAGATGAGCCTAATCCTTGGTCGGGCACACAGACTGTTGGCTGTTGTGTACATTGTCTGCCTGTCCGCATGGAGACCGTGAGCATCGAGCAGCCTGAGAGGGCAGAGAATGTTGAGTTTGCAGGCGTGCTTATATGGATGTAGGCATCTGCTGCAATTGCATCTCTTTGACGGCCAGCCTGTTGCACGCGCACAACGCACGCACAATGCACATGCACACACGCAGGCGGCTCCAAGTTCAGCAAGCAAGTGGAGCACCTGAGGGACATCTGCAAGAAGGCCACCATCAAGTGCGGCATGGGCTACTGTGTGTGTATGCGTGCGTGTGTACGTTTGTGTGCCTGTGTGTGCGTGTGAGTGCGTACGCGTGTATGTTATGTTCGCGTGTGTATATTATGTACGCGTGTATATTACGTACGCGTGTGTATATTATGTACACGTGCACTAGGACTGGGTGTGCGAGCGCATGGGCACCCTCAGGGTCCCACCCACTCACGCTTGTCTGCATGCCTCTGTTTGCGTGCGCATGGGCGCCTTCAGGATCCCGCCCTCCATTTACAAGCGGGGCCCGGGCGGCAGCGAGAACTGTGTGCTGGAGGCGCTGGAGGGGCTGCTGGCAAAGCACGGCCTGGACGCGCACTCCAAAGACCATGAGATCAAGGTGCGCGCGCCCCTTGCGCCTGGCCATGGGGCCAACAGCCCTGTGCAAAACTGCAGGTAATGCAGGGGCTTGGCGCCTGCGTCTCCCTAGCTGCAGGAACATAAGATGGATCCCTGCGCATCCGTGTGCCGAAGATGGCTTCTGGGTCGAGGCATAGCCCACTGCCCCATGTGACTGCTGCTGTGGGTCCAGAAGTCGACTGGGTTCCAACTGGGTCTCCCCGTCAAATAAATGTGCGCCTGGCCTCCATCCAGGAGTGGGCCTAAGCGTACAAGCATCGCGTATGTGGGGGATGTGCGCGAGTACAGCCCCGCTTTGGCTGCTACGTGGCGCTGCTGTGGCTGCTGGCAATCCAGACCTCTTGCACACTCTTGTGCCTGCTGCTGCTGCTGCTGCTGCTGCTGCTGCTGCTGGCGTTTGCGCGTGGGGCCGCATTGTCAGGGCCTTGTGGGGGAGAGGGCCCTCAAGCATGCGTGCACCCATGGCAGCACCTGCGTGTTTACACCTCCTGTGGTCCCCCCCCAAGCTGCCGGCGCCCTTACGTGCTTCCCCGCCCCCTATAGACGCACTGGTCGAGCACGCAAGCAGGGGAGAGACCACCTCAAAAGCCCTGCCTGGCCTGTACCACAGCCGGCGCCCTTTGCATGCTCTGCGCACACCGTGCACTGCGCGTGGGTGCAGGCAGCCAAGAAGCAGCTGGTACGCATGCGCGAGCTGGAGGGCATCGACACCTCAAACATCATGGAGGCTGCCGGCGGCCGCCCACGCAGGGCTGCTGCTTCCATCAACTTTAGGTGAGTGTGCATGCACGCGCGCACACATGCATGCACAAGCACATGCACTGACCCAGGCACACACACACACACGCACACGCACGCATGCACGCAGCAAGCGTGCATGCACTCACATGTACACACACACACACACACAGACATGCGCGCGAACACACACCACGTATCACACATGCGCACGCGCCCTCCCCGCTCAGCTTGCTGAATGTATGAGGATTGAGTGGGCTGTGTCCCATAAGGAGCACAGGTGCGCCACGCCTGGGGCCAAGTATGGTTGTGCAGCCATGAGCGTGAGACCGCACACGCCGGAGGTGTGGTAGTCCAGGAAGTCAAGGAGTTAGCCAAGCCAAGCACAGTGACGCGACCGCTACTGGCCATGCTCACGCGTGCAGGGCGATCTACAACCAGATGGGTGAAGGGGACAGCGATGTGGAGGAGGAGGAGGAGGAGGAGGAGCAGCAGCAGCAGCAGCAAAGGGGGGCAGCAAGGCGGGGTAACGACAAGCTTGCGCGCAGCGACAAGCAAGCCGGGGCTCAGAAGCGTGCTCGCGGGGGTGCACGGGCAGGGAGTGACGGCTCGGAGGATGAGGAGGGGGGTGCGAAGCGCAGCAGGTCGCAATCGATGTGTGAGGGCAGTGAGGGGGCTGGCTGCACACAAGGGCCGGGAGCAGGGCCCCCTAGCAGTGGGGCAAAGAGCGAGCGGAGCTGGGGCAGTGCAGGCGAGAGTGAGGAGCAGGTGCGCAATGTCGTAGTATGGATGCGCGTGCCCGGGGGGGGGGGGCTTTGTGCGCGTGCGGGGGCGAAAGCAAAAGCAAAGCACCAAGCATGGATGGTTTGCACATGGTGTGGGTGTGGGTGTGTATTTGTGTATGTGCGGATGGGTGGGTGCTCCTGGGAGGATTCGAGGATGACAGCCATGCTGGCTGTCATGGTCCTGCCTGCCAAGCATGGTTGGGGTGCCGGGGATGCCTGCCGCCCCGCCTGTCACAGAGCTTGCCAAGTGCCTTAGGGGAGCACCTGCTCCACCCAGGACGTGCGCGCCAGCAACAGGGCCTCCCCCGCAGGCCGCCCCTTTAAGCGCACACTTCAAGCTCACGGTCCTCACGGCGCGTAGCTGTGGCATGCGCGTGCCTGGCAGGTGCGCCGCAGCCCAGGTGCTGCGCAGGCGCAGGGCGAGGCTGCGGAGGAGGGCCTGGAAGACGAGGACGTGCCCAGCCCAGCTGCTGCGCAGCCGGACGCGCGTGAGTCCCCGGACAGCAGCGCAGGGGGGTCGCGGCCCAAGGGGGCGGGCAGGCGGCGGGTGGCCCTAGAGGAGGATGAGGACGAGCAGGAGCAGGAGGAGCCACGGGGCAAGCAAGCCAAGGGTGAGTGACGCAAGCAAGCTGAGGGTGAGGCAGGGTAGCTTGGGGTGCACCAGGGCAAGACTTGCTGGGTGGAGATGTTCAGCGCCTGGCGCGGCGCAGGTGGGCGTTGTCCCGGGGGGGAGATTCGGGGGGAAAGGGCACACGGTGCAGGCCTGCGTTGAGGGACAGGGTGGGCGTGCAAGCGTTGCCTGCGCCGCCCCTTGCGGTGTGGACCTAGCTGTAGCACACGGTGGGCGGAGCTGCTGCATCAGGCATGCTTGGTGTGAGTGCGCGCCAGCGGCGTTGGCGCTCTCCTGCGTGCATGCTGCAGCATAAGCACCGTAACTAGCCAGCTGCTGGTGGTCTGGGGAGCACGCGAACCTTGAACTCAATTGTTTGCTCAGGCAGCCAGGCAGGGTCTGTGTCGCACATTCTCGCGCGTGGACTGCCTGGAGCTATGTCTCAGCTGCCAAGGCGGCCCTGTCGCTTTTGTTTACACTGGTATGGTAATGACAGCACGGGCCTGCTTTCTTGCTGCTGCAGGGTCAAAGGCTTCAAAGGTGCCAAAAAAGGCGGCAGCTAAGGAGGAGACTGAAGAGAGCGAAGAGGAAGCGAGCATGGATGAGGAGGAAGAGTCGGATTTTGAGCCGGGTGAGGAGAGTGATTAGCAAAGCTCGGCTCATGCGGAGTGAAAGGACAGCCAGCACGGTCTCTCCCCCCCTTCTCTTAGTGCTTGTACCTGGGACTAACTAAGAAGCCTAGCGGATGCTGATCTATTGCTTTAGGTGGATGTTTTTCCAGCCTTTGGTGCTGTGATTTTGGGCAAAGAGTTGATGTGCTACATCCCTAGCTAAGCTGCCCTTGTTCGGCAGGTTCAGCTGTGTAACCTATCGTAGTTTAACCTTCTAGGTTTGTTGTACATTCCTACTAGTAATAATGTGGAGCGCTGCTATGTATATTTGTTCTCTTTCTTTTCTTCAGAAGGACAAGGATAGGGATTCCCGCAAATTGTTGTTTGCCTGCTAAATAGAGCTTCACAGGAATCTGCACCAGGGCGTTCCACATAGCTACCATAGCCCTTTCAATATGCACTCATACTCCTGGTTTAGGCTCAGGTTGCAGGCTTATAGGGCTTCAGCTGAGCTGTCCCCTTTCGGCGGACGTAGCCATGTAAACATACCTTCACCTACCTATCAGGTATCAAGCAGTGGGTATGAAGGCCCTGGAAAAAAACTTTGGTTGAACAAACAGCTACAGAGGAAGTGAATGAATAACATATATAGGAAGGAATTATCTTGCTTCATAGACATCAGGACCGTCCTGATGCTGTCCCTTCCAGCGTGACGATGCTGTCCAGAATCAGATCTTTTTGATGCAGGCCTGGTATATTTCAGGCCCAAGCTGCCCTCCGAGGCAAGTGAGTCACTTGACAGTAACATAAATACATATCCCTCACCTCACCTTGTGTAGAACAAAATAAGTTATACTGTGATCTTTCAAATAATGCACATTTGCCCGGCATTTCTTTTTAACCATTTGCCAGACTCGGCTGGCTATCATTCACGCATCTTGTGCAGTTGTTCTCTGTTTAAGTTCAGTGTCCACTCTGTTAGCAAGCAGATAGAGCCCCTAGGAGAGCCATACCAGTGGCCAGTCTGTCAGCAAAGCAGATAGTGCTTTTCATATCCTTTCAGGGTGTCAACACAATATTGTTTTTGAGTGATAACTGAACGCCATAATATTGCCTGCAGGCTCATCATGAAAGCCATCAGCAAAGGCTCTCTAGCAGGATGTTTGGTCAATTTTGATGCCGGCAGCACTGACTTTTTGGCCCAACAGACCCTTCAAATTCCTGAGCATGCTAATAATAGGACTAAACATATACATAATATATGGGTCCTTGGTCTGGAGCAGGGGGCTGCCAGCCATCCTCCAGATCCCCACTAGTTATCTTATCCATCGGTGAAGGAGACTCACGGCACTTTGGACCAATGTGTCTCCCTTTTCTAGATTAATGTCTTGCTGCCTGAGTAGGTTTTCTTTCTCTTTCTTTCTTCAAGACTCCCATCACACTCCATCCACCATGCCTAAACTTAACATTCCCATGGGCTCTGTCTGCTTTGGCCAGTCTTGATTCTTGGCCCCTCTTATAATCGCTCGAGTCCAGGCTACCCTATGGGCGCAGGCATGGTGAATAGACAAAAGCATCAATGAAACTGCCAGGTAGTGTGTGGCGCATGACACGACTATGGTGAAGTGGGCACAGTGAGTGTGAACATAAGACGCATGACGAGTGTGGGTGACTTCACCGTTTGAAGCTTTTGAAGCGTCGAGTTCAAAACACCATCAAGCTGATGTAAGTGATGCATCCACAGAAGGCGTGGCGCTTATGAGGGACATGTCTCATTTCCGCACGGTTGGCAACTCAGTTGGGCACAAGCATACCTACATTTTTTGCACTCATTGCATGTTCAATTGTTTGCAGTTGTGGATAGCAGCATCAAGCTCTTTATGTGATGGTGTACAGGTCCGGGGGGCATGCACATTTCGGGGTAGTAACTATTCAAATGCCATTAGATTTTTCAGCTGTAACTGGTAGCCTATGGAGACGCATGAGCTTGCATGGGAGGAGTGCACACGTGCATTTGCATGTACATGGGTGCTTGGGCATTAAGTTGATGACATGCACATGCCAGTAGGGTTTGACCTGAATCCCACAGAGAAGGCTATCGTGTCTGGGATGAGGGTCCTTGTGAGATCTGAACATGAATTTTCTTCAGATCCTGTTCAATTTTTTGCTGCACACTTCCTTGCACTTATTTAGCATGCCACTTTCAACCTCACTCACCATGCATCCCACTGCATTCTTTTATCCCATGCATCCTTCCTCACTCACCATGCATCCTTCCTCACTCACCATGCATCCCACTGCATTCTTTTATCCCATGCAGTGCCCCATTGGCAAAATAACTGCAAGGAGAGGACAGAGGTCCCAGGGCTTAGTTACAAAGCGGTGACGGTGCTGCAGAAGCAGAGCTGCCCACAGAGGTGTGTCTTAGCCTGTCACAGATACCAAGGGGCTATGGCATCAAAGGTGCCCGGCTTATGCAGGCAAAGGGTGCAAATCAGGCCAGCATCACCCTATACTGGATTCTTGCACACACATGCGCCCTCGTGCACAAACAGGGCCCCTAGCCTGCACAAACACAGCCCCTAGCCTCCACTCCTTTCATCCACTACACTCAAATGATCACAGCACAGTGGATGCGCGCGCACGGCCCTACCTCCAGAGCGATGCTCGCTTGTGCACGCGCTGCTTCAAAACGCCCTTGCTGCATGAGCAGCTGCGCCAGGAGCACATGTGGCTCCGCAACATGGGGATTGTGCTCAATGGCTTGCTCAAGCAGCGTGGCTGCCTCTGCTGCCTGACTCGGTTCAGTCCTGTGGCACAGCCACGCAGCACGCAGCAGCTGTGTGCACGCATATGCAACTGCGACACAAGCGGCACACGACAGGCGTGTGGTGCGATACGAGCAGGCAACAAGCGGCGAGCCTTACTGTTTCTGGTTCCCACATAGATTGAGTGCCAGAAAGGGCAGGGACTCACTTAACGGGGTACAACTTTGCTGTATGGAACGGGGTTTTACTTATAGAGGACAGGGCTTAACTTTCAAAAGGACTGGGGTCAGCCTCATAGGATAGGGCTAGACCTTATTGAGCTATAGAGATCCAGGACTAAGTCCTGGAACACATTATTTGGATTGCAGCACATGATACAACTTCACCCCACCCACTGATGAGGATTCCCCAAATGCGAGCCCATGTTGTTGCCTCACCTGTTTGTCACAACATCCCAGTACAAATCCCGGCAGCGCCTCTCGTCTTCCTCGCTGAGTACCATTGTGCACTCACTAAACACCTTTGGAATTGGAGGCAGGGGCGCATCCTGCAACCAGCATGGTGCGTAAGGAAGGAGCCAATCTAGTGAAGCGTCGGGGTCCTTGCAAGCACGGCAACTGGAGCGCAGGGGCTATGGTCCAGGGTTTGGCAGGGAACAGGCTCGGGTGAGCATTTCTCAGGAGGTTCACCACAAAAGCTGCAGCCATCCATAGACGAGCATGAACACAAAAGGCAGGCCATCAAGGATGGGCGCCAAGACAGGGAAGAGCACCATCTAAGGTGCTAGTTGTGAATGAGCCTCCCCAGGCACGAGCGCCAAGGGCAACCGTCCATGCAGGGCTGCTCCATGCCTATAATGCAGGAGAAGGCACACCCCGCGGCCAAAGAGCGCCAACATTGTGTGCCCCAGCGCTCTGGCATCACAGACAGGAGGGCGCGCAGTTTTAACTCAAGCAACCTATCAGGCTATGCAGCTGGAGACAAGGGCCCACGGCCACGCTCACGTTCATGCTTCCTCCATCAGGGGTCGGGTGGGACGTGAAGCGGGACGGCGTCTGGTCCTTGCTTGCCGACCCATCAGCCGCCTCGTGGCTGCTGCGCACCAGCCGGCCCATGCGTGACAGGCAGGCCTGCAGGGCAACGCTGCAGTGGATGGGTTCAAACAGGGCTAAGTGCCGCTGCATGACTGAAGGACCAGACAGAGTGAAAGCTGCTCAGCAGGTTCCAGCAAAGCATGCAGCAGCGCTTTCCGCATGGCATGCCTTGTTAATCTGTGACACACCATGCCCCAGTGCGGCTGTGTGTGTACAAGTTTGTTTGTGTGTGCGTGCTCGCGTATGCATGGCACCTGTGCTGCATGCTGGGAATGGACAGCATGCGCGCATGCATGTGCACCAATTCCTTGAAGCGGGGTACAAAACATATGCCTCTATGCTCCTCTCACCACCAACAGCACAAAGCTTAGGTGTGCGCTCATGTGTGTGTGATGAGTGTGTGAGCGTGCGCTCTTTTCTCTGTGTGTGCGTGTGCTCTGCCTGTCTCACCATCCAGAGCCCAGGCTTCATCGGCCCAGGCCACAGCACATGCGCATTCTGCCCAGAGTAGTAAAGCTTGCCATCAGAGTTCTGGAACATCTGCATGTGCGCAGGGAGAATTGAGGCGGCTGTGTATGGGCGCTGCTCTGCACATGCCGCACTCCGTTCTGTCTGGGTCATGTTGCACGCATCCCACAAGGCCAATTACGCGCACGTCCGCCTCAATTGTTGCACTCATTGGATGAGCGAATCAAAGTGCCACAAAGAAACCCGCAGGCAGCAGAGGCTGCAAGGCCCCATAGAGTGGCCACGGTGCACCACACCCAGTACACCACATCCAGTACACCACATCCAGTACACCACATCCAGTACACCACACCCAGTACACCACACCCAGTACACCACATCCAG
>LKMJ01007740.1_pt1 | contig 10120 bp, 11 predicted proteins | sample 643391 | NCBI WGS metagenome assembly LKMJ01 (sample SAMN04112250, study PRJNA286221) | soda lake metagenome | biome: soda lake; feature: Kulunda Steppe; material: water; isolation source: sample PL-Br10 brine of Picturesque Lake | place: Russia: Kulunda steppe | collected 2010-07
GCTGACGTACGGCGGTATCTTCGGCTATCCGATGCTCACCGACAGGCCTGAGGGCAAGCTCCGCCTCCAGTTCGAGGGGCATCCGATAGCGTACGTCATCGCTGCGGCAGGCGGCGCGTCGACTGATGGGACACAGTCGCTGCTCGAAAAGACGCCGACGGAGATACACGAGCGCTCGCCGGTGTTTGTCGGCAACGACTCTCTCGTCTCTGCGCTGGAATCGACACTCGAATAGGTCATTCAGCCCTTCGCTGGTGGCATCAACGCAGGTCGTTTGTCCACCGTGTCGGTAACCGGCTAGCTAACCCGACCAAACTCAGCCCCTGTGGGGGAAAGGCCCGCCACGCTCGAACCCTTCTTCGACATCGTGAGAGTACGACGAGAAGGACGGCTGGACGACACGGTCCCAACGTCGCTCGTGAAGAGCCTCAGTATCCGAGATGGAACGCGACGGCCTTGAGCATCAGATAGATGAACAGTAGCGGGATTCCGACGAACGCAAGGACCGTCCTGAGCAGGCCGAGGGGCAAGAATCCGAGCGGGAGGAAGCTCAACAGGCCGCCCTGCCCGACCGCTAACTCGGACTCGCTTTCGGTGCCGCTGATGCTGATGGTGTACGTTCCCTCGCCGTCGAACCGTTCTTCGAAGGTGACGGGAATGTCCTCACCGGCAGGCACCTGCGGAACGTCGAACGTGTCGACGGTCTCGCCGTCGACTTCGAGCTCAGCGACGTAATCGGCCATCTCCTCGCCTTCGTTCAGGACCCACCCTTCGACTCGAACGACTTCGCCGGGGTCGATACTCGTCTCGTTGAGCGTCACGTCGGTGACGGTGAACTGTTCCTCGTTGATATCGAGTTCGTCTTCCTCTCCACCCTCGCTCTCCTCGACGGTAACCTCGCCCGCAGCTGTTCCGTTGACCGCCACCGACACCGTACCGGAGTCGTCGAGGCTCGGGGTGAACAGTACGGTTTCGGACTCGCCACCGGCAATCTCGGGCGACTCGCGTGTTTCGACCACCTCGCCGTCGAGTTCGAGCCCCGCACGGAACGACTCAGTTTCTTCGCCCCGATTCTCCACGGTTGCGGTAACCTCGATTGACGCTCCAGCGTCGACTTCCGTCTCGTTCACGGTCGCATCGACGACCTGCGTGTCCGGACCGTTCTCGGAGCTTCCGTCGGTCTGTGTGGCCCCGTTTCCGTCCTCACTGTCTGTGCCGACGACTGCGAAGCGGGAGAACCCTGGTGTGATAGCGGCGAACTGGTAGTGGTCGCCGTCGTCGCTCATAACGTCCGTTTCGAGCGCCTCCCACGTGCCGTCGACCTCCCTGTGCAACTCGACGTCGTCGGACGACAGGCCGAGGGTATCCAGGCGGTCAACGTCGACGCTGAAAGCGAACTCGGCACTCGATATGCCCCTATCGTTCAAATCATTGAGAACGGTAAACCCACCGATTGCGACGGTATCCTCGTCGGTCGCGTCGGTCACGCCACCTGCACCGACTGCCGAGAGAGCGAGCGAGAAGCTCGTGTTCGCTGTCGGGGTAATCGAGAGGCTGTCCAGCGCGATTGCATCTCGATTGAGCAGCGGCGCCTCGCTCTCATCGACAGTCCCGACGCCGAGCGACTCTCCGGCCACCGCTCCGGTGACGCTGACGAGACTGCTCGCCGACTCCCCTCTGTCGACGATGACGGCAGGACCGGCAACTCCGTCGTCCGTGTCGATGTCCGCTCCGATGTCCAGTCCGTCGGTCAGGTTGAGGTCGAGACGGTCCTCGTCGCTCTTGCCGAACTCGTTTTCGACTGTCAGCGTCACCGTGTGCTCTTCGGGTCCGAACTCGTGTGAGACGCGCTCGCCACTCGCGTTCGTCCCATCACCGAACTCCCAGGTGTAGTTGAGCCGGTCACCGGCCGACTCGCCCGCGTCGAACGTCACGTTCTCCCCACTGGACGCAGCGAAGTCGATGCCGATGACCGCGTTAGGAGCAGTCCGATTCGCTTTCATCGTCCTGACTATCGAGGTGTTTCCGGTGTTTCCAACCTCGTCAGTGACGCTCCTGAGCGTGACCTCGTACTCCCCCGATTTCGGCGGCTCGTACTCCGTAACGTACCGGTTAGCGTTCGGGTTCTCGAAGTTGTCGATGTCGAGTGTCGCGTTTGCCGGGCCTGTGACCTCGACATCCAGCGCCGACACCGGTTCGTCGAACCGGTACTGAATCTCGGCTGGACCGCCGATTGCATCGTCCACGCTTGCCCCGAGCACGCTCGGTGGGATGCCGTCCATTTCGGAGATCGTCACTGACTGACTGCCCTCGTCGGTTCGAATCTGAGTTCCGTTGACGTTCTGAATATCGCTGTCCGTGGCGATTCCGACGGTCAACTCGTCGTTCGGAATCGGCTCCGCAAGGACCAGTGTGACCCTCGCGTCCGTCCCCGTGGCCGTTGCGTCGACGTGCGAGAGTTCACCGTCACTGAGCAGGAAATCGTCTGTCGCTATCGAGGAGGTGTTGATTCCCTCGCTGTCGACGAACAGCAACTCGACGGCCGTGGTGTTCAGCTTCTCGCCGCTGTCCAGCTCCGGCGGGGAGCTCTCGTTTGCGGCATCGTCCGTCACTGCAGCCGTGCTCCCGGTGGCGACCAGTCCGACTGCCGCAACTGCGGCGACCAGCACGACCGCTCCGACCAGTACGAACGACACCGCACGCTGGGACCGCTGCTCGAGCGACATGACCGAGTCTCCAGCGCTCATCTGCCGAGTGTACGACACATAGCGTTATAAATGCGCTTTCGCAATTCCCAGCGATGAAAATGGGGCTACGCTCCTCACCAGTTGATTCGGCTACGAGTTTTCAGCGTGTTCCTTCTTGAGCGAGAGCACCGTCCGTTCGAACGAGCAGACGACATCGTCATCCTGGTTGAACACTTCGACCGCCATCGTTACGACGCCGCGTTTGCCGTCACTCGTTTCGCGCTTGTCCTTTACCGTGGTCTCAGCGCGAATCGTATCGCCGTGGAACACCGGCTTCGGGTGCTCGACGTTCTCGTAGCCAAGGTTTGCGACGACCGTCCCGTCGGTGGTGTCGGGAATCGTCATCCCGACTGCCAGCGCGAACGTGTAGATGCCGTTGACGATGCGCTCGCCGAACTGGGTCCCGGAAGAGAACTCCTCGTCCAGATGCAGTGGCTGCTGGTTCATCGTCATATCACAGAACCGCTGGTTGTCCGACTCGCTGACTGTGCGTCGCTTTCCGTGGGGAATCGTTTCTCCAACCTCGAACTCCTCGTAGTACAGACCTGACATGGGTAGAGTGTGCACACCCTCTCCCATCTAGCTTTCCCTCTCGTCGGGTGGAATCGCTGGAGTTGTGTGCGACACCGAACAGATTGGCTCTCTTTCCGTCAGCCCGAGATGCGGTCATTTGTAAATTATCGCACTGCGTCTCTGTGGCGCGCGCGGCAGAGTGTGCCCGGAGGGCCGCGAAGCCGAGCGCGCGAGGGATGAGCGAGCGTAGCGAGCGAATCGGGTGGGGAGGCTCGTGGCTCGCTTCTCTGGATTCGCAGTCCGGCGACCATCTGACACGAGACAGAAGGCCACCTGACACGAGACAGAAGGTTAGTGATAGTAAAGCGAAAAGCAGTTTGGCAACGACCGAGACGGTCAGAATTGATGACACGAAAACGGAGAGAAGGGGGGCATTATCAGCAAACGTACTCTGACCAGACGTTCCTGGACGCGTTCAGAGAGGCAGCCATACCGGTTCTCACCAGTCTGGAGGTTGCGGAGGCTGTCGGGTGCACGCGGGAGACAGCCAGGGTGCGCCTGAACGAACTGGCCGAGGATGGGGAGCTGTACCGCAAGGAAGTGGGTTCGCGGGCGGTTGTCTACGTCCTGCTACCGGACAGCCGTATCACGGGGTACGGCGAGTGGAAACAGTCGCTGTGGACCGACGAGTAGCCAGTCACAGCTCGATTCTCTCGACGATGTTGTTCTCGCTCTCGCGGGTGTTCACGGCGACGATGCGCATGTACTCCTTGAGGCCGGAGCGCTGGATTTTCCGCTTGAGCAGGCTGTCTACCTGGTAGACGCCCGCGGCGTTGGTCATCTCGATTTCGACCAGGACCGGCATGTCGACGTCGTCCTGCAGGCTAACGCGCTCGATGGCCTGACTGGAGACGGTGTTGATGCCCCGACCGCCGCTCTCGTAGGGGACTCGCGAGCGACCACGCTCCATATCGAGTGCGTCGGCGACGCGGACCACACCGGCTTCCAGCGTCAGTGGTTTTTCGGTCTTGTGGTGACAGACAATCGCGTGGAGCACTTCCCCTTTCACTCGCACGACGTCACCGGTGTCGTAGAACCCTGGCAGAATCCGGTCGAGGATGTCGGCCGCGAGTGGAATCGAGTAGTAGGCGTGGTCCTCGCGGTGGACGACGTGGCCGATGTCGTGCAGTGTCGCGGCGAGGGCGATGATGACCGCTTCGTCGGCCTCCTCGAGGCCCTGGTCGCTCGCGCCGTTGAACTCGACCCCACCTTGTTTGAGGAGGTCGTACAGACAGAGCGCCCGGTTCGTGACGATTTCGATGTGTTTCGAGCCATGGTCGTTGTACCCTAGTCTGGCAACCGGGTTGGCGTTTTGCGCCTCGAGATACGTCGTAATCTCCTCGTCGTTCTCTACAAACTCCAGAATCTCGTTAACGCGCTCGTCCGGAAAGGCGTGCTCGGCGTCCGGGTCGTAGTACCGGCCATTGCCCGAGTCCTCGTCGGTTTGGGTTGAGGATTCATCGCTCATAGATGGAACGATACGCGCTGATGAGAAAAATTGTCCGGGTTCTCTGAACGCTGCCCGCTACTCCGGGCTTGATTTCACCGTAGCGATGCCGCCTTCTGCCGATTGTCGGCACTCCTCGCGACTCTCGTAAATGTATCCTCTTCCGTTGGCGTTAACGACGACGAAATAGCCGTGATACTCGAACCGGACACTGCCATCGAGGCGTTCGTAGGGCCGTTGCGTTGGGGCAAAGACGGTGTCCAGCGCGTCCGGGTCGACGACGGTGTGTAGCTGGTTCATCTCGACCGGATTTTCTCCAGTGAGCGTAGAAACTGCCTTCACCACCGCCATACTCGGACCGTTGGGATATGTCCATTCGAACGTCTGCAGTGGCTTTGGAGAAGAGTTAGTGGTCACTGTAATCCGGCGTTCGATACGTAGCCAAATAATAAGGGACCTTCTATGTGAAAGGTGTTTATTACTACCGTCGCTCACCAGTGTTGAACGAGGGTACACCCACGAAGATGGTCGTCTGAAAATCGGTTTGCAAATCCCCCGCCGGCGATTAGCGACTGCAGGCTCGCCCGTTGCTGTCGCTCCTCACTCGCGTTGCAACCGCAGAAGCGCCAGGACTGGGATTTGAACCCGGGGGAAGACGGTCACCTCGCTTGCGCTCGGTGCTGCGACTTCCAGGAGTTCAAATCCCCACAGGCATTTGTCACTCGCAAACTGCTCGTGGCAAAATACGCCAGGACTGGGATTTGAACCCAGAATCCCGAAAGGGAACACGCTTTCCAGGCGTGCGCCTTACCGTTCGGCCATCCTGGCCTGAGTGAATCTTGCACCGGTCTGGACCTAAGCACTTTCGTTTAGTGGATAGCCGCCAGGACTGGGAGTGAGCCAACGCGAAGCGTTGGCGAGCCTCGCGGGACGACGTCCCGCGGTGTTTGAACCCAGAATCCCGAAAGGGAACACGCTTTCCAGGCGTGCGCCTTACCGTTCGGCCATCCTGGCCCATCGAATCATAGCAGGGGGTGTGAATTAAGGCCTTTCGTTCCGCGCTGCGAGCCGTGGGCGCAACAGGTGGGCAGAAACCGCGCTCGCAGCGAACACCAACCCCGATACGCCCGCCATCACACCAACCCCCACGAACGCTCCGGTGAGCAGGTGATACGCCTGTATCAACACGAGAAACGAGAGCGCTCCGATAGCCCCCCATAGCAGACTCGACTTTATGAGCTCGTCCATTCGTCGAATCGGGTACTGCTATTTCGTCGCAATCGCTTCGATTTCCACGCCGACACCCTTGGGGAGTTTATCCACCGCGATGGCGCTCCGCGCTGGTGGCTCCTCCTCGTCGAAGAACGTCTCGTAAATTTCGTTCATCTCCTCGAAGTCGCCGATGTCGTCGAGAAACACCGTCACCTTCACCACGTCATCCATCCCGAGCCCGGATTTAGCGAGGACGGCCTCGATGTTCTCGAGTGCCTGCTCGGTCTGGACGTCGATAGACGCGCCGTCGAGCAGGTCGCCCTCGGGCGTCAGCGGAATCTGCCCTGCCGTAAACACGAGGCTGTCCGTCTCGACTCCTTGACTGTACGCGCCGACTGCTGCCGGTGCGTCTTCAGTGTGGATTATCTTCCGCATATATGATACCCCTCGCGGAATCAATATAAAAAGCCCGGAGAGTATCGCGGTTCAGAGGTGGACGAAGCGGTGGTAAGCGTAGTAACAACCAGCTGTAAGCCCCACAATCACGGCGAACGCAAATGCTCCTGCGATGACCGCTGGGGAATCAAAGCTGAGCGCAACGAGCGCGTTCTGGAAGAGGAGAAACAGTTCCGCACCAATAATTCCGAGAACCGCGAGGATGCCCACGAGAATAACGAGGACGGCCGCCGCGACGACCGCAGCCTGGTTCAACTGGTTTACCCGGGCTCTCAGCGTTCCCATGGTTCGAATTCGTGCTCGTTCTTATTAATCGTGAGGGTGGATTCAGTGCTTTATCTGGCCACCGTCAGCGGCTCGTACGGGATGCTAACCCGTCGATGAGACACTTCAGAACGGCCGGCCACGACTCCGCGTCGCCACGTGCCATTCCTCCGGGTGTCCCGCCGAAGACATGGTGGGATTTCGGGAGGTAGGGTGGGGTAATGAAGTGCCCCGCGTCGTCGTAGGTCAGGTGGTCGTAGCTGTGCTCGAAGTCGGACTCGTCGAGGCGGTTAACCGCCATCTCGGCGAGTCGTCGTGCGGGCCAGATGGGGTCTTGCTCGCCAGTGATGAACAGCACTGACCCATCAAGGCGTTCGACCGGAATCGTCGCCGCTTCCACCGTTTCCTCGTCCGCTTCGTCGAGTTGCCCTTCACACAGCGTCGGTTTACCTTTTCCAGAGACAGATGGAAGCGGCTCACCGTCCTCGGCCAGCCACGCGGGGTCTTCCGTGGGCGTGTCCCAGAGCACGCTACTACCGGCGTAGGAGACGACTGGACCGACCCACTCCCGATGGGCACCCAGCCAGAGCCCTATTTCGGCCCCGCGGGAGTGACCGACCAGCCCAAGTTGTTGGCCTGCGACAGACTCCCGATTTCTGAACCACTCCGAGGCCGTGTCGAAGTACGAGACCGATACCTCGACAACGTGCTCCGGTAGCATCTCCGCCTTGCCGATGTACTGGAGAGCGAACGCCGAGAAACCGTGGGAGGCGAGTAGTGCTGCCTCGTAGACTGGCCTGTGACCACCAGAACCGTGGAGCACCAGCACGCCCGGATGTGGTCCCTCCGCAACTGGCTCGAAAACGGTTCCGACGAACTCCGCGGCCGATACCTCGGTTCTCGTAATGGGCTCCTCGGCGAACCCGCGTTCGATTGTCCGCTCTGCTGTTTCATCACCCGCCGCGGCTCGTAGTGACACCGTCGTTGTTCCGGCGTGCATCAGCTCAAGCACGAGCTGGTCCTCGTCGGCTGCCTCCATCGACCAGAGCCAGCCCATCGGACGCACTCCGCCGTACGTTCCGGACTCCGGTGCCTGCTTCGTGATGTCGACTGTGCCGGCCGAGTCGGCGGTGAACGTCGCCTCCGAACGCCACGTGATGCCCGACTGGTCGTCCATTGTTGCCTCGAATTCGACGGTCGAATCGGGCTCTGCTCCCGCGATTCGGATGGGTATCTCCTCATCGGGTCGTGCTGTCGCTGGTGCGTCGATGGTGAGTGTCTGTGCCTCGTTCGTTTCGGTATCTGTGTTCGACGTCATAGATGTCGCTGGATATGGGATGACTTTCAGCATCTGTCGGTGGGTTTGGTGTTGAGTTACGGATCGAGCGCATACCGCAGGTCGTCGCCGGGGCCGCCGTCCGGTACGTCGACGCCCTCGGGCAGATCGGTGGTCCAGACAGCGCACCAGCCGTCGCTCCCCGCGTCGGCACTCCGTTTACACTCCTGAATCTCGCCGCCGACAGGTCGGCCCGAGAAGATGATCCGATAGGTCGTTCTGCGAGGCTTCTCCTCACGGTCGGGGCCCTCACTGTCGAGGGTAGAACCCTCGTCGGGGTCAAAGCCCTCGTTGACCACGTGGTCAATTTCTCGGAGGAGCTCGATACCGTCGAGTGCAATCGACACGCCAGTCAGCGCCTCTGTCTCCTCGCGGACGACTGCAGCCCAGTCGCTGGTTCCTTCGACGTCTCCGTGTGGAAGTATCGCGACACCGAGCTCGTCGTTACAGAGGACCAACAGCTCGCCCCCCTCGTTCTCGACGGCGGCGACGACCTGTCCGTCGATATTGGTGTTGCAGTGGTCGAAGTCGTCGTGTACTGCCGTCTCCGTGGTGACTGGAACGTCCTCCCAGTCGCGTATCTGTTCCGGACTCGCAAGCGAAAGTTGTCTGTCTGTATCGACTGTGGAAGTCTCGTCCGCCGTCTTATTTGTCATAAATTATACGAATAATCTTGTTGGCATTTTGTGGATCGTACTGTTCGCGAGGTTCTGTCCAAATGGCCGTATATTTCACCCAGGGCTGTGATGCCGGGGTATAAACAATAGCCGAAACTCAGTATTAAAACTTGTGAAAAAAGTTTAAATTACTTCTTACTTACATCTTCGGGGCCTGGCTATTTAAAACTGTCGGCTCACCATAGTGTTCCGCTGCCAACGAACCAGGTGCCGACGAGGACGAGGACGACGGCGGTGAGGGTCGGCAAGTACGGGGTGAACTGCTCGATTCGCTCGCGGTAGTGCTGGTAGCCGGCAATCAACAGCAGAGTGGGTGCGAGAATCGCGCCGATGACGGCAAATGAGTAGATGAGCATCAGTTCGAGGCAGAACTCCGTTCCTGCACAGATTGCGAGAATCTGTACCGGCTCCTCGTGAGCGAACCCGAGCAACAGCGCGGTGACGCCGAGTGTGTACAGCCCCTGCTCGGCGTGTTCCTCTGAAAGGTGCGTGTGTCCACCGCCGGGGAGAAGTTCACGCAGGCGTGAGAACCAGCCATCGGACTCGTCCGCGTGTTCGCTGGCGAGGCTGTGGTCGTGGTCGTGTGAGTGGGTATCTTGGCCGTGGTGATGGTCGTGGCTGTTGTGAGTGTGGTGGTCGCCAGGGTTGTGGTGCTCGTGGTCTTCGTGACTGTGGTCGTCGCCACCGTGCTGGTGTTCGTGGCCGTCGTCTGTGTGGTGATGGTCGTGGTCGCCGTGGCCGCCACTGACGTACTCGTAGATGCCGAGCAGGATGAGCAGGCTGCCCGCGAGCGGTTTCATATACGGCCCTTCAGCGAAATCGGCGAACGTGCTAATCCAGAAGTACGCCAGCACGAGCGCGATAGAGCTAATCAGGTGGCCAATACCGAGAATCAGTGCGGCCACCGTCCCACGAAACCATTTCGCGTCGAAACTTAGTGCGTATGTTGCGGCTATCGGCCAGCCGTGGTCGGGTAACACGCCGTGGATAACTCCCAGTCCAACGACGGCGGCCACTAGCCCCAGTTCCATGCCCCGGTCTCAACAGCGGAGCGCCAAATAGATTTGTTCTCGTGGCTCGCGGGATAACCGTGTATGTGCATCACCGTCTTGCACCTCGTATGTGACTGGTATACAGATAGAACCAACGAACACTATTAGAATAAAAGCAAGCATCTACTCGTCAGGTGAGGTTAACTTAAGTATATGCCTCTGCAAGGGAGTTCCAAGTAGCGAACGGACAGTTCCGAACTACAAAGATGTCAGAACAGAGTGAAGACGGTGGGAGTGAGCTGGGGTCGAGAGCGAACGAGGTGAACAACGGGCAACAGTCGTTATCGGGGATTCGCGGCTGGCTCTCCAGAACAGCTCGGATGCTGACGGGCTCGTCTGTGACGCTCACCGACTAC
>LKMJ01007741.1_pt1 | contig 10118 bp, 6 predicted proteins | sample 643391 | NCBI WGS metagenome assembly LKMJ01 (sample SAMN04112250, study PRJNA286221) | soda lake metagenome | biome: soda lake; feature: Kulunda Steppe; material: water; isolation source: sample PL-Br10 brine of Picturesque Lake | place: Russia: Kulunda steppe | collected 2010-07
AATCCAAATCCAAGAGCGTTGCGCCATCCTAAACCAGATTCTAAAATAGTATTCAACCATAATCGTTGTGATTGATTCTGAATAGTATAATCAAATTCACACACAGTTGGTATAAACGTTTTAGAATATGTTTCATTAACATTAATTTTTGATTCATATGTAGTTATAAATGATACGGAGTCGAAAACATCATTAAATGAATCTGGTGTTTTAATATTTTTAATTGATAATGTATTAACTTTCCAGTTAAGATTATCAATTATTCTATTTTGAAATGGATTTAATCCATGTTTAGGGGTCCAACTTATAACATCGTCATATGTTTTATTTAATTCGTATTTTTCTTGTTCTTCTGGTGGTAATCTAAGATAAATACCATTTGGAGTTTTTAGCGTCCCTGTACTTCCTACGGGACCTATATCGTAATTTCGCGTTTCTATATCATCAATTTGGTATTGTGTGTCACCGATATTTATTTCTTTTTCATTTTTATAATATGCGTATAATACATCAATTAGTGATGGATGTGGACTATCTATTAATATAGTACATTTTGTTTTTTGAGGTATTGTTTCATTAATATTATGATTGTTATCTACAGGATAGATATTCGAAAAGGTAAAAGTTGGTATATCAGATGCATCGTGTAATGATTCATATTTTGTTCCTTTTATTGCATTCCATATATTCCCACGTATTTTATATGTATCTGATTGTCTCCACACGGTATCTGTTTTTGGTTTTAATTGTAATGCTAATCGCATGTGTCTATGTTTTATTACATAGATATAAATATTTGGGTTTATATTACAGTTTATTTTGTAAATAATATGATTTTACTAAAACCTGTAGTTTTAATAGACACAAATATATATATTAGTATATATGGGTACAATTAAAGAATCAAATGAACGTTTAGAAGACATTAATGAATTTATATATAATAATGGAATTGCTAGTAAAATACAATCAGAAACAGGTTCTATGGCAGGTAAATATGATGTTAATGTATCATTATCATCTCATTTATTAAATGTTTTATCTTTAGGGCTTAATTCTTATGTTTATGATACTATTCATATACGAAATGAAAGTATTGATGAAGAATCTATTGCTGTATTGACATCATCTCTTGTTTTACATGATTTAAATAAATATTTATCAAATAAAAATAATGAAAAATATAATAATACAGAAAAAAGCTTAGATATTTATTTAAAAGAAGATAAATTTAATTTACAATCATTATTTAAAGTAAATAATTTAAATGAAGACATAAATAATTATAAATACGATATTTTATATTTAATTCAAAGAACAGAACAATCTCAAAATGGTATAAATTCATCTAATAAAGTAAAATCTAAATTTAAATCTCTCGTTCAGTATTGTCAATTTGCAGATTCAACGGTTTCTAGTATAACTGTTGATGGATTTAATAAAGGCGTACAAAAAATAAAATCAAGATATCCAGATAATACACATGTTGTAAATTTAAATAGTATAGAATATCCCTTGTTAAACACTATTTTTATGAATTCTGTAAAACAATATATAAAAGAACAAAAAGAGGGATTAATATTAGGAAGTAGTAAAGATAAAATTGTTTATTTATGTGAAAAAGAAATTAATTTAGAGAAAAATAAAGAAATTATTGATATTATTGAAAAAACCGTTACAGATAATTTTAATTTTAAATCTAAAGTTAAATGGAATACATACGAATATCAAACTCTTAAGACTGTACCTATATCTATAGATGAAAAACGCCAAATAATATCAGATAATTGGGCAAATGTATTAGAAAGAGATTCTGGTCGTGAAAATGGATTAGAAAATATTAGTACGGATGCCCGTAAAATTATACCTGAATTTGCTAAAATTATTTTTGAGCCATCTGATGCGAGGCATAAAATAGAAGAAGATACGAAAAAAATATACATTGATAATGATTTAGAAGAGATTTATGAGGAAGCTGACGAAAAATCATCAAGTCATTCTATGAAAATATATTTATTACACTTAACAATTAAACATTTCGAGGAAAATTATCATAATATTATGTCCATAGTTAAAGAATATGAAGATTCCGTAGATAAAGATTTAACCGTTAATGAAAATATATTTAAAAAATTATATCCTAGATTTTTAGGTAATAAATTACAAAATGTAGAGGTATGCAGTTCAGAAAATGTTTGTTTTTTATGTGGTAAACATTCAAATATAAAATATAAACCGGGAGACAATGGTGTATTTTCAACAAAAGGATTTTCTAGACGTACAAAGCCATATCAATCAGATAAAAATATATGCTCTATGTGTCAATTTGAAACATCTTTACTTGATAGTTTTATTGATGTTAGCCCAAATGCATATGCAGGTTCATTTGAGGGAGATATTATATATTTACAAAATCAAGAATTTATATTTGATGCCAGTATTAATTTTGATTGGAAAAATAAAACAATAGGTGGAAAAATTATTGATATATATGATGAAGATAATTGGGAATTAGAAAAATACGGTATAATAAATAATTTTGAATTAATTCCTATTGTTTATAATGGTGAAGGAAATAAACTCCGCGTATTACATAAGTTACTAAAATTTATACAAAGTACAGGTACGAAAGCATATTTATCTCGTGCATTTTCAAACTTTGAAAGTCATAGTGAAGTATTTATAGATACAGACCCAAATAAAATCGAACTTTCTTTAGGTATAGATAAAATTGATACATATGAGGAATTAGATAAATATATAAAATTATTAGATATAATGGATGATTTAGATATTAAAAAAGATAGAAGATATACACGAATTAAAGAAGATGATTTTGTTACAATAATAGATATATTTATCCGAGACTCAAATATATCAATACAACGTAAAGATTTAAATGATATCACATCTTACATTAAAATGTATCACAGTGAGGAATATATGAAAATGAAAGAAATATCCGAATTAGGTATTGAATTGTATGGTAAATCATTTGGAAGCAAACATAGTCAAACAAGTGTTTTCAGAGAGGCATTAAATAGTATTTTAGAGTCAATGAGTATGAATCTTGATGATGAAGATGTCGTAGATTATGTCAGTGGTCAAGTTTATGCTTTATCTGAAAGACAGCAATATTCAGGAAACGTAAAAACAGAACAAGCAGATAATTATGTGCAATCTATTATAGATTATCTTACAAAAAACGATATGTATTCAAAACAAAAATTATCTGATAACAAAAATCGATTAATAAATGCATATCATTTTTGTTATCGAAAATCTATAGAAGATTAATTATTAATGGATTTGACCAAAAGGTTTATCTAAATATGGTATATAACGTAATATATGCATCCACAAAAAGGAGTTGTCGATTCGTTTAGTTTGTATAGATTAATAAAACCGTCAATAACATTTATTGTTAATAGAAAAGTTGTTTCTCCTGTTCTATTTAGGAATTCTGAAGATGATAGAGCAGAAATTAAAGAATTTAATGGAAAAATTCATGCACAAGTTAATTCAGAAAAATTTATATCACAAGAAAGAAATAGAGGATTACATTTACTTCGGCATTTAACACATGAAAATGCAGAATTTTCTGATTGGGATGATGAAAATGAAAAAAATGGTTTAATTAGTTCTAAATATCATTATAATGAACAACCAAGTTTAACAAATTCTGTTAATTTAGATGCTATAACATATGGTGGAGCGGGCGTAGATATAGATACATATAGCATAAAATCCCATGTTGTTAGTGGTTATGTATATTCACTATATGAATATGATATCGTAAATTCAGAAACGAGAAACGCAGTATACGAAAGTGGAACAATGAGAGATTCTGAGGGGAATCAATCTTCATCATTGTATAATCTAAACCCTGTCCAACCCGGTAATAATTTTATATCTTTTGTAACAATTGAAGCTGGAACACCAGAAATGATTCTGTATTATTTGCATAATTTATTGAATACGAATAAATATGGTGCAAGAGAAACAAGACATGGTAAAACAATCAATAATGAAATAATGGGTATTATTGTTAGTTCTAATCCTGTTTCATTATCTTCAGGCGAATTAGTTATGGAACATCATGAACAATCAAATAATCCTGAAGATAGTGTTGAAAAATATATTAAAGAAGAGATGAATAATTCTTGGGATGTTTATTCTAACACATTATCCATTGGAGAAGATTTACCTGATTGGTATAATTCTTATTTACAATTAGTTAAAGAATTTGAGGATGAAAATGAATTATATGATATTTTAGATAAAGCAACAGAAGAATATTATAATACATTGGTATCCGAATAATAGGTGAATAAAAATGATACGAAATACATATCAAGCTAAAACATATGGCCCTATATTCTATTCAAGTATAGAGGGTGGTTTGATAAAAACAGATAAATTTATATCATCTACAGCATTGTCTTATGCATTAGGGTATAAATTAAATTTATTAAAAAAATATTATATCCTGACTGGTGAAGAAGCAAGAAAACCAAATTATTCTCCATTGAAAGAATTACCATTCTTTGCATCGGATTTAAAACCTTTAGATGTTTCAACAGAAGATAGAACATTTAAAAGTACATCATATACAGAAGATTATAATATAACAACAACAGAATCTGATGTTGCAAAACAGTTAAATAATGATAGTAAATATGCATTCCCTGATGTTAAAAATAAATCACAAGCAGGTTGGCAAGAATTAAGATACTACACAGGAATTTCTCCCGGTTCTACGTATAGATTTACAATTTGGTCTGAAGAAGAAATGCCGGATAAATTGAGATTTGAATTAGGGATGAAAAGAACAGGGAATGTTGTTGCTCACAAAACTCCAGAACCTGAAACTGTAGATTTAAATCAATACTTATTAGAAAAAGTATATGATGTACCAAAAAATAAAATTATGAATTTAATGGATAACGGTGCAAAGTATTATCCTGCTACAGAACCGCGAATTTCAAGATTTTCCGAAATTGATATAAAAGAAGCAGATGAATTAATAAGTAAATATGAATTATACAAGCAAATTTCAAATTAATAAATCATTTATACCATATACAACAAGCACACCTAAAGGTTTTGAATATGATGAAATACGCAAATTTCAAAAAGAAGCAATAAAATGGTCTAAAAACAAGAAATCAGAACCTATACTCGTATTGCAATCTCCTACTGGTAGCGGAAAAACAGCATGTTTTACCGAAATAATAAAAGATAATAATAAAAATTTAATTATATATCCGACAAATTCATTATTAGAACAACAAAAAACTATATTTGATTCTATCAAAGGATTAAATCCAATTATACTCAATAGTAATACTATTGAAGGTTCCGGTATTAATAGACGAAATGAATTAAAAAATATATTAAAATCACCAAAAAATAACATAATATTAACAAATCCAGATATACTACAAGCTATACTTCAAGGAAATTATATAGACCCTAATGATTCATTAATTAGACAATATTTTGAATATATTGATACGGTAATATACGATGAATTTCACTTTTATGATGAATTTGAAACAAGTGGTATACTACTACAATTAAAATTATTTACAAATAGATTAAAAACAATAGATTCTAACCCAAAAATTATACTTTCATCTGCTACACCAAATAAATCTTATCTTTCATATATTAAAAATGAATTAAATATACCATTTAAACGCGTTAGAGCTAGTACAGAACCAAATAATGGGCATACATTTAGATATAAATGTGATGTCGAAATATATCCAGAAAAATTAATATATAATTTTGATGGTATATGTCAAAAATTAAAAAATATAATTGAACAAAAAAATATATCAAAAAATAAAAAAGAACCAAAAATAGCACTTATATTTAATAGTGCTAAAGATAGCAATCGATTTCAAGATTTAATATCTAATAAATATCCCGAAATACATAATTTAACTGTAAAAGATAACGGTTATGATACATATATAAAATCTAATAAAAGTGAAAACAATTTAATATATAATACTACAACAAAAGGAGAAGTCGGCCTCGATTATGATATAGAATATCTATTTATAGATAAACCACGTACCGCATCTTCATTCATACAACGTTTTGGAAGGGCTGGAAGACATTCACGAGCAAATATATACATATATGGATTTAATGATATTAAATGGAATAAAAAAATAGATTACAGTGAATTTGAATCAAAAATATACCATATATTAGATACGCCTCAATTAAATAAATATAAAATGAAAAATTTAATTGGATTAAGGGCAGCAACTGCCGTATATAACCGTTTAGAATCAGATAATATGATTCATCCTGAACTGTATGAGGATTTGAACAACATAAAATATTATAATAAATGGTATAATTTTTACAATGAAATTAATAATATAAATACATCTGGTTATGCAACATTGTCCAAGAATGCTAAAAAAATAAAATCATATATTAATGAATGTAGACAAAAAATTATAATAAGTTTAAGAGGTTTAAATGTAACTTATGATATTGTTTATAATATTGGTAATTCAAGAAATAAAACAGAATATGATTTACTCACAGCATTATCTCACTATAATATAAAAGAAATAAATAATAATGAAATTATATTAGGTAAAATAAAGGAAAAACCAGATATAAAAATACAACTAAAATATTTCTCTGATTTAACGCAGGATTATTATGAGTATAAATATCAAAGTATAAGTGAAAAATATCTCGAAGAACAAATTAATAATAGTAATTTAATGCGTCATATTGACATAAATAAAAATACGGTATTAGAATTTTTTAATTTGTTATCAGAAAAATCGAAAATACCTAATAAAATAATAACACCACAAAATAAAATAGATTTAAATAAATTATAATAAAAATGCGATACTATTAAGTATGAATAAAATATACTATAATATATAAAGTTAGAATTCCACTATAATAAGATTGAAATGAATATCACGGAGAGCACGGTATAATTCTCTATGAGTTAGAATTCCACTATAATAAGATTGAAATCAAGGCTCGACGCTGTGTTTGACATAGGGAACGGGTTAGAATTCCACCTTTATAAGATTGAAATGTAGACAACGGAGGTGATTTGATGTCACTGAAGAATAGTTAGAATTCCACATTTATAAGATTGAAATTGGTGGTACACTTGGAAATAGCACTGGTGATGCTGTTAGAATTCCACCTTTATAAGATTGAAATTATGCAGACAAGTCAGCATACTATCGAATGGATGGTTAGAATTCCACCTTAATACGATTGAAATGTTATCCTTAACGACAACAACCGAACATCTTGTGTTAATTCTTAGACTGCTGAAACAACCGTTTTAACTCTTTATGATAATCTGATTCGTCCATAGTTTATAATTCTATCTAAGTTTTAAAATAGTTGTTCAAATCGATTTTATTGGCGATACCTTATTATGATTTAAATACATATATAAAATATGTCAAAAACACCGAAAGAAATTGTTGAATCTATTAATACAGAATATTATATCCCTGTTATACAAAGAAGATTTGTCTGGGAAACTGAACAAATTAGTATGCTTTTTGATTCTATGATGAGGGAATTTCCTATTGGTCAAATGTTACTTAAAAAATCAGATAAAGAAACGGTAAATAATAATCCCACATATAATTTTATTTCAAATTATGTTGTTGACGAAGTTAAAGATATTGAAAATGCAAATTATAGAAACATAAAGTCTGAAAAAATTGAATCAAATCCCGTTAAACTTGTTTTTGATGGACAACAAAGATTAACAGCGTTAAATATTGGCTTAAACGGTTCGATATATGAACGTGAAAACAAATATAGTCAGAAAAAACCGGAAAATTATGTACAAAAGTTCTTTTGTATAAATGTAATATCAAATCCAGACGCCCCCGTTAATAATTCAGAATCCTTTAATCAAGCAAAAGGCGGTGATGCTCCAATGTATGAATTTGCATTTAAGAAAGAAAGTGAAATCGGTAAAAAAATTAAACACGAAGATAAAGAAAAATTTTGGTATAAAGTAAATGATATATTATATGAAAATGATATATTAAAAATTGATATTGATACGGGAGGTAATTTAACAGACAAACAAGAAAATTATATAACGACAAATTTACAACGATTGTATCAAACAGTTCATAATAACAAATGTATTGATTTAAAAGAAGTTGATAAAAATAAATCCAAAGAAGATATGTTAGAAATATTTGTTCGAATGAATAGGAGCGGAACACAAATATCAGATACAGATACGGCAATATCAATTTTAACATATAGATGGCAAGAAAATACAGATAAAGATGATTTAATTGCAAGAGACAAAATTGAAGACTTTAAATACGAACTTAATTCTCTATTTGATGATAAAAAGACACCTATTACAGACGATATGATTTTACAGGGCGCAATGATATGTTCAAACGCTAAATCAGATTCAATAGAAGCCCCACGAATAAATATCGATAAATTTACGGATAAAGATAATAATTTATCAAACATTATAAAAGAGATATGGGAAGATGGAACATATAAAAAGTCAATGAAAAAATATGTTAAGCTTCTACAAGATTTCGGTATTCCTAGCTCGAAAATTCGTTCATCAATATACATGTGTCCGATATTGTTATTTATATATAATAATAATGGACCTATATTTGATAAAAATTCAAAATTAGGTTTAAAGAACAGACAAAGAATCCTATATTGGATTTGTTCTGCTCCTGTTCTTGGTATTACAAGTAGTGCTACGATGGCCATATCAAAACGAGTAATGATTGTTATAGATGACGATGATAGTAATGAATTCCCATTAAATAATATTGAAAATGAATTAGGTCCAGAATTATCAATAAGATTTACTGTTGATACTATTGAAGCAAAAGAGATTTATAGGAATTTCTATAGTAAAAATCATTCTATATACTTAAATATGTTAGTAAGTTTAGAGACTATATCAAAACATAATTCAAAGCAAGAGAAAAGTTATCATCAAGACCATATTTTTCCAAAATCTAAATTAGATTACTCTGTAGATAAAAATCGTTTAGGTAATATTCAGTATATACCACATGATGTTAATACAGAAAAGAAAGATATGGAATTTTCTGATTGGATAGAAAGTAGAACAGATGATTATAAAAAAGAGTATTTCATTCCAATGTCTGACAGATTATACGAAGACAAATCTTTTGAAGATTTCACAAAAAATCGAGAAAGTAAAATAAGTAGACACTTGGCAGATATATCTGAAACACTCATTGATAGTGATTCTGCTTGGGAGCGATAGAATACGAGAAATAATCTACGGAATACGTTTGATAAATTTACACATTGATTTTTCATAATTTATGAATAGTATAATACCGCCTTCTACGGTTTTTGTTATGTATGCCATAAACTTCTCTTAATAGATTTAATACGTAGTCTCATCAATTAGTATGTATACGTTTTTATTATAGCTACATACAGTTACATTTGGCACACATTCTATACATAGAATAAATATTTATATAAGCCTTGAAAATATAGTTTCCAATATGAGTAAAAAAACGATACAAATTTTTAATTCAACCGAATTTTTCAATTTAAAACAATTTCTAATAAGTGTAAGAAAATATTATGATTTCACGGATAATCCTAATAAAAAAGAAAGAGCAAATATGTATCTAGAAGATATAATTTCACAAAGGCCGTTAGAAAAGCAAGTATTTGAATTAGAGGTTCCGGGTGAAATATCTGAATTTGCTAAAGAAGTTATGGGTGCAGAATTTGATGATTTTGTATGGCAAAAATTAAATGCAGATACAAAGAAACGGGCAGAAATCGAAAAAGGATATGATATGTTAATTAATTTATAGTCGTATTATATATTAAATATTATTCAATTTCGGAAATGCTATAATCATTTTGGATATACATTGTTTCACCGTCTTTATTTTCGTTATCATCATATGTTCGAATATAATTATGATTTCCTTGTGTTCCAACAGCATGTAATTGCATATCTATATTTTCTCGAATAGATTTACCACCCCAATAATTCGCTCCTGTTTTTTGATTTAATATAAATACAAGACAGTTATGTTTATATAATA
>LKMJ01007742.1_pt1 | contig 10118 bp, 9 predicted proteins | sample 643391 | NCBI WGS metagenome assembly LKMJ01 (sample SAMN04112250, study PRJNA286221) | soda lake metagenome | biome: soda lake; feature: Kulunda Steppe; material: water; isolation source: sample PL-Br10 brine of Picturesque Lake | place: Russia: Kulunda steppe | collected 2010-07
GCAAGCGCGCGCGAGTCGAGACGAGCCCCTCGACGAGACTCATCAGCTGATCGATCTGCTCAGTATCGACCCGAATGGACTGGATCGTCTCCGTATCCACACCCGTTCCGGCTGCGGCTGACGGGCGCTCGTTATCGACGTCCGGTGTCTCCGTTCCCGACTCTAGATTCACCGATTCGACCGACGCCTCGACGGCCTCATCGGACGGCTCGTCGTCCGGTCTCACGTTCCCGCCGGTCGCTCCGGGAGCAGGTTCATGGAGCGTACCGCTGGGATCGGTGTCTTCGAGCGTCTCGTCGGGATGCGTTTCGAACGTCTCGTCGGAATCAGTGTCCGCGAGCGTCGAGTCTGCATCTGCTTCAGGCGTCGAGTCGGTATCTCCGCCCGATACACTCCCTTCGGGACTCTCGCTCTCATCACCCCCCGCTTCGAGATCCATCGACAGGTCCAGTTCGTCCGCCGAGCCGAATCCGCCATCATCGAGTTCTCCCGGCTCAGCTTCGGGGTCCGCAGGATCGCCGAAGTCGATGTCGGAGAATGCGCCCGCTTCGCTGATCGATGATTCGTTCGGGGCGTCATCAGTGTCCTCGAGGCTCTCACCGTCCTCAGCAGTGGCGGTATCCACGTCTAACTCGTCGGTCGACTCCGAATCGGCAAAGGGATCTTCGAGATCGAGCTCCGGACTCTCATCGGCGTCGTCGACGTCATGGATTTCCGCGTCATCCAGATCGAGGGTTCCCGGAGATTCTCCCGCGGGAACGTCTTCGATCGCGTCGTCTCCGAACAGATCGTCGTTCCCGGCAGGGAAGTCTAGGTCCTCGGCCTCGGGAGCCGGCTCTGTGCTGGCGGTCGTATCGGCGGTCCCCGTTTCTTCGTCGTCCGCTTCGACAGCAGCGGCGGTAGTCGGCTCATCGGATTCGATATCCGGCTCGTCGGGAGTGATGACGTCTCGTTCGGCCTCACCAGCTTCGACGTCTGAGTTATCCGGTTCGCCTTCCTCAGCCTCGTCGAGCAGTTCGTCGACACCGGGTTCCTCGCCCTCGTCGCCAGCGCCAAACGGGTCGTCATCGGTGAACTCACCGGAAGCGAACGGATCGTCACCGCCGAGTTCGTCCTCTTCGAGCAGTTCGTCGAAGCCGACCTCGTCGTCGTCGTCGAGTTCCTCGAATTCCAGTTCGTCGAGTTCGGCCTGTAGCTCGTCGAAGCCGACCGGATCGACTTCCTGTTGTAGCTGTTTGAACGTATCCGAGGCATCCTCGATCTCGTCGTCATCAGCCAGTTCAGCGCCTGCCTCGACGGCGTCGTCGTCCGCTTCTGCTGTTTCGACTGTCTCCTCGTCGACGGGGTCGATGTCTCCGACCTCGATATCGTCGAACGATCCTGCGTCGCCGAGATCGTCGAATCCTTCCACATCGTCGACCTGCTCGACCATTTCGTCCAGATCGTCGTACTCGCTGAACTCGTCGAGCAGTTCGTCGACTTCCATCTCCTCGGGGTCCTGTCCCGATTCCACTTCGACATCTGTCGTCCCACCATCGTCGTCGGTTGGAGTCGAGACCTCCCTGTCGGTCACCTCCTCGATGAGTGCCTCCTCGACAGCATCGACGGGATCGAGTGCGGCCGCGATCGACTCCTCTCCGACAGCGCTCGCGAACACGGCGTCGAAGTTGCCGCCGTACTCACCCTCGCTGATCTCCGATTCCGGTGGGGAGGTCCCGAGGAGATCGAACGCGTCCTCGAGCGCCTCGACGACGAGCATCCCGTGTTGTTCCCGTTCCTCGGCCACGTTCAGCCGGACGTGAAACCGGTTGTGACGATCGTCCGCTGGCTCGTCAGCCGAAGCCAGTAACTCGTCGATCTCCGCATCCGTCGGCGTTGAGATAGCTTCGGCCGCTTCGAGCTCCTCGCGAAGCATCTCGATCGTTTCGTCGGGGTCCGTTTGCGGTGAGCCGTGTTCGGGGATCTCCTCGATCATCGCCTCTAGCTGATCGACAGCATCGAAGAACCGGTCCATCAGCTGGGCCGATACCTCGACCTCGCCGCGCCGGACAGCGTCGAGGAGGTCCTCCAGCGCGTGCGCGAGCGCTTCCGCACGATCGAACCCCATCGCACCGGAGTTGCCCTTGAGGGTGTGTGCGGTACGGAAGATCAGATCCATCGCCTCGTCGTCGTCAGGGTTTTGCTCCAGCGTGAGCAATGCGTTGTTCAACTCCGTGATCCCTTCCTCGCTTTCCTGTACGAACTCCCGTACGTACTCATCCATGAGTTGTCACCTCCGTCGATAGCTGATCGAGCACGCCATCCGTAATCCCCGCTGCAGGAAGCACGTGGTCGACCGCGCCAGTCGCAATCGCTTGCCTGGGGATACCGAACACGGGACTCGTCGCCTCATCCTGTGCGATCGTCGTCCCGCCGGCGTCTTTGATCGCGCGGATACCTGCTGCGCCGTCTTTCCCCATTCCCGTAAGTGCGATGCCGACAACCGGCTGTTCGACGGTCTCCGCGACCGACTCCATCGTAACATCGATCGACGGTCTGACACCGTTGACGGGATCGTCGTCAGTAAGCCGCACTTTCGATCGCCCGGCAACCGAGTGGGCAACAACCATGTGCCGGTCACCGTGGGCGACCAGCACCTCCCCGCCTGAAATCCTGTCGCCGTCTTCCGCTTCTTTCACATGGTACGAACAGAGCTCGTCGAGGCGCTTGGCGAGTCGAGCCGTGAACTCGGGAGGCATGTGCTGGACAACAAGTACTCGGGCGTCCAGATCGAGCGGCAACGAACAGAGCAGTCGCTCGATGACTTTCGGCCCGCCGGTCGACGCCCCGATGACGATCGTGGGGTGCTCCATATACGTCCGATCCTCATCGGCGGTGACATCGCTCCACGTGCTGTCTCTCCGGTCGTCCCGCATACTGGCGGGATTCACAGACCACGAGGACGCTCCCGTCGAGGTCCGTACACCAGCAGCGACACGTCGTGCCGATGCGGCCGTTCGTGAGCGTGCCAGCGAAGCGACATCGGCATCTTCGACAGCGGTGATCGCCTCGATCAGCCGATCCTCGAGTCCGGCGATATCCGTCGAGACTTCCCCGCCAGGTTTTTCGAGGAAATCGATCGCGCCGGATGCGAGAGCGCGAAGCGTCGCATCAGCACCATCCTCGGTATGCGCACTGAGCATTAGTATGCGGGTCGGATACTCGGACATGATACGTTCGACGGCCTCGATCCCGTCCATTTCAGGCATCTGGACATCCATTGTCACGATATCCGGACTGTGCTCTCGGACGGCCTCAATCGCCCGCTCGCCGTTACTCGCACGGTATACCTCGTAGCCGTGATCGGCGAGGATGTTGCCGATGACTGTCCGCATGAACTGCGAGTCATCGACAACGAGCACGCTCGTCATGCCGGAATAACGTCCCTGAGCGCCTTTCTGACGCTCGGTTCCTCGAACGGTTTCGTCACATAGCCGTCCGCACCGGCTTTGACGGCCAGTTTCATCTTCTCGCGCTGTCCCACGCTCGTACACATGATAACGCGGGAGTCGGGATCGAGCTTCTTGATCGCCGCGGTAGCCTTGATCCCGTTACATTTGGGCATCACGATATCCATCATCACGATGTCCGGCTCCTGTTCTTTGTACAACTTGACCGCTTCAGCACCGTTGGACGCCTCTCCCACTATGTCGTAGTCTTCTTCCAGAATCTGTCTGAGTAGATTCCGCATAAAATGAGAGTCGTCCACGATGAGCACCCCTGTCGACATTCAGTTAATACACCACGCACGGCTTGGCGAACTACCAACATAAATGCTGTTCTTATATTATCATATCTGATATTCACAGTCTCGTCGGGCCATGTTCGGGAACGTTACCGGTGACATACGGTCGCAAGGACAGAGATTGGAGTCGGTATACGCGAGGGGGTGAGTGTGTCTGTTCGGGAGGCCTGACGGACCGGATCAGGCGTTCCCGGCCGCCTGCACCAGTCCGCCGAGATCGATCACTGAGACCTGTCTGTCACTGTTTTCGTCCTCCGGTCTGACAACCGCACGGACCAGGGCGTGAGAGAGGGCGCTCGGGTCGATATCCTGCTTTGGTGACGGTTTGTGGAAGATGCTGCTCACGGGGACGGACTCGACGCCGAGCACCTCGTCGACTTTGAGACCAATATCCTGCTGATCGGCCGGTCTGTCCAGGACGACGACCCGCTGCTCATCGGGCGAATCGTCGTGGCGACTGGTCCCGAGGTAGCTCTGGGGATCGATCACCGCCGTGATTGCCCCACGGAGATCGATCAGCCCTTCGATCGCGTCCGAGCTCCGGGGGAGTCGTGTGTATTCGGTCTCTTCGACAACGCTGAGCACCTGATCGACTTCCAGTCCGTACTCCGTATCTCCGATGCGGAAGACGACGAAGCGCTCCCGTTCTTCTGTTTCCTCGTCGTCGCCGTCAGGATCGGGGTCCCGGTCGTCAGTCCCCTGTCCATCGATATTCAGTAGCTTATCCGGCAGTTCCGTCGACATTCCTTACCCGATATCTACACCGGAGCAACAAAAACATTGACCACGGTTACCCGTTGACTGCCCGTACGTGCCACAAGCTTCAAATCTGATAACGAGATACTGTTCAGAATATGCTCTCAACGGAGACAGTCGACGGATCTTCAGTTCCGACGGAGACACTCCTTTCGGCACTCGGTGGGAAGTACAGCGCGGAGATACTGAACGAGACACGGACGCCGACCTCTGCACAGGAGTTGAGCGACCGGATCGAGATCCCGATCGCAACCTGCTACCGCCGGATCGAAGAACTCGAAGACGCCGGGTTGCTTCGTTGCGAGGGGCGACAGCTCTCGGAAGAAGGTCGACGCACCAACGTGTACCGGCGGACGGTCGATACCGTAACGTTCGATTTTACCGGTCAGGCCCCGAGCATCGAGTCCAAAAAACGCTCAGAGGCGAAAAACCAGCTGCAGGACCAGCTAGATGAGTGATCGAAGACGGTTTTTACTTTACCCCCGTAATTCACGGCGACCGCTGGAACGACGCCCCTGAAACCTGATCATGACCGACCAATCCGAATCGACCGTCCCCGACAAATCGCCCCCCGGAGCCGTCGTCCTGGCCTCCGGCGGTATGGACAGCGCAACTGCTGCGTACGAGGCGCGCGAGCAGGGCTACAAACTGTTCCTGTTGCACACCTCTTACGGCCAGCGGACCGAAGACCGTGAACTGGAGTGCGCTCGTCGGCTCGCAGACGATATCGATGCCGCCGGCTTCCTCGCTGTCGAAACCAGCCACCTCGAACGTATCGGCGCATCGAGTTTGACGGACGAAGGTCTCGATGTCGAGGACGCCGGTGACACTCCCGACGACGAGATCCCCGACACGTACGTCCCGTTCCGGAACGCGAACTTGCTCTCGATGGCGGTGTCTTACGCCGAGGCGAACGAGTGTGAAGCCGTGTTTATCGGCGCACATAGCGAGGACTTCTCCGGATATCCGGACTGTCGCCCGGCCTTTTTCGAGGCATTCCAGTCAGTCGTCGAGACCGGGACGAAACCCGACACCGATCTCTCGATCGAAGCGCCGTTCGTCGAGTGGTCCAAGACCGATATCGCCGAACGCGGCGTCGAACTCGACGTCCCCTACGAACACACGTGGAGCTGTTATCGGGAGAACACCCCTGCCTGTGGCACCTGCGATGCCTGTAAGTTCAGGCTCGAAGCGTTCCAGCGGATTGGGGTCCGCGACCCCATCGAGTACGAACAGCGACCGGAGTACGCGGAGTAGGTCAGTCGATTTTCGCCGCTACGTCGCTGTCGCGATTACTTCCTTCCTCGCGGTCGCCGCCACTGCCCTCTTCTCGGTCGCCGCCACTGCCCTCTTCTCGGTCGCCGCCACTGCCCTCTTCTCGGTCGCCGCCACTGCTCCGGGACGTGCTCGCCAGATAGATCCCGCCGAGGACAATCACTCCGCCAAGGACAGTTCCCGTTCCCGGAACCTCGGCGAGCAGGAGAACCGCCAGGATCGTGGCCCCGACCGGCTCGCCGAGCATCGTGATACCGACGACGGTCGAACGAACGTGTTCGAGCGCCCAGTTGATCACCGTATGGCCCAGCAGTCCCGGACCGGCTGCGAGCGCAACGAAAAGCACCCACTCACGCGGCGGATAGCCCAGTAGTGCAGCGTCCTGCGCCCCGACGACCGCAAGGAGCGTGAGCGCACAGCTCGCGTAGACGACCGTCACGTAGGGGAACACCGACACGCGCTGGCGAATCGATCGCCCGGCGAGCACGTACGCACCGGCCGCAACGGCACCGACGAGCGCGAGCGTGTTTCCGAATCGGGCGTCGCCCTCGACCGCGATCGCCGCGCCGGGATCAGCGAGCGTCATCGCGGTAGCACCACAGACCGTCAGGACGATGCCGCCGACGATCCGCCGGTCGATCCGCTCGTTCAACAGGAGGTACGCACCGATCGCGACGAAGACGGGCTGGGTCTGGACGAGCGTAACCGAGGCGGCGACGCTCGTCCATGCCAGGCTCTCGAACCACGCGGCAAAGTGGATTCCAAGCGCGATCCCGGCCGCTATCGCTGACAGGAGGTCCCGGCGGGACAGCGTTCTGAACTCCGAGCGGCGCTCGCCGAGCACGAATGGGACGACGAGCGCGAGCGTGAACAGGACGCGATAGAACGCGACGACGCTTGACGGCGCGGCGCTCCAGCGGATCAGGATCGACGCGGTACTCATCGCGACGACGGCACCGGCGAGTGCTAGCATCGGCGAGACGTGCTCGTTTCCCCATTCCCGCAGGCTCCGTGACACGCTCGAAGTGGTGGTGTCGAGTGGCTTACCGATTTCGGCTCCGACTGTTCCCTTCGAGGAACCGTCTCAGTATCGGCTTCAGCGATGATTGGCCAATACTATAATTATTGTAGTAAAACGGTTCGAAAATTGTAGCGTCGGTGGTTTCAGACGACAGTTGGCTCGCCTACCGCTGCCGCCGCCAGCTACCGCTCTCCAGTAGCTCCGTTGTTACCTGATGGCGTTTACGAAACATCGGCGCGAACCCGATCCCCGAGAGCGGTGCGACGGCCCGGCCCAGCGCGCCGAAGGGGAGTTCGTACTCGACCCGGTCGCGGAGCAGCGTCGTCTCTCCGTCGGCGTAAAACGAGTGAGTGTGCTCCCACGCCGAGAAGGGTCCGTCTTCCATCACGTCGGTGAACCACGCGACGCCGTCTCGCTCCTCGCGTTCGGTGATTACCGAGGTCCACGACTGGCGCGGCCCGACGCCGAACGGTCGGACCGACATCTGGAGTTTCGAGCCTGCTTCGAGCACAGTCGGATCAGGCTCGCCGTCCGGCCCGACCACGGATTCGACCTCAAGGCCCATCCAGTCGGGGGTCAGCGCTTCGAGGCCCTGTTCGGTCGAGTGAAACTCCCAGACATCTTCGAGGGGGGCGTGGATCCGCGTCGCACGTCGATACTCTGCCATACCCATGGTTTGGCGTCCGACGGCAAAACAGCCGTGGTCGACACAGTAGTCCCCGAAACCAGTTCCCAGTACCCTACTTCAATCGCTCCTGCAGGAAGGACGGATGCGCTGCGGTGACTCCATCGATCTCGACCAGTTTGTCGCTGATGATTTCCGCGAGGTCGTCGCCGTCGGCTGCCCGTACCTCCGCCATCAGCATATGGTCGCCGCTCGAGCTGTACAGTGATTCGACCTCCTCGAGCTCTTTGATCTCCCGGGTCGCCTTGACGTACTCATCGCTGGCAACATCGAGGCCGACGAGCGCGATGGACTTGCTCGCTAGCTTTTTGGGGTCTACGTCGGCGGAGTATCCGATAATGACGCCGTCCTCTTCGAGCTGTTCGATATACTTGCGGACGGTGGGCTTCGAGACGTCCGCTCGCTCCGCGATCTCCGCGTAGGACGCTTTGGCGTCCTCTTCGAGAACAGAGAGAATGCGATTTGCCGTCGATTCGCTACTCATACATACTAATTTTGCGGCAGAGGGAAAATATCTTTTGAATCAGTTAATCTCGATTATCGGACAATAGCTACCGCGTTTCCAAGAAGAAATACGACGTCGGCTACCCGCTCAGACGTGTCGGTCGAGCAGGTCGTAGGAGCGCTTCTGGTCCCAGTCGTAGTCGTCGTCGAAGTACCGCTCTGCAAGCGGTTCCTCGGGCATTTCGCCGATTGCCTTCTTTTCTTCCTGGTAGGATGGTCGGTCCTCGTCGACGTAGAAGCGTCCGGTGAGGACGGTTCCCTCGTGGAGGGCGTCCTCGGCTTCGTACATCATCTCGCTCGCCTCGCGGCGATCCGTGACGTCGAAGTCGTAGTCGTCGCTGTCCTGGATGTCGACGTATGGGACGTACTGCTTGGCGTCCTTGTTCCAGGTCGGACACTGGGTCAGGAAGTCCACGTGGGCAAAGCCGTCGTGCTCGATGGCCTCGATAAGGATCTCCTTGGCCTGGTTCGGGTTGACCGCGGCCGTTCGGGCGACGTAGGACGCCCCCGATGTCAGCGAGAGGCTGAGCGGTCGGATCGGCGTCTTCGCGCTGCCCGAAGGCTGGGTCTTGGACTTGTGGCCCTTGGGGCTGGTCGGGGACGTCTGTCCCTTCGTCAGTCCGAAGATCTCGTTATTGAACACGATATACGTCATATCGTGGTTCTCCCGGGCCGTATGCATGAAGTGGTTCCCGCCGATACCGTAGCCGTCGCCGTCACCGCCGGCGGCGATAACTTCGAGGCCGGGGTTCGCCAGCTTTGCCGCACGGGCGACCGGGAGCGATCGGCCGTGGATCGTGTGGAAGCCGTACGTGTCCAGATAGCTGTTCAGTTTACCGGAACAGCCGATTCCTGTACAGAGTAGCGTCTCCTCGGGCGTTCGGCCGACTTCCGGAAGCGCCTGTTTCAGCGCCTTGAGGACGCCGAAGTCACCACAGCCAGGACACCACGTCGGCTGTGGCTCAATGCCGGGTGTGTACTCGTCTCGGTCGATATCGCGTTCTTCACCGATTGCGTTGAATGCACTCATGTGTGAATCTCCTCGATTAGTCCCCCGCGGCAGGGCGAATCTCGGTTCGGGTTACCGGCGATTCGTCCGCGCCGTTGATCTGTGCTTCGAAGGCCTCGACGACCTCCTCGGGCTCGAACGGGTTCCCGTCGTACTTGAGGAAGCTGGTCAGTTTCTCGCCGAACTGGCCGAGCTCCTTCTGGGTGAGCCCGCGGAACTGTGCGGTGGCGTTCATCTCGACGATCATGGCTTCCTCGACGCTTTCGAGGAACTCGGTCATCTCCTGTTCGGGGTACGGCATCAGATCGCTGACGCCGATCGACTTGACGGAGACGCCTCTTTCGTTGAGTCGATCGACCGCTTCCTCGACGGTCCCCTGCTGGGACCCCCAGGTGATGAGACCGTACTCCGCGTCCTCCGGACCGCGATAGGACTGCTGGGACTCGTGCTCTTCGTCGAGTTCCTCGCGGATCGAAACGAGTTTTTCCATGCGTCGGCTCATCTGTGCCACGCGATTGTCCGGATCTTCGTCGATGTGACCAGCCTTGTTGTGCTCGTTACCGGTTGCCAGATAGCGTCCATCCTTCTGTCCGGGGAGCGAGCGCGGCGCGACGCCATTGTCAGTCTCGTGGATGAACCGCTCGAACTTGCCGGACTCGTCGTGTGGCGCCTCAGCGAGTTCTTCCTCGGTGAGGACGCTGCCGGGGTCGGCATCGACGGGTCGGTCAAAGAAGCTCTTGGGTACGTTGCGGTTCTCCCCGGAGAGCTTCTGGTCGATGATGACGATGGCCGGAATCTGGTAATCGTAGGCCAGTTTGAACGCCATCCGCGTCTGGTCGTACGCCTCGGCGGGATCCGCCGGTGCGAAGACGACACGGTTGGAGTCACCCTGACTGGAGTACAGGATCGATTCGAGGTCGCCCTGTTCGGGTTTGGTCGGTAGACCCGTCGAGGGGCCTGCTCGCATCGCTTCGATCAGCACGATCGGCGTCTCTGTCATCTCCGCGAGACCGAGTGGCTCGCCCATCAACGCGAAGCCACCGCCGGAGGAACCGGACATCGCTTTGACGCCCGCGTGGCTCGC
>LKMJ01007743.1_pt1 | contig 10118 bp, 13 predicted proteins | sample 643391 | NCBI WGS metagenome assembly LKMJ01 (sample SAMN04112250, study PRJNA286221) | soda lake metagenome | biome: soda lake; feature: Kulunda Steppe; material: water; isolation source: sample PL-Br10 brine of Picturesque Lake | place: Russia: Kulunda steppe | collected 2010-07
AGAGAAAGAGAGAGAGAGAGAGAGAGAGAGAGAGAGAGAGAAAGAGAGAGAGAAAGAGAGAGAGAGAGGGGGGGGGAGTGAGGGAGTGAGAGGGAGTGAGGGAGTGAGAGGGAGTGAGAGAGAGAGAGAGTGAGGGAGAGAGAGAGAGTCTCCTTTATTTAAAACTCCTTTACTGTTTTAACAAGCAGGCCAACAGTCAAACTTCTTGCCTGAGGCCTTATCCTTGTAACCTTTTAACTTAAAACCTAACCTTACCTAACCAAACCTTAATCCTTGGGACTTGAGGAGATCAGCTGTGCTCACTATCAAGTTCTGAATAGTGAACACAGTTTTCTTGTTAAAAACAATGATGCAGCGCTACGTCCATTCACAGCTTGTACTTTCCGCATCAGACAGTTCATATGGGAACAAGACCTTACTTACAGGTTACACATCTACATATGGCTCCTTAAAACGTTTGCAATTCCTGCTGGTATGTATGCAAGCCAGGTTTGGGCCACCCTTGGACAATCCTTTACAAAAATGGCTGGTGACGGTGCTCAAGAGGATTCTGATGGTCAAGGACACAAGCCCTTCATGGTGCGTCCTGCGCGAGTGTGGTCTAGAGCCTCTACTTTTTAACTGGCTCGGGGCGGCAGTGCGGCGGTACAATACTTAAAATCAAAGCAAAAGCTCCACTGCGAGAACTTACAAGCTGACATGCAACTGAGCTCATGGTGCGATGATTGCTGGTCATCCCACATCCTGTCTGCTATGAATGGTCTTACACAACCCTACTTGTTCAAGGAAAGGCTGCAGAAGTGTGAGCCCATTGATCTTAGTCATTTTGTTGTGGACCTCAGGGAGAGGCACTTGGATTATTCGACACCTTGTTCTGGTATGCATCCACGAGAGCGCAACATCAAACTCTACTTACCATCAATGGTGCGCCCTTCCTACCAAGAGGGCCCTGGTCACACTGTGTGGCACATTCGCCATACACCCTTCCTAGATACATGCTCCTTGATCTTCCTCGTGACGTTATTTGCAGCATGGCACGCTTCAGACTTTGTGCCCACACCCTTTAAATTGAAAATGTGACCTGGAGTCCAGGTCCTGGACTCACAATACCTCCCCTACTTTTGACTTGTACAACGCCAATGATGTACAAGATGAGCAGCACGTTTTTCTCTGCACCCATCCACACGTGGTCTCTCTACAAAGGATTTATGCGTCCCTATTTACTCCCGTAGGCTTCAACAACATGTCTGCTTTTCTGGGCCAGGCAAACAATAAGCTCTATTTCTTCCTTTATACACTGACAGTTTTTCATGAGCAGGCTAGCAGTCGCACTTCTTGACTGAAGGCCTTGTCTTGTAACCCCTTGTAACCCATTGTAAAAACAAGCAACGATACTAGTGTGCTTGTCTGTGAGATCCTCACTCTTTTCAAATAAGATGTGCAGTTTTGACCTTTGTATGTTCAGCAGCTGGCGCACTCTCACACTCTAGTCCAACTTGGTTGAACTGTCTCCACATGGGCAGCAAAGAGGTTTTATCGGCTGTGATAAGTGCATGAGCTACCAGGTTCAGGCTTGTAATTTATTTGAGCAGTAGTGCCTTGTTATTTTTGCATGTCTTGGAGTTGTATAATTCACAGTCACACTAGGACACGGTGTACTATTCTTCATCATCTAAAGAGCTGTTGGGTGTGAAACGAAGCACAAATACACACTGCCTAATAAGAGAGACGGGTTAGCTGCCCCTGTATTTCTGCTGGTTCCGCTGTGTTGCTCGCTTCTGGAACAGCCTTTTGACAACCAACAATGCCTTGCTGAGCAAGATCAATGAGACTGATTTAAGGCTGGCACACAGAAAAGGAAGCTGGAAATTTGAAGTCTTATCTGCTCTTTACGAAATACCTGGGGCTGATGTGCACATCTCTGCTATTACGAGCTGTCCCAAAATTAACACGAGTGACTTTGAACTGTTACTGCGTGAGCAAACCATTCGAGAATGGAGATCCCTAGAGACTTGGACCAGATTCATCCACATGATGCACACATTTCCAGCAGAGACTCTGCTGCAGAGTCATGAGAACATATCACACCCAGTTTTGAGTGCCCATAGGGAGTCAGACTGACTGGTGGGACGATCAGAAACGCACAACCAAACCAACTCTTCCTTTGTACACTGTGGCATACGACAAAACATCCCTAACCATCTTTCACGCGCTCTTTCTAGTCGAAGACTCTCTGGTCACAGCTTGAATATCGAGCGTCTCCGGCGTGAATAGCACAGAGTTCCTTATGAGCTTAGAATCTGCACTAAATGCAACTGGCACTGTGTGCAAGATGAAGAGCATGTCCTTTCAGATTGCCCGCGTGCTGACTAGAGCATGTCCACTTAGACTGCCCGCATGCTGCCTGCGTGCTGCCAGCCAGTGACTTAGATTGCCCGCGTGCTGACTAAAAACTTGTGGGTCGAGCACCAACATCTTTTCTGCAACCCATGTAGTAGCTCAAACAGGCTAAGAGACTTTATTAGCCAGGCAAACACCAAGGGCCTGGCCTCCTACGTGCATGAGTGCCTAGAATGCTGTGCCTAGATTTCTGAACACTACCCGGCTTGCCTTGGTTTCGGTTGCAGGCCCGTTTGGCTTCAGCTAAGCTGCCCTCGTTCAGTAGGTACAGCTATGCAAGCTGACCTATTTTTCATCTCATTTGTTCGATTGGAGTGCATGGTACCACAGGGAAGGAGTTAGTTAGGCTTGGTGCGATAGCAGAACTTATGATATGTTAGGTTTGGGATGGGGACGCATACAATTTATTCAAGGCATTGAGTTTATGAGAAAGGTTGTCTGTCATACATTTGTGTCGGTAGCTCCAATCTAGGCTCATGTTGAGTGTGGCAGTACAAAAGATTGTGCGACAAGTGTGATGAAAATTAGGTCCAGGATGAAAATGCGTGTTCTGTCCACAGATCAGTGTCCAGAAGCGTGTGCCCCAAAAATGAGAACATCATTTGCTGATATGCAGCAACACAGGATTTCTGCTCATAGTCATCTTAGACTTAAATAGAAGGTAGTTTCTATTTTGATGACCAAGATCAAACACATAAAGCAAGCAAGAAAGAAGATACCAGTCTACAAAACAATGCAATAGCTCCTGGCCCAAATTGCAGGGTGACAACAACGAGCCCAGATTTGGGAAAGCTTACAGCACACAACAAATTTGACAAATGTTGCTAGCGCGTTTGGGGGCAACTTGTACTGCATTTCCTATGCGCATAACGCAACTTACAGGAGTTAACCTCATAGTACAACTTACAGGAATTAACCTAATGCCAACTGACCAAAAAAATAAAAAAAGAAGTCATAAACCTAGCAAATTGTGAATGCCATTCATGCTAGGCTGCAAAACAAAAGCAAAGCATTTCAATTAATCTTGGTAGAAAGGGAGTGGACGCTGCCACATACAACCTTTGACCAAGCTGATCATGATGCATATACATTGGCAAGTGCAACTGCAAAGAGGTTGATACAATTTTGTACACAGTTAAGAAGCTTGGCTACACATCTTAGAATAAACAGGCCCGTGGTGCCTTCACCATTGAGTTTCATGCGAGAGGTCGTTGCAAGAAGAGAGCAGGTCATGACCAAGAGGTGATCTAGGTAGCCAAAACACCCTAGCTCGGCAAATTGCACAGCTCGGCGACTTGTGAAGAAAATGCTGGATCAGCACTGCATGCTTTTTGAAGCTTCTCCAAGGCCTGGGAAATGATGAAGATGCGCAGGGTGAGGAGGAAGCGCAAGGTGAGGGGGGGTATACACTAGCTCATGGCACTCATGGCATTTTCCATGAGCAACAACTACCATTGCAGGTACTATTGCACAGCTGCAATCTGTCCGTTGTTTAAATGCAAATTCTTGATGCTATTTGGGTAGCAGGACATTTGGCTTGGATCAAGGACCACTACGATCCACAACTGTACAAATGCAAGCACACACCCTGCTGGGACACCTTAGTGCTGACATACCTTGAAGTAGATTTGGGAAACCCTTTGATGAGAAATCCCCAGCTCATCCGCTATCTGTCGCTTGGATTGCTTCCCGCCACTGCTTCCATTTTCCTGCAGGGAAGGACAGAGCATCTCATATCAGATATTATGGAAATCAGCTGACAAAATACCAAAGAAGAGGAGCGACAAGTTGATGCCCTGAATCCCCACAAAGTTGTAGAGATCCCTGCTTGACGGTGGACATGGCTGACCCTGGTGCAAATTTGACCAGCATCATTTGGCCTTTTTAAGGCCTGGATCCAACCAGCACTTAGTTTTGTACGTGTTTCTAGAGGAGGTCTTGCGCTGGCATTTGTGATGGTTATGCAAACATATGCAAACAAAGTGCAGAAATGCAAATAAGAGGCAATACCTAGAACACTTAGCACTCTAGGTTAGTTTGGGTAACCCGGTAAATTTTGCACTCCAGCAGAGTGCTAAGTTCTTAGGAACCTAGAGAGTAAGAAGCTTAGACCATGTGCGCAGTTCAAGACCATAAGCAGAAACTTGTGAGAGCACAAAGTCTACGCAAGACTTCCAGTCTGGAATCCACTTGCAAGACACACAGAAAAACCATTTACGCAAATGATGATGTCATCGTAGTCGCACGCACCTCCAGGCCCATTGTCCGCCAAAGGACCTCTAACTCGTTTTGATTTAATACCCGAGCCAGTGTCCCCTGGATCACGTCAATGCATCAGGATCATCAGTGTGCAAAGGTGGTAGAGCAAGCTGTGACCTGTGGTCTCACCATAAGACATGTTCCCTGCCTTACATCAACATCGGACACATACGTGCACATGTGCAGAGGTCCAAGAGACGTATGCTGACACAAGTTGAACACCTTGATGAGCATAAACAGCTGTATGCAGCACTTTCAGAGATGCTCCTGCTTGTGGGCTAGCAATGCTACAAGATAGGATACCAAGCATGTTAGAAAAAAGTGACGGTAATGCAGTAATACATCAACAGTAACAGTGACAGTGACACTACAACAGCATGTGAGCATTCCAGTGCCTAATTGATTGGCAACACAGAGTTATTGGCAGCATCACCTGCAATGCATTTCCTTTGACTTCTTGATCTGCGAGTGCTTCAGTGCCGGAGTAAACAGCAAGAGAGGAGTCGTTCTCATCCTCATCCTGCAGTAGTGCATCAAATGCATTGCAAAATTAAGCTAGATTACAGCCCAAACACAAAAAAGTAGATGAATAAGTACCCTGTCTTTGTGATGCTTCGTGTGTCTTTCTAACTAATGGCCTGCATGAGAACCTGCTGGTAGCATTGCATAACTCTCATGTACACAACTGTGGTGCCTGCTGCTAGTGCCGATCCTTAACTGCTTAAACAAACTTTCTGGGGTCTCACCTCATTCCCGAGAAGGTTCCGTGTCCCGAGGTTGTATGCCATGTCTGCAAAATCGCCACTTTCGTCATCAGTGCCTGCCCCACTTCCAACAAAAGACAAGCCTGCCATGTGGATGTAGTCCCGCACAGCCTTGGGAGCGACACCTGTTGCAAAGTGGCAAGCAGCCAAGTCGTACAAGCCTCGCCCCCAATACAAGGATCTTATACCCCACTCGCAGTGCGCAAAACCGCCCATCCTGGCATCAGAGAACATCAGTGCATATTAGGCCACCATGCTGCGAGGTTTGGCCACAGCCTTAGAATGGGACTGGTCTGCTCTACGCAGCTGTCAAGTTGGGTGAACACCGCTCTAAGGAACTGGTGCGATCAATCTTTAATGAATTTAGCTCAAAAACCTTACCATGGATCAGTCCATCTTCTCACCTGCACGAGCTGCAATAGCGCGCATGGAAATAGGAGGCGGAACCTCACTCGAGCGCTGCCTTGTCGTAGCCTTTCCCTCTACCTCAAGTTCTGCTAAGGCTTGTTGGATGCGTAGCCTCATGTCTGTAAGATACCTGCAGGCATGCAGCAGGTCATACATGGTTATTTCTTTGTGATTCTGTGTGATTTTTCCATCAAGATCACATGAAGTGTTGCTGACATGATTCCCAAAATGTACCTTCTTCCTTCAAACAAGCTCGCATCTGCATCTGCATGTGCGCGCACTCACACATGCACACTCACATGCAAACAACACACGCGTACACACACATACATGCGCACGCGCACAATTCTTTAATGGTTGTGCCTTTTAATTTTGAAGAGCATGACTGATACATGCTACACGCCTTTTCTCTCGTACACGCATACACCAACATTAATCAAAAGGATTTGCAGGCCTTGGCCATCGGTGTTACAGTGGGCGCACGTTCAGGGATTTCAAAATTTGCTTACCTAGGCACATAAACATCATTAATGCCATTGCAGGCATCCCTCATGGACTTCTGGATGTAGGCGTGTGCGTAAGACAGGAACTTGGCTGGTCGTTGTCTTAATTCATGCTGCTGCTGCTGCTGCTGCTGCTGCTGCTTGGGCGGCTGGAAGCGTTTTGCTGCCTGGATCAGGCCGCTCACACCAGCAAGTAGCAGGTCGTCCAAGGAAGCTTGCTTGCCGCCAACAATGCGTGCTTGGAAGCGCCGCGCCTGTCACAAATGTCCAGGTACAGGGTGCTAGTCAGGATGAGTGAGCGCAGAAGGAAGCTGAAACCATTTTACTGGCAGTTGGAGATCTGGCGGGCACAAGGCTTCGAGTAGTTTCAATAAAGATCCAACCTCTCTTGCTATGTATGGACGGTGGGCATCGAGCAGGAGATCTTGGGCTTTCTGAGCTTCCAGCTGCTGTTGGAGGGAAGCGCCTGGCTTGTCAGCCTCCTGAAACGACAAGAATGTGCCAAACATCGCAACATCGTGCAGGCGTTCTCACATTGGTGGCTAAATTGGTGGCTAAAAAGCAGTGAGAAAGAGCAGAGATACGTGTAAGGCAAACGGTCCCTGTCTACCTGGATCAGGAGACAGCATATCCCCTCCTCCTCCTGGCTCAGGGAAGGCTTTTGGAAGATATGCTGCACGGGTGTTGGTCTTGGCTTTGGGGGGTCTGGAGAACGTGTTCTGCCCCTTCGCCCCCCACGCAGGACTTGCTTGCTGCTAAGAACTCTCTGCTCTTGGGGTAGGGAGAGCAAAGGAGGGCCCGGTGACAGTCTTTCGGGCATTGATGCCCTGTGAGTCTCTGGTTGTTTTGGGGACGCCAGGTCAGAGTGACTTTTGAGCGGTCTTTGTAATAATTCCATTTTCGTGCAAGCTTATTACAATGGAAAAAACAGAGCCTCGGCGGTGTCTTCAGCAAAGGGTTCTCGGCGCTAATCTTCAACTTTCCATCTTAATCACCTTGCAACGAGTCATGTGTATCGTGTCTGCATTAGAATTAACGTGCAGTTCTTCTCAAAGCCAAACGCACCAGGAACCAGTGGGTGCTAGGCTTATCTGTGACTGACGTTTACATTTGAACATCATGCCCTGGCTTGAAGCCAGTGGCCTCCTCGGCATCAAAATACACGTTTGACATTGGGTAAAACAGCTAACCTGGAAACAGCAGCGACACACGCTCATGGATAGGCGCCCTTCTCCTCAACGGTCAGTCTTCTCCTCAACAAGTCTCCCCTTCTTAGGTTCTCTCGTAGGTTCTTCTTAGGTTCTTTAGGTGTGGTCTTCCCTAGGTGCTACAAATAAAAATACGGATCTTCCTTGAGATGGGCCAATCACTATGTCAGCTGGCAAGCACTTTGTAAGCTGCGAGCTGGCTATTTTGTTGAAATGAAGGGCTATGCGCATGCATGCAGTCAGGTTGTGACTCTCAATAAGGAAAACAAGTAAAAATAATGTGCGCACTTACATAGACAGAATTGCAGTGCGTTTCAGGGCACTTAAAACAACAGAGCTTATCTAGCAACTGTACCCTCATGCAGATGCTGAGGCCACAGGGCTCATCAGGCTCGTGCTGAAGCAGCTATCCTCCAATGCCCTCATTTCCTCCTTGCTGTGCACGGGGAAAAACCATCTTAATTTGCTGCATCCAGTAACAGACAAGACCAAAGTAATGAGCTGTGCTGTACTGTGCACTTGCATCAAGAGTTTTGACTCACGGCAATGACAAACCTGTCTGTGTGTGACAAATCTGCAGAATATCAATAAGACTGAACTACAGTTTACAATGTCAAAGCAGGGTCTGGCTCAGATGGGGCAGTACCTTTTAGGACGATTGTGCGCCAGAGACAATGCTCACACCACGTGCAATAGGACAACCAGCTGGGGTTTCTTTGCCCGGGCTTGCTATGCATTTGGCTCAGGGTAACTTTGGTAGCTCTCCAACTTTGAGACAGCCCATTCACTTACTTGTGGCCAAATACCTCCTCCAAATTCTTCTTAAGGCCCCTGGAAAAAAAGGAACGTTGCAAAGAAATAAGGTCAGACAGGCAGTAATTCTACTCTACTTCCCAAGTAGCACCCAGCTTCTTGTAAAAATGAGTACCTAATGAGAAGCAACTCTTCTGGTAAGTGGGAACCGCTTGCCAAATTTCCAGAGCCTCGCTTGGTTTGGAGGTCCTTGGCAATGCTTCTTATTGTTATAACTGTGCAACTCCTCATCATTTCTGGACTGAGCACACAATTTGATGCTTTTTGTCTGCTTCATCATACGTAGGTGTCAGCGTATAATGTTATATGAGGAAATCTATCACGGTATATCACATTATGTAACAATATACCGTCATAAACTGAAATATATATCTGTTTCAGATCTCAGTGCATCCCAAAGGGCAATGAATTTTACCACCAGATTTTTAAGATAGGTGGGGCAGGCTGAATGCTGCCCTTCTGCAAAATGGCAAGTTAAAAACAATTCAGTTGTCAGCTGCCAGCTAGGAAGTCAGAATATACGTTACACCTAATCTGGCAGGGCACTCCCCATGGCACTATCCATTGCCCCAGTCACCATTCAAGCTCGTTCAAATTGCCCCCTGCTGCAAGCCTGCTCCTTCTACTTGCTGCCTAGCTGTATAACTCCTCTGGCATATCTGCCTTCATAAACACTTCTTTTCTGCTACCTCAAGGCCAAGGCTGTTGCACAAGGTGGTGTAGATGCAGCCCCATGCACTCCAGTTGCGCTCGTCTGCGAAAGGCGTGGCATGGGCTGAAAGCAGCTTGCCGACAGCCACTGCTAGGTAGGGAAACAGGTTGTCGGCCTTGGTTAGCCAGAAGTTGTGCAAAAAGTCAGGCTTTGGGGGGATGATGTGCTGGGAGGGATGATGTGCTGGGTCGTGGTACTTGCTTGGGCTGTCTGAGAAAGCACTGACAGAATGCTTCTTCAAAGCAGCAGGGAGGGTCAGCAGGGAGGGTCATTGTGCCATGGGTATAGGTAGCTACCCATTGGGCTGTACGCATGTGTGGGACTGGATTGCATCCCAATTTCGTCAGCGTCCTCCTCCTGCTCACCGCGCTGCTGCTCAAGGGCTGCTACGCACCCCTGATGCTGCCAATGCTGCTGCTGCTGCTGCTGCTGCTGCTGTGGTGTTATGCTGCCTGGGAGGGGGTGCTGGGGCCGGTATCGGCCTTGCGCCTCTTGTAATCCAGCACACAGGGACTCCCATTTGATCAGCGCCTAAGACTGCCACCCAATAATTAGGCTTGCCTGATATGAGACTCCTGTACAGCTCTTCAGGCTTCAAGCGCCCATGCAAATTAGACTGTGTGCCATTCTTGACCAATTCCATCCAAGCTTTGATTGGGAATAGGATCCATCCAAGCTTAATCCCCTTTTACATTTCTAAACATCAAAAAGTTGCTTGTGGAGAAGACGGGGGTGTAGAGGGTACCAGAAGGCGATTTGGCCCAAACTTAGCACTGTTATGTTTCTGTAACATCTGTACGACATCTATCGTTATATAGGGTTGGCTCATTTGCTTATTTCACCATAAAAGAGTGCAAATCATTCGATAAATACCGAAAGCGATTATATACGTACAACACTAATGACCCAACCTTAACGTCATTTTGCGTAATATATATATGACGTAATATACAGGGTCGGGTCATGCGTATTCTATCACGTTTTACGCATTGAAAAATAAGGCTAAAATTCGCGAATTGAAAATACCCGGTTTCAACTGCGGGTTCAAATG
>LKMJ01007744.1_pt1 | contig 10117 bp, 6 predicted proteins | sample 643391 | NCBI WGS metagenome assembly LKMJ01 (sample SAMN04112250, study PRJNA286221) | soda lake metagenome | biome: soda lake; feature: Kulunda Steppe; material: water; isolation source: sample PL-Br10 brine of Picturesque Lake | place: Russia: Kulunda steppe | collected 2010-07
GCGGGTATCGGTGGAACAGCACTGCTTGCGGGCTGTACCGAGCAACTGGGATTGGACGATGATGCCGACGGCGAGGGCGGCATCGGTATCGTCGCCAACATCGACCAGGAAGAACTGCAGGCACTCCAAATTGAGATTCAGGAAGATGTCCAACAGGAAGTCGAAGATGGAGAGCTCGATGAAGAGGAGGCCCAGATGGAGATGCAACAGCGTTTCCAGGAACGAAGACAGGCGTTCCTTGAAAACGAAGTCGAGGAGATGACAGCAGCCCTGGAGTCGGAGGGTATCGAGGTCGTCGAGGAGTTTCCGACCTTCGGAGCGGTTCGTGCCACTGGTGAGGCCGATGGATTGCTCGGCACGCTAGAGATAGAGAACGTGCAGGCGCTCGTCTCGGCGAGCGATCTGGAGGCACCCGAGGAGCCAGCGCCCGAAGACGAGTGAATTCCGGACGAGATGCGGGCGCGATGGATAATATATAAACATCCCCCATTGGCAACTTCTAACACATACTGAAGCACTACTGTCTGGGGATCTCTTCCTCTATTGCAAAGCTTTTATATAGAATGGCAATCAACTCTTTGTTGATTATGTCTCAGCAGATGGGCAACCAGCCGATGATCGTACTTTCCGAGGAGAGCCAGCGCACCTCCGGAAAGGACGCACAGTCGATGAACATCACAGCCGGCAAGGCCGTCGCCGAATCCGTTCGGACCACGCTCGGCCCGAAAGGCATGGACAAGATGCTCGTCGACTCCACGGGGAACGTCGTCGTCACGAACGACGGCGTCACGATCCTCAAGGAGATGGATATCGAGCACCCGGCCGCGAACATGATCGTCGAGGTCGCCGAGACCCAGGAGGACGAAGTCGGCGACGGTACCACGTCCGCGGTCGTCGTCTCCGGTGAACTCCTCAAGGAGGCCGAGGACCTCCTCGATCAGGATATCCACGCGACCACGCTCGCACAGGGGTACCGACAGGCCGCAGAGAAGGCAAAGGAGATCCTCGAGAACATCGCCATCGACGTTAGCGCCGACGACACCGAGACGCTGGAATCCATCGCCGCGACGGCGATGACCGGCAAGGGCGCGGAGAACGCCAAAGATCACCTCGCCGAGCTCGTCGTGCGTGCAGTCAGCGCCGTCGCCGACGAGGACGAGGTCGATACGGACAACATCAAAGTCGAGAAGGTCGTCGGGAGCGCCGTCGAGGAGTCCGAACTCATCGAGGGCGTCCTGATCGACAAGGACCGCGTCCACGAGAACATGCCCTATTTCGTCGAGGACGCCAACGTGGCCGTCATCGACGACGCACTGGAGATCAAAGAGACCGAGATCGACGCCGAGGTCAACGTCACCGACCCCGACCAGCTTCAGGAGTTCCTCGATCAGGAGGAAGCCCAGCTCCGCGAGATGGTCGATGATCTCGTCGACGCCGGTGTCGACGTCGCTTTCGTCGAGGACGGTATCGACGACATGGCCCAGCACTACCTCGCCCAGGAGGGCATCCTCGCGGCCCGTCGCGTCAAATCCTCCGATGCCGAGAAGATCGCCCGCTCGACCGGCGCCCGAAAGGTCGGCAACGTCTCCGACATCGAAGAAGACGACCTCGGCTTCGCCGGTAGCGTCTCCCAGCAGGAGGTCGCCGGCAGCACGCAGATCCTCGTCGAGGACGTCGAGGACGCCAAGTCCGTCACGCTCCTGCTTCGCGGCGGCACCGAGCACGTCGTCGACGAGGTCGAGCGCGCCATCGAGGACAGCCTCGGCGTCGTGAGTGTCACCCTGGAGGACGGCAAGGTCCTGCCCGGCGGCGGCGCACCCGAGACCGAACTCGCCCTCGAACTGCGCCAGTTCGCCGACTCCGTCGGCGGTCGCGAGCAGCTCGCCGTCGAGGCGTTTGCCGACGCGCTGGAGGTCGGCCCGCGTACCCTCGCCGAGAACGCCGGTCTCGATCCCATCGACTCGCTCGTCAAGCTCCGTAGCGAGCATGACAGCGGCAACAGCACAGCCGGTCTCGACGCCTACACCGGCGACGTCATCGACATGGAAGCCGAAGGCGTCGTCGAACCGCTGCGCGTCAAGACCCAGGCTATCGAGTCCGCCACCGAGGCGGCCGTGATGATCCTGCGCATCGACGACGTGATCGCCGCAGGTGACCTCAAGGGCGGCGGCACGGACGATGACGACGACGACGCACCCGGCGGCCCCGGCGGTGCACCCGGCGGCATGGGTGGCATGGGCGGCATGGGTGGCATGGGCGGCGCGATGTGACGTCGGGAACGACCTGATTCCACAGAGACCGCCGAGTATCGTCCGACAATACCAGCGTCTCGACGTGTCTCCATTACGTCAAGACGTATTGGCTTGTCTTTTTGTAACTGTTCACCGTCCGCTGTGGCGAATTTGTAATCGTCTGTATCCGATAGGGAGTCTCAAGCTTCCGTGACGAGCCGATATCCGAAAGATAGCCGTACGCATGTACCGTAGTTCGGTAACGACAGCGTTGTTCCCGGAGACGCTGCTGTATCCCGATTTCGGCGGCGGATAAGCCAGGCCTCATTTCCGGATAGAGTAGCGTTGCTACCCGCGGGCGAGCGAGCAGTTCTGGCTTAGTCCGAATACGTCTGGAATTACAATTGCCGATCCGGACCGTGCTTCACACGTGAAAGTTACATACCTGCAGTCGGCCGCGATACTGATCGAAGACGAAGAACGATCCGTGCTGTGTGACCCGTGGTTGCTCGATGGGGCCTACTACGGCTCGTGGTGTCACTACCCGCCACCGAACTACGAACCCGAGGACTTCCACGACGTCGATTACATTTACCTCTCTCACGTCCACCCGGATCACTTCCACCCCGAGTCGATGCGTCGACTCGACACCGACACTCCCATACTCATCCACGACTACCGATGGGACTACCTCAGTGAGGCCATCGAAGAACTCGGATTCGAGGTGATCGAACTGCCCCACGGCGAACCGTTAGACCTCGGCGGCGACTGGCACATCAACGTGTTCGCCGCCGACGGCTGTGACCCGGAGGCCTGTGGCAACTTCTTTGGCTGTACGTGGTACGACGATCAGGCCGAGACACCCGGTTCGACACAGGTCGATTCGATGGCAGTACTGGACAACGGCGAGCACACGCTGGTCAACACCAACGACTGCCCATTCGAGATGGCTCTCCCGACGTTCGAGCGGATCACGGCGACCTACGACGACGTCGACGTGCTCTGTCACCAGTACAGCGCCGCACAGTTCTACCCGCAGGCGATGATCGACTATAGCCACGAAGAGAAAGTAGAGGCGTCCCGTGAGGTCATCCTGGAGAAACACGAACTCGCAGAGCGGTTCGTCGACCTGTTCGAGCCGGAGTATTACATGCCATTCGCGGGCGAGTACGTGCTCGCCGGGTCGTTGGCACACCTGAATGAATACACCGCGAACCCTCCCAGAGAACAGGCCTACGATTACTTTACGAGCAACATCGATCCTGACGATCACCAGTGCGTGTTCCTCAACACCGGCGAGTACCTCGACGTCGCGGAGGACCGCCTTTCACAGCAGTTCCAGCCACCGGATCCCGAAAAGAAAGAAGCGTACATCCGGGACGTGCTCGCCGAGCGGGAGTTTGCCTACGAGAGCGATCCGATGCCGGAGTTGGCAGATCTCAAGTCCGCCGTCCCAGAAGCATACGATAGCCTCGAAGACAAGCGCGAGACGATCGGCTTCCAGTCGCCGACGCGCGTGCTGATCCCGCTGGTCGACGACGTAACGCTCGTCGTCAGTCTCGATGGTGATGGAGTGGAGTACCGGTCCGATAGGGAGATCGACCTCGACGAGTACGAACGGTACGTCAAGATGGTACTGGACCCACGTCTTCTCGCACGGATCTTCGCGGGGCCCCACGAAGCGTACTGGGCCGACGCGAAGATCGGCTCGCATATCGGTATCGCCAAGGATCCCGACATCTACGAGCGGGGCCTGTACAACTGTATGAGCGCGTTCCACACGTGAACTACCCCACCCTACTCCCTCGGCGCTTACACGCCTCGGTCCTTGAGGAAGGGGCATTTTCGCCTATATTCTGGTAAAGCCATAGTTACAGAGACCGACAGAGCCGGGACGGACTTCGAGTCCACGGATATGACGACGTACATGCGATCTCAGCCGTCCGTTGAGTATTGAAACGGGCGATGCGCTAAAGAGTGAACATACGCCTGAACGGGCCACAGGCGAAAAAATACCCCACGGCGAGACGGGATATCGAGTACGGTCTCGTTACTATCGCGTCAGTGGCGACGGTGGGAAATGAACCTGTTCGTTGTTCGTCCTCGAACTGCGGCGAGTCGACTGTACGAATCAATCGTCGTCGCCCAGGTGCGGAACCTGTTTTGCCTGGCGAGATGTTCAATACTCGATACGAGGATTGGCTTGTCCGCTTTCGAGTGGAAGTAACTGGTGTATAGAAAAATAACTCAATGGCGTACCCTTGGATCGGAGGTCTAACTGATGATGACAACCGACGACGACCGACTGGAACGTGCAGAAACCACCACTGGCGAGGGAGAGCTATGACAGCAGTATCGGTCGATGTGGTCGTCATGCAGGCCGGCTGGATCCCCGATTTCTTACAGGAGACCATCGCAGGAATGATCGCGTTCCTGCCGCGGCTGATCGGCGCGCTCCTGATACTGCTGATCGGCTGGTTCCTCGGGCGTATTGTCGCCAAAATCGTACAGCGCTTGACCGATGCGGTCGAGCTCGACAGAATGACACTCGGAACGCCGCTCGGGAGGATGCTCGGCGGGAGCGAACGCGCAGTCTCGCGAGCGTTCGGCAAGATCGCCGCGTACTACATCTACTTCCTGGCAATCCTCGCCGCCGCGGACGTACTGGCGATCGCGGTGCTCTCGGAGTGGGTCAACGCCGCAGTGTCCTATCTGCCGGCGTTTATCGCAGGCTTACTGATCATCGTCGTCGGGTTCATCCTCGCCGACTTTATCGGTGATGCGATCGAACGAACTGCCGGGACGACGACCGATCAGTACAGGCGATTCTTCGCGGACGGAGTGCGAATGTTCCTGTACTTTATCGCGATCGTCGTCGGGCTGGACACGATGGGCGTCAACGTCGAGATCCTCTACATCTTCGGCGGCGCGCTCGCCTTCGGTCTCGCGCTGGCGATCGCAATCGGTGCCGGCCTGGCGTTCGGTCTCGGTAGCCGCGAGCACGTCAGAGAGAACATCGACCGGTGGACCGACAGAGCCAGCGATGCAGCCGGAGACGATTCCGGCAGCCGGTCCGTAGACGACGATTCCGGCAGCCGGTCCGTAGACGACGATTCCGGCAGCCGATCCGTAGACGACTGATGAGTGGTTAGGTGGGGCGAACGCTTCACTTTTTTTCGCCGATGACGATCACACGCAGATCGTTCACATTCGTCCCACTCGGGCCGGTCCGAATCAGCGCGCCAGCGTCGTCGAGCGCCGGGTACGCGTCGTTTCGATCGAGCGCGTCCCGGCCCGCCGCCGGGTCGACTGTCCCTGCGTCGACGAGCGCCCCCGCCGCGTCGGTGTTGCCGTCGATCCCGTCCGTGTCGACGCTCGCGAGGACTACGTCATCCGCCGCCAGCTCACAGGCGGCACTCAGCGCGAACTCCTGGTTTGGTCCACCCGAACCGTGGTCGTCGGACAGGGTGACGGTCGTTTCGCCGCCAGACAGGACGACTGCGGGCGGCGAGATCGGATTGCCAGTCGCACGACACTCCTCAGCGATGGCGACGTGCGTTTTGGCGGCTTCACTGGCCTCGCCGCGGACGCGGGTGGAGAGGAGCATCGCGTCGTATCCCCGGTCCTCGGCGACCTCGCGAGCCGCCTCCAGCGCGTCGGTCGCGCTCGCAATGACGTGCATGTCGACGCGCTCGAACGCCCGATCGGCCGCAGTCGGCGTCTCGTCGACATCGCCGCCGTCGCCACGTTGCAAGTGCTCGCGGACCGTCTCGGGAACCGTCACGTCGTACCGGTCAAGGACGGCGATCGCGTCGCCGTACGTCGTCGGGTCGGGCGCGAGCGGCCCGCTGGCGATGGTAGCGAGATCGTCGCCGACCACGTCGCTGATCACGACTCCGACGACGGTGGCCGGGGCGGCGAGCCTGGCGAGCCGGCCGCCCTTGATCGCCGAGCAGTGCTTGCGGACGGCGTTGATCTCGTCGATTGTCGCACCACTGGCCAGCAGAGTTTCAGTCGTTGCCTGCAGGTCGTCGAGCGTCAGATCGCCAGCAGGTGCGGGAAGCAGGGCGCTGCCGCCGCCGGTGAACGCGGCGAGGACGAGATCGTTTTCGCCGGCGCGTGCTGCTGTATCGAGGACGCTCCGCGTGCTCTCGACGCCGCGCTGGCTGGGTACTGGATGGTCTCCCGGTTCGACGTCGACGCGCGTGGTGGATACCGGATCGTCGGTGACGACGACACCGTCGGTGAGCCGGTCGCCAAGGACGTCTTCGAGCGCGCCCGCGAGGTGTGCGGCCGCGTTCCCGCCCCCGAGGACGATGATATCGTCGAACGCATCCAGATCATAGCGCCGGCCGGGCGAGTGCTCGCCCGGTCGAACGACGAGTTCGCTCCCGTCGAGGGAGACGGTCCGGTCGACCGCCCGCCGGGGGGTCGCGGCCTCGATCCCGGCCCTGATACAGGACAGTGCGAGCTCGTGGGCGGGCGTCCGGGCGAGTCGATCCTCGTCGGCGAACGTAAACGGCATATCCGATCTAACGGACGCCATCGATATAGATCCCGGCGAGATCGTGAGTGGACAAGCAACTAAGTCCCGTCACCCGAAACCCTCGATACATGGAGACGTTACTGCTGAACGGCGAGGACGTCGAGGCGAACGCGGAGCTGTCGGACGTGATCGACGCCGTCGAGCAAGCCTTCGGCGCCTACGCTCGCGGGGACGTCCAGATGCCTGCCAAGTCCTATATCGACCTGCCACAGTACAACGGCGACTTCCGCTCGATGCCCGCCTACATGGACGCGGGTGAATGGGACGCCGCGGCGATCAAGTGGGTGAACGTCCATCCCGACAACCCCGAGGATCACGACCTGCCGACCGTGCTCGGGACCATCGTCTACTCCGATCCCGAAACGGCCTATCCCCTGTCGATTATGGACGGCACTGTCATCACGGAGAAACGAACGGGCGCGGCGGCCGCGGTCGCGACCGACTACCTCGCCGTCGAGGACGCGACGAGCCTCGGGATCGTGGGTGCCGGCGTCCAGTCGTACACCCAGCTGGAGGCGATCGCACAGGTTCGCCCGATCGAGGAGGTCGTCGTCAGCGACCTCGATGACGAGCGCGTCGAGCGGTTCGTCGAGACGTTCGAGGACCGGTTTGAGGTACGCGGGGGCTCGATCAGCGAGGCGGGCCACTGCGACGTGCTCTCGACCGTTACCCCGGTCGAGGAGCCGGTCGTCGGGCCCGACGACCTTGGCGAATACACTCACGTCAACGCCATCGGCGCGGACGCGGCCGGGAAACACGAGATCAAGGACGACGTACTTCGGGCCGCAAAACTCGTTATCGACGACTACGAGCAGTGTACCCACTCGGGCGAGATCAACGTCCCGTGGAGCGAGGGGGTCCTCGGCGACGACGATATCCACGCCGAACTCGGCGATATCGTGATCGGCGAGTGCAAGGGGCGCACCGCCGGGGACGGCGTAACCGTCTTCGACTCGACTGGACTGGCAATCCAGGACGTCGCTGCCGCTCGCGTCACTTACGAGCGCGCTCGCAAAAACGGCAACGGCTACGGATTCGAGCTAGTCTGATCACTGGCTGCGGATCCGCGAGAGCAGATCGAGTAGCTTGGTGAACACCAAGACGATGATAATGAAGGGCAACAGCGGGACCAGCAATACGAGCATTCCGAGCAGGATCCCCCAGCCGATCACGTCCATGTCGGGGTCGCGTTTGCCCTTCACGCCGGGTGTGACGGTTCGGAGCACTTCTTTCGGAATCGAGAGGTCGTCGTCGGTATCGTCGGTACTCATAGGATAGTATACGGCCGAGTACCGATAAACGGAAGGTGCGGATTGGATCCGTACCGCCTATTGGAGGTGGATCGCCGGACGGAACGGAACCGCGGCAGAGGCCTTGTCGTCGGGATCCTCGATATCGTCGCTGTCCTCCGCGTAGACTGTGACGTCGGCGTCGAACTCTCGTGCGAGGAACGGTGCAGCTTCCTCGTAGACGGCCAGCTCGTCGATTTCGAGCAGTGCAGTCAGCGTGTCCTCGTCGCGCTCGCGAACGAACTCGACCAGATCGCCGACGAGGTCGTTGACGTCGTTGCCCTTCTCGCGGAGCGCGGGATCCTGCATGACCTCGCCCATCACCGCGCCGACGTCCGGGCCGGTCTCGACGACCTGTTCGAGGACGTCGCGTTTCCAGCCGGCGGGCGCATAGACCCGGATCCGGTCGGGGTCGGTGCCGGTGACGTCGACGATGTCGGCGACGTCGTCGTACAGCGTCTCGATCAGTCGCTCCTCGGCGAGGGTGCGCTCGTTTCGGTGGTCCTCGTCGACCTGCGGCCACGGGGCCTCCTCCGCGGGTGTTCCGGTGAGCTGCTCGTGAAGCTCGTTCGCCAGGAAGGGCGTGAACGGCGCGAGCAGGCGCAGCCGCGTTTCGAGGACGTGTCGGAGCGTCCACTGTGCGCCCGGCCGGTCGAGGTCGGTCCGGCGACGGTACCACTTGAGATGCTCCTCGAAGCCGTAGAACGCGGTCTGGCTCGCCGTTCTGGTCTCGAAGCGCTCCATCGCGTCGGTGACCGTTTCGACTGACTCCTGGAGCCGCGCCAGCAGCCAGCGGTCGACGTGTTCGAGATCGGGCTCGTCCTTGGGTGCATCGGCGTCGATCAGCTCCTGGGCGCGCTCCCAGAACCGGTCGAGCTGATCGCGCGTACTCTCGACCTGTTCGGCGCGCCAGTCGTAGTCCTGCCACGGCTCGGCGGAGTTGAGCAGGAAAAAGCGGACTGTGTCAGCGCCGTACTTCTCGATGGCGTTCGAGGGCAGGACGACGTGGCCGCTGGACGATGACATCTTTTTGCCCTCCAGCAGGCCCATCCCCATCGAGGTGATCCCCTGAGGCCACTCCGGCTCGTCGAACAGCTCGGCGTGGTGGAACAGGTAGAAGCTGAGGTGGTTCGAGATCAGATCGTTGCCCGAGCAGCGGTAGTCGACCGGATACCAGTAGTCCCACTCCTCGCGCAGGTCGAGTGCGGTGTCGTGGGGGCTGTCCACGGCGTCGGCACCGTAAAACAGCGTGTCGAAAAAGTCCCGATCCATCTCATCGGCCGGGACATCTTCGAGCCGGTGGGCGATGGTGTAGTAGGACATGTAGATCGTCGAGTCCGAGAGCGGCTCGATGACGAAGTCGTCGTCCCACGGCAGTTTCGTCCCCAGCCCGTAGTTGCGGATGCAGGGCCACTCGTTGAGCCAGTCGACCGTGTGATCGTACTGCTCGCGAGTGTTCTCGGGGATGGCGTCCAGCCCGTCGATAGCGGCGTGGGCTTTGGCTTTCCAGTCGGCGTCGTTGTACCGCAGGAACCAGGTGTCCTGGTAGGCGACAACGACTTTGCCGCCAGCACGGGAGACGACGGGCTCGGGGAAGTCATAGAGCTGGCCGAACGCGCCGCGCTCGCGGAACGCCGCCGCCAGGTCCTCGCGGACGTCCTCGATCACTCGGCCCGCGAACTCGCCGTACTCCTCGTGGAGCTCGCCGGTGTGGAACTCCCTGTTGTACAGCTCCTTGGTGACCTCTGGGAGGTCGGGATCATCACTGCTCTCGATCCCGGCCGATTCAACGGCGTCTTTCGCCGGGACGTCACCGTAGCCCTCGACATCGAGGATCGGGATCGGTTCGATATTTCGGACTGTCTCGGGATCAATGCCGTACTCGCCGAGGTCGTTGGCCCGCGCTTTGGCTTCCTGCAGGGCAACGTAGTCGTCCGGGCTGTGGGCCGGGACGGACATCACGACGCCGCTCGCGCTGTCGGGATCGACGAAGTCGGCGGGCAGGATCAAGAGCTCGTCGCCGGTGACGGGGTTTTCGACCGTCCGACCGA
>LKMJ01007745.1_pt1 | contig 10116 bp, 8 predicted proteins | sample 643391 | NCBI WGS metagenome assembly LKMJ01 (sample SAMN04112250, study PRJNA286221) | soda lake metagenome | biome: soda lake; feature: Kulunda Steppe; material: water; isolation source: sample PL-Br10 brine of Picturesque Lake | place: Russia: Kulunda steppe | collected 2010-07
CCACACAAAGCGAGGTCCACACAAAGCACCGGAAAGGTCCACACAAAGCGAGGTCCACACAAAGCACCGGAAAGGTCCACACAAAGCGAGGTCCACACAAAGCACCTGACGGCCCTCCGAAGGTCCACACAAAGCACCGGGGGATGTGTTCCTCTCAAGCGGCACTCAAGTCCATCAAGTTTTGTTCTTCTTTTTCCTTTTGTTTTTCTTCGCAAGTCCATCAATGCCTTTCACTTTGCCTTTCAGCATTCTATAGGTAAGAAGCACAGCCGAGTCCCCATGGGTCACATGCACATGCACAGCGGCATGCATCAATAGCAGCCTATTCGACACATGCACACACACACATGCAACACACACACATGCGCACCAGCCACAGCATGCTAAGCAGCAACATCAGCCTGTTTGCCCCCCCCCACACCCTCACATACACACACACATACACGTGCGCAGGCCACAGCATGCTAGGCAGCAAGGACAGCAGCACCGACGTGCTGCTGCACCTGGGCTCTGAGGGCACCGCCCTCCAGAGTGGCAGCCTCAGCCACAGCAGTGGTCTGCAGGCGAACAGCACTGCCGGGAGGTACGCTGCCAGCCGGCTGCGCCGTGTGCTTTTGGCTGGCGTTGAGTGTGTATGTGTGTACGTGTGCGTGCGAGTGTGCCCACACATGTGTGTAGGTGAGCGCTTGTGCGAGTGGGCGCGAGCACGCATTGGGGTGCGTGTATTTGCGCTTGTGGGTGTGTGTGTTTGTGTCTGCTTGGCACCAGTGCGCGTCATCGAGCTGTGCCATGCATGCAGCGTGCCATGCAGATGTGCTGCCGCGCCTCTGCTGGTGACACATGTGCTGCTGCTGCGTCCTTGCAGGTCACACGCGCTGGGTGGGAGTGGCCAGCCAGCGGGCAGGAGCAGCATGGACGCCACTGTTGCGCGCAACAGCATGGAGGGCCTTGCCAGGTGGGTGGGTGCATGCGGGTGCCGAGCTGGGGCATGCATGTCAAGCTTGGGCGCTGGGATTGGGGTTGGGGTTGGTGTGGGGTGTTGCGCTCATGGGTTGACAACAGGGTGGCAGGAGGAGGGTCCAGGCTTGCGTGTTAAGGTGGCAGTTAGCTTTTGCGCATGCGGCACCGTTCAGTCTGGCCTGTAAGGTCTGAGGGGTGCCGGCTGGGCTTGAGGGTGTGTCGGGCTGTGCAGGAGTCAGTGCAGGGAAGGACATCTTTAGCTGCTGCTCATGCCACTGTGCCGCTGCCGTGCCCCGCCTGGTTTTGCATCAGCGCTGCTGCTGCTGTGCGCTGCTGCTTGTGCCACTGTGCCGCTGCCGTGCCCCGCCTGGGTTTTGCATCAGCGCTGCTGCTGCTGTGCGCTGCCGCTGCACGCACAGGTGGGCAGCTTCAATATTGGGAAACAGATGGCCGGCCAGCCAGTCAGCACATGCGGGTGTGCAGGAGCAGGCGCGTGACGGGCTAAGGATATGCTGCGCATGCTCTTCGCTGCGCAGGTGTGTGGCGGCCACGGGCCTGAGGCCCAATAGCTACAGCGACCTGACAGAGCCCCTGCCAGCGCTGCACTCGTTCACATTCCTGCGCCTGGGGCCAGAGCTGCTGCAGCCCTCCCACCAGACGCCCTGGCTGCGTTTCATGCTGCGCATGCAGCACGAGCAGGAGCTGGCGTGAGGGAGGGTGGGGGGGAAAGGGCAGGCAAGGGGATGTAGGGAGCCTCTACCTGGGGCTGCCTGTGGCAAACACCCCCTGCCAGTGGTGCAGCCTCAGCCCATCAGACCCATGCACCAGTGACACCGCCTCAGGCCCACGAAGGGGGGTGCAGCCTGCACCCAGCCGGGCCTGGCGCCTCGCAAGCTGCCTTTCTTCATGACCTTAGCACGCCCAACACGTTCTGGCACGGCCCCAACGCCCTCTGGCCGCCTGCCTGGTGCGCTCTCAGCGCCGCGGCACGCAGGCTCAAAAAGCTGTCGAGCTCCCTGGGTGAGCCGCAAGGCTCCCCAGATGGGCTGTGATGCCCTCTGGCTTGGAGTGTCTGGTGCCCTCTGGCTGGGAGCGTTTGGTGGCCTCTGGCTGGGAGTGTCTGGTGGCCTCTGTCTGGGAGTGTCTGGCGCCCTCTGGCTGGGAGTGTCTGGCGCACCCACCAGAGGGGTGAGCCCTGGGGGCATCGTGGTGCCGTGCACACCCTATAGGCATCATGCAGCCTCTGGCGCTGCCTGTGGCTGAGTTCCACATCATGGCTGGCCTGGCGCTGCCCTGCTGCCGCTGTGCACGTGTGCTGGCACACGGCGTCAGCTCAGCACTCAGGCGCTCAACAACTCAGCAGCTCTGAGCTTAGTCAGGGCTCCTCGTGGGTGTCAGGGCTCCTCGTTGGTGTCTGCTGGCGAGGGGCGAGGGTGGGGGTTGGTGGCAGGGGCGCAGAGGGGGGGACTGTGGGCTGCAGGCGCCAGTCAGCGCGCGTAGGCTAGGGAAGAATGTGTGCGCATGTGAATGTGTGTGCGTGTCCACTTTATGAGTGGGATGGCCTGAGGCAGGGGGAGCGGCAGGGATCCTGAGAACAAGATTTTATTGAGGCTTGGCATAGACTCGAGTGATGCAGGAGGGGCTGCACATGCACATGTAGCCCCTCCCATATCAGACGCAGACAGAGTATTGGAGCAGCCAGTGCTGCGGGCACAAGGCCAGAGGCTGCATGTGATTGAAGAATTAGTGCCTTGGCATTGTCCTGCTGCATGACCTGCCCCGGCACTGTGTTAGCTGTGCAGGTAGGCCCCAACTTGATGCCCTGTAGGACAGCGCTAACGATTGCATGGCCCATTTGCACATGCCAGCGAGTGCTGGGCAGGCAGGAGCGATGAGGCGTGCGCAGCAGCCCCGGTATGTGCAGGTTTTCTCTCCATGAACTTGGCTGGTAATGCCTGCCATTCCTTGCATGTGCTTTGTCTGTGCTTCTCAAAGAAGAGGCCTATATTTTAAACATGTGGGCTTCTTTGTTGTGCCCAACCGTTAGGCGACTTAAGCTGCTTGCATGGCTGCTGTGAACAATCTAACCAGTTAGGAGATGATATGGGTGTTGCCTGTGTCTATTGCGCATGCACTTGTTTCCATGAATGTCAAAAAACAGTTGTTTGCAAAATGAACTGCGAACAGCAGAATGAAACAACCAGAGGCAAACTCTTGCACACAAAATGAATTTCCTCTGCCCTCCCATCAACCACTTCATGCCAGAGTGCAGACCTCTGGTCATATGAAATTAAACTGATAACCATTAATATGAGAAAAGTCAAGTCTTGCAGTTAACAAGAGGCAAAACACCCGACATGCCATCAACCTTAGGGGTCGAACCCAACTTGGGTCGAACTTACCCAGTTTCCATTCAATAACCAGTTTTTTAAGTGGTGGTTGAAACAAGGGAGTAGCTCTGAATTGGTAAATAATTTGAGAGAAGGATGGACTTTCCATTCCTAAGTAGTTCTTAGAAATGTATCAACCTCGAGTGCTTGTGATTTTTGAGCCTTGTAAAGTAGCTACCTTGATTGACTCAATCTTGGAGGCATAGAATTGCACCAATTTTGTAAGTGTTTGCAGCAGGCCTTGGTTCAAGGGAGACAGATCAGTCAATGCGATAAGTCTCTTTTTGAGCACTTACTTGAGTGCAAAACAAAGTAAAATGTAGCACTTTGCAGAGCCATACAGTCCGGGGGCTGAAGTGCAAATGGAAATCTCACAACGAAAGGATTTATTTATTGAGTTTGCTTCTTACCTCCAGCACTTCCTAATTTATGTAATACAAGTTGTGTAATAACCAGGTTGAAGGAACTTGGCAAAATGCTTACGTGTTTATCAACAAGTAAGGACAATAGATGTCAAAACACAACTGAAGGCAACGACTGTTAAATCAAAACACAAAACTCTGCTTAATACAACTCACATCATAGACTCCTTGCCTATCATCACTGACTTCAGCTGTGGCATATGCAACGCTTGCTCAAGGGGCTGGCATTCTATTCTAGCCTTGCATAGTCTTTTGCTCACTGCCTGTGTTATGCTTCCTCTCAATCCTGTAAGATGTCTAAAAAAATGACCTTCCTCAGCTACTTCCTCGTCTGTTTGTGCTTGCAATGTAAGGTGTTCTTGGAGGCAAATAATGTTTTAAACTTGCTGGTCCCACGATTTGACAAGAAGGCATTGCGACCTGAGTAGATGGAACCTCTCAAGACTTGGTGCTCCCAGCTCCTTGGATATCCCTTCCAGTCTGGATGCTGAGGACAAATGCAGGGACCACAAGTTTATCAAACTATGCTTGAGCTGAAGAAGAAGAGGTAGAGGAATTTGGCAGTCATGTGTATGACTACAAGTAGTGGATCGTGCATACTATGCATTAGTAATGCCCCAAGGCATGACGTAACAATTTCACTGCGAATGCTAGGAGCATACAGTCTTGTAAATTGCATATGCAACATTTGGCCCAATGTAGATTAAGAAGCAAAATCGATGGGTTCCAACCATGGTTGATTCAACCATAAACAGGTTGGAACCCCCATTCATTCAACCGCAGTTTATTTAACCGAAAAGGGGATGGGACCCCGCATTGATTCAACTGCAGTTGATTCAACCAAAACTAGGCAGAACACACAATTGAATCAACCGCAATCGATCTCCAGAACAACCAGCGAACAACTGCAGTTGAAACAACAGGACCCTGTCGGTTGTTTCAACCAGCAATCAACCACAGTTGAAACAAGCTCTTATCGATTGGTTTATGGTTGAATCAACCGCGGTTTCATCGACCGAAAAGGGGATGGGACCCCACATTAATTCAACAGGCCATTCAACTGCAAAAAATGATTGATTCAACTGCATTTCAATGGCCCAAACATTTTCAACGTTTTTCCTTTGATGTGGTCCTTCTCCACCAAGCTGCCGCCCACGTAAGCCTCCACGCTATTTTCTAAGGAGCAGGTGACACCATTTACTGCCTCACAGCATGGAGCCTCTTAAGAACCGCGGTCTAAATGCTCAGAAAGCTACCGAGCTTGCTACAAAGCTTTACAAGGCCCATTTGCTTCGGTACTCTACAGGGCTCATCTGGTTCATGAATCTGATCAGACTCTAATAAACTTCGTACTCTTGAGAAAACCTGTGTGACCTCTCATTGCCAAGGTCAGAAATGAGGTTCTGCCAGTTGCCCTCCTAACCCTCATTGACTCATATGGTTTCTGTTTTGCTGAGTCATACCTTACGACTCCTAAGTTATGGCTGGAGGGGTCATAGGGTGCCTAGGCCCTAGGTAGCCCCTCTTCCTTGATTGATGTAGGGAGTTCTTGATTGACGTAGTGAGTTCATTTCTTTTCCTTTCTGAGGCCATGAATTTTTTGTCTTGCTGGCAGTGTCCAGCAAGCCCAGCACTCAACCCGTTGGGCTGAAGGTCTTAACCTATTGTAACCTTCACCTACTAGGTGACCCTAGTAGGGTGACCTCCTGTGTTAGTCAGTTTGAAGACAACGCAAGGGGCTATATTTGAAGAATCCCTCAGGTCAGAGGGCTTATCTTTTTCATGTCCTTTAGAGTTTCCACTTTCCTTTAAAAATGTTTATTGCAGAAGCGCGGCGAAATGTTTCTGCCAAGAGCCCCTCAGCGCTCAGCTTTTGGAAAGTGTCACGCCCATATGCATATTGGTAAGCAAGGCTATCATGAGTTGTGCAAAAGTCTCTCTTATGGCTGATCATAGATTGAACCTTGGTTCATAAGAGATAGTTTGAGGACGTTCAGGCATCAATTATATTGTCAGACTCTTGAGAAGCCAGTGTTATTTTATGAAGGTACAAGTAGGAGCTGGGATAACTTGTTTCAACCACTTTCTGGCATTGGATGATCCCGCATACTATCTGCTATGGATCTTCTTACATAATCCTACATGTTCAAAGAAAGGCTGCTCAAGTGTGAGCCCATTGATCTTGGTCGTGTCGTTGTGAACCTCAGGGAAAGGCAATTGAATTATTGGGCTCTTTATTCTGATAAACATCCACAAGAACGCAACAGCAAACGCTCCACATAACATTAAAAGTGCGCCCTCCCTACAAAGAGGGCCCTGGTCACGCTTTCTCCATACATTCTTTCCAGTTACAAGTTTCTCAACCATCCTCAGGACGTTATCTGCAGCGTGGCACGCTTGAGACTTTGTGCGCACACCCTATGAGTTGAAACAGTCACTCAGCCTGAGTGACCTAGACTCACAATACCTCGCACACTTGTGCAATGCTAATGACATACTAGATGAGCAGCATATCCTATTTCACAGCACCCATCCAAATACAGCCTCTCTCCATCGCGGCTGGACTAATGAGTCTGTTTCCTCCAGCAGGTGTCCACAACATGTCTGCTTTTCTAAGGCAGAACAACGATAAGCTTTTTTTCTTCCTTCATGCTCTGTCTGCTTTTTATGAGTAGGCAAGCAGTCGCTCTTCTTGACTGAAAGTTTTCTCTTGTAAACCCAGGGAGGGGCCCTCCCAGCCTTTGGGCCTTTAACCCCCTCAACTGGGTAACCTCTGTTTGCGCAAATCAAGGAAAAAGTTCACATCTGGTGCAACCACTAGGCTAAACCCCACCATTAAAGTAGGAAGCCCTTTTTTTCCCCTTGTTTCAAGGGGTTTTCTCAAGGTTAAATCTTTTTGTGGTGCTACTGTTTGAGAATCAACACCTTTTCCTTTACAACATGATCTGAAGGTGCAGCCTAGCAGTCGCACATGTTGGTTGATGGCTTGATGTAACACCAGCAACACCAGTAAAGTAGGAAGAGGGGCATCTTCGGGGGGCGGGGGCGGATCTAAAGAAAACCATGTGCTCTGTCCGTTTTATTTTTAAGCTCGTTCTTATTGGTATGGTTTTGGTTGCACATTGACTTGAATGAGTGTTAGTCAAATGCACTTAACACCAGTCTAGCCAAAGCTTATGGGTTAAGCTTATGGGTTAAATATGGGTTAGCTCAGTGTGACATTCACAGATCATCTATGATGGTATGTAGGCTCGCTGTGTGGCATTGCTGTGCAAAGGCGTGAATCAATCTTATGTGCTGTTCAATTGCTCTTGCTGGTTGTTGCTCTGGCCGTGTGTCATCACAGTATTTAACCTCAATGAGGTGTTCATCAGCGAAAAGGGTACGCAGCCTGAATATAACTTTGATGGCCATTCTTCGATCCAGCAAATAGTATAAAACAGTATCTGGTCTAGGAAAAGTTCACCTATCAAAAAATTTGGAAAGAGCATTAGGGGTAAACTCCTGTTGGCGGCTTGCAATGGAGAGAGATTGTGATCATAAGCCATTTACTCCAGGGCTTCCAAATTCTGGAAGCCTTGCTTCAAGCCAAGTTGGCGTTAACTTAACTTAGCAACAGCAAGAGCAGCAACTCAAAGGTAGCCTAGTGCTTATTGCACTAGCGGCGTGTGTGGCGAAAGGGCCAGGCACGAAGATCAGTGTGCAGGCCTATCAAGCTCAACATCAAAGAGACCAGGAGTCATGCATAAGTTCAACAATTGGCCAGACAACGGGCAGCTTGCAACAGGAAGAGGATGCGCCAAATTATAAAATAAAAGGCCTTGATGATGGTTTTACTTCCTACCAGCAGCAAGCGACAAAAAGAAAACCTAGCGCAAAGAAAAACTGATATGGGTTCCAGTTCTTGCCCACGCATACTCACCTACAGGTTCAAAGAGCGAAATTGGCAGCCCCAAATAAAGGAATGCCAGCATGAAATGTAGCATGCTCAAAAGGATACATCCACGTACCATATTCTCTAACGGTTCACACCTCAAAATAGGAAGAAGAGGTGGCACGCTTCCCAGCAGAGCGTTGCCAGGGAATCATTTAGAATAATGTGGCATATTGACACCTGTGTACCAATTTGCTCTCCTTCATCCTTACAGCATGAAATCATGCAGCTATGCCAAAACAATTGGATACCATGATACTGCATTGATCTCAAAATGAAACCAATACTTCAGCCAACTCCTGTGAAGTAACAGGGTCTTGAAACTTCGTCAGCTTAAAACTGACACTGCTTCATTATGTACAGCCACGCACAGGCAACTGGACCACCAACATGAGCAAGTATCGTTTTTTGATGTGCGACCCATACCTTATCTTGAAGCCAGGGCAGATCTGCAAAAAGGCAGGCTTGAAATATTTGCAATTAGGAAACAAAGCCCCTGGACATTCAGCTCCTGGTTGGTCATGGCCATGATAAGGCACAAGGCAGCTTGGGCCACATAACCTCAGCGGCATCCTCTCAAGCCCTCGTCACTGCTGAAAATGGATACTGTTTATAGTAAGTCACACTGCAGTACAAAAGCAAGTGGCTTTGGAAAGAAAGGTGCAGGGACTAAGGAACGCAGCCAAAACATTAAAACCTGAAATGCTCAAATTTGCTGACCACATTTCAACCCTTTGCACAGGCAATGCATTTTAAGAGCTTGCAAGCCTTACCCGTGCACAGCTGTTGCAATAATAGTACGCATACAAATGGAACATCCCATTCTGGGGTGTTCTGAATGAATTTTCAAGAACATACTTACATAAAAAGCAAGCATGAGCAGCAGATGAATAGATAAATAAGCATAAGCAGAGGACATGTCCACCGAAAAATGGACACTGATCACCACACCTTCAGGACACCCACGCCTCTCTAGGACATGAATCTTAAAGTAGCAAGCGCAATTGCAGAGGCATCGTGGCACCAACAGGCTCACCTTTTAAGTCACCTGACTAACAGAGTTCCTCAAATCCAAGGCACTTACCTAGAATTAATTACGCCATTCCTCATTCGACAGCTCCCTTCTTTTCTCTCCATCTCCATCCATACCTTTCCATTTCCATCCATTTCTTTTCATACCTACCCTGTGCTTTTGTCAAAGCCTGCTGCTTTTGCCAATATCTTATCCACCATGACTAGAAGCAGGAACCCCAAGACAACGCAGCGCGGCCAACTTGTCCTTATAGCTCAAGAGATTTCCTCTTCAGTTTCCAGCCGCATTTCCTGCCTTTGCTTCCAAAACTCATAGTTTAACTGCGCACCGTAAAGCAGTGGTTGGGCTCCAGGCACAGCTGAAATCAGTGTCTGCAGCCAAAGACAAAATGTTTCCAGTATGTTTGAGGGCCAACTCTGTTCATTAGCGGTTCCATAGGTGCCTGCTATCATACAAGTTCTGAGCACGTGGCTTGTGTGCCATGGGAAAAGGCTTTTTGATCAGCTTGTGTGCAGTTATGGACGTGACAAGAGAAAGCACATGTGCATGGCTTCCCCTGCAAAAAATGCTTAAGAAAGTGCAAACCTTGTTCATGGTCGCTTGCAGTATTGATCTGCGTTGCTCACGATGTTCGCACAAGCACGCGGCAGAATTATGTGGTGCCACCCTAGTTGTTCAACTAAAAAAGTGCCTGGCTTGCACAAGAGATACAGAATCAGCATATAGCACAATATGGACAATTTTTAAAGCTAAAACAATATTTTGCGCTATACCCCAGATGCTTTATTTGCAGGGTCTCCTATTGGCAGCTCAAATCTCGTCATCAAACTTGAATGCTGGATGAGTTATGGTGTATTAAACCCCCCTTGCAAAGAGCTAAATAAAGATGTGTAAATGATAACGCTTTCTGGCGTCAGAGAAACCAGGTCTGATATGTGCTACCGTACTGCTCCTGGCAATCTTGCGACATATTCATTAATTCCAACCCCCTCTCGCAACCTGCTAGGAGTAAAATAATTTACTTTTTTTGAGAGCTCGCAAGGTATGCTCGTTTAGCCACTGCCCTGCCCGGCCCCCCCCTACGGACCTGCACGCCCCAAACGGGCAAAGGACACTTTTCGATGTGGGTTGCACAAAACGGAAGCGCTCAGAGGGCGACGGGCAGCCCAGGGAGCTCCGTATCTGCCAAAACCCCACCCTGGCCCAGATGGTTGCTAAGCGTGAGAGGGTGCTAGCCGCTGCTATTGCTGCCAAGCCCCCTCCTCCTTCACCTAGGCCTGTGGGCAGGCAAGGGCTGGAGATTCCAGCTTGCTGAAATGCTGCTGATGCTGGAGCACAAAGCACAGAGAGGGGCAGGGGCAGAAGCAGGGGCAGGGG
>LKMJ01007747.1_pt1 | contig 10115 bp, 14 predicted proteins | sample 643391 | NCBI WGS metagenome assembly LKMJ01 (sample SAMN04112250, study PRJNA286221) | soda lake metagenome | biome: soda lake; feature: Kulunda Steppe; material: water; isolation source: sample PL-Br10 brine of Picturesque Lake | place: Russia: Kulunda steppe | collected 2010-07
CAGAGCAAGGCTCGCTGACTAGCTACTTCAACCAACCAGCTGCCAGAGCGCTCGCACGTTTGCGAGCCAGCCCACAAGCACGCTCTTGGAGGTTTCCTTGTCTTGATGGATCTCCATGGTCCTGTGTCGGGGGAGTCCCAGTCGCCTTCCTCTTTGTCGGCGTCAATGTTGTCAATCTGCGGCGTTGTTGCTCTTGCTGCTTCTGCTCTCGTCGCGGTTGCTCCTGCTGCTGCTGCTGCTGCTGCTGCTTTTTTCGCTGCAGTTCCCTTGGCTGCTGTCGCTGCTGTTGTTGCTCACTTTGTTGTTGTTGCTGCTCCTGCTGCCCCCCCTGCTGCTGCTGCTGCTGCTGCTGCTGTTGCTGCTGCTGCTGCTGCGGCCTCCTCTGTTGCTGCTGCTGCCACCCGCCAGGAAGGGGTGCGGGCTTGCCCAGCAGTTTGCACAGTTGCCGCGCCACTTCAGCAGATGATGCGTGCAGGAAGGGCTCCCCAGGGTTGAGAAGGCGCCCTGTTGGGAGGTGGATGTGGAAGGGATAAGGGATAAGCTCCCCTACCCCGAGTTTGACTTGGATGCCTGACCCCCTGGCAAGCACCACCAGCTCCTCCCCAAACCCACAGCTAGCTCGCGCTGTATGCTGTAGGTATATGGCCAGGCTGACCAGGCTGTTTTGCAGGGCAGTGTGCTTCTGCAATGGATTGTCACGCCAGATTTATGCAGTGCCAGATTTATGCTGCATTGTGACCTGGAGGTTGGTTGAGTCAGTTGGTAGAGTATTTGATCCCTTGCTCAGTTCAGCTATAGCTGTATTTGCGCACGTCAAAGACGAACTCGCAGTAATACCTTGTTTGCTCGTAGCGACCTTGTAACATGTACGCCAGGGAGTAGACCCCTCTAGCCCTTGGGGGGCAACAGGCGTGGCAGCGCCCAGTCCAGTCCAGTCCAGTCCGCCCAGTGTGAGTGCAACAGACAGCAGCTGCATGCAGCGCTGACTTTGCCCATCTACAGGCTGAAACGAGAGAGAGAACGTGTAGGGAAGGATAAGGGTATCAGAGGCTCTTCAGTCTTCAGTTATGGTCATGCCACGAGTTTAGTTTGGATGCAGCAGTCTCTCGGCATGACAGGATAGGAAATAATCTGTCGATGGTTGAGATGAAAGGTGCTGCAACATTCACACATGAATGCAGCATTGTGAATATGAAGTCAGGATTATATTTAGGGCTGAGCACTAAAATTTGGGTTTACCGCCAGCCAGGTTGTTAAGCTTATTGGTTTGTTGCTGGTCTTTGCCAGCCAAAAAAAAGTCCATTATGTCCGAGATAAAAAGGCAGAGTTTGTTGTGCCGCTGAGAAGAGAATCAAAGGCAACCTGACTAAGCAAGGCATTTGAAATAGAAGGGGCCTCCGAGGGTAGAGTCCAAAGTTACAAGTTAAGGGATTAACCGCCAGCCAGGTCGTTAGGCTGATTGGTCTGTTGCTGGTCTTCGCTAGCCAAAAGTGGAGTCCATAGAAAAGTTTACAAGTTTAAGTTTTGACATTCAGCCAGATAGTTTGACTGTTCAGGTTGCTGGTGAACACCAGCCATACAGGAGACATCAAGCTCTGAGATAAAAACGGCGAAAGGAATCATTAGTTTGTCTCTGGAAAAAATTGAAGACATCCTCAGAACAAGCTTGGGCGAAATAAAAAGCTCCAGTCTGATTGACGGTAATTTTGTGTGCCAAAAAAAAGTCTGCAAATTGAAGCCTCAAAGAACACACTTGCATGCAAGGACATAGGAAAAGAGCGTGTTTTTCAAGAGGGGGCTATCTGAGGCTAGGAGCATGCCAAAACCATACCCATTTTGTCCCAGGGTATGGGTCCCCAGACGGGCAGCTTTCAAGCTTAGTGTTTAATAGTAGCCCTGCTTGAAAGCTGTCCACAGCACCTGAGCATGAAAACTGCCCGTCTGGGGACCCATGCCTAATGGGCCGCGGCGTGAACCCTACGTTTCACAGCCAGATGTCCACAGCAGATCAGCCGCTGCACCAAATTACATGATTTTTGGTGTTTTTCGTCTTGAACAGATGCACTTTCACGGCGCCAGATGGAGAATTCCACCGCGAAAGTATGTGCTCGCAAGCGAAACCTGCTCAAATTCCTCATAACATGCTTAGGTCAACGTGCAGATAGCGAGGAGGCATCAGGGGGGCACCCCCACTCCGCAAACGAGTGCGTGAATCAGCTTGAAGATCTAAGAGGGGACGTGCAAACTTAGGGCTAAAGTTGAGCAAATTGAAGGTTAGCATGTGGGTAAACATGTTGTTGTAAACTGTACAGTTGAAGCACCTTAGCTAACATAGTTGTACCTGCGACATGAGGGCAGCTTGGCTGAAGCCACGTAATATAAAGCTCTGTTGAGAAAGCTCCAACAGCACAAAGCCTTATGAAGTGTCTTCGTGGTCGTTGTCAAAATATCCTGATGGTGGGATGTCATCCATAAGAGCCATAGCATCTATTAGACAAACCTACCTGCTATTTAGGATTATGGGGTTAGGCGGCAGCATATCACCACAACCAATCGCGCTAGATTTGGTAATTGACCGTCACCGTCGACTTAGGGTTAAATAAATACTAAAATATTATGAGTTAAACAGTTTTGTCATGAGTCTTGAATACAACAGGCCCAACAAGAAGGCAAGGAAGGCGGAGAAAAAGGGGCATAACTTGGGCGCCAGTATGGATAGGGAGGCTCACCAGACTTGTGACTTGATCAGATATGATCCAGGCAACATATTTGCAGGTGGCTGGCATTTAGATGCAAACAGCAGCCACAGCGCGGCATGCACGCCGTAGTCAAGTAACCCAACAACTGCCATGAAATTTCTTGTGCTTCATGCAGGCATGCAAAACAGCACAGTGCCGTGCGAGAAGCTCTGGGACCACCCCGCCAGTTTTGCTATCCTTGATCACAAACCAAAAGCGAAGGGACATGCAATACTCATAGTCAAGGCTCCAACAGCCACCTTGCTAGGTGCGGTACAGGTGCTTAGGCAATCTCTTGTAATGCCTGCCTTCAAATCCGACAGAGTTGGTCGAGGTTGCTTGCTTCCTTTCTCAAAAGGCAACACTGACTCTAATGCGCTTAAGGGCACGCGCCTGCTTGCCAGTCCAGATGGACTAATACTCGTTGTGACTATCAGGTGCACTGCAAACCTGCTCTGGAATTCAGGCGAGAGCCTAGCTCTACTAGAACCAGCAAATGTGATACATGCAGTTTTGCAAGATGGCTCACACACACTTGTGCTCGTCAAGGAGCACATGCCACAGCCTCCCATGCTCCCTGCTGATTACCCTGTGCTTTTTCTTCCAGAGGATCTGCCTGTGGAGGTGGCCTCGCACATTTTGCCGGACTTGCAGACCCTGATGCGCGCGATACAGGCCGCCACCAACTGCAACGGCATCACGGTACAACAGAACAATGGTCCTGCAGCTGGGCAGGCTGTGCGCCAGCTGCATTTCCATGTGCTGCCCTCTTATAGCCAGCCTGCTGCCCCAGCTGCTGGCCAGTACCCCGCTGTTCTTAGCCAGCAGCAGCAGCAGCAGCAGCAGCAGCAGCAGCAGCAGCAGCACCTACAGACTGGGAGCACAGATCAAGGCACCCATCAGCAACAGCTAGAACATCAGCATCAACACCATGAGCAGCAAGATGCAGGCTCACAGCAGCAGCAGCAGCAGCAGCAGCAGCAGCAGCAGCAGCAGCAGCAGCAGCATGATGATGGGGTACCTCCAGCCGCCGACGTCATGACAACTGACAGTGAGCAGGGCCAGTTGCTAGCGGATATCAGGAACAGGCTACCCCCAAGCTATTCAGGGGAGGGATTCCATGTGTGGGTCCCGTCAGCAGAAGCAATGGAGCAACTAGGCATGCATATCCAGGTGGGTTGCCGATAAGTTGCCAGCTGTTCCAGGGGTGACAGCAGCTGTGCACACAGCCATCAATTGCGTGCCCTTGTCAGGCTTCCGTTGAGCCCACACAAGCCCAGCCATGTGTGAGCGCATCAGGCAGCACCGGTATGCAAGGGCGCAACTGTCACAGGTAGATCAGATCTCACTGCAACTTCAACGAGTCGAAGCACGGGGCGTGGCTGCCACAGTCACCACAGCTCACCCTTAACGACTCAACCACACAGATTCATGCCTCGATCCCTGTTTGGCCTTGGGCATCATCATCATCCATGTGCACATACCAGTCCACCACCCTTGTCCAGATCACAAAAACTGCCTCAGCCCCATGTCTGAAGCGCTGCCTTCCATGCCTTGCCCGCAGATCCTGCTTCAGCCAGGCACTGTGGTGTTGCTGAGCGGGCAGCTGGGAAGCGGCAAGACATCTATAGCTCGTGGGTGCATCAGGGCGTGGTGCCGGGACCCGCACATGCACATACCATCCCCCTCATTCCTCCTCAACCTCACCTACCAGCAGGACAAAGGCTATGAGAAGCAGAATGAGCAGCAGCAGCAGCAGCAGCAGCAGCAAGCTGGGCCAGACTTGCAACAGGCTGGCTGCGCTGGTCCTACTGCTGTACATCACATGGACCCATTCAGGTAGAAGCGGCCACCTTGCTCTTCCACTTGCCCAGCATCCGCACCAGCATTGTATCGTGATGTTTCAGATTCTGTTTTGGATGTTCACTTTCTCCCTCCCACTCACCCCCCTCTCTCCCACCCAGCCTATTTCTGTGTGCATCATATGATTACATGTGCGCATGTGATCATTGGGTAACCACCCCGTACATTGCAGGTTGGGTACAAAGGCGGACAAGATGGCTGGCCTTGTCGACTTTGACACCGCATTCCAAAAAGAGGTGGGTTTAGTGACACTGCTCAGTGACAGTGCTCAGTGACAGTGCTCAGTGACGGTGCTCAGTGACAATACCCAGTGACAATGCTTTGAAGCAAAGTCTGCTTGAGCACAGGCCGGACTTCTCTAGCGCCGGTCCCTTCCAATTGCACACCGTCCTGTTTGTCAAACCCTGAGAGTGCACGGCACCAATGCGCCTTTCACGCGGCTCCCATCTCTCAGGTGTGCATCATCGAGTGGGCAGAGCGCATGCCTGCATCAGTCATGAGCCTACCGCGGAAGGAGACGCTGGAGGTGTCCATAAGCGGTGTGGGGGCTCAAGCGGGAGGTGCGTTCTTTTGGGGTGTATGGGTGCTCATCCGTCCACAGTCACTTACAAGGAGTCGTTTACATGCTTGTGCTCAGTAAGTCTTGATCAGGCTGTGTTGGTCCTCTTCCTTGCATTGATCCTCTTCCCAAGATATAGCCATCAGGACCTTGATGACCCCTGGCTCAAGGCAGCAAAGGGAATTTAAGCGCGACCAATGCCACGAATTTCTGGCATCGCTGCAGCAGCTGCCCAGCACAAACACGCTGACACGTGTATGAACGTGCATGACTGCGCACTCACAAGCACACACACATGCATGCGCACACACGTACTCGCACACGCGCGTGCACACACACTCGTCAGGCCGGCTTGTGTGGATCAGGGCCGCGGCGCAAGACAGCCCTGCTGCTGCCGCGTTGAATGCTTGGCGGGCCCGGGGCTTGCCACCATTGTCAGTGCCGTGGCTGCCAGGGCAAGCGGCTGCAGGGCAGCCCCTCCTCTTTGACCCCTCGCAGGTGCGCTTGTCCATACCCGCAAGCACGCACCAACCAGCTCACAAGTGCTGCTCTAGCAATCAAAGACACATGCTATATTGCACTGACATTATCAGTTGACTGACAGTGACAACACACTGATCGCCTGGGATGAGCCATGCACACTTGGGTGCCTGTGTGCATTGTGTGCAAGCGCGTGCATGCGTGGGCGCCCAGGCATGAGACCCTCCACAATTGGGGCCTTCATGCTGCATGCGGATCAGCCCCCACTAGTAGGGGGAGGGGGGGGGGCTAGTGGGGAGCTAGTCCCCCCAAGTCTTGTAGGTCTTGTCGACCAGGCCTACAAGAGTCTCTTAGTCTCTTGCAGGCACAAGACTCTAGTGGGTCTCACACAAGAGCCTTGTGCAAGGCCTTCTGCAACAGCTTGTGAATACACCTTGTACCTTACCCTGTTAGGCATGGCCGCTTCCAGCAGCCATGTCAACCGTGCCTGCATGCGTCCCGGAGCTGCACGTCAGACACTGCCTTGCAAACCATCTCCATCCTCGGTGAACTATGGGCACTTTTGCACAGATCAATGGCCTCCTCCAGACAGTGTGACGTCACTGACAGCGTGACTCTACTGACAGTGTGACACTAGGCAGGCAGTGCTCCATGGCCACCTCCAGACAGTGTGACACTAAGTAGGCAGGCAGTGCAGGCACTCCCTACATCAAAAACGCAGGAGAGGGCTCTAAGGGCCGACGCGCCGCGGATCCCCTCCAATACCAGACAGGCCAACAGCCCACCTGCTACTCTTGAAGTGAACGTGGAGTGAGAGTGTTGTTCGCTCGAGGTGAAGTGAGTGTGCGGCCTTGGCGGGCTCATGTGGCAGAGGGCCCGCACGCCTCAGCAACGGTGTTGTCCTGCCTACCTATTAGGCACATCCAAGGGGCTAGAAGGCCAAGCCGGACTGCCATGCAAGCCGCAGTCTTCATTTTCAAGCATGTCGGCGTGTTGCTGCTGCCTCCCCCACACTGACCACGCACGCACCCCGGGCGGAAGCATTGCCAGACAAAACAGGGGCGGCGGCTGCAGCTCGCAGCTGATGCGTTGCTTCTCCTGTGTTGGCCGCCTGCAGCGCGTGGCCGGGCCGCCAGAGTCGTGGGTTGTGCTGGGCATCGAGAGCAGCTGCGATGACACAGCCGCTGCAGTCATTCGCGGTGACGGCACAGTGCTGGCCCACAAGATTGCCTCGCAGGTGGGAGGAGGTCACGCAAAGAAAAAGGGTCCGGCCGATGCTCGGCAGGCCAGGGGCTACGCATGCAAGCGTGCTCATGCAGGCATGCCAAGCTTACACAAGGAGAGGGAAGGGTCTCTCTCTCATGACTACACGTGCAGGCATATGTCCAGGCTTACTCAAGGAAAGGGAAGGGTTGGGGAGGAGTCAGGTCGCAGGCGGGACCGGAGGGGATGAGCTCAAAGACAGCTCTCGCAGCTGGTCCCACCTCTCCATGCTCACCTCAGCTTCTGGCCCCACAAGGGGCTTGCATTTGCATGCATTGGCCTGCATGCCCACACACACGCTCACGCACACAGACAAGCACACACACGTGCGTGTGCATGCACACGTTGCGCCAGCACATGTATGCACATGCGTAAACACACACGCACACTTCCGCACGCGTTTGTAGGCTGGCCTTCACGAGCAGTATGGTGGCGTGAAGCCGGATGTGGCGCGTGACGCGCACGCACAGGCCATCTGCAGCACCGTGGATGCCTGCCTGCAAGGGGCGGGCGTGTCCGCTGCCGACCTCACAGCCGTAGCTGTCACTGTAGGGCCAGGGCTGTCGCTGTGCCTGCAGGTGCGGTCACTGTAGGGCTGTCGCTGTGCCTGCAGGTAACGGTCACTGTAGGGCCAGGGCTGTCGCTGTGCCTGCAGGTGCGCCCAGGCGCCGGTGCCGCAGCTGTGCAGAGGGGGAGGGAGGGGGGGCTTGTAAGTTCGTCATGGGCGGACATGGGAAATTGGTGGGCCTGCAGGTGCGCCCAGGCACCGGTGCTGTAGCTGTGCTGAGGGGAGGGTGGTGTGTGTGTGTTTTAGTTTGCAGTGCCTTAACTGGGGCTGTCGCTGTTACTGGTGTGCCCAGGTGCTAGTGCTGTTTTTGTGCAGTGGGTAGAAGGGGGCGTATTGTGGGCCTCCATGCGTTTTGTCGTCAGTGTGGGTATGCATGTAACATACAGTGTGTTGTTTACGTGTACTTCCCTGTCTACAGCTGACTTTATGGAAGGCAGGCCCACAAGGGTCTGCATTTGTGTGCATGGCTGCGTGATGCCGGACGTCCACGTGCGCTTGCACACGTGCGCACAGCCCCTTGACCACACCCTCACCCGCCACCGCCGGCGCCCCGCCCCCTCCCCCGCACACCATTGTTGGTGTTGGTGCCTGTCGCGCGCAATGCGCGGTGTGCTGCGCAGTGAGGGGCGGTTGTGCGTAGGGGCGGACCGACCAGCGCTGGTCCAAGGTGCCTCAGGCAAGCACGCGTCGGAACACCTCGCCCCCCGCCCAATTTGCGCCTGCCCGCGTTACCAGCACACCACCACAAACAAACCTGGCACCAAATAATACATAATACACGCGGGGCGCGGGAAGGGGCGCAGCGCAGTACCTGCAGGTCAGGGACGCCGTGCCTGAGTGCACTGTTCGGCAAGCCGCGACCCCCGGCGGAGTCCCCGCAAAATACTCATTCCAGCCAGCATTGCCTTATGCCGCAATGCCTAGGTTTCACATAAAATCGCCGGAATTGGCGGAGTTACCTGTATAAAATGCACAACCGCGCTCATCATGATCACCACACAGGTTGGGGTACGCCACGCGCTGACATTGGCAGCCACCCACAACAAGCCCGTTGTTCCTGTGCACCACATGGAGGCGCACGCGCTCATGGCGCGCATGCCCAAACTCAACCCACAGCCGCTGCAGTTCCCCGCCCTGCTGATGCTCGTGTCGGGCGGCCACAACATGCTGGTGGGTGCTGTGGCCGCAACGTGCTGGTGGACGTCCACCTCAAAGCAGCGGTGCTCTCCAGGGTTCGCCACTGCATACCCGAGGGTCCTACAGCTGCATGTCAGGAAGGAGAGATAGTGAGTGGAGGTTAGAGTGGCTCATTCTTGACAACGTCGTGCTTGCAGCTGCGCCATGACAGACCACCAGCTGAATCCAGGCAACGGCTCGTGCGCTTTGCTAGCAGCCCCCTGTGCTGGCCCGTTGAGTGTGCAAATATGAGTGTGTGCAAGCATGCATGCACATCTGCTTGGAGGGGCGCACATATAGATAGAGTGGAGTAGAAAGCAGGGATAGGCCAAAGCGAGGGTAATCTTTACACTTGCCATCAGGACGGGTTGTGCAGCATTCGGAGCTGGTAATTCTCATCTGCTATCAGTTTTAAGGTCAGCCAGTATCTTATTGTGGTAAGTACTTGGTGCCAAAGTAAAGGCAAGCTGCATGTGGGCGAAGAATGCTTCCTTCCCCTGCCTGCTGCTTGCTGCTGCTTGATGATCCACACTGATGCTGCTGATGCGCACCACATTCTGCTCGTGAGGGGGCTCCTCCCCTTTTAACAACACATGCCCCACATGCTGCTTGCTGCTTGAAGGTCCGCACTGATGGCGTGGGCAGGCACCACATTCTTGGCACGACTCTGGATGACTCAGTGGGCGAGGCCTTTGACAAGGTGGCATTGTGTGGATATGTGCTGTGCTTTGCATGTGTGTGCCTGTTGGATATAGCTTCCGCTCGTGCTTTTGGTGCTTGCCTACGCAGGCTTTGGAAAGCTGCTGCTTGTGCTTATTGCGCATGTTCTGGCTGAACACGGGTGCCTATGGGGGTTCCATTCCTCAACCTTTTTAGTGTGCATGCACATGCCTGTGGCGCTCATCGAAGGTTACCAATGCATGCGCCTGTTGGCGCATGCCTGCGCACACCCATTGCACCTGTTCCAGTATTGACAAAGGCATTGTATGGTCAGCGCTCAGAGCTGGTAGCTCCCTTTCCCAGTTGCCGCAACATCATCCTCCGCCTACCACCCAGCCCGTGCCCTCGTTGTGCGCTGCTGCCTGCCTGCGCTTTCACCCAAGAAATTTGGTGTTCATTTGAAAAAGATCAAGCTGCAGGCCTCCCAACTTGCCGTGCCTGCTGCCATCAGTTTGCATCAGACGCTGCTTCTCCCTGATTCTGCCACGTATGCATGCAGCGTGAGTTGCAATCCCTGGAATCCAGCCCACGTCAAACAGTCCATATGCCTCACCATGGTCCAAACACCTTCCTGCCTACTTGCCATGGCCCCCTGTTCCAACCATGTCCGTGTATGATGTACTCACCCTGTGCTGCCGCTCCTCACATTTCCCCAGCTGCCCCCGCTGCACCCTCCACCCCTGCTGCGCCCTCCACCCCTGCCATGCCCGCTGCCCCCCTTTGTGCCGCCCCCCACTCTCTGCGCTCA
>LKMJ01007749.1_pt1 | contig 10111 bp, 12 predicted proteins | sample 643391 | NCBI WGS metagenome assembly LKMJ01 (sample SAMN04112250, study PRJNA286221) | soda lake metagenome | biome: soda lake; feature: Kulunda Steppe; material: water; isolation source: sample PL-Br10 brine of Picturesque Lake | place: Russia: Kulunda steppe | collected 2010-07
ATGACGAGGGAGATCGTTTTGAATTCAGTAGACTGCCTGTGGGATGTGAACTCATCATCAACCTTGTCGGCGAGATCCTCAAGCGAGTCGACTGAATCAGATGTCATAGCCGTCTAGTTGAGAGAAGACGGTTAAAAGTTGAGCCACTTGGGGGTCGTAAAGTGTGTGTAGGTGCTAGACTCACGAGATTCTGAGCGGGTTGGAGCATAACGTGATTACACACCTCAACGACTACTACAGGGGCAATGTGAGGCAGTAGTTTTCGACCTCGGGCGCAAGAGAGATGATCTGCTCTCGACGCCGGAGTTCGTTGCGACGCGTTTCGATTCTATCTTCGAGTTGATCGAGACGTTCCTGCTGGCCACGGATCGCGATATCCATATCCGAGCCAGCGTCGGCCTTGCGCTCGTACTCTTCGATGAAAGACTCGATCCGTTCTCGTTCCGCCCGTGCGTATTCCTGGAGGTTCTTCAGCTCCCGGGCGGTTTCCTCGTGACGCTTATCTTGGAGATGGTTCTTGATCTCGTTGACCCGCACGCTCACATACCGATCGGCAGCCGTCCGCAAATTGGTTTGAGCGTCTAGTGCCGCTTCAGACCTGAACTGCTAGATTTATCTACTCAGAGCCCGTCTTAGTAGTATTCAGAAATATTCTGAAGCTCATCATGCCACGAACTCAGAAGTACGTTGTCGATCTGTCTGCCGATGAACGAGCCGAACTGAACGCATTGCTCGCCTCTGGAACGCACAAGACGCGTGTTCTCACGCGTGCACGGTGTCTCTTGCACGCTGACGACGGCTTGACTGATGACGAGAGTGGTCAGCACCACTTTTGAACGTTCGTCGAACCGATAGCTGTCGATTCAGAGACTTGCGACGCTTAGCTACAAGATCCGATGTGCAAAGGTTACGCAGACCACTCAAGTCAGTCAAGCCGTCGGATGTCACCCCGGCACTGTTGGTCGTCACCGCAAACGCTACACCGAAGACGGCCTCGCGGCGATTAATCGCCGCAAGGCCGACCGCGTCTACGAGCGCAAACTCGACGGACGTGAAGAAGCCCACCTTATCGCGTTGGCGTGCAGCGATCCACCAGAAGGACGCTCTCGCTGGTCACTGCACCTCCTTGCTGAGCATCTTGTTGGACTTACCGAGATCGACGTTGAGTCGATCTCTCACGAAACCGTTCGACAGGTTCTAAAAAAACACGACTGCACCCTCACCGATCCAAATCATGGGTGATCGAATCCGGAGAAAGCGCGTCGTTCGTCTGCAAAATGGAGGATGTTCTCGATCTCTACCACGAACCCTACGACGAAAAGCGTCCAGTCGTCTGTTTTGACGAATCGAACAAAGACCTGCACAAGCATGTCCGCGACCCGCTCCCGGCGACCGGGAGCGGTCGCTCGGTATGATTACACCTACGAACGCAACGGCACACGGAATCTGTTCATGATGAGCGAGCCACTGACCGGGTGGCGACACGTCGATGTGACAAAACGCCGCCGCAAGCAGGAGTTTGCTGAGCAGATGCGGTCATTGGTTGATGAGCACTACCCGGATGCAATCCGCATCCGGGTGGTGCTGGACAATCTCTCGTCGCATCAGCGGTACGCCCTCTATGAGTTTCTGCCAGCAGCCGAAGCGAACCGCGTGCTGTCGAAGCTGGAGTTTCACTTCACGCCAGAGCACGGCAGCTTGGCTCAACATGGCCGAAATCGAATTCAGCGCACTCACGACAGAATGCCTCGACCGGCGCATTCCTGACGCAGCGACACTCCGAGCGGAGGTCGCTGCGTGGGAACGAACTCGCAACGATGATGACTCTGCTATCGACTGGCAGTTCACGACCGACGACGCTCGTATCAAACTCCGCCAGCTATATCCAACAAATCACGATTGAAGCGGCAGTATGTGGTGATGATACGATGGCCCTTATTTGGAGACAGATAATAAACCACCAGTACCGACCTGCTCTAAAAGACCGGTGATGGCAGACATATTTTAACATATATCAATATTTTATACTATTATATACATATAGTACTAAAAGAATAATTTTATATCCATAGAATAATAGTCCAATATTGATTAACTAAAATGGATCAAATCCGTCTCGCCATCGCAGGACTAGGAAACTGTGCGTCGGCGCTTGTTCAAGGTACTCAGTTTTATGCAAAAAATCCACCGAAAGGCCTAGTCAACACAAGTATCGGCGGTTACCATGTGCCAGACATTACACCAGTTTGTGGGTTTGATGTAGATGAGCGAAAGGTTGGAAAAACGGTTGGCGAAGCCGTCCAAGTGGAATCAAACTGTACGACTCAGTTCGTTTCGATGATGGAGGAATTGTCAGCACCCGTCTACATGGGTCCGCAGAAAGACGGAGTGGCTGAACATATGGCCGACAAATCTGGCTTTTCTCCGGGGAAGCAAGACCCCGTAAACGTTACAGAACGGCTTCGTCAACATAATGTCGATGTATTGGTAAATTACCTTCCCGTTGGGTCGACATCCGCCACCGAGACATATGCCGAGGCGTGTTTGGAGACTGGGGTTGCGTTCGTCAACGCCATTCCCGTTTTCATCGCATCGGACCCTACGTGGGGACAGCGGTTCGAGAAGGCCGGGATACCCACTGTCGGGGACGATATCAAGTCCCAGATAGGTGCGACGATAACACATCGTAAGCTCATTGAACTTCTTGAAGAACGTGGCGGAGAATTGATCAACACATACCAGTTGAATTATGGCGGAAATACAGATTTCAAGAATATGCTTGCTGAGTCTCGTCTCGCAGATAAGCGAGAATCAAAGAAGGGTGCTGTGAACAGTCTCCTCTCGAACCCACTTCAGGACGAACACATACGTATTGGTCCCTCAGATTATATCGAATGGATGGATGACACTAAAAAGGCAGATATCAAACTTGAGGGGGAGATGTTTGGAGGTGTCGAGTTTGAACTCTCGGTCGAGCTCACCGTCGAGGACTCACCGAACTCAGCGGGATCAGCGGTCGACGCCATCCGCGTTGCAAAAGTTGCACTTGACCGTGACGTTGCAGGTCCAATAGAGAGCGTCTCCGCCATGACAATGAAGCATCCTCCTACAGAAATGACAGACTCAAGAGCCCGAAAAAAGACACGTGAGTTCTTAGAAGAGAATACATCCAAAACCCAGTAGATTGGGTAAATTAAATATAAGAAGTTAATATAAAAATAAACCAAATATAGTCAACAGACAGGGGTTTCTGTGGGAGTTATTAAAACTACATCATCATACACACAGTTAATCTGGGCCTCGATTTAGCTTACCTAAGTCTGACAGAATAACCGTTTGCCAGTACACTAGATAAGTTTATTCTTACGGCTCGGAATTTCGTCAATTCGGGCACTCACTGGCGTAAGTCATTATCATCTAATACAACAGGTATACCACGAGAGGCAATATCGACAGCAAACGCTTCAGCATCAGCTTCGAGCAGTTCATGAGTGTCGTAATGAATTGGGAGTACAAGATTCGGGTCCATTTCTTCAGCGAGTTCAGCTGCTTCATGCCGATCGCTGACTACACCGCCGCCAGCGATGTTTGCAAGAAATAGCGAGACATCGAGATTAGCGAACTCCTCTAATGCATCACTGTCCCCTGGCCAAAATATTGAAACTCCATCGAGGACGAGATTATATCCAACCGCAGACCCCTTTGGATGTGGATGACCAGATTCGTTGTATGCTGGAACAGACCACACCTCTGCCTCGCCAGTATTATAATAATCTTTCTCACTGATCTGAACTATCTCCCGGTCAATCTCCTCTACAGGTATAACATCGCGGTCAATTTGTTCTGCATCGATCTCTTGATAAATAATCACGGTCCCGTCTTGATCTGCGACACGTTCGATTCCGTCAGAGTCATAATGATGATTATGAGTTACACAAACTAAATCGCCATCCTCTGGAGATAAGTCATCAAGAACACCATAACGCCCCGGATCCAGATAAACGACGTAACCTTCTTTAGATTCGATTCGGACTGTTGAATACCCAATCCACTCGACTTTCAATTCACGATGAATTATGGTCATGGCTATAATACCTTTTTCAGAGGATAAAAACCACTAGCTCATACACTCCAATAATTTACTCCAATCGTGATTAATCGAATTAGTTCACTATTTTTGTTCAAATTCAGATCTTATTTTTGAAGCTGTATCTTCAAATTCATTCTCAGAAAAATCAATCCGTTGTTCAAAAATTGTGGCTATTGACCGCACATCGCTCTCATTATATTGAGGAATTATATGAATATGTGCATGCGGTATTTTTTGTCCCGCTGCTTCTCCATTATTAAAAAAGATTGTACTAGCTGGTGCGTCCATTGCGGATTCAATTGCATTAGTTAAATTGTGTGTTACAGAATACATATCAGTCACAGTATTAATTTCCAAGTCGGTAATTTTCTTTTGATGTGACTTAGATATTACTAACGTGTGTCCTTTCGCGAAGGGATTGGCATCAAGAAATGCTAAAACGGTGTCACTCTCATAAACGACTTTATCCGAGGTATTTTCATTAACAATTGTGCAAAATATACAATCTTCTTGCATAATGTAATTATTGTATCTAGCCTACTAAAACCTAAGGACATCCTCAAAACAATTATTTGTTACATTCTGTCAATTAGTCAGATACCATTTATTTCATTCCGGTATCCCATACATATTACCTGACCAATACCGTGTCGGGGTATCGAATACTGGTTGGTTACAATCTTTATTTGACAATTTTTCTAAATCCTTACTTTCAATAGTCCATTCAATCTTAATATTGTCAGAGATGTGTTTCGGTGAGGTGGATTTAGGCAAAGCCACAACGTCCTGTTCAGTTATCCATTTTAATATTATCTGGGCTGGGGATTTATCATATTTGCTTGAAAGTTTTTGAATTTCCTCGTCCTCAACGAAATTCATACGAGCTAATGGTGCTGCGGCCTCAATTACTGTATCAGTTTCTCTACAATAATCGCACAGATCGGGGCGTTGGAACCATGGATGGAACTCTATTTGATTAATTGCGATAGATACATCACTAATATGATGCGCGCAACTTAATTGATAAGCACTAAAATTAGACACACCGACATTTTTGATGAGCCCTCTATTTTTTAATGTGGCCATTGCGCTTAGTGTTTCACGTAGTGAAATTGCAGGATTAGGCCAGTGGATTAAGTATAAATCCAGATAGTTTGTTCCTAAGCGGTCAAGCGTATCTTTACATGATTCGATAAGCGTTCCATAGTTAAGATTTTTCGGAAGAACTTTCGAAGTAATAAAAAAGTCATTACGTTCGTATTCGGACAGGACTTCCCCTATCGCCTTTTCATTATTGTACCCCTCAGCGGTATCGATGTGAGTATAACCATTTTCGATAGCTTTTGTGACACTATTTTTGACTGTTTCTCCATTGAGATCCCAAGTCCCCAGACCGATCATTGGAAGTTCGTCACCGCTTGGTAGTTTTTGCGACATTGTATTTATACGATTACAATTTAGGTGAAGAGGTAAGAGATTATCGGGGATCAAAATGTCACAGTAAGTGCTTTCGAGACAACTACTGTTCCCCGATCAAAACGTAGTTTGTACAAGAAATAAATAGAATATAAATCATGCTATATATATTTGAATTATTTAATAATTTTGTAAAACATAATCATCCGCTACCCAAGAAGACTTAAATCTGTGCGTATCTCTGTATGACAATGTCAACAAAAAGTGATATTATATTTCTAGCAGGTCTTCCAGCATCTGGAAAAACTACGATCAGATCAGAGTTAGAACGTCGAGGTATCCCATCGTATTATACGGGAGATTTTCATCCAAATATAACAGGAGAAGAGGCCGAACGGTATGGAGATGAACACTTTGATTCGGATAGTGGATTCATTTGTCAAGTTGTTGAGGCTGCAGTTGATGAGTATACGGATGAATCTCTAATTGTTATTGAAGCCCTTCGAAAGCCAGCAGAGGTTTCATATGTCAGGAGTCGTGCTGAGACAGCTCACGTAGTGGCCGTAGTATGTGATCGGGCAGAGAGAGAAAAAAGGTTGAAACAGCGAAAAAAATCCATTGAATTTCATAAAAGACGGGATCAAAGAGAACTAGGAAATACTTCCGATTCAAGTTTCGATATAGGCCACGTAATTGCAACCTCTGATTATTTTATAGATAATAGTCATTCTTTTGAATACCTCTATGACCAAATAGAATATATATTGGATGATATTAGACAAGTGTAGTATATTATATTAATGAACAAATTAGAATAGATAATCGCAATCTTTATTCAGATATATCTTAATCAATCGTACATTGTTGTTAAGTACTGATGTATACGATAACAGAAATGTAGACAAACTGTCTTGACAAATGTTGTGTCGACTGGAATAAAAAAGGTTCTTTTAAAATATGATATATTAACTTTGGGCCAGTTACTCGATTTATCCGTAAGTTTGGAAAATATCACGCATTAGCCGAACATCCTCGACTGCGGAGTCGAACGATGTGAGAACTTCAGCTTCACCTGTGATGGTTTTGATGAAATATTCCAGTTCGGCCCGAAAGCTATCTTTCAGTGATCCGATATATTTAGTCTCTTCATCACCATACTTGGTTGTCACCTCGGTGAATGAGTTCCTTAGGAAGGAGTTCGTGAAATCAATCCGAGTAGTACCAAATTCGTTGTCGACTCGAATCCACTGTTCAAATTGTTGTTTTTGAGACCAGCCTTCCGTAATAGCACAGTTTACACCATCGAAGTCAAGGATCGTACGAAGATTCGTCGCGTCATTAAAAATATCCACGTGTTCAATGGTCACGTCAGTGCCGAATAAGGACCTCAAAAGGTCTAAATCATGACATGCGTGTTCAAGTCGGAAGTAATAGCCGTTAGCAAGCATGTCATCGTTAGTCCCAATAGCACGTTTTGCCGCCTCAATCCGGTTTTTTTCGAATTTAGTCTCCTGATCCTCTGGTAATCTTGCGTCAACAAGATTGTACATCTCTCCATTCAGTTTTCGATGGGCTGGATCTACGTCAAGTGCTGATACGAAGTCGATTCCGTCCATCTTTTGAACTTCGCTGGAAAATCTCTGGTATGCGTCTGTGTAACGTTTCATATATCCAACCATAGCTGGAGCGTTGGATTGCTGATCAGCAGTGGCGAGTTGTTCGGCTCCCTCAACAGTCAGTGCGAGCGGTTTTTCCATCAATACGGGGATGTCAGCTTCTATCAGAGATGTCCCGATATCGGCATGGGTATATGATGGTGTACAGACGATGACTCCATCCAATTGAGCATTGAGTTCGTCTATCATCCTACTCGGATCACCGAAACGATGTCTCACTCCGTACCGGTCACCCAACGTTTCTACACGGTATTGAGAAGTATCACAAAGAGCGATGAGACGGACACCCTCAATTTCTACAGCATTCGGTATGTGTTTGATTTGGGCAATCGTTCCACAACCGACTATGCCTAAATTCAGTATCGTCGAGTCAGATATGCTCATAATTCTGAACATATCCCCCACATATTATATGTTTGGAAAAATCTTTAACCCAACATAACCAATACATATATAAGTAAATTATTAATATATAAAATAAAAATAAGAATATACTATCTATATTATCGGTTGAGCGATGACACCTCAAAATGCCTATCTCAAGGTATCATTCACTGATAAGTGCGATTATTATTTGGCCCCTGGCCGCCGATCGTAGATTACGATATTATATAAAAAGTTCTATTCTTTAGTAGAGCCGAACATCACCGGCTAACCACTCGTCGGTGATTTGGGGGATAGCTTCCAATTCAGTGGCTATAGCATCCTCAACCTCTTCGCGATCAAATCCTTCATCATAAACATTTACGCGGACGATCCAAGGATCAGTAAGTTGGCGGCCGCTTTGGCTGACAAGATGCGATTCAACGTAACTGTTTGTCACATCATGAACACTCTTCGAAACCCGACGAGCTGCGATGTTATACAACATGCCCACATGATAAACAGGATTTTTTCCACACTGTCCTTCAATACTCATCGGCTTTGAAGGAGTAATCAGTCCATTCGTTCGGTTACCCCGCCCGACTAAACCTTCGTCGCCACTTTCAATGGCCGACCCGATAGCTGTCAGGTACATTTGTCCAGTTTCATAATTGGTACGAGTGTTTAGATGGAGGTCTAGTTCTCTCTCTGGAATCGATTTCGCAGCAAACTCTTCAATTACACTCCTAATATGGTCAAGATGTAATTTGTAGCTTTCCACGTCTGGTGTTTCGTCAGCAATGTGCGGTATTGCCCCTGTAAGATTCACAGTGTCACCATCCTGTGTTGCCATCAGTTTTACATCTGTTCCGATCCAGTCATTGTTATCTCGATATTCTCCAGTGAGAAATTCCTCAAGATCTCGAACGAACTGCTCTGTAGGGCTTAAAGGTGCGTATCCCGTACCGTGAGAGGTGTCGTTTGAGACAAGTTCCTTACGCTCCGGTAAATCATCTAGATCACGAGGTTTAAACCAATAATCTCGGGGGTTTTCCTCATCAAATTCATCTTTAACACCCCCAGGGCTACTGGCGGTACTCACGTTGTATCGAATATCAAGGTCTGATATTGGGTCAATCGGTAATCGTTCTCCTAGAAATTCCTGTGTTGTCTCAATAAGTATTTCACGTAATGGAATCGATTCATTGCCGAATCGGTCTGACGCCCGTCCGTTGAGAAGCACGCGAATTGGGGCCGTCAATTCACCGTTGCCGAGACTAACCGAAGACATTCCACCCAGAAGTCCGACCTTGTCGAAATTGTGGTGCAAAATTGCATCGTAGTTCTCCCTCGTATATTTTGAGTACCGACGAGACAACCGCACCGCTAACTCGTCCGACATTGTATCGGGATGGCCAATACCCTTCCGCTCAATCACCTCAAAGTCTTTTCGATAACTTCCACGAGAGACAACGTCAAATCGCTCTGTCACATATGAATATTTAGTTCTGTATTTAAGAATTTATTGCTAGTAACACATTTGACTCTGTGAACGAATTTAGTAGGTGATTTAAACCAATTGTGAGGCGTGGAGGAATAGTAATACCCCATTTATGTGTTAATCTCAAGTAATACGAAATATATTAAAATTGTGGTTTAATCGCCTATATACCAGCCTGTACCTGTTCAATCATCCGTACAGATTTTCGCAATCGTGCTACTGGGTCGGATTTGGGTTGAGGACTATACTCTAGTCCAATTGTCCCTTGGTACCCTCGGTTAAGTAGTTCCGAGAGAACGAACGTTACATCCAGTTCACCTTGAATTGGACTTATCCGGCCTGGCACGTTCGCAAGATGTAAGTGACCGACGTCAGACTTACAGGTTTCGTACGTCGTGATCACATTCCCCTCTCCACGCTGGACATGATAGGTATCGAACAGCAACCCCACACGTGTAGAATCGATTGAGTTAACGAGTCTTTTACCTGCAGAGTAAGTATTGATAATATAGTTGGGGTAGTCTACCTTGTTATGTGGTTCCACAAGGACGTCGACACCCACCTGTTCACCTGCAGTGCCGATTTCGTTCAACCCGTTTGCAACTCTCTCAAGTTGCCGTTGTCTCGGTTCGTCATTTCGATCTCCACCAAGTGTAACGACCACATGGTCGCAGTCTAGACTTCCTGCGGCCTCTACTAAATCAATTCCATTCTTGATAGCTTCCTCATGGGTCTCTTCGTCAGATAAACATGGTGGATCGACTGGATTAAGTGCCGATTGTCCGGCTAGTGTCGTCAGATCAAACCCATACGTTTTGAGAGTTTCCTCGAGTGGATTTGGTGATATGTCGTCGAGGAGTGCTACTTCGATACCATCCACACCTGTCTTTTTTAACTGTTTTAATGTCGACTCGAAGTCATTCTCAGGCAGCACCGTGAACGGAGAAACAGAAATTGGAATCACAATATGAAATTCTTATGTATCAATATAATTTTTATGTAGTTATGAGAATCGATTCTCTCCCGACCACATGAGTTCTCGGTGCGTTCCGAATAGGAATTTTG
>LKMJ01007750.1_pt1 | contig 10111 bp, 10 predicted proteins | sample 643391 | NCBI WGS metagenome assembly LKMJ01 (sample SAMN04112250, study PRJNA286221) | soda lake metagenome | biome: soda lake; feature: Kulunda Steppe; material: water; isolation source: sample PL-Br10 brine of Picturesque Lake | place: Russia: Kulunda steppe | collected 2010-07
ATATGCTCAGCTGCAGCAGCCATGTTGTGCGTCTTGGTGAAGACCATGCCCAGGTATTTAAAAGAATCTTTGTTGGCAAGCTGCAACCCTCCTAGCGTGAACACAGGTACCCTTGTGGGTCGAGAGTTAAAGTGCACCACCTCTGATTTTGATGTGTTCATAATAAGTCCCTTCCTTAGAGCGTAGGCGCTCAGCCTATCCAATACCATCTGCAGTTGACCTGGCTCATTTACAGTTAAGCTCAGATCATCTGCATACAACATGTGTGTCACGCAAACATCAGCTATTCCTGTCACCGCCCCACGTACGTCCCGAGCTATGCAATCAACATCATTGATGAACAGAGAAAAAAGCAAAGGTGAAAGAGGGCATCCTTGTTTGTCACCACGAGTAGGCCGTACACTTGCTTGCTTAGTTCCATCCACCAGCACATACTCGTCTGCATCATACAGAGTTTGAATTATGTTCAAGAGGCAGGTGGGCATGCAATTGCGTTGGAGGTGCTCCCAAAGGGCACACCTAGGAATGGAGCCATATGCCTGTTTGAAGTCAATAAATGCTGCATGCAACTTAGGTGAGCCATGCGATTTTTTTTTGTTTGCGCACCATGCAGCAAATGTCAGAGGATAAACATGGGCTGGAGAGTGTTTCTGCCTGGATAGAAACCAAATTGCGTGTCAGGTATCTTATTGTTCTTCTGACACCACTCCGTCACGTACACTCTCAGGACATTCACATACAGCCTGTACATTGTTCTGCTCACAGCCAACATGCGATAGCTGTTTGGATCCAGCACAGGACCTCTTTTATGCAATGGTGTCACTTTGGCTGCCTTCCACATCTCTGGAATCTGAGCTTTTTCCATCATCAAGGCAAAGAAGCGGGCGAAGTAGGGTGCCAGCACGTTCATCTTTTCAACGCCACGCCCATTACCTCTGGCACATGTTCCTCAGCAAATTTGATAAAAGGGGCAGCAATACAGTCAAAGCCAGGTGACGCCCGGACATTCATCTTGCGCATGAACTCGCACACAACCGGGTACAGGTCATTAGCTTCTGGAAATTCAAGAGCGTTTGAGTCAGGCATTCACCTATTCTGAGCACCTTGTTGAAACAGTACCTCAGGTGGTGGGTGATTGCGGCCCAAGGGAACGGCCATGTCCCGCGCAGAGGCTCCAAAATTCCCAGTCCAGCGCGGCGCAACCCTCTGTGCTACCCCACATACAGCTCCCATAAAGGTCTGCACTCCTCTGTTGATGGTTCCCCAGACCCCCCGTTGTCCAGCAGTTGCGCTTTCAGGGCAGCAACCCATGCTTCCTTGTTCCCAGGTATCCAGAATGTGTGAAGAACTTGCTGCTGGACCTGTGGAGTTGATTTCCACAGACCCGCTATGCGGTTGTGCTTCAGCATTTCCTGTGTGGCTTTCAGGGCAGCTACCCTCTGCAGCTGCCCTATGTGGAAGAGGGCAGCTGTTTGATGGGGCACAGAAGTGCTCATGCAGATATGCCTCCCAGGTATCCTTGGTGATGGGTGTTGATGTGCTCCTTTTCGCTTGCGCAGCATAGCATGGATCTCAGGGCTATGTTTGCGCAATTTGTCCAGGAAAACTGCCTTCTGGTGCTTCACATACGCACGCCGATAGGTATGGTAAGGCCCGGGGCTACATGTATAGGAAAAGCCTCATGACTCTTGAGCTTCAGAAGCTCTATCTTCTCCTCAGGAAGCTACCAAGGTCAAGGTTGCTGTAAAACTTAATGCTCACTCGGCTCAGTGTGACATTTGTAGATGGTCCTCAACACTCCATTCAGGATAGTATTGAAGCTCACTTTATGGCATCCTTTCATTTAGAGGAGTGATTTGGGTATAATTTCATAATATGATGCCTGCTTCCTGTAAGGTTCCATGAACCAAGACTACTAGAAAAAGTATTTCTTGATCATGAGCCCGGCTGGGCAATTGTGGGCTATTTACTCCAAATGTATTGCTCCGTTCCCTTTGTTGTGTTCGATACAATAGCCTAACTTAGGAAGGAAACAAAAAGTAAGTTAGGCTATGTGTCGGTGATGCGGGTGCGGTCTTCTGTCTGCACTTAGAGCGCATCCTTTTACTGGGTGAAAGAAAGAATGAAAAGAGAAGCAAGAAAGAGAAGAAAGAAGAAGTATGCAAGTAGCAAAAAAGCTGGGTGGATCAGAACCATATCAGAGGATACATACTTGGTTGCATCAGATGTCCGATCAGAGTCTGTTCTGAGGAAGTGTATTTTTCCTTTCTAGGTTTACACATCGATCAATCAATTCTCTCCATTTCGGATATCATGGATTTAGGCTCGCAATGTCACGCCAGATTAGCGCAGTGCCAGATTCATGCTGCATTATGAACCAAAGGTTGGTTGAGTCAGTTGGAGGAGTGGTCATGCTACGAGTCTAGTTTGGATGCAGCAGTCCCTCGGCGTGACAGCAATGCCAAGCCCAGCAGTCAACTCACATGGCACCATAAATTTCCAGAGTCTGGTAAACTTCTACTTTTGGCTGATGGCAGTTACAAACTTTACAGGCTAAATTTCAGTCTTCCGGTTTTCAGTTTTGCTATTTATCAAAGGCATCTGGCTTTTAGAACTACCTTTCTTATGCTATGAGTGCCATTTTGGTTTTGGTTTGGGTTGCAGGCCTTTAAGGCTTCAGCTAAGCTGCCTTCGTTCGGCGGAAACAGCTATGTAACCTCTTACAGGCTAAAAACCTGGCCAATCAGCTCCAAGTATCCCAAGTAACTTGCCAATGTCAACATTTTCATGCTCCAATAGCCTATTCTGAGACCTGATTTGCAGGATTTCATTTTGTGGCACTAGTCCATGGCAAGTTGGTTGCGCACAGGTGCCATGTTCTATTCTACACTTTCAGTTAGCAAGCAGGCGGAGTATCTACCATTGTTTTCAAAGCACAACATCAGGTATGAAAATGTAGGGGAAAGTTGAGAAATCGTAACCTTCTACTCTTGTGAGGTAACAAAATGTCAACAATCAACCACAACAATCAACCAATTTGCTGTGTGAGTACCTCTGCCCATGGGCCAAAAGGACAAAAAGCCAAAGAGAGGCAATCCAACATGAAAGGGAATGGAATCATCTATGAATATAAGACAACGACAACAATTCGCACAATCAGTCTCCAAAAAGTAAAACACATCGTAGAAATGCTCCTTCAAGCTCGAGTCATGCTGGAAAATGTTGCGAAATCTTGCGCGCCAGGCTGCACGTACATCTTTAAGTTTGCAGTGCAGGTGCGAGATTACCACTTAAGTTGTGCACAATTTAGTCGATTCCAAGCACTTGCCTCCCTGTCTTCTCTCTCCCTTTGAGTTAAGGACTTTCTATGGACTTTCTGCACCAACGCATAGGACAGCACCAATCATTTGCGTGTCTAAATCAAAGCCAAGCACTTGCCTATTTTCCGGTTTCCTCTCATTGACATTACACATTCTAAGCCTTCTTGAGCACAAGTGAATTCATCAGCAGCACTATCATTTCCTAGCAAACTTTCATTTAACCGTACCCATATCTCTGGTACCCAACTAGTCCAATGATTTCTATTGCTTTGGATGCAGCAAAGTGGAGTGATACAGCGCAATTTCGAGCTCACACCTCAGGGCAGCGGTGCAGCTTGGCCACAATATTGGGGGAAGTGCTTTATAAAACGATGATCAAATGCACATAATCACTGATGATCACGTACAGACGCTTTGTGAAACAATGTTCACGTACAGATATCCGGAATGTCTGTCATGGATGTTTTTTGGAAGTCAGGGACGTCGGGTTGTGATGAGGGATGCCTTGGAATGCACCTGCAGGCAGAGGGAAATGAGCATAGAACACAGTTGCTAGGTGCTGCCACGAGGTATTTGCTGGGGACACTCATGTGCCATGGAACACACACATCGCCCCGTTAACGAGCAGCACTGGCCTGCAGCGCTGGAAGGGCATGTGGGTAGAAGGCGGTGGTGCATGGCGCAGCCGTTGATGGATGAATCAACCATTCAAAAGAGTGTCATGCATTGTTTAATTACATTCATTTGTTAGAGCTGTCAGGTCTTTATGCGGGCCGGCAAGGCCAGCGCAGTGAGTGTAGCTTGCAAGCTAGCAAAGCAAGTGGGGGGGTTAGGGGGGCTCAATCAGGTTGTAGATTGCCCAGCAGGAGCATGACAACATAGGGCAACACAAGCGCTCACTTGTGTGCACGTGTGTCTATGTGCGTGCACACAACTACCTGCACACTCACACGCAAACGAATACACCTACCTTCTGGTTGTAGCTCTGGCAGGCGCCCATGTGGTAGTAATGGCCCCGAAGTGGTTGTGCGTTGGTGGGCTGCACAGGTAGGCAGAGATGCATGGTTGCAAACAAATGTAGGTGCGCCTTCCTCACGTGCGGAGGCGACGCCATGTTGTAGATCTGCAACGCAGTTTCTTGCTGGCTGCACTTTGAAGTGACCCGCTGGACCACCCAACCACCCCACGCTCCCTGGCTTTGCCCAACGCCCAGGGCCCGGCCGCCATGAGCAGGCACAGCGCCCTATAGTTGTGAGTCATGCTCATGTGCGAGTGTGCATGGGGGCTCATTCATAACCGAGAGTTCTCCTGCAATGTGAGCGTGCCATGTGACGTCCATGCGACCTCACGAGCTACTGTCGCATCGACACATAAGGACAGGCGGGCGGCACATAAATAGGGTTGCTGAAAACCGCCCACGTACCCTGCATACTTGAGGAAAGCAACACAGAACTTGGCAAGTCTACTGCGTTTACACGTACTTTTTCCAGCAACCCTGCACAAATGGACAAAGAGCACAGCAGAAGCAGCAGCAACAGCCCAAACCCTAAACCCTAAATCGCCAGCGAGTGACACGCACTTGGGGCCACCACTTAGCACATGCGCACTGCAAGGCGGTAGCCAAGTCCTTGTAGGAGAAGATAGCTGGCTGTGCACACCTTATGGCCAGGAGGGATCCCGCCAGCTACATGTTGTGTCAGCTTGGGAAGGATGACGGTGCGGGGCTGGGCCCCAGCTGCTGCATCAATGCGGGAGCTGTCTGTGGCAGAGGACCTGCAGGCACGCCCAAAATATGGGACCCATGGAGGTGCTGGTGGCAGGCACCTGTTCGCTTGTGGTGGCAGACGCGGCTGTTGGTCTTAGTGTTGGCAGGCGCGGATGTTTTTCATAGTGTGATGAGGGCCTGCTAAGAGGAAGGCACAGCAGCAGCCAAGCAGGCATGGTTCAGACTCAGCAGCAACACCATCCAAGATTCGCGATACTGCTGCTGCTGCTGCTGCTGCTCAAGTGCACAAGCCACACAGCTGCATGCAGCGCCTGAGCACACTGCACACGCACTTCAAGTGCCCAGGTTTCTGCAGCTGGCGCAGCTGCGCAAGGCTCCGGGGCATCGCTGCATGCAGCTGCTCTAGAGGGCCCAGGGGGGTGGGCTGTGGGGCAGGGACTATGCTGGGGCTGTAGAAGCTGTCTGCTGGGTTAAACGCCTTCTTCTCTGGGCTGGAGCTGCGCTCTTGCCGCCTGCATGGCATGCACACCCGAGGGCGGTGCAGTGTTCCACAGCACTGATTACACAGTTGCTCATTGAGATTGCAGCATGGTATCGCCATGGAAGGGAGGGAGTCCAAAGTAGGATCACTGGTTTGAATGCCACCAAGTTGCATGCTCATACTCATTGCGCATTTGCATGAATGAATGTGCGTGCGTGTCTGTGTGTCTGTATACGCGCATGTGTTGTCCCAATGATAAGGTTGAGGTTTGCAAGCGTTTGATGGACATGCGATATTTGTTGGTGCTGACTGGGCCAACATTTGCACCACCCTGCACAATTTTTGGGGCCATGTAGTGGCCATACCCACCAGTGGCCAAACCATCGCTAGAAGGAAGCCCAGGGGAAGACGACCCGATGAAAACGTTTTCGAGGCACCTCTCCCTCCCTCACCCTCCCTCAGCTGCCTCTCACCTCGCCTCTCTTAGTTGCCACTCCTTTTGTGCGTTGGGGTTGTACTGGGAGAGCACTCCATGCCCAATCGTCGTCATCGAGATCACCTTGAGAGAAACTAGTGTGTAAATATATATAAATCAATTGCTATTCAATCTGAATTCTTGTCAGTTGGCAGTTAATGAAAAGGTTCTGCTCTCTGCTGTGCTGCTTACATTGGCGCTTGCTCTCTCCCGACCCCAACCCGTTAGTTGCAAACCATGGACTCTGAAAATAAGTCTGATGTTCAAACATTGCCAATGGGGAACAGGAACAGGAGGCTTGCTGCCATGCAGCGTCTTCAAGAGCTTGGCCAGCACTTCAGTGATCAAGCAATGTGTGTGCATCTCAAAACGTGCAGTCCTATGTACATCCTCCAGATTTCATACATTGGAATGCGCTCTTCTTACCAGGGCTCAATTTCTCGAGCATGATGGACTTCGTAGGGACCAACATAAGTACTGAACTTCGCTGGCTTTCACTCTCAGCATGGGATCTAAGTCTCTCATGGTGCACGCTGCTGCTCTCAAATTGTGGCTGCAACCTTAAGTGCTGTTGCCCTTGACAACGTGCATGCAGCAAAGAGCGCTCGCCTCTGCTGTACCACGAGCACGTGGGGCAATACCTAGGACACGGTAAGGCAGTAGTGCAGTGGAAATGGGAAAGAGCTACAAGCAGCAAAGCGCCAGCTGCCTGGGAAAACTCAAGCCCTGTATGCTTGTGCGTGCATAGGGTCGAGTGCAGGGAAAGAGCAAGGGATCTGGGCATTTGAATAGCCCAGAGGGTAAGGCTGTGGCTTTGCGGGGCTGTCTCATGTGCGCCGTTGGTACCAGCAGTAAGATGACTTATCCAGGACAGTGCGACCAGGATTTGTCAGCGTCATGGGGTGCTGAGCTAGTGGCCACCTCCTGCTTGCTGCCGCCCGGCAAATCTTGACAAGACAATTTGCTTGCTTCATCAAAGGAGATCGCGACGAGGCATTGTGACCTTATAGGACAAAGTTGTAGTATTTGGGCAGCACGTGATGGCTGGGGTTAGCTCCAATCTGGTGAAAGCCTGGAGAGGAAGAATCCAATACACATCATCACTGGCTGCCTCAATGGCACTCCCAAGGCCTGTTGTTTTTCTAGCTTCATCAATGGTCCTTGTGCGTGCACGTGCATGTGTGTGCGTGTGTGCGTACTCTATTATTTGTGGGTAGTGGGCTGCTTTTCAGCTGCATGCATGCGTGTGTACCCTCCTGTGGACACTGGGAGCGTGCTGTGCCACATCACTTGTGCTCGTTTCCCCCCGTATGCACTTACTGGCTAAAGTCCATGCAGTTCAGAAGGACCGGAAGGACCATGTGTCTATGGGTGCCTGGGCTTTGCAGGGGACCTCCGGCATGCCACAGCCATAGCCAACGCAGATGCGGGCAGCGCAGGTGGTGGGCCCGGTGCGGCCATGAGGCTGGTGCGTTTACGCAAGAAAGTCTGCTCTGCTGGATGCGCCCGTGTGTGTGTGTGTGTGTGTGTGCATGTCACGCTGCCTTGTGCAGGTCACACACGTGCCCTCAGATACATGTTTGAGTGGGTGCGCAGCATTACCTGTTAAACGTGGTAGCGTGCCTGCCTTTGCGTGTGACACAAATGCTTGTGACCCAGCACAGTGCCACAATGGATGATGTGCACGCTCGCAGAGTGACTCCCTCATGGCCCAGCATGACGCCATCATGGCCTACCAGAAGCTGCAGCAGGAGATGCGGGAGGACGAGGCTCACAAAGAGGTAAAGCAGCCTGCGCCGGCAGGCACCTACGAGGAGCCCTGACTGCACTGAGCTGAGTGGTTGAGCGCCTGAGTTCTGAGCTGGCGCCGTGTGCTAGCGTACAGCTAAGTGAATGCAAGCGCGGGGGAGCAGGGCAGTTGCACACTCGTGTCCCCGCAATCGCGGCTTCAGTAAAGGTGTATGTCACATACTCACATACAGTATGTGAGTATAGATGTTGTGCATGCTTGACACCATCGCAGCAAACAGAGGCGGGTGTGCACTTGGGCGTGTGTGCAAGCGCGAAAGTCAAACGCTGGCACGGCGAAGCGACCTTCGTGCCATGCAAGCACGACCCGGCTTCCATGAAATTATGCCACGCTGCTTGTGTGTGTGTGTGTGTGTCCCACGAGGCATCAAGTCGGTGTCCGCCAGCGCCTTGCTTGGTGTTCAATGCATAGTTGTCAGCCTCTTGTTGCTCCAGCCTGGCTGCTCTCGCATCGGCAGGCTTTGCCCTCTGTGTGTAGCCCTTGCCTGCTTTTAAAGGTGCAGCAGGTGCAGTGCGGCTGCACTTGCGAGAACATGTGATGCAGAGCATGCTGCAGAGATGCGCTTGTAGCTCGTGCCACACCACTTGGGTCACAACCATGGCGGCAAGGTGCACACGGCCGCCTTTGCGCACATGTTCACCACGTCTCCACAGAGATGCACACAGCTCTTGACCCAGCAACCTGGGGAACTCGAAAGCCAAGCCTTTCCTTCCGAGTGACCAGGGGGCGCCATATTGCACTGTCTGTCGCAAGGTTGATGTGTTCAGCCTCGCGGGCTGCAAGCTGCGTGCGGCCAGCAGCATGGGCTGCGAGATGAAGCCATGCCATCCTTGGGCCCATCGCTTGCACCCTGCATCATGCCTGCACCCCCGCGCCTCAGCGCGCAACACGCCCCCTCTCGCAACCCCACACCTGCACTCACATGCCTCAGGCTGCATCGCGCCCACTCTGCACCCCGCATCATGCCAGCGCCTGCGTGCCTCAGCGCCCAACACGTCATCGCTGCGTGGACCACAAGGCAATGCGGCTGTGTGCCTGCCCAGCAGTGGTCCCAGTCTAACAGGCTTACGACCAGCAGCAACTGGTCGTGCATTTAGGCTCCGCCTGAAAGTAGGTGCTGCTCAGTGGGCTGCCTCATTGGACCAATGGAAAGGACAAGGCGCGGGCGCACAACCTGGTGCCTCCTTTGCACACAGTTTTCTGAGGAGGAGGAGTGGGAGGAAGAGGAGGAGGAGGAGGAGGAGGAGGGGCAGGAGCATGAGGGAGTCCAGGGTCCAGGCTCCGGACAAAGTCAACAGCACAGGCGCGCCGGCCACAATCAGGGCCAGCCCGCAGGCACACTGAGTGTGGAAGCTCTGGCGCGTAAGCGGCAAGAGCTGCTCAAGGTGGGTGAGCGTGCAGATGGGTGGGTATGAATAGGGTGTGTGTGTGTGTGTGTGTGCACGGGTGGATCTCATGCAGAGGGTGGATGCGCATGGTAGTGCATGGGGAAGGATTGCATAGGGTGGATATGAACAGAGGGTGCGCGCACGGGGCGGGCCTCATGCAGGGGTTGGACGTGTTTGAGATGGGAGTACATAGTGACGGGTTGCCAAGGGTGGGTGTGCACAAGATGGGTGTGCACAGGATGTGTGCACACAGGGTGGCCCGTGTGCAGAGAATTGAGATGCGCAATGTGGGTGGGCTTGGAGGAGGCGCCATCAGTTGTTCGGCTGCGCTTGAGCAGCCTGTACCTGCCACTGCGGCAGTGCGCCTTGCAGTGTGCCAAGTAGCAGCAGCGGTAGCGGCAACAGCAGATGCGGCGGCGGCGGCAGCAGCACATCGCTAGTGCTCATGGCCAGGATGCCATATGTCTGCTGGCGTATGTCTGCTGGATGCCATCGTATGTCTGCTGGATGCCATCGCATGTTTGCTGGATGCCATCGTATGTTTGCTGGATGACATATGTCTGCTGGCCAGTACACCATATGTCTGCTGGATGCCATGTGTCTGCTGGTCAGTATGCCATATGTCTGCTGGCATATGTCTGCTGGATGCCATACGTTCGCTGGCAAGGATGCCATACATCTGCTGGCATGCACATCTCGTTTGGCTCTGGAATTGCATGGGGATGAAAGCTACTTTGCCTTTCGTGAGATTTGCCAGCCGCGCTTCCCACAGGCTGTAGCCAGGCTACGGCAGCATATGGAGGATGCCGGGTGAAGCCATCAAAAGTAGCCTGAGGCATATGGAGGATGCCGGGTGAAGCATATGGAGGATGCCGGGTGAAGCATATGGAGGATGCCGGGTGAAGCATATG
>LKMJ01007753.1_pt1 | contig 10107 bp, 11 predicted proteins | sample 643391 | NCBI WGS metagenome assembly LKMJ01 (sample SAMN04112250, study PRJNA286221) | soda lake metagenome | biome: soda lake; feature: Kulunda Steppe; material: water; isolation source: sample PL-Br10 brine of Picturesque Lake | place: Russia: Kulunda steppe | collected 2010-07
AGTGCCAGAATGGCCAAAGGCGCACACGCGGCGCCCCCACCTCGCATTTTCTCATACAGCCTGACTTTTTACGACATATGTACATGTTGTGCATGGTTGGGTCTGGAAATGGGGCCAGCGAGTGGGCGGAAATGCTAATTGGCCATGGTTGGGGGGGTCCAGTGGTGGGGACGACCTGGAATATAGACCCTCTTATATAGTGGCAGAAATTTAAGTTGCTGAGCTAAAAGGCTACGTTGATTAGCTTGGTTCATTGCCTTCAATTTATCTGTTTCATCTTATCAACATCAAGATTTCAAGTGTACTCACCTCGGCCATTGCGTACTTCTGGAATGCCACAACGTCGCCAACCTTCAATGGCAACTCGACCTCCTCGCCTATCGCTATGACCTGAAGCAAGTGGCCAACAGTGGATGCCTATGGAAATTCATGCTTAATGCCTGGTATTACAAAGTGAGTGAGCGCACAACACGCACAAACACAACCCCCATGTAAACTTTATCAATTATGCACACTTTGCAAACTTAATAATTATGCAAACGCACATGCATATGAGCACACATGCACGTCCACAAGCCCCGCCCACACGTCCACAAGCCCCGCCCCCCCACCAGCACGCATGCACACATGCACGCATACAAACACACACTTGCACATACGCACACAGAGGGGGTTGGGGGCCAGTCCTGAACTGACCGCAAGGAGACAGAATATGTGTGCTGCCTGCAATCCGCAAGCTTGCCGTTAAGGCTCCCTGCTCATCTCCTCCTAAATCTGCTACTGATGGACATAACATCGATAGTGTTGGACACTTGCAAGTCAATCCATCTCACAGCTCTCACCTCGCCATAGTGAGCATCTGAGTTTGCCTTTGGGGGACCCTTAGGCAGCAAGATTCCTCCAGCTGTTCTCTGCAGGTGTGCAGCAAGTTCGCGCAATACTATGCTTATGATGGAAGCGAATGGAATGATGCAGTGGACCATTCTTCTAATTCCCGACTCTGTCTTCACACCTCCTCTTCCTCCAGTGGCTTAATTAATACTCGGTCGTGGATTGGAGACATCTGCAAGCCAGAAGTTGCACGAAGGTAGTTGCATGGAGCTTCTGGATCAATAAGGTGCAGGAGCGTACCTGAGGAGCGCTGTGACAAATATCACTGGACTCAGGGCCAGCCTGCAAAACTTGCTTAACACTCCGGAAGCTGCCGACTGTACAACGGCAGGCAAGGAGCCTGCCAGGTTGAACATCCTCAAATGCAGCGGAGACTTTCTTTTGCAGATTCTATGTTACTTCTTACCTTGGAAAGGTCTAGAGATGCCCTCTCTGCAGTGACTGACGCCCTCATACACAGGGACGCCCCTGGACAAAGGCACCACAGGGGCATGCACACCGTCAGGCTACATGCTATACCTGTGAATCATTTTTCCCCCTTTGCTGCAAAATTAAGGCTAACTCACTCTGTCGGCTTGGGGCCTGCTGCCTGGCACCACCCCTGGTGGCCGTGAGGCAAGGAGCACGAGATGTTAGGAGGGCCATGATGTACACTTATGTAATGCACGAATTTTTAATTCAGGTGCGAGACGGCAAAACAAATGCTGCGGTGGCTACATCACCAACCTCAACCCGCCCTATTTTATCTTCTACTTTTTGTGAGGGGGCCCTTATTAGTATAGGTGTGACAAAGCCATCAAAAGTCTGAATTGGCAACTTCTAGGATGCTGGCAGCAGAGGCCCTCATGCACCAACAGGGCCTTCGTGCCGTACAGCGCCCCCGTCTCTGCAGCAGAAGTATTTGGGGTCATTCAAAAAGAAATGGCGTACAACCCGACTCACCGCTCCAAACTGGCCACAGAGCAGGCATTAGGGCTGGGGTGGTTTGCCATGCCTTGGAAAGTTACATTGTGGACAAGCTGAAAGCTTCGGAGCAAACATACAAGGAAATGCAGCTGCGCATGGCTGATCCTGAGGTGGGTGCCATTTGCGAGTGCACACAGCGAACATGTGTGCGTGTGTGCCTTCATGAGCATTTTGCACGTGTGAATGACCGATTTAAATGTGTCGTGAACACACATTTTTTGTATGTGGGTGTGGGTGCGCACTAGCATGCATGCGTGTGTATGCGTGTGTGCGTGTGTGTATCATGCTCATGGGAGTGGATTGCCAAATATGCCACGATGGTTCAGGCTTATGATGTGAATGAGGTAAAGCAGGATAGTATGAAGTTAATTATTGGTGCAGTGTGCTTTGTAGGTGCTATTTGTTTGCTGCAGCTTTGGATCTGTGCTCGTTAAAAGCTCCACACTATGCACGAGACTGTTTGACTTCGAATGGCTTATGCAGGTGGCAAATAATATTAAAGAGTTCCAAAGAATAGCTAAGCTTGCTTCCGACTTGGAGGGGCTTGTGAATTCCTACAAGTGGGTGTGCAATGAGCATGTTATGTTTGCTACTTTGCCTTGAACTCCGATGTCATGGATTGCTTTGAGCTGATTGAAATATCTGCTACTCCAATTCTATCTCACAACAGGTTACATGCAGATGTTGAGAAGCAGTTGAAAGAGGCCCAAGAATACATTAAGAAAGAGGTGCGTCTTCCATGTTGGTCTACATTGTATGTCAGTGACAGGCCAAGCTGAGCCTCCTCATGGCCTGTCCCACATTCTAGCCTACATGCTGCCTCTCCCCTTCTATTTCCTATTGTCTCTTTGCAGAAAGATCTGGAGATGGTTGAGTTTGCAAGAGAAGAAATTGCTGGCCTTCAGGCCAGGCTGGAATCCCTTGAGCAGGACATCAAAGTCATGCTCTTACCGAGGTGAGCTGTTTGAAGGTGTCCATTCTTTGCCCTTGGTCACGACCATGTCCCAGAGGAGTGTGTTTCTCTGGGTTGTGGTTGTGACCACCCAACAATCATTATTCCGAGTATTCCTAGGATCCTTGTACATGCCTTTGAAGGGGCCTAGTACCTGCCCAACAATCATACTTCCGAATACTCCGTGGATCCTTGTACATGTCCTTAAAGGGGCCTTGAACCTGCTCAACAATAATTTTTCGGAGTATTCCGTGGATCCTTGTACATACCTTGAAAGGGGAATGAACACGCTTGCCATTGTATGCTTTATGTGGCATGTTTGCTGGCACCCTGCTTATGCTTAACCGCATACTCTACAGACATGCAGACAAGAGTGCAAGCAGGTTCAATTCTCTGCCTTTAAGAGGCTGCATACATTGAATCACCCATCCATGGGCTTCATGGGCCACGCCATACCATCTGCTTTGTCATAGGCCTGATGAGCCATGGGCACACCTGTCCAATCAGGGCTCCTAACGCCAAATTGGGTTAGAGGCGCAGTGTCAGCATCCAGGCTCCCTCCTGCACCTTTTTTTCTCAGAGACCCCTTGGATGACCGCAATATCATGCTGGAGATCCGTGGTGGTGCAGGCGGGGATGAGGCATCCATTTGGGCTGGGGACTTGTACCGTATGTACCTGCGTTATGCCCAGGTATGTGAGCTGCCGCAAGTTGCTGAGATGAGCCTGCACCCTTGAAATTAGGCTCTTAGGATCATGGACATTAGATGTTTGTATGAGACCTCCAGGGCCTCATGCAGGTTGAAATGCAGGGTGCAGGTAACCATCCCTGATAGATACTCAGATTAATAAGCAAGATGCATTCTCATCTTGGCCGCAATTCAGAGAGCACATAATCCTGTTCCTAATGCCTGGGTGAAACGAAGGCCGTGCTCCACACATGAGCGCACCCCGGCCGGCCAGGTGTTTTGCATGCTCAAGTTCATCAGATGTGAGGAGGCCTCCATGTTGCTAAAGTCCCTCTATTTTGCTTATCCTTACCGAAGAAACTGGGTTGGAAGGTGGAGTTGCTGAGCTGCACAACGCAGGAGAATGGTGGCTTCAAGGAGGTCATCTGTCAGGTACAGTGCTCAGATCAAGGGCTCTTTGAGTGATTGTATGCAAAGCCCGCTCTAAGTTTCCTTAGCAAGTATGTGGTTGTCAACAGGGCCATTAGTATGCCTGGAAGCCAGGCTGCTCTGATGCTGCAGCTACGTGCATGCAGGTGGACATGTGGTTTATCACAGTTGAACCTCGAGGTCTCTTGGCTAAGGAGTGTTCTGCCTGTGCATCTCACCTCAATAGAGAGATGCAGCCCTTGATGCTGGTGCACCTGCTCACTCTGAGCTGTGCCCCAGTCGTGCACTGTTGTCCCAACACCCTCATCCATGACTGCTTGTGCTGCTCAGATAGTCGGGGACTCCGTGTACAGCAAGCTCAAGTGGGAAGCAGGCGTTCACCGCGTGCAGCGAGTGCCAGCTACAGAGGCTGCTGGGCGTGTGCACACCTCCACTGCAACTGTGGCTATCATGCCTGAAGTGGATGATGTGGATGTGCAGGTAAGGTGACCATGTACGCACTTGAAGGCTTTTGGGCACGGGGCCGGTGTCCAGCAAAAAGTGATCGCACGCTCTGCACCTCGACCCCAGCACACTATCGGGTGCGCTGACAAGCGGCAAGGCCATCGTCACTTGTTGACCTGCCATGCGCAGCTGTGGTGGATCACTCCTGGGGTGCGCTGTGCTGGCAAGACTGGCACTGTACTTCTCAACGACTGCGCCCGGCATCAGTGCTGGAGCCAAGCGCAACAGCCTGTAGAAGTGCACCCAACCAAGGCATGGGTTCTCTTTCCGTGCCTGCAGATCAATCCCAACGACATTGAGATCAAGTTTGCTCGGGCCAGTGGTGCGGGTGGGCAGAATGTGAATAAGGTGGAAACAGCTGTGGACCTCGTATACAAGCCGACTGGGCTGCGTATCTTCTGTCAAGAAGGACGGACACAGGTGCGGCACCTTCATAATTCAATAAACATGTACACCACCTTCATGATTCAATAAACACGTACACCATCGTAGTTTGTCAAGAAGAACCTTGGTGTTTCCATACTCCAGTGTTGCGCTCCCCCCTTGGCGCATCCCTGCAAAATCTAAATGCAGTGCCTCTTCATATGTTTGGGGGGTGGCCTGCCCGACTCTTGAGCGGGCGTGCATTCTTGTACCAGCCCTGCTTCTGCTTGCAGGCGTGCAGTGCTTCAAAACCATACTGAGGAGGGCTGAACTGCTGCAGTGTATCAGCTACAGTGCATCTGAAAACAGCCTGCACAAATAAACGTACCTAAAACTGACGCAGGTGGATTGAAGATATGTTCCAAGGCTAAAAATAAATAACCAGGTCATATGGCCTGATGAGTAAATTGGGCAGCAAGCAAGCCCAGCTGGTGCCAATTTGTTTGCAGGCAGGCAACAAGGAGCGAGCTCTTGCCATCCTGCGTGCCCGCTTATTTGAGGAGGAAGTCCAGAGGCAACGAGCAGAAATCTCTGCTAAGCGTGCCAATCAGGTACAGACTTTCAGAAAAACGTTCTCTTTGTCTGTGCCATCTTGAAGCGCCTTCTTGGATCGTGGGTAGGGCAGTTTAGCAAGCCCAATTCAGTTGCTATTTTGGAGAGCCAGCTCTTTTATTTGTGCACCCAAGCAAGATGCATAGGGCATGCTGTGCCGCTTGCTTCTTGGCTAGCAGTACAAGAAATTCTGCTCTTTTGTGTGCTCGCACTGCGTGCAGATCGGCACAGGCGATCGCAGTGAGAAAATCAAAACCTACAACTACAAAGACAGTCGCGTCAGTGACCACCGGATCAAGGCCAATTTTGATCTCAACAAATGCTTGGAAGGTCAGTTGATGAGGCTGCCAAAGTAAAAAACTAAGGGCACGATTATCGCACAAGCATATTGAAGACAATGCACTTATATCCTCTACTTCTCAATTACTCGGGATGTAGCAGAGCCTCTGACAAATGACTCATTGTGTCTTCTGTCTGTTTTGTATAACTTTCAGAATTTGCAATCAAGAAGCATTGTCTCGATGTTGCATGGGCTGTCAATGAGAGTGCATTTCTTAAACTCGTGCTCAGAATGAGAGCACTTGGCAATAGCAAACCTGCAAAGTTGTACCAATTGATCATTCTTCATCCTCAACAAGAGTCCTGGTCTGTTCATGGCCAAAAGAAAGAAAAGGATGTGCAAGGCAGTGTGCAGGTAGCTTTCAGAGCTAGTCAGGGGGTCCTAACAGGCATCCATGTGCTGAAGGGCTGACTTGGTGCAGCACCTCCAAGAAGATATGGGGCCTACCATTGTGCTCCTAGGGATCTTGCGATTAATTGATTAATTCCAGCACTCTCTCACAAGTCGTCAGGAGTAAAATAAATTACTTTTTTTGAGATCACGCAAGGTATGGTTGTTTAGCCACTGACTCACCTGGGCCCCTCCAATGGACCTCCACGCCCCAAACGGGCAAATAACACTTTTTGACGTGGATTGCACAAAACAGAGGCGCTCAGAGGGCGACGGGCAGCCTGGGGAGCTATGTACCTGCCAGGACCCCACTCTGGCTCAAAGAGTTGCTGAGCGTGAGAGGATGCTCGCTGCTGCCATTGCAGCCAGACCCTCTCCTGCTCCAGCCAGGCCTGTGGGTAGGCCAAGGCTGGAGAGGCCTGCTTCATTCAAGGAGAAGCCTGTGGTGTGGGTACAGCTGCTGCCCTTGCGGCTTCCCAGGAGGAGGTGACAGCCAAGGCAGCAGCTCAGCAAGCAGGGGCAGCAATTTGAATAGGTGAAGGTGGCATTGAAGATGTTGCAGCATTTGAGGAATTCGTGGACCCATCGACAATCACAGATACTAGGAGGGGTGGAGGCAGGGGCTTCAGGGGTGCCAGGGAAAGGGGCTCTGGCTCTTGTGAGAATGCAGTTGATCAAGAAGCACGAGGCACAAGGAGGGTCAGGGTCAGGGGCAGGGGCAGGGGGAGGAAGAGGGCTCGGGCAGAGCTGGAGGAGCGGGAGTCAGAGATATCCTTAGAATCCTCAGACGATAAAATGGAAGAGGGGGGAGTGAGCACTAAGTGCGCTAGAAAAGCAGGGAGTGGATGAAGACGCAAAAACCTGAAGTTCGCAAATACGGGCTTTAAATGAGAGGCCTCACAACCCCTTAACACTCGCAAATTGATTAATATAATTATTTTGGGACCTCGCAAAATTAAGGAGTTGCAAGATCAAAGGAGCACAACACCGAAAAAGCGCTGCCTCATGGCATGTTTGCCTTGTAATTCTATTAATTGTAATTTTTAGATGATATTAGGCACATGTTTTGCCGCTGCTGCCAATCCAGCTTGCCGATTCTAATTTTTGCCCTCCCCCCCCAGCTGAAAGCTTTTGTTTAGGATTAGTTTAATGGGGGGAGGGAATTGGGACCCTGGGGCAGGCCCAGGTGACTGCATGGGAAACAGCTGGCTGTAAAAAAGCTTTCATATCCCCCCCCCTTTGACGCATGGAATTTAAATAATATGATACCAGACATTACTCTGTGAGCTCAAACACACCTTGAAGCCGCCCAGGGGGGGAAAGGGACGATGAGGCCCTGAGCAGCAACAGCAAACCTGCAGATTTCTGTCCGATTCTGCCACCAGAGGTTGGGGCTAAGTATGAAAGTACGAAAGAATTTAAATGAGGCCAATCGGTGACCTGGCTGGTTTTTGGCGAAGTGTTTCCCTCGTGGCACAGGGGTGCTACTTCCAAATTCTCAGGGACTTGGACCTCAACAAGGTTCTGGGAATATGGAGGAAGCTGGAGTGATTGGTGTTGGTGAGGGTGCCTGGCTTTGCGTGTGCATGTGTACGTGCATGCGTGCGTGCATGTGCGCGTGTGCATGTGTGTACGTGCGCACGTGCTTGCTTAGCATGCATGCGTGTGAGCGTGCGTGTGCATGCAGATTTGTGCATATCCATTGATGCCTCAGCTTGATGGCTGGCCTGTCCAGCCTCTCCACAACCCTACGAAGGGGCTCCGCCTGCACCCCTAGAAAGGCGCGGCACAACGGCGCGCATGGCACCTGTGTGTTATGCGCACCTGCTGGGCTGCAGGGGGGGGGCCTGGCCTGCAGGCTGTGCTGCGTAGGCACGCCTGCAGAGGCTCTGAAGGGCGGGGCACCAAAGGGTGGGGTCAGGCCCGGCACCACGGGGGGGGGGATGGCCGGGTCAGGGTGGGGCCCTGGGAAGGGGCCAGGCGGGCCCTGCGGGGTCTGGGTGGAAGGGTGGAAGGCTGGCGGCAGCTGCAGGGGCTAATGGGGCGGGGGCCCTGAGCCAGGCAGCCTGCCCCCTCTCAACATAGCCATAAAGGGAATTAAACAGCCACCCAACACACTTTTAAGGTTCTGAAAAGGTTCAGGGATGGGCAACTTATGGGGTTGCGAAGTTATTGACACTGTTTGCCTCCACACAATGCTCACACGCCCACATACACAATACACCTGCACGAATTCCTCCAGCTTGGCAATGGTGATGTTGGGCATGACCACCACGTGTGCGATGTCGCCCTCGCCCGCCAGCTGCCTCTTGCGCAAAAAAGCCAGCCTAATCCAGCCGCGGGGGCATCCTGCATGGGGCCGTTCACCTTGCTGCTAGTTTAGCATTTTTGCCTTGTAAGTGGGCATGCATTGGTAATTACTCTTTTTTTTGTCGAGCCCACCTGGATTAACTCCACTCTTCTTGCCCCTGCTTTCTGCAGGTGACCTAGAGGACAGCATCATGGCCATGGTTGCTGCAGATCAGCAAGCACAGCTAAAGGAAATGGCAGACAGCCTGACCACAGCTTGATCAGAGTTATATCCAAAGCATCAGAACCAATTGGTGATACCCATGCCCTGAGACAGTGGGCAATCGACCACATGAACATTATTATTATTATTGAACATTATCATTGGCTCGCAACTTGCATTTTCTTCTTGGCCTTGTCACCAAAGACAGCACTGAGCGCTGTAATTGAACGAGTGCAGAGCTGTAGTTTGTGCATGGCCAGCGTGCATTGAGGTAAGGCTCAATCAGCTAGCAGACTTCATAGGGCGCCCCTGCAACCTAGAATGAGGCTGCAAACCTCTAGGGAACCTCTAGGGAACCACTAGGTAAATGATTGGATAGTTGTCTGCCGAGTTTTGCTTAGCTTAAAAAAAATTACAAGGTAGGGTTAACCACCGGCCTGGCTGTCAGGCTGATTGGTGTCGCGCTGAGAGACTGCTGCAACCAAACCAGACTCACGGCATGGCCATGACAGTGGTACCGTACTGTGACTCGAGAGAGAAAAGAAAAGAAAAGAAAAACTACGTAGGCAGTGGAACCAGAAAGAAGAGAAAAACTACGCAAGCAGCAAAAAGCTCCTCACATCAATTAAGGAAAAGAGGTACTGAACTACCCCTCAGTAAGCTTGGCCTAGACCTGTCACGCCGAGAGACTGCTGCATCCAAATTAGACTCGCGGCATGGCCGTAACAAATACAGCTATAGCTGAACTGAGCAAGGGATCAAATACTCCTCCAACTAACTCAACCAACCTCCTGCTCACAATGCAGCGTAAATCTGGCACTGCATAAATCTGGCGTGACAGACCGGTGTAGAGTAAGAAAACTTACTCTCGATCTAAACACTCATTCTATTCAATACGCAACAAAGATCATAAATACAAGTAGGAGGTTGAAGAACATCAAGGAAAGAACATATGGCTCTTCTCAGAACCCTCCCGAACCCCACTAATGACCTTTTTCCTGGTTTGATAGTGGAGGTCTGCCTGGTACTTGCACCAGATGCAAATTTCTTCCTTAATTCACGCAAACAGGGGTAACCTTGTTGGCGTAGTCTTTCTTCCTTTCTAAGGAAAAGGGGCCACTTGGGAAGAAAAGCCCCTTCACCAGAAAAGAAGAAAGCAGTCAGTGAGGATCAAGAGGGTTGCAGGCAGACAAGCCAGCAGACCTCTCCTGATTGGCTTGAAAGTGAGGAGAATGCTCAAGAGAACGTCTGGTCTGAACAAGTTTATGAGCATAGTGCACAAAATGAGCAAGGAGCTTGAGAGCAAGTTTCTTGACTCTTTGTGAATCAAGGTCGAGACTCTTCAGAGGAACCAAAGTGTGAGGAATGTAAATAACACCCCCTACACCTAAGAGAATAACGTGAAGAACATGGTCTCCTGCAATGCTGCGTCTAAGGTGACCATGCTGAGCATGGGCAGC
>LKMJ01007754.1_pt1 | contig 10104 bp, 9 predicted proteins | sample 643391 | NCBI WGS metagenome assembly LKMJ01 (sample SAMN04112250, study PRJNA286221) | soda lake metagenome | biome: soda lake; feature: Kulunda Steppe; material: water; isolation source: sample PL-Br10 brine of Picturesque Lake | place: Russia: Kulunda steppe | collected 2010-07
CTGACCGGCAAACTACCTATAGAGAGCTCAGAAGTACTATTGAAGAAATCGGATTTACCACCCAAGATTATCAACAAAAAACCGATAGTATATTGGTGAACGCCTGGAGTTACGAGCAAGGTGAAGGAGTCCGTTTACTGCAAAAAGATGACTCTGAGACATACGATGAAAATTATGAGGCGATAACGGCTCACTTTTCGAATGCGATGACCATCATACCGGACAGCCTGGTAACATATAGTCTGCAATCAACCACCCACTATCGGCATGGAGACACCCAAAAAGCTATAGAAACCATTGAGGCCGCAGAGAACTCTGACCTAAATTTGACTACCAAACTGAGAGAGAAATTGGCCTACCTCTACCTCGAAGCAGGTTACCTGGATAGATCCATAACAACGTATGAGCAACTTGTTGCAGACGAGCCGGGCAACACAAATTTTCTGCACGGATTGGCAAACGCTCATATAATAAAAGAAAATCACTCTCATGCTATTGAGATTTTAGAAGATCTTACCAATCAATATCCGAATAGAATTGAGTATGTAGAGGCACTGGCTACAGAAAAATACTTCCTTTTAGTTGAAACAATTGAAGAGCTTGCCGATCAAGCCAACAACGAAAATATTGATAACAGCAATATAAATTCTGTTCTAGATGAACTACAAACATTGTCTGAACTGTTTGATGAACTGGATAGCAAAAGCCCCGCAAGGGAAGACTTTCAGCTCCGGATTGCTTCATTTTATAAAGATGCAGGCACTAGATTGATGAAATTTAGTGAAATGATAGATAATGATGAGTCTGAACGGCTTTTGGAATTCGGTGAACAGTTTGTGGAACAGTCTCTGCCCTACTGGCAACAACTAATCGAACTAAGCCCTGACAACCCGGTTTACGCTCAGCGTTTGCACGAATCTTTTTCTATACTTGGAATGGATGAAGAAGCTGAAATGATGAACAGCCAAATAAATTTTTGACCTATATTTAACTATGAAGTTTAACACCAAAGCAATTCACGCAGGACAAGAGAACGAATCTACCACCGGCGCAGTAATGCCCCCTATTTTCCAAACGTCAACGTATGCACAAGAAGCGCCCAATGTGCATAAGGGCTACGATTACGCACGAGTAGGAAACCCAACACGAACGGCCCTCGAAAAAATGATTGCCGGACTTGAAGGTGCGACCGATGGAATCTGTTTTTCCAGTGGTGTGGCAGCTATGGATGCAATCATTCGGATGTTAAAGCCTGGAGATCATGTTGTAACAACCAACGATCTCTATGGTGGAAGCTACAGGCTCTTTACTGAAATGTTTGAACCTTACGGCATTGAGTTCTCCTTTGTTGATATGACCGAGCTTACAAAAGTAGAGGAAGCTATAACGGATCAAACCAAGTTGCTATGGATCGAAACTCCTACAAATCCATTACTTCGAATAGTGGACATCGAGAGACTTACCACTCTAGCAAAAAAACACGATATTTTATCAGCTGTAGATAATACATTTGCATCGCCTTATCTGCAAAGTCCACTCGAGCTGGGAGCAGATATCGCCATGCACTCTACTACGAAATTTTTAGGTGGCCATTCTGATGTAATTGGTGGTGCCGTAGCTACATCGAATAAAAAAGTAATTGAAAGCCTGCGTTTTCAAATTAAAACTACCGGAGCAGTTCCCGGCCCCATGGACTGTTATTTAACACTAAGAGGCATAAAAACTCTTGCTGTTCGTGTACAGAGATCGGTTGATAATGCTAAACAGGTAGCTACATTTTTGGAAAACCATCCAAAAGTAGATGTCGTGCATTATCCCGGGAGTAAAAAGCATGCACAGCACGATTTAGCTAAAAAGCAGATGAAAGATTTTGGAGCCATGGTCTCTTTTAGTTTAAAAGATGACTCTACCGAAGCGGCATCAAAAATGATGAGCAATGTGGGTGTATTCACACTCGCTGAAAGTCTTGGAGGTGTTGAATCACTAGTGAGTCACCCTGCATCTATGACGCACGGATCAATCCCAAAAGATGTTAGAGAAAAAGCCGGCTTGATGGACTCCTTGATCAGGCTATCTGTTGGTATTGAAGATGCCGAAGATTTGATAAAGGATTTAGAACAAGCACTTAATTCATAACCGAGAAAACTTACATACAATGAAAGACGTAGTTATTGTTTCCGCAAAGCGTACACCTATTGGATCATTTGGTGGTTCTCTATCCTCATTTACTGCTCCCGAACTTGGAGCCGCAGTTATACTCGAGACGATAAAAAGTGCTGGAATTAAACCCGATGACGTTCAAGAACTGGTTATGGGTAATGTTCTAACCGCCGGAATTGGCCAAGCACCTGCAAGACAAGCTGCAATGAAAGCCGGACTGTCGGATAAAACTCCATCAACTACGGTAAATAAAGTATGTGCTTCAGGCATGAAAGCTATAATGATTGCAGCCGATCAAATAGCATTAGGCCAGGCAGATATTATTGTAGCAGGCGGAATGGAAAGCATGAGTAATGTACCCTACTATCTAAGTAAACACCGATTTGGGTCAAAACTTGGTCATTCTAAAGCTGAAGATGGAATTATTAAAGACGGTTTATGGGATGTTTACAATGACTTCCATATGGGGAATGCGGCTGAACTTTGTGCCAAAGAGTGTAACATTAGCCGCGAACAACAAGATGAATTTGCCATAACATCATACAAGAGAGCTATAAAAGCCCATGAAGATGGTGCATTTCAAAATGAAATAGTGCCTATAAAAGTAAAAGGGCGAAAAGGCGATGTTACAAAAGTAACGATGGACGAAGAACTTGGGAAAGTTAAGTATGATAAAATCCCCGGTTTGCGCCCTGTATTTGACAAAGAAGGAACCGTAACAGCTGCAAATGCGAGTAGTATAAATGATGGTGCCGCTGCGTTATTATTAATGAGTGCAGATAAAGCCGAAGAACTCGGGTTAAAGCCGTTGGCAAAAATTAAGAGTCATGCCAGTGCTGCAAAAGCACCGGAGTGGTTTACTACCGCACCTGCAGATGCATTGCCAATTGCGATAGAAAGAGCCGGTGTTAAAAAAGATAAAATTGATCTTTTTGAAATAAACGAAGCCTTTAGTGTGGTATCCCTTATCAATAATGAGCTTTTGGAATTAGACTCTGATAAAGTAAATATACACGGTGGTGCTGTTAGTATTGGGCACCCAATTGGTTGTTCCGGTGCAAGAATTGTGGTAACTCTGTTACATGCCCTTAAAAAAACAGGTGGAAAATATGGAGCAGCCGGAATTTGTAATGGTGGCGGTGGTGCCTCAGCTCTTGTAGTAGAAAGTCTTTAATTAAGATTTCTTTAAAATCTAACGGAAATTGACTTTCACATTGAGTGGATGTATTATCGTATATATTGAAATCCTCACTTAGAGATCGCTTTGATAACCCTTAGCTTTCTTAATTGAGGTTTCCAATTTAAATTTCGAGGAGTATTTGTAGGTAGGCTGCCCATGGATACATCCAATAAAATCAGGGTCTTGCTTAGACCATGTATCCTGTAAATTAATCGATTCACACTACTTTTTAACTATTCTTGACCATGCGAAAATTAGTACTATCAATCGCCGCACTGTTCATTTTTTCTGGCATTTTTCATACAACCAATGCCCAAGTCGGTATAACTGCCGTTCCATTTCTACAAATTGAACCTGATTCCAGAGGGGCCGGAATGGGTAATACAGGTGTAGCAATTGCTGATAATGCATCAGCTATTTTTTGGAACCCGGCAGGTTTAGCTTTTCAAGAGCAAAATCAAATTAGCATAACACATGCTAACTGGTTACCTGCATTTAACGCAGATTTATTTTACGATTATCTTGTAGGAACTTACTACATCGAAGGTATCGGTACGATTGGTGGACATATCACTTTTCTAAATCTTGGTGAACAGACTAGAACAGACAATCAAGGTTTGGAGTTGGGCAGGTTTAATAGTTACGAACTCTCCGGTGGACTCTCTTATGGATTTGAAATTAATGAAAATTTCGCCCTTGGTACCGGATTTCGATTCATTTACAGCTCACTTGCTGATGGCGAAGTTGGAGGGCAGCAAATAAGCCCCGGATCGAGTGTAGGCGTTGATTTAGCAGCACTCTACAAAACGGATCCTTTCTCAATCGGTAACAGGGATGCTATATTTAATGCGGGACTTAATTTATCTAATGTTGGACCAAGCATTGAATACACTGATAGCCCGAACAAAGATCCACTTCCTACTGTTTTACGTGTAGGTTCTGCATTTACGTTTGATTTAGATTCTCAGGGCTACAATACACTCACTATTGCCAACGACATTTCAAAAGTTATGGCCCGAAATGAACGTGTTTCAGGTGAAGATGAGGATGCCACTTATGAAAGTATGAGCTCATTTGAAGCCCTATTCCGTTCGTGGGGATCGTTTGAACGATCTATTGGTACCGAAACCGTAGAGTTAAATTTACTTGACCAGTTGATGTTCGGAACAGGTTTAGAATACTGGTACAACAACCAATTTGCCCTTAGAACCGGGTATTATTACGAGCATGAACATAACGGCGACCGGCAGTTTGTAACTCTTGGTGCCGGACTTCGCTACAACATAATTGGTGTTGACTTCAGCTATCTATACTCACTTGAAGAAGACCACCCTCTTGCAAACACGATTCGGTTAAGCTTACAGCTAGCATTCAATTAATCACTTTTTCCAACTCAACTGCTGATTCTTTTCAGTAGTTGAGTAATTTATTATAACACCTTTTAAAACAGATTCGAGATTTAAAAACCCTCGCCTTCCCTCTCCTTTTTCTATCTCTCTCATTTATATTTAATTTACAGTGTTTGCTATATTACAGGAATAATTACGCTCTTTTCACTCCTCAAAATTACATATAATTCCCAAATACCTGTTTCACTTCTGCGTTAATTTGAAACAAATCTTCAATTAAATAGCTATAAGCCTTTTTCAAGATCAATAAATCATGCTGTTGTAGCACTTCTAAGATCGATCAGAAAGTCGTATTTTTATATCATGAATTGGATAAAACGTCTACTTAAGAACAAAATATTATACTACTCCATCGGAGGAATTATCGGTGCAGGTATTTTAGCTCTTGCCCTGCTTGAATTTGTCATTATGCCAAATTTTACAAATTTCAACCAAGGCATAACCGTACCGGATGTTACGAAGGTATCACTCCAGGAGGCGGAAGAGAAACTTGATAAATATGGATTACGCCATGAAGTATTAGATAGACGTGCCAATTCCGTTTATCCGGCTGATTATATTATTGATCAAGCTCCTGCCCCTTTACAAATCGTAAAGCCTAACCGTAAAATTTATCTTACGGTAAATACCGAAGTAGAACCGACTTCAGTAGTGCCAGATTTAGTAAATATGTCGTTAAGAAATGCTGAAATTCAAATTGAAAATTACGGCTTTAATATTGGTACGATCACATATGAATCCAGCCGATTCAGAAACACGGTACTCCGTCAATCTGTAGCACCCGGCGATACAACCAGTAGAGGAACCACTATTAACTTAACTGTTAGCGACGGCCTGGGCGATCGCGTTGTAGATGTTCCGGAAATTGTAGGTAAAAGCCTTTCTGAAGCACAACGCGATATACGCCGAGCCGGACTACGAGTTGGTGAAATTCGCTTTGAGCCGAGTGAAGATGTTACTCCAAACACCGTACTATCTTTTTCACCCGAAGCGGATGAATTGACCGAGGGCGAAACATTAACCCTGGTGGTTTCCGAACGGTTTGATGCAAGAGAAGAAGCTGAAAGTGGGGTTATTGATGCCGATACAACAGACATAGCACCTCCCGACACATCAGATATCGATAACTAAAAATCACTACATGAACTTTTCTACACCTATACTTGCACCGTCTATTTTAGCTGCTGATTTTTCCAAACTCGGAGAAGAGATCAAAAGTTGCACTGATGCCGGAATTCAGTGGTTACATTGCGACATAATGGACGGTCACTTTGTACCCAACATCAGTTACGGCCCGATGATTGTTGAGGCTGCTCGTAAATCAGCCCCGGATACGTTTATAGATACCCACCTAATGATTGAAAATCCGGATCAATATATTGAAGCATTTGCAGATGCAGGGAGCGATCTTATTTCAGTTCACTACGAAGCATGTCCACATCTGCACCGCACCATTCAGAACATCCAAAATCATGGATGTATGACGGGAGTTGTTATTAACCCCGCTACCGCAATAGAGCAGATTCTACCTATCATGCCTGATGTAGATTTAGTTCTACTGATGAGCGTTAATCCCGGGTTTGGCGGGCAAAAATTTATCAATCGAACCTTTGAGAAGCTAAAAGCATTAAACTTTATTAAAGAGCAGCACGGTTATAATTTTTTGATACAAATTGATGGCGGTGTTGGCCTTAATAACATTCAACAGCTTGTACAAGATGGAGCAGATATACTCGTAGCCGGAAGTAGCGTATTTAAAGCAGATGATATTGAAAATCGAATCAATCAGCTGATGGAGAAAGCTAATAAAGGCAGTACAAAATCTGTATAACCATATAATCAGTAAATCTAATTAAATAAGACTACTACTATCGATATTAAACGACAACAAACTGAAGAGACTATATTTATTGAGGATACAGATCCGGTTGTAATTCTTGGATTTGGTGACGAAAATCTTTCTCAATTAGACCAATCCTTTCCTGAAACCAAGATTACAGCAAGAGGTAATCGGGTAAAAATTAGTGGGCCACAGGAAGACGTAGATATCTTAAAAAATATTATCACAGAGATGATATCGATGTCGAAACGTGGTGGATCAGTTACACCCGCAGATGTTACCACTCTTTTGGCTCTATCGAACCGAGTTGAGGGAGAAAAACCCAATATGCCGCACTTCGAAGAAGAAACCGGTGACATTATCCTCCACACCCATAATGGTGAGGCTATTTCCGCCAAAACCGGTGGTCAACGAAATATCGTTAAGGCTTCGCAAAATAATGACATCCTATTTGCTATCGGGCCTGCAGGTACCGGTAAAACGTATACATCTGTTGCGTTGGCCGTACAGGCATTGAAAAACCGAAAGGTCAAAAAAATTATTCTGGCCCGTCCAGCTGTTGAAGCGGGTGAAAACCTTGGATTTTTACCCGGAGATCTTAAAGAAAAAATTGATCCCTATCTTAGACCGCTTTATGACGCCCTGGAGGAGATGATCGAGTATGATAAGCTCGAATTTCAACTCACAAAAAACATCATAGAAATTGCCCCGCTTGCATATATGAGAGGGCGAACTCTCAATAACGCATTTGTGATTTTGGATGAGGCCCAAAATGCCACGAACATCCAAATGAAAATGTTTTTAACCCGTATAGGTTATAATAGCCGCGCAATTATCACCGGTGATGTAACCCAAACAGATCTTCCTCGCAAACAAGAATCGGGACTTATCGTCATACAAAAAATCTTGAAGGATATTGATGGCATTTCATTTGTATATCTTGACCAAAGCGATGTTGTACGCCACAAGCTGGTAAGGGATATTATCGATGCCTACGACAAATTTGAAGATAAAAAACGAAAGTAATTCTCTGAGTTACACACCTCTATGAGCAGCACAAAACCCGATATCCCTGTATTTCCGTTATACGAAGGGACTTTTTCTGTAGGACTTGATAAAAAATTTAATCGGATTGACCGAGACGATCCCCCCCATAAAGGAGCGTTAAAATTGTCCATCAACCCTTTTCTTATTAAAGATGGCGACAGGAACATTCTTTTTGATGTTGGCCTTGGTGAATTTGGGGTCGATACATCTACCGATATCATCAAACAAAATTTACAAAACCACGATGTTGAAGATTTTGAGATAACTGATATTTTTGTCAGCCACCTGCATTACGATCACATTGGTGGCCTTGCAGGAAATAAAAACGGATTTTGGGAGCTCACATTTCCAGATGCCGATATCTGGGTTTCTGGCAATGAATGGGGCAAGTTACAATCCATTTTGGATAAACAGGATGAGGATAAAGCTGATTTTATAAGTTTTATAGAGTCACGGGCAAATTTAAATTTTCTTGGGGATGCAGAGAATCCGCTTCCACATATCCGGACAAAGAAAATTGGTGGCCATACGGAATTTTCTCAGGCTCTTTTTTATGAAAATGGTGATCAAAAATACCTGATGGCCGGTGATGTTATCGGAAAACGCGGAGCTATCAATCGTACGTTTGCTGCTAAATACGATTTTGACGGCAAGCAGAGCATGAAGGTTCGAAAAGAATTAAAAGAACTTGCTTATAATGAAGGGTATGGAATTATGACATATCATGAGCCAAATCACCCCGTCTTTGCATTAACAGAGAAACAGGATAAGGGCGTATATAAAATTAAAAATTTAGTTTGATATGAGTCTGCCAGCCTACATTAATGACATCAAATCTTTTCTCACTGAACAGGGAGTCAGCTCAAATATTGATTCAGTTATAATTTTGGGCTCCGGTTTGGGTAGCTTCACAGAGCATATTGAGAACAAGGCAGTAATCTCATACAACACAATCCCCCACTTTCCTGAAACTTCCGTACAAGGCCATTCCGGCGAACTAATATTGGGCACGGTAGATGGTAAATCAGTTCTCGCCTTTTCTGGCCGTTTTCATCATTACGAGGGACATGAATTTCAAACCACGGTACTGCCTGTTCATATTGCCAAATCACTGCGAGCAAAAAAACTAATTGTCTCCAATGCAGCCGGTGCCATTAACCAATCATTTGCTGTGGGAGATTTGATGGTTATAGAAGATATTTTCAGGCCTTTCCATCCCATCGAATCTAAATTTCACCAAAACAGATATCGATATAATCTTTATCCGATAGCTACAAAAGTGCGCAAACTTTCGGCACGAATTGGTTTGGATGTACAACGGGGCACCTATCTATACATGAAAGGTCCCAATTACGAAACGAAGGCCGAAATTCGCGCCTTTCGCAGGCTCGGGGCTGATGTGGTAGGTATGAGTACGGCTCCGGAACTTGCAGAAGCCAGCAGGCTGAAAATTAAAGCAGCTGCTGTTTCGATGGTAACCAATATGGCTGCGGGCGTTTTAAAACAGAAGTTAGATCACTCAGAAGTAAAAATTGCAGCTGAAAGCAGGAAGGAAGATTTTTCGAAACTGGTTAGGGAGATCATCAAACAGTTATAACCAAAATTTACAGCAATCGTTTTTGATTCCCGTACTTTTCTAAATACTGTTTCAGACGAACTTTTTTTCGAGTGCTATTACTGGTCATGTAGCGAAGCTTTCCAAATATTGGCCTCTCCTGCCATGCTCGATCAAACCTTCCAAGGCACCAAAATATCCCCGAATAACTGTTTGGGTCTCTTCCATCTATAGCATACGTGTTATTCAAATCAATTAGATATTGAAGCGCTGTCTTATAATCCGGTGTCCACTCAATAACCTTCTTTCCCCAAAGCATGCGCAGATAATTATGGATGATCCCTTCCTCCCTCAACTGGGTTTGAGCTGCATTCCAGATATCATCATGAGTTTGAGAGTTAGCCAATTGATCGTAATCATAAATCCATTCGCGGGGATCATCTCGATGTTTGTCCATGGTTTTTTGAACCCAATCGGGCAAGCTTTCAAGCTGGTCATAATCTTCGCGGTGAAAAGCAAAGTGAAACCCAACTTCCCGCCAAGTAATTACCTCGTCCAGGTAGCTATCAATATTCGGATCACCGTTAAAGAAACCGCCGGTAGACCCTTTGTTAAACGTAATCTTATCTAAATCCCATCCTTTTGGTTGATGTTCTAAAACTGCCTGGACAATTTCGTATTCCGAAATTTTCCCAAAGTGAAGCCAGGGACTCAATTGACTCGTTTTATTTTCATCAGGATCATTCCGTTTCTCGTCATATTCAAGAAGATCATTTTTTATAAACTGACCTAGCATTCCTAGTGCTGCTTGCCTCCCCCCGTGCCAATCGATAGGCTTTACGGAGTGATCAATATTTAATGATGAAATGAATAAAGGTATGTCGTTTAACGCCTCACCTGCATCAGGCAGTTC
>LKMJ01007755.1_pt1 | contig 10103 bp, 5 predicted proteins | sample 643391 | NCBI WGS metagenome assembly LKMJ01 (sample SAMN04112250, study PRJNA286221) | soda lake metagenome | biome: soda lake; feature: Kulunda Steppe; material: water; isolation source: sample PL-Br10 brine of Picturesque Lake | place: Russia: Kulunda steppe | collected 2010-07
TACACAGGTTTTTCTGATTCTGGAGAGCGTATTATATTTGTTGATTTTGAAAATAGGAGTGAATCTGAACTGAAAAGGCGGAAGTTAGGGTATGTTATTGGTAGGTGTATGAATTTACCAATGCCTACGCATCATTTTTTTGATGAAGGTATTATATCAATATATAGTGGTGATTATATTCTTAAAGATAAAAAGCATCATTCTAAAATGAATTTTAATTCATTTCTAACAGATTTAGCAAAAAGTGTTGTTATGTGTAATTATGATTTAAATAATAAAAATATTGTTGTTAATGAAAATGGAAAATACTCATTTATTGATGTTTGTTGTAGATATAATGGCAAATTTAAACCATTACATGTATATAGTACTGCAAATAGATGCATAAAGGCTTATCAAGATTTGAATAATGATAATTATTTAGTTTTTAGTCAAATATTATCATATAGAGTTAAAGATATAGCTTTAATATTATCAAATTACTATGATAATATTGAACAAACATATCCAAGTTTAAATAAACGTTTACGTTTTTCATCAAATATTCATCCAATAACATTAGATACATTTCAATTAGATGATTCTGATTATATTTGGGGTAGTTTACAAGAAATGAAATCAATTCCATATGAATATAATAAAGATTTAATTAAGGTTAATATGAGGAATTTTGATTTTTCTGAATTGTGTTAAATATTTAAATATTAATAACGTATATTATTCATGACTGATGAAAATGAATCGAATAAGAGCTACTTATTTTTAATTTATGAAAATATAACGGTAGTTCGTTTATTTATATTATTTATAATTTTGTTTGGTATTGGAATGTATTCTTTCACGGGTGTTTGGCCTCCATTTGCATATATTGAATCTGGTAGTATGGAACCAAATTTAAATCAAAATGATTTGGTTGTTGTCGAATCAGTTCCCAATCCAGATTACGATATTCAGTCTGAGCGCGATTTATATAATGAAACAGGTATTGTAACGTATACACATGGAAAAAGTATAGGGCATGAATCAGAAAATGAATATGGAGATGTAATACTATTTGAATCAAATTCTAGCAATTCGCAAGTTATTCATAGAGCAATGTATTGGGTAAATGAAGGGGATGATTGGATTGAAATGTATTCAGATTCTGATGTTGATTGTGAACAAATTCATAATTGTCCGGCTGACAGAGATGGAATGATTACAAAGGGAGATAATAATGATAGGTATGACCAAAAAAGAGGGAATGAAATAGTAGAATTAGATGATATGAATAGTAAAGTTCATAGTAGTTACAGATACCTTGGATGGCCGAGAATATTCACGCCATTTTAAATTATTTTTGGTTAACATATTTATTTATCCAACAATTAATTTGAAGTATGAATACATATCCAGTTGGGGCTGTTGCTCGCACAGAGAGTCAATGGAGTCATAGAGAATTTGTAGAAGCAACAAAGCCCGAATATGTAATGATGAAAATAACACGTGCCCGTCACTTAATGAAACGTGGAGAGACATTTGAATCATACTTTGGGCCTGAACCAACTGTGATTACAACTACAACAATCAGAGATAATAAATTAAATTTAATACGTTGGGAAGATGAGTTAGAAATTGTTAGAAAAACAAATCCTGATTTCCATATCCCGACTGATTATTCAGTATATGAACACTTTTCTGAAAAAGAACAAATAAAATCAATTGTATCTTGTATGGAAGGTACAAAATGGATGAACGATAGGTTAGAAGATGACGGGATTAAAATCATCCCATTATTTAAAGGTAAAACAAGAGAACAACGTCAAATTGTGTACGATACTATGGATGAGTTAAATATTGATTATGGTGCTTTCTATGCATCTCGATATTTTACAGGTGGATATGGGAATAGGAAATGGGATATGATACATGATATAGAAGAAATTGTTGCAGAATACGACCCCCAAATAATGGTTATTGGATGTATGGCTCCACAGTATGTGAATGAAATGCCCCCAAATGTTGTCGCTGTTGCTGGTCAAGCTCAATGGAGACGTGCTGTTAAACCACGGAAACAATCCGAATCCGAAATGAAGTCTGAGTGGAATGAACTTTCTAACAATGTATTCAGCGAGTTGCGACATAACCCATATACAGAAATGAGAATTGATGAAGAATCATGGAGAGAGAATGTATTTGAACATCAAGCAAAAGTTGAAGATGAAGTGAAACGTGTTGAAGAAAAAATTCTTGAAAAAGCAAAAGATAATGCAAAAGAAAGATTGCGAGTAAAAGAAAAAGAGTAATATTATTTCTCACTCACTATTGTATTCTTCTGTTATTATATCCTCAAACTGTTCTGCAATCACTTCTCCTATACCATCAATCTGCTCTAATTTCTCCTTGGGTGCGTTGAATACATCCCTTACTGATTCAAATTCTTCTAATAATTTTTGTGCAGTTACAGGCCCAACATCAACAACAGAAGATACAATATACTCTTTTTGTTCATCACGAGTTTGCTTCCCTTTTGAACCATGTGGGTTTATTGTAGTTTCATTATCTTCTTGCTCTCTCTTTGCTGTTATTTGGAGCATTTTTGCAGTATCATCTACATCTGTCGTTCTCAACACACTAATGTTGAAATCAACTGCAAGTGATGATATGACTGCTTTAACAGCATTTGGGTGTACATTTCGGCCAGCACCATACAATGATTCCCCTTCAATAATTACAATCGGTCTACTATAATTATCTACCATATCTGATGCTTGTTTGAATATTGACCTATCATCATCGACAATTGAATCATAAAAGTCTTGGACTGATTTTCTTTCTACAACTGTTCGGTTAGAAAGAACATAGTCTCCAACATCTAATGTCTTAACATCGACTGATGTATTATTGATATTTTTCAATTCTTTTGGAACACCAGAACGTAGTTCTCTACTATCAACAATTATTTCAACATTCTCTGAATCATCATTTATCTCAATATTGTCTTCTTTATCATTTCCATCTTCAAAATTATCTATTTCAGTTTGAGTATCTACAAGTTCATTTATAATATCTTCTTCCATACTTTCTAATTCATGCAATGCTTCTTTCATTTTCTTCTCATTATTTTTAAATGCCCAAAATTTACCTTCTTCATTAGTGTTTTTGGACATAAGAATGATAACTTCTCCATCTGATTGCCTTCCAGTTCTACCCTTTCTTTGAATCGTTCTAATTGCTTCTGAGAGTGGTTCATAAAACACTACAAGGTCAACCTCTGGAATATCAAGACCTTCTTCTGCAACAGATGTTGAAATGAGTACTTCAATATCACCATTCCTAAACCGATTTAATACATCTTCTTGTTCAGATTGGGTCATTCCATCATCTCCTGATTTATTTGTTTGTCCGATAAATTTCTCTACCTTGAAATTATCATCTAAAAAGTCTCGTATTGTATTTGCTGCATTTCTTGAATCTGTGAACACAATAACACGCTCTCCATTATCAATACCTAATGTGCGTGCAATTTCAATTCGTAGTTGCTTAAGTTTTGGATGTGCATCATCCATTTTTTCTGCGATTGTTTCTGCTTTTTTAACATTTGTTGAATGAACAAATCGCTTTACTGCTTTGCTTGCTCCAGATGAACGTGATTCTTCTCGTCTTCGATTAACATATTCAAGAAATTCATCAGACCCTTGTGATTCAATTATATTTATTGAGTCAACTAAATTAATTAGTTCAGAATAGTATGACATTCCCATATATCCATCTTCTTCACCTCTATCAATCATCTCTGATAACTTTGACCGGAAAGAAAGAACTTTGCCTTTTGAAACATTTTTTGTAGCAGAATCAGCAACCCCCATTTTTTTGAGGGCTTTCATTCTCGCTTTAACATCTTTTTTGAGTAATTCTGTTATCTCATGAACACCATCTGGAATGCTAATTTTCTTCCATTCAACATTTGTTTCATGTGTGTATTCTTTTACTGAATCATCTTTCTCTGTTTTCACAGCAATGTTTTCTAAGTGCAAGTTTTCACAGATGGTGAGTATTTCATTTTTGGTTGAACCGGGTGATGCACTCATTGCAGTTATAATACCTTCAGTATTTTGTTTATTATATTCATTTGCAATATATACATATGAATATTTCCCAGTACCACGGTGACATTCATCAATAGTAAGATGAGTGACGTTAGATAAGGAAATTGTATCAGATATTAAATCATTCTCAACAACTTGTGGTGTTGCAATAAGTATTTTATTTTCATCCCATAAATCTGCGCGTTTATCTGGTGAAGTACTTCCTGTATATGATGTTATTTTATCCTCTGGTATGTTTAGTGCTTTTTTATAAAATGAAACATGCTGAGAAACCAGTGGTTTAGTAGGTGCGAGAAATAATATCTTTGTATCTGCTGAATTTATATTCATATTGTGTGCTGAAATAAGTAGACTTATTGTAGTTTTCCCAAGTCCTGTTGGAAGACATACAAGAGTATTTTTTGAAAATGAATCGTTATATAATTCGGTCTGATATTTTCTATATTCTATAAATGTCTTGGATAATAACTCATGTTGAATATATTTCTCTCCATTAAATTCTTGAATTTCAAAATCGTTTGTCTCTATCATTCTTATCTTATTACGTATTTGACTTTCGAATACTTAAAACTTACTGTATATTCGGTGTTAAAATGTGTTAAAAATAACTAAAAAGTTATTTAAACTGTTGAAATATGTGAAATAGAATAAATGAAGCCAACCCTTTTATATACCCCTCAAGTAAGTATTAATTGCAAAGTCCACCTGAATTGGTGGATGAGTAAGAATTACAAACCATGATTAATGAAGAAATGACTCTCAAGGTACATGCAGTATTTTTAACTGCTCTAATGGTGTTATCGCTTGTTGCTATGTCTGCAACGTTTGCAGGTGCGGCAGCAGCAAACACTACTTCGGTGGATAGTGAAGTAAATGAATTAGGTTCTTTCGATACTGTATGGGAAGGTCAAACTGTGAATATCAGTGATGAAAACCATCCATATAGTCCGGGCGAGCGCGTGCTTGTATATAACCATGACTTTGACGGTGATGATGAACTTGTCACAACTGTTGATGTAACTGATGATGGGTATCTTATTTTGGATACCAATGATGTTGGTACTGGTTCTTATTATTTCCAAAATTCGGGTGGGGAAGTATTCCCATCATTTGGAGATGACCCTGCACCGTTTGATGTTATAGAGCAAACACTTGATATTGATGCTGATGATAGTGTTGCAAATCTCGGTGATACTGAAGCAAACTACGAATTCTCTAGTGAACGTGAATTTGGAGAATTTGATGTTATTGTGAATGAATCAGATGGAGAAGTTTCAGGTGAAGAACTTGAAAATCTCTTTGCGGATGCGGGTGCAGAGGTAATTGATGAAACTGATGATGAATCTGCTGTTATCATTGAAAACCTTGAAGATGAAGAATACGTTGCTGATTTTGAAGAATTTGATGAAGGTGATTATGAATTTAATTTCAATGTGACTGACACTACAGCAGAAGGTCAATGGTCAATTACCGTTGAAGATGGTGATGAAGGTGATGCAACATTTGGTGAAGTGATTGATACCGAGCGCGGTGGTGTTGCTGAAATTGAAGTTGAATTCACTGGTGCTACAGATGAAGCAGAACTTGTTATTGGAAATGAAGAAAACACTGGATATGAGCTTATTGCTCAGGTTGATGCTCCAAGTGAAGATAATTCAACTGTCCTTCGCTTCAATACGTATGAAGCAGGTGAATCATCCCCTAGTGGTGATGTTCTAACAGTTGATGAAGATTATAACGGAAGCGTTACCGTTCTTGATGAAACATCACTCCCTGATAATGACCTTATTGGTGGTGGTCAGTATCAGATGGATATTTCATCAGATGATGAAAGTGCATTCCCTGATGACCGAACACAAATCATTCTTGAAAATCCATCTGTTGATGGAGTAACTTCATATACCTCTGCTAATGCTGATTTCGATGATGCAGATGATATTGAAGCTGCAATTGAGAATGGTTCAGTTGTTGAACGAGATAGTGTTACTGAAGGAGATTACGTAACATTCTATCTTGAAACGAATGCATATGATGGAATGGTAGATACTGCAACCACTCCAGAATCTGGATTCCAGAGTCTTGTGAGTAATGAAAGAGTTGGATTTGATATTGAACATGATGAAATTCAGCGGAATCAAGAACTTGTTGATTTTGATTTCACTGCAAGTCAGTTCAATGTAATTGATGATGATGAAGGATTCTACCTTGTTTCACCAGTTGATGGTCTTGAATTTGGTTCTGGTGATGTTCTTGATGTAGATGAGATGAACGTAAATGTCACTACACTTGATGAGAAAATGACTAGTACTATTGATGCAAGTTGGGATTCTTTGGAGCATGATGATTTGAATGCGTCTACTCCATTTGGAATTGAAGAACGTGAACTTTCTGTTGATGAACCAATTATTGTTTCTCCATCAGATAGTACTGTTGATGGTGAATTGAACGTTGCACCAGATACAGAAATTGAAGGAGTTATGCAGGCAGATGAGAGTCAATCTAATTCACCAACAATCCAGCGAGATACTGTAATGGTTGATGAAGAAGGTGAATTTGAATTCGAATTTAGTTTCACTTCCTTTACTGATGGTGAAGAATTCGATGTTGTTGTCTCTGACAATGTACTTGGTACTGAAGAATTTAGTGGTCAAATTGAAGAAGAATCAGCAGATATGAACCTCACTGGTGTATCTGTTGAAAATGTGACTGTTGGAGAACAATTAACATTTGTCTCTACTGTCTCTAATGATGGTGGTGTTGGTGATGATGTTACCGTAACTCTTGGTGGTGATTTCGATGCTGAAGCAACTGAGTTTGTTGATGCAGGAGAAGAAGAAGTTGTCGAAATTACTGTCGATACTGATGAAATGGATGCTGGTGACTACGAATATGTTGTATCAGTAGAAGATGAAGAAATGTCTGGGAATGTGACTGTTGAAGGAATCGAACAAGCATTTACATTTGATGATGTTTCTGTCTCTGCTGATGAAGTTGAGCAAGGTGATGTAATCTCTGTTGATGCAACAATTTTCAACAGTGGAAGTGAATCAGGTAATGTAACAGTTACATTGTTTGATGAAGAAGGTGACGTTTCACAGTCCCAAGATGTTGAAATTGATGGAGAAGGATTTGAAACAATTGTTATGGACATTGAAACTGAAGACATGGATGTTGGTGAATACGAATACGAATTAGCAACTGAAGATGATTCTGAATCTATTCCATTTAACGTTACTGAACCAAGTGACGAAAATGGAGATAGTGACGGTACTGATACAGATGGAACTGATACAGGCGGTACTGATGGTGATGGTGATGCTGATGATGATGGTGCTGGATTCGGTGTTGTAGTTGCACTTGCTGCACTTATTGGTGCTGCACTCCTTGCAATCCGAAATAGAAAAGCTGAGTAAATCAGTAGATAATTCTTTTTTTTTTCCAAACTGATTACCGAGTGGTATGTGAATTTAACCGTTTGCAGGGTGAAATACCCCAATGAAGTGAAGGTACAGCCCGAGCGGAGTAGGGCGGGGTAATTTCACTATACAACTAATACAAATTTATTTATTTGAGTAACTCGAATTATTTTTATGGATTTGTTTATTGGTGACTATGTTGATTTTAAATACCCATTTCGGGGAGATGATGCATTTTTTAGATTAATTATTGGTGGGGCACTTAGTATAATACTTTTAACTGTAATACCAGCTATATTCTTCTTTGGTTATTTTAATCGACTGTTTAAATTTATTATCTATGAAGAAGAACGCCCCCCAACATTTTCTGGTATTTCTGATATTATATTTTCAGGTATTTTGACTGTTATTGCTTTAGGTGTATATTTTGCTATCATTTCAACATTGATAATCCCATTTGAATTATTAGTTAATTCAACAGCAATTGTATTATTTATATTTGTAGTTTACTTTTTCGCTGGATTGTATTTCTTACCTATTTTTTATTATTCATATATCCGGTTAGTCAATAATAAAGCATTATCCTCTGAGGATATTTCTGAAATGATAACTAGTTCTATATATAGAATGGGTTTTCTTACATTCCTTATTATTTTATTCTCATGGTTTGTATTTGGATTAGTATTATCTGGTATCGCAATTGGATTAGTGTTATTACTTGGTTCTATGTCGTATCCAATAATAATTTTCATCGTATTTATCGGTACTTCTATGAACTTTTTATTTTTTAATTATATGGTTATGGCATTGGCAAATTCTGTTCTTCGTGCATCACCAGATAGGTTTAATTAATAATATTTCATTAATTAATTGAGTGATTAGGAAAACGTATATATGCTTAAAGTAGTAAATCTTTAATAGACAATGAAAAAGAGTTTACAATATTCATTAAATGACTCACGTACACGGACATTATTAATAGTAGGTTCAGGAGTTGCAGTAGCAGGGATAATTGCATTCGTTATTGCAGTAATGTTTGGTGGGTTAACTCCATTTGAGTGGGGTGATGAAGAAGAATTTGATGCAGAATGGCAATTAACAACAGATGGTGTGATGTATAATGGTGGTGAGATACCAAGTGAAGAAGGTGATATATATGTCGAATATGAAGGTACTCAGTATCCGGTTGCTTCTAGTGTTACTCTCCAACCCGGAGATACTGTAATAGATAGTACTTCACTTGCATATATTGGTGCAGAAAACGATGATATTCAAATAATTTGGGAAAGTGTAGATACAGGAGATTCATTTGATGTTGGTGATATATTCCTCCCTGATATTACATCTGATGTTAGTGCTGAGTTCAGCCAAACCGAATCTGGAATTGTATATGATGGTGGTGATATTCATGATGTTCCTACATCTTCTTTGAAACTTGTTTATGGGGATGAAACTATCACTATTGTTGAAGATGAACAAATTGAACAAGAACAATTAGTTGCCGCTCCAGATGATTTGAAAGAGCTTGGATTGCCACCTAATTCACGATATTCAATCATATGGGAAGATGAAAATGGTAATATATTCACTGTTGACACTCTTTCTTCTCCATCTTCAGTGAATGAACGGTCTATTTTATGGAGTATCACTGAACAGTTTGAATTATCTGGTGATTATGAAATTAATGAATTTGGATTGGAATATACAGATGGGGAAGTCCATGAAAATGCCAATATTACTCAAGTGGAATTAGTTTCTGATGAGGAAGAAATTGGTAGTTTTGATGTTGATGAGATTAATAAAAATAAATCGATTGCATCTATTGATGAACTTGTTGATACAGGAATAGTTCCATTAGAGCAAATCGATGTATTTGTTGGCAATGAGTCAAATATGTTCCAATCCGGTGTTGTTCAAGTACCACCAGCAACAACTGATGTTGGTTCAGAATTTATGACCAATGAAGATATTCAAGAACTTGAATCAGGATTCTCATTTATTCAAGAAGGTCTTGTATATAATGGTGATGAGTTTGAAGATGGTGAATCACTCACAGTCACATTTGAATCTGAAGATGTAAGATTTGATATGAATATTGATGAGTATAACTCTGGAGAACCAATAATTAGACTTGATGAATTGGCAGATAGAGGTATTGAATCTGGTGATGATTTCAGAATAATCATTTCTTCAGATGAATCAGATGATATGTATGCTGGTGATGCTGGTTCACCACCATCTAGTACATCAGTTGAGGGAAATTTTAGTGAGCCGAGTGTTGATGGTTCTGTATCTTATGAAGATGGGGACATTGATGGGGGAGAAGGAGAAATTATACTGCGTGATGTGAATGATAATAATCGTGTGGTGTTAGCATCCGGTTCTGAAGTATCAAGTGGTGATGTTATCGTAGAAGAATCTGATTACCAACTTATTGGTGCTTCTCCCGGTGATGTTGTATATCTCACTTGGGTTGATGAAGATGGTGAGGAGAATTTATTACAAGATATTACAGTACCAGAAAATGTTGCTGAAGTATCAAGTGATGGAGTAAATGAGGGTCAGCCCGGAGAAGAAGACCCTGAAGATAGAGAAAATA
>LKMJ01007756.1_pt1 | contig 10103 bp, 10 predicted proteins | sample 643391 | NCBI WGS metagenome assembly LKMJ01 (sample SAMN04112250, study PRJNA286221) | soda lake metagenome | biome: soda lake; feature: Kulunda Steppe; material: water; isolation source: sample PL-Br10 brine of Picturesque Lake | place: Russia: Kulunda steppe | collected 2010-07
ACACACACACACACACACACACACACACACACACACACACACACACACACACACACACACACACACACACACACACACACACACAAGGTGCCTGATCTGTGGCACCGTGAGCCTCACCCTCTTGCTCAGGCATGGGCATGCCAGACAGATACCCCTCTTAAGGCTTGGGCCCATGCGCGCCCACTCATCTACCTGCCCAAGCGCCTGCGTGCACAAACCCTTCTAAGCTGTGACCCGGATGCCTTGCCCCGTCCTGCTCGTGCGCGTGCTGCCAGCCCCACCTCTCGCACACGCAGCTGGAGCACTCATAATGTACGTGTGACCCATTGGTGGGCGGTTGGCTGGTGTGACCGCAGGCAGTGGACCTCGCGCGGCGGCTGATGCTGGAGTTCAATGCGTGGGTGGTGCGCGCACACGCGCTGCGCAAGGTCTTTGTGTCGGTCAAGGGCATCTACTTCCAGGTGCGCCGGCCTCACGGCCCACCCAGCATGGGGCAGGGCAGGCTTGTGAGGTGTGCCCTGGAGCTGGCTTGGCGAGGGGAAACCTTCGGTGCATGGGCAGGGATGGTGCGACAGGGGCCAGGAGGGAGGGACAGCGACCCTACTGCTCTGCCCCGCTGTCTGGCTGGTTGGAGGTTGGGCACCGGAGGCGCTGGCGCTGGCGCATCGGTGCTTAGTTGGGTCAGCCAGGCCCTTGGGCTCGCAGGCCGACGTTTTTAAGATGCGGAAGCATGGCCTCAGGCCGGCAGTCTACAAGCTCGCTGATTGCCTTGCAAGCCCTGGTTTAAGAGTGAAGAAGGGAAGGGCGTGCTGCAGCTGGCGCGCCACTGCAGTGAGCGAGTCAGCCTGCTTGTCCCAGCCAAGCGGGGCTGTGCTGTTGTATCCCCCCCGGTGCTGAGCAGATGGATGGGCCTAGTTCGCGCAGGCCGCGCATGCGCCCCGTGCCGTCGCCCTCCCGTCTCACTCTCTACCCCCCTTGCCGCCCCACCGCTCCTCGTGCCGCACAGGCGGAGGTCATGGGCAACGCTGTCACGTGGCTTGTGCCGCATCAGCTAGCCCAGGTGCTGCCCACGGATGTGGACTACAAGGTGCGTCAGATGGCAGCTGGGCAGGGCTGGGCTGCCTGCTGCGCCGCTCCCTCCAGGGAGCTGGCCATGTTTGCTGTGTGTCTGAGGAATGCCTTTTGAGCGCCTGCCCCCACCCCCACCCCTGCGGCTGGCCGGTGGTGCTCCCCACGTGCCAGAGCTCAGACAGCGCTCACGCGCTCTCAAGGCGTGCCCGCCGGCGGCAGCCGCTGCTCTGAACCTCTGTCTGGCTGCTGCTGCTGCGCGCACCCTGCTGTGCCTTGCGCCTTGCACGACCACATGCCCTGCGGCTGCTGCGGCTGCGGCCTCTGCTGCTGCTGGCACAGTGCGGCTGAGAGATGCACCACACGCTGCCCACCGCCTTGCCTGACACCCCTCTGTGGTTGGCAGGTCATGCTGACCTTCCTGGAGTTCTACGAGTGCCTGCTGCAGTTTGTGAACTTCAAGCTGTACCACAGCCTTGGGGTGAGTAGCGCGGCACACAGGCCAAGCGCTGTTGAGGCTCGGGGCGGGCGGCGCAGCCGATGGGCTCAAGGGCTCTGTTGAAGTGCATATAGCGCGCGGACCCATGGGCTGCTGAGCCCCCTCGGGATTCGCTGTGCGGCCCATGGTGTGGTGTTGAGCCTTGGGGGTGCGTCACGCAGGTGCTGTGCGGCTCCCCTGCGGGCGCCAGAGGCCCCCGCTCGGCTCGCCCGGCATATGCAGAGCCTGTGAGGTGTGCGTAAGCATGCGCGCGTCGTGTGCGCGCGTGTGCACGTGTGTCTTGGGTGCGCGTGCGTGCGTGCATGTGAGCGTATGTATGTAAGCATGCGTATTTGTGTGTGTATGTGTGTCCGTGCGTGTCTCTGTATGTGTGTGTATGTGTGTATGTGTTGGTGTGTGTTGTGTAAGCATGTGTACTTGTGTGTGTATGTGTGTGTCCATGTGAGTGTGTGTTCCGTGTGAGTGTGTGAGCATGTGTGGCCTTGTGGGAGGGGGGAACTTGGGCGGGACGCGCTTGGGCCCTGCAAGCTCTTTCTGGGGCGCACGTCGTGTCGTGTGGCTGCACCTATGCCGGGCGCCCCACCAGACCTTTGGCGCGCGTGCGTGTGGCAATGCGCCCTGGTGGGGCAACGCGCCTGTGTGCTGCGCGCATTCAACGCACACACAGCCACCTGCGCCACACTGCCGCTGCCGCTTGCAGCTGAAGTACCCGCCTGTGCTCAACCCCCAGCTGGAGGAGGCGGCGGCAGGACTGAGTGCTGTCATGCGTGACCTCGCGGGTGTGAGGGAGGCTGTGGGGCAGCAGGTGGAGGTGAGCAGGGATGGGGCAGTGAGGCGCACGGGCTGCAGGCATGCAAGGGGTGCTGCTCTCCTCGTGTGTGTGGAGCAGCCAGAGCTTTGTGGAGGCACCAGGAGGGCCTCCACAAACCCCTTTGTGGGCGCAAGTGCGCCTGCACGCGCATGTGCATGTGTGGGCGCACACACGTGCACGCGCTTGAGTGTGCATGCCCTCGATGTCAGCCTTTGCATGAGCATGAAGGTATGCTACTGAGCACAGCTGGGCCGCATGCCTTCAGGGTGATGGGTGAGAGAATGCGGGGCGGTCGCCTCGATAAGAGGGGAGGGGGGGGGGGGCACCAAGCAGTTGGCCCCCTGCGTGACACAAAGGGAAGCAAGGGTTGCCGCGGGTGCCTGGCTAGCCACTGACCCAGCAAATACACCTTTGCGATCTTTCCGCGATGCGGGCAGTGCACCTCCCTTGCAAAGCTAGGCAGCGCGCCTGAGGCCACGTGCCCGGGCGCAAGGACATGCATCAGGGGCTGCCGTGCTGGCCACTCATGCTGCGCACCGCTCGGGTCACATGGTTGGCGCTCTGTGCACTGCGTGGCGGGCACTGCATGCAAGGGGTGCCTTGCCAGGCGTGGCCCCAGCTGCCGCCCCCTCCTGCACATGCTGTTGGGTGTAGGAGCAAGTCGCGGCCCTGAAGGCATTGCCTGGTAGCAAGAAAGGCAGCGCGCGGCAGGATGGCCTGCAGGAGCGCATCAAGGCCATTGCTGCGGAGGAGCAGGGCGGGCAGCTGCAGCAGCGGCAGCAGGGGGAGGAAGGCGAGAGTGAGGGGAGTGAGGAGGAGGGGGAGGAGGAGGACAGTGAGGCTGGGTTGGAGATTGACTCGGGCGACGACGATGATGACGAGGAGGAGGAAGAGCAGGAGGTGGAAGAGGAGGGCAAACAGGGGGAGGGGTCGGGCAGGCAGGGCCAGGGGGGCCAGCAGGCGGGCGCAGGAGGCAGCGGCAGCGAGGGCGAGGAGGAGGAGGGGGAGGATATGCTGGGCGCGGTGAGGCGCATTAGTGGCAGTGGCACAAGCACCCGCGAGGAGGCGACGGAGGGCGGGGGGCTGAAGAGTGCAGGGGGCGCGTTGGGGGCAGACGTGGGTGTGGGCGACGACGAGGCTGCACTGTGTGCATCGCTGTTTCGCGGGGCCAACATCTTTCTGGCGCGCGAAGTGCCGCGGGAGCCGCTGGCGCTGGTGATCAGGTGTGCTGGCAACCTGGCCCGGTCACGCCGTGTGTGTGTATGAGCATGCGTGTTACGGCATGCGCGTGCGTGTATGTTTGCACGTGAACACACTTCTTCTTGGGATGTGCCGCCCGCCTTCTACAGAGGAGAGCACATTCTTGGAGATGGGGGGCTGCAAGCAGCAGGTGTGTGGTGGAGAAGCAGCTCATATGCTGTGGCTTGCATGGAGTGGTTCTGGCTGCTGCAGCACATTGGCAGCCAGGGCACCTTGGTGGGCACATGTCTCACGTATGATCATACAGCACATTGGCAGCCAGGGCTCCACGGTGGGCACATGACTCATGCATGATCATACAGCACATTGGCAGCCAGGGCACCTTGGTGGGCACATGTCTCACGTATGATCATAAAGCACAGCTCAGACCGTTCGAAGGCATGTCGGCTGCCGAACCCCTGTCCAAGCCTTATGGATTGTGCAGCCTGCAAATCCCTCAAGCAGGTACACACAGGCACACCCGCAATCACCCACAAACGCGAATATGCACGCCTGTGTGCGCAGGGCGTTTGGGGGTGTAGCAGGCTGGGATGGGGAGGGCTCGCCCCTGCAGCAGACGGATGAGGCCATCACGCACCATGTAGTGGACAGGCCGGTCCAGGGCCACCGCTTCCTCACCCGCGAGTACGTGCAGCCACAGGTGCGCAGTGCTGGCAACCCCACTTCCGGTGACGCGCGTGGCGCGCACGTGCTGCACAGAGGTCCCGGGGGCGGGGCTGCGTACAGGAACAAGCCTGCTGAGGCTACCGTGCCTTGCAACAGGTGGGGGCTGCACGGCGCCTGTGGCTGCAGAGCGTGCAAGAAGCGCGCGGCGGCCTCCAAGCGTGCGCGCGCTGCTGCTGTGATCAAAGGCAGGCCGTGGCGAGCACAGCTACGGGGCTGCACAGGGTGGGTGGGTGGTGGCTGAGCACCCAGCAAGACGCAGTCCTCGGCCGGCATCTCAGCTGTTGAGCTGCTGCTGCCGCAACGGCATTGGCTGCTTGTCCTGCTGGCACTGCTGGCTTCCTGCACAAATTGCTGGGGCAGCACCTCTCCCTCCCTGGCCTGCATGGCCTGCTAGTTGGCCGATGGCAGGATGGCTGGCTGGATGTCGAGCTGGCAGGGCAGTTGGCTGGCCACAGCTTACAACAGGCGCACCAGACTGGTAGAGCAAAGCTGGTAGAGCAACTGGCTGGCCAACAGGCGCACCAACTGGCTGACAGGATGTACTCATGGGCAGACAAGTAGACAGACCCAAGATCACAACAATGGACGCCTGCCACTGTGCGCAGTGGGTGTTTGACAGCGCCAATTGGCGGGTGCTGATGCCCGCGGAGCGGTACGCGCCTGGCCAGGCCCTGCCCCCCCACCTGTCGCCGTTTGTCAACAACGAGGAGGAGGGCTATACGCCCGACTTTGCGCAGGAGATTGCCAGGCTCCAGGTGTGTGCTAGGCCCAGCTGCATGTGCAGCCAAGCCTCAGGCAAGAGAAGGCTGCCATATGCATTGCCCTTTTGCCAAGGGCTGCACCCCCTCTCGACGCCTGCCATTCCTTAGAGCTTGGCTGCCCCTGTTGTGTGCCCGCCTCCGCTGGAGTGAGAGAGGCTCGATGCGGGCGCGGGCATTAAGGGGCATGTGAGCGTGCCTGGCATTGGAGTTGGGGTTGGAATGCCAGGTACGGGGGTGCCCTGCAGTGTGATGTTGCCATGAGGGCGGGTCGGCACCCTATGACAGCAGAATCCACAGCGCCCTACTTGTTCAGGCCTCTTAAAAGGCACTCAAGCAGAGGGAGGAACTTAGCTTCCCACCGCCATGCTCTGCTCCCCTGGGGGGTCACGCCAGCCTCTGCCCCAAGCAACGGTTCCGGAGCCGCATCAGCCAGCCTGCCTGCACCGGCTGTGCTGTGCACATCTTTGTGGGTCATATGCGCTAGCATCCCTGGGCGCCAGCTTGCACGCCCCATCAAATCTGGGTGCGCAGGAGGCTGCACGCGCTGCGCGCATGCGTGCGTCTGGGCTGATCAGCGCAGACGCATTCGCTGAGGAGGCTGCCGCAAGGGAGGCCAGTGCAGGCGAGGGCGGCGCAGCAGCCGCGGCGGATGCTGACCCTATCGCTGCAGAGCACCAGTACCAGGTGAGGCCCTGTTGCTGGTCATGCCTTGCTTGCGTTGGCCAGTCATCACGTGAAACTGGGGGTGCCAGGGGCTTCATGGGTGGGCGGCACTCATGCCCATGGCCCCCATGGCCCCAATCTGCGCACCTTCAAACCCCCTTCACCAGTCGTACATCTTAAAGCTCGTGCCAGAAGCTGGAAGCAAGTAGGAGCTTGAGTGTGGCGCAGGGGTTGCACAGTGTTGCACTGCATGAATTTGCACACACAGCACGGCCTGCGAGTGCTTTCCAGGGTGTGGGGGCGTGTGAGCAAGAAGCCTCACCCAAAGCTGTCATCAGCTGAATAACGTGCTTTTGCGGGTCCTTAAAGAGAGCCTGCTGTGTGATCCACTCAAAACCAGTCCCATCCTTCCTGCCAGCACCTTGACGCACTGTCAACCCACTGTGCCCCTCGGGGATGCTGACAGCAGGCTCGTACGGTGCTTGAATGCAGCGCTGCAAATTGACGAGCGTTGTGTGTGCGCCTTTGCCTCACAGAGGGCCAGCTTTGATGCGCTCATGCAGGGTATTCCGATTCCTGCAGGACTTCTTCTGGTGTGCAGATAACAATGTCGCTGTGCCACATGCAGGCTGAGCTTGCCCGCGAGCTGCGTGCAGCAGCCAAGGCTGTTGCTGAGAACAGTGGCAGCAATGAGGAGGACACAAGTGAAGATGAAGGCATGCGTGACGGCAAAGCTGCCCCTGCGCAAAAGAGTTCACTGCCTGCTGCTGCTGAGGACGATGAGGCAGCCATGAAAGACATCATGATGACGCGCAAGACAAAGAAGTTCTACGAACGTGTGCAGCGGGCGCAGCAAGGGAAGCGAGAGAGGGTTGAGGAGCTGGAAGCTCGCAAGCAAGCACTCAAGCGCAGGAAGTAGACAAATGTCGGTCAGATGGAAGGGGCTATGGGTGTTTTGTCAACTATTTTTCTAGTGCGTTCATTCACAAGAAAACCCAAAGTGAGTTTAAAACGCCAGCCTGGTCGTATGGCTGATTGGTCAGGTTACATAGCTGTACCTGCAGAACGAGGCCAGCTTAGGTTTACAAGTAAGGATTAACCGCCGGCCTGGTCGTTAGGCTGATTGGTCTGTTGCTGGTCGTGCCAGCCAAAGATTACTCCATAATGTCCGAGATGGAATAGCTGAGTTTGTTGTGCCGCTGAGAAAGGAAATCGACGACAGTCTAACAAGGCAAGGAGTTTACAAGAAAGGCCTTCAGTCAAGAAGTGCAACTGCTAGCCTGCTCATAAAAAGGTTTAGGTAAGGTAAGGTAAGGTTTCAAGGCTGTATCCGCCGAACGAGGGCAGCTTAGCCGGTTGTGGCCTCCAGTGAGGTTTGAACCCCGAACCCACAGGTTGCGAGGGTGGATAATCGACTTCCCATCTCAGGTGCCCCGCCGCCTGCTCGACTATCCGGAGCCAGATAAAAAGGTTTAGTACATGGAGAGGTCTGCTGGCTTGTCTGCCCGCAACCCTCCTGATCCTCACTGACCGCCCTTTTCTTTTCTGGTTAAGGGGCTTTTCTGTCCAAGTGGCCCCTTTTCCTTAATTGATGTGAGAAGCTTTTTGCTGCTTGCGTAGTTTTCTTTCTTTTTTCTGTATGGTCTACTGATGTGCTTCCGATTTGCTTTAGGAATGTCGCTTAGAAGGTAGGGGCCTCAACAGAAAAAGCCTGGCACAAAGGAAGCTTCTCTTATTAAGAAGAAGGAACATCTGAGCGCGTGAACAAGCCTTGACAGTGAAGAAGAAGACCTCATTTTCATAATGAGTGCAAGTTGCACAGCAGCACAAGAGCACTTGTCACAACGTCCATTTCTGCCACACCAAAGAAGGTATAAAGTTTTCAAGGCTGTATCCGCCAAACGAGCCACGCCAAGGGGTCCACTGCGAGAGTATGTACAATACGCAATATCAAAAGCAATGCCGATAATCAGATCATGATAGATAGCCGTCTATAGATATAGCCTTCCAGATACAATATCAATATCGAAAACAACGTCGATACTAATAGAGCGTGATCTTAGAACAGAATTGGAATCGATGAACTATTTCAAATGTCTCTTCATAATTTAATCATGCATTTATTTGAAAGTCAACTGTCTAACCTCCATCCTCTCATGAGAGCTGGCAGATAGATCTTGCTTAGGCACAGATGCCCTCCAGCATACTCTACTTCAGCTATGGGGCTAATATGAGCAAGGCGGTCTTGCAAAAGCGAAGGGTGTCCGCTGAGAGTTTAGGTGGAGCGATTGCATGTGGCCATGTCCTCTCTTTTGCCCACCGCGGAGGGTTTGCAACTTTGCTGAGCTCAAAGCAGCAGATGGAGACCGAGCCACAATGGAATTCAAGGCTCAATCCTCACGGCATCCTGTACGTGAGTTCACACGGGCCGCTTGGCCTGCCATGCTCACTAACAATGGCCAACCTATCACATCAGTAAATGCGCATCCGCAGCACCTGAGTTCGTCTTTAACTCTCTACATTTTGAACTTGACTCATTGCTTGCATTTGTAGAAGATGAGTGAAGGGGATATAAAGAAACTTCAGGTTGGTGATTAACGTTGGCATGCCATGATCCTTCTCCTCAGAGAAATGCGACGGAAAACATGCAGTAATCACCAAAGGGCATAAGACATGAAGGATGCAAGTTCAGCCTAGCCCATATTCTGTTCAGACCATGAGATGCTGCAAATGAGAGGAGCATAAGCAATGCTATCTTACTCATAAGGTGATGAACCAGTGAGGATCAAATTAATATGCAAGCCTCTCCCCTTGCAGGAAAATGAGGTGGGCTACCGGTTGGCAGAAATCGGAGTGCAGCCATATTTTCATGAGGAGCAAGTGAAAGCCAAGACTTTTGTGTCCTCCCCTCTCCTCCTCTTGTTTGCTGCTGTCGCTCCACCGGAAAGGTACTTAAAGAAATTGCAGCAAGGTGCAGAAGAAAATGGTTTGCAAGCGGAATACAGGGAATGGCTTGCATCAGTAGGGTCTGCATCAATAAGCGACCTTTCTGACCAGAGATATAACGCCACTGCAGCGGACCTCCTTGCCAAGTTCGTCGGTCTTGCTCTTGCATTTGGGATTCCTTGGGCGTTGATTTGTTGAATAATTATTTGCCCTTGGCAGCGCACAGGCAGCTAGTAGAGAGTTGGGAGTAGGAAGTTGTGACTTGGAAATTAGCTAGTAGATATAAGGGACAAGCTATGCAGCCTCCTGTTCATCTGTTCATCTGTCTTTCTTTATCCCCTTGGGCAAAGTAGGACCTAGAACAGCAATGTCTAGCTTCTCTCATCTTGCAAGTAGTATCAGCATTTAACCTTGGATGGCATAAATGATCTGGAAATTAGGCCTGACTTAGGAGTACAAGTGCAGGACTGCAGAATATGTTGAGGGCTTCATCTTGGAATTTGCCTGTCCCACAGTGACTTCAATCTGTTTCATTTTAATTTGTTTTAGGTTGTTATGTTTGCACAGTCGTCTTCCCCACCTTTGACAGATCATGCAATGGGGTCGTGCCTTAAATTGAGGGAAGACTCTTTGCTGTGCTTATGATTGTGCTTGCTTAAGCTCGTTTGTGCTTGCTTGCACATAAGTTATTTTTTAATTCAGTGGAAATTGTCATCATACCTTCCCGTCTTAAGTCCTGTACAGGCCACTCGCGCTCAAATGTGAATGCCTGCCATACAGCTGGATGTTCTCCAACACACGAGAGGGGGGGCTGTCTGCCTCTTCAACAGTCTGCAAGTTGTCAAATTCTGCACTTGTATTTCATCGGAGCTTGCATTAAGTGACTCCGTGCAGTTGAAGGCAAAAAGAATAAGGAAAGAAAAGTTACGCAAGTAGCAAAAGTCTCCTATGCATCAATTAATCGAAAGGAGACACATTTGCTTAAAGATCCTTATAAGTCCTTCCTTTTTTGCCAATGCGTCTCCTTTTCCTTTATTGATGCAGGGAGTTTTACTGCCTGCGTGAAAGTTTGCCACCGGTGGTACCACCGGTGGTACCAAAGGAATTTTGAAACTAACTTAGTTGGACTAGTCACTAGCGGGGATTTGGAGCCTCCAGATCCTGAGGGTGGCTGGCTGCCCCCTGCTCCTTTGAAAGCACAGCTTTAAGCGTATGTCTGTTGCAGCCAGTTTGTGCGCACGGAGTGAGCATGCAATTGAAGGGCAGTCTTTGTAGACCTTCTGTGAATCAAGTCCGAGCTCTTGAAGGTAAGGTAAGGTAAGGTTTCAAGGCTGTATCTGCCGAACGAGGGCAGCTTAGCCGGTTGTGGCCTCCAGTGAGGTTCGAACCCCGAACCCACAGGTTGCGAGGGTGGATAATCGACTTCCCA
>LKMJ01007757.1_pt1 | contig 10103 bp, 12 predicted proteins | sample 643391 | NCBI WGS metagenome assembly LKMJ01 (sample SAMN04112250, study PRJNA286221) | soda lake metagenome | biome: soda lake; feature: Kulunda Steppe; material: water; isolation source: sample PL-Br10 brine of Picturesque Lake | place: Russia: Kulunda steppe | collected 2010-07
AGAGCGGGGGGCGGCGTTTCCCGGGATCGACCAACTCGATTTCGTCGTCGTCTCGCTGTTGTTGACGGCGATCGTCTCGACCGGCTGGTTTTTCGAGACGTTCACGCTTCCCGTTCTCGTCGCGGTCTTCGTCCTGACGCCGCTGTTGCACGTCTCAACGAACATGATCGCGTACGCGCTCGGATTGAAAGACGAACCGTGGTAAGAGAGCCCTACGTCCGGCCAAAGCTATAACCGCCCGGTGGGGGATCGTCGGATATGGACCGCGATGCCCTCCAGCGGGAAGTCGACGAGTGGGTCCGAGAGGACATCATCACCGAAGATCAAGCCGCCGCGATCCTCTCACGATACGACGACACGGGTTCCGATCGGTCCCGTTCGCGGGCGGTCCTCGCGCTGACGGCCGTCGGTGCCGCGCTCGTCTTCGCCGGAATCACGCTGTTTCTCGCGACGAACTGGAACGAGCTGCCGACCGCCGCACAGGTTCTCGTCCTGCTGGCTGGCCCGGGGAGCGCCTACGCCGGCGGCGCGTTCGCATACCGACGGCGGATCCGCCGTGCCGGCTTGGCCCTGTCGCTTCTGGGTGTAGTGCTGTCCGGACCGTCGCTGTTTTTGCTCGCGGATATCGCTCCCGTCGACATCGCGGAGACGTGGGTGCTTCTCGCGTGGACGGCGGTCGCGCTTTCGACCGGACACGCACTGAGTTCTCGGGTCGGGATCGGGGTCGGGCTCGTCCTGCTCGCCGCCCTCCTCGTCGACATCGCCGACCCGAGCGATCCGATGCCGATCGTCGCGCTTTCGGGAGTCGTACTGTTCGCTCTCTCGAACCGATATGAGGGTCGGATCGGGCGGACGTACCGAACCGTCGGCGTCGGGTTCGTGCTGTTCGGACTGCTCGCACTGACGACACTCGACGGGCGATTTCACCGATTCGAGATCGAGGTAACTGCAACGTTTATCGCACTCTCGATCGCCGCTCTCGCCGCGACGGCGTGGGTGTGGGAACGCGGCGAGACGCACGCGAGCGGAACGTTGACGGCCGCTCTGGTAGCTGTGGGGATCGGAACGGCTATCGCAGCGCTCGCTCCCGAAACTGTCCCCGAAGCGGCGGCTTTCGTGGGCGTCCACCTCACCGCGCTCGTCGCGATCGGGTCGATCGGGTACTTCGGATACCGCACCGGGAGCCGCACCTTCGTCGATCTCGCGGCGCTCGGTGCGCTGGCCCAGACGCTGTCGTTCGTGGCTGCGACGATCGTCGATTCGCTCTCGGGATCGATCGCGCTCGTGGCCGCCGGAGTCGTTTTGCTCTCCGTCGGAATCGCCTTAGAACGGGGCAGACGGTCGATACTCGACCGTCTCGGTGCGGACGAATAGGCGGTCGTTACTCGTCGTCGCCGTACTCGATGAGATCCTGCATATCCGATTCGGACTGCTCCTCGCGGGCTTCGGCAATCTCCTCGCTCTCGACTGCCCGCTGTTGCATGTCTTCGATCCGCGGTGCGTCAGTCACGCCGGACAACACGACCAACACGGCGACTCGATCCTCGTTCGGGAGCGGGTAATCGCCCGCGCGGACGGTCCGGCATTCGGTCGTCTCCTCGAGCCAGCTCCGCGCCTCGTCGATCCCCTTTCTGCTGAGCTGCTCCGGCGGCCCCGAAACGATCAACAGCACTCGGGAGGCGCTATCGCGTTCGCACGGGAGCGTGAGCGTCCCCATCGTCGCCCGCCGCACGAGCGATGTGATCCGGTTGGTCGACTCGCCCATCGAGGCGATCTCCGATTCGTCCGACGATCCGAGGAATCGACTGAGCAGGCCGCCACTGGATTCGTCGGTCTGGATCGCTTCGGAGGCGTATCCGATGCTCGTGATCCCCTGATCGCCGAGCGTGTTTATGATCTCCGAGGAGTCGACGACGCTCTCCGCGATACCGTCGCCGAGCGCGTCGATTTCGCCGGCCGAAAACAACAGTCCGAACCGGGTCGCGATCTCTCCGTTGATCTCGGCGTAGCCCTCGCTGAGGGTTTCTCCGGAGCTCCGCGCGGCCCCGTTATCGAACAGCAGGAGACTATCGGTATTGTCGACGAACCGCTGGAGGGAGTTCGCGGCGTTGCGGCTGTATATCCCGCCTTCGTCCGGTGCCGGAATGATTCCGAGCCCGTACACCGGTTCGGCGTAGATCTCGCCGAGCCGTTCGGCGATTATCGGGGCCCCGCCGCTCCCGGTTCCGCCGCCGAGTCCGGCGATAACGAGAAACGCGTCGATCTCGCTCGATGCGGTGCGGCCAACGGCGGTGACGATCTCCTGGAGGTCCTCGTTGATGCACTGTTCTCCGACCTCCGGATCGGTTCCGGTGCCGTGACCGCTGACGGTCGCGCTGCCGACGAGCAGTCGATCCTCCTGGGGGACGTGGTTTAAACCCATCAGATCCGGTTTCGCGGAGTTGACCGCGATAGCGTGGCTGATGAAGCTGGCGTTCCGGGTCGCGTCGTATTCGAGAAGTCGATCGAGGATCTTTCCACCGGCCTGCCCGACGCCGACGATCGCGAGCCTCATAGCCGTAGCCACCTACCTGAGGGGAGCTGAGAAGAACGATTGGCTGACTCTATCACGTTATATTCGTGAGGGCAGGGCAGCATACACACCGGAACTGTCGGCGCGCTAATCAATCTTCGGGTAGGGCGAATCTATAGATCCTCGTAGCTCATCCCGAGCGATTCCAGAAACGATCCGACGATCCCGTGGCTCACGAGCCAGTGGCCGACGACGATCGCGGCGGCTCCGAGCGCTGTTCGGCGATTTTCCCTGGCTACTATCAAAAATCCGACAACGAGCACGGCCAGACCGACGAGGCCTGTGTTACCGAGGGTTTCTTCGAACTCTCGTGTATCCATACGCGAGCCGTCCCCTCGGACCGCCCTAAAAGTCGCGGAATCCGTCGTCGTCCGCGAGCCGGTCAAAAATCGTTACAGACCGGAATACCGACCGTCTCGTAGTCGTCCATCGAGGCGATGACCTCCGGGACCTCCTCCAGAGACACGGTCTTCGAGACGATCTTTCCGGGATCGATCTTCCCACGCTCCATCATCGAGAAGATCTCTTCGTACTCGTGAGGCGGCATGCCGAACGTACCGACGAACTCGCGTTCCTCCATGACGATCGTATCGACGGGGAGCGAAACTTCGCCCTCCTCTTCGCTGGTCGTCAGACCGATCTGGAGGTTCTGTCCGCCTTTAGACAGCGAGCCGACGGAGTTTCGACAGGTCTCGGCGATCCCCAGCGCGTCGACGCTGACTTCGACACCGCGACCGTTCGGCGTGACCTGCTTGACGGCGTTCGGAACGCCGTCGACGGCGGTGACATCGACCGTCTCGTCGGCTCCTAGCGCGTCGGCCTTCTCGAGTTTGTCCTCGTCGAGGTCGACGGCGACGACGTTCGCCCCGAGCGCGTCGGCGATGTGGACGGCCGAGAGGCCGACGCCGCCGCAGCCGTGGACTGCGACCCAATCGCCGGCCGTGATGTCGACGCGGTGGACGAGCCCGTGAAACGCCGTCGCGAACCGACAGCCCAGTCCTGCGACATCGACGGGGTCGACACCGTCGGGGAGTTTGACGACGTTGTGGTCGGCTTTTCGCACCGGGAATTCCTCGGCGAAGGCCCCGGGTTGAAACGGAGCGAATCCGAGCGGAACGACGCTCTCACAGATGTTCGCCCGTCCGGCTTTGCAGTGGCGACAGGTGCCGTCGCTGAGATTGAACGGCACGCAGACGCGATCCCCGACATCGAGCGTTTCGATGTCCTCACCGATCTCCGTGATGGTGCCCACAGGTTCGTGTCCGAAGATAAGTCCCGGTGTCGGCGCGACGCCGAGCCAGTCCCAATCGCCCCGCCAGGCGTGCCAGTCCGATCGACAGATCCCGCAGGCTTCGGTCTCGACGACGATCCCGTTCGGCTCCGGTTCGGGGCGTTCGACCTCCTGTACCTCCATCGTTTTGCCGACTTCTTCGAAGACGACGGCTCGCATCGACATCGTACGAATACAATCCGGAGCCACCAGTATAACCGTTGTTACCTCCCCAAGAGCGTTTATACGGCTGCTACGGTTCGACGCCGTATCGATGCCGGCTTGCTCTCGCCGATTCGATAAAGGATTAAAAGGATCCCTAACCAACCGAACGGTATGAGCGACAACGAGGGACGAAAGAACCTCAGGATGCCCGACGACGACGAGGTGTTCGCCGTCGTCACGAATATGCTCGGCGCGAACAGGGTGAAGGTCCGGTGTATGGACGGCACCGAGCGAACTGCACGGATCCCGGGTCGGATGCAAAAACGGATCTGGATCCGCGAAAACGACGTCGTGTTGGTCGAACCGTGGGACTGGCAAGACGAGAAGGCCGACGTCGTCTGGCGCTACGAAAAACAGGAAGCCGACCAGCTCCGCGAGGAAGGTCACATTACCGACAGCGTTTGAAGATACTCTTCTCCCCGTATCTGCGGCCGGGTTGATTCCTGACAATAGGTCCGTTCCAGGAATCGGCCGTCGATAGTCCCCGGAACGCTTTTTTCTATCCGATTCGACTGACGAACAATGAGTCAACTCGGCGACCTTCTAGATGATATCGTGTCGGACATCGACAGCGCGTTTTTGTTTTCGCCGAGCGGATCGCTCTATGAAACGTTCCGGGACACCGACGAACCGGTCGTCGTCGTCGGGACGTCGAACGCCGTCGGGGCCGATCAGTACGTCGAACTCCCGATCGAATTCGAGAACATACGCGAGCGGATCCGATTCGGTGTCGAGGGCGCACTCGAGAACGGCTTCGTCGAAGAAGGTGACCAGATCGCTTGCGCGCTCGCGCTCTTTTCGGACGATATCGACACGGTGACGCGTATCCGTGCCGGCGAGTTCGAACAGTCCGGCGTGTACAACCTCTTTGTCAACAGCCGAGCGGATCCGGACGTCATCCGGAACGTGTTGGAAGTCGCCATCGAACTCGGAAAAAAGGGACAGAAGGGCAAACGCGTGGGGGCGCTGTTCGTCGTCGGCGACGCGGGGAAAGTCATGAACAAATCCCGGCCGCTCAGCTACAACCCCTTCGAGAAGAGCCACGTTCACGTCGGGGATCCGATCGTCGACGTGATGTTAAAGGAGTTCTCGCGACTCGACGGCGCGTTCGTCATCAGCGACTCCGGAAAGATCGTCTCCGCGTACCGATACCTCGAACCCGCCGCGGAGGGCGTCGACATCCCCAAAGGACTCGGCGCGCGTCACATGGCGGCCGGCGCGATCACCAGAGACACGAACGCCGTCGCGGTCGTCCTCTCGGAATCCGACGGCATGGTTCGGGCGTTTTCCGGCGGTGAGATAATCCTCGAGTTGGATCCGGAGGAATACTGATGCTATCGTTGATCGGACGGTGGTTCGGAGATCTCTCGGCTGCCGAGCAAAATCTGCTCACCGCGATCGTCGTCCTTCTCGCGGGCGTAGCGCTCGGTGCCGTCGTCGCTTGGGCCACCCGTCGAGTGTTGGTCCTTTTCGGCGTTGACGACGCCGTCGAAGGGACCCCGTTCGAACGAACGGCGAGACAGCTCGGCGGATCGACCGTACAGATTCTCGGCCAACTCGTCGGCGCGTTCGTCTTTTTCATCGCCGCCCTGTATGCGCTCAGAACGATCGGCCTCGTTCCGGGAGAGGCGCTAATCGAAGAGATCGGGGCCTTCCTCCCGAAACTGTTCATCGCCGTTCTCGTTCTGTTGATCGGTCTGATCGTCGGTGACAAAGCAGAGATCGTGGTAAACGAGCGGCTCAAAAGCGTCAAGCTCCCCGAGATAACGATCGTTTCGACGCTGTTGAAGCTCTCTATCCTCTACGTCGCCGCCCTCATCGCGCTGTCGCAACTCGGCGTCGCGACCGGAGCGCTCTTGGTACTGCTTGCAGCCTACGCTTTCGGGGTCTTTTTCCTCGGCGGGTTGGCATTCAAAGATCTTCTTTCCTCGGCCGCTGCCGGCATCTATCTCCTGTTGACACAGCCGTACGTTATCGGCGACGAGGTCGAGATCGACGGGAACCGCGGTATCGTTCAAGAGATCGACGTGTTCACTACGCACGTCGAAGACGACGGCGAGGAGTACATCGTCCCGAACCGGAAGGTACTCCGCGAAGGTGCGATGCGGGTCCGTAGCTAGGGAAGTGTTTTCCTTGTCCCCCGGTAACCTATCGTATGCTCAACCTGACCCTCGATTCGTTCCTGATCGAACTCAAAGACGGGAGCATCAAAAACGTCGGTCCGACGAACAAATCGGCGAGCGCGAAGCTCTTCGACGTCGAATCGGTGACCGCCCGGGAGTTCGGCGACAGCCAGCTCAAGCTCGTCGCGAGCGACGCGTCGGGTAACGAGGTACAGATAGCGCTTTTTCCGGAACAAGCGGCCGAACTCGCCGACGATATCGAGGCGGTACGCGAGAGCGATCCCGATCTCGAGTAGGTCACTCGATCGCTTCGTCTCGTTTGCTGTCGACCGGCTCTGCCGGTACGCCGGCCCACGTTTCCCCCGCCGGAACGTCCTCGGCGACGAGCGAGTTCGCCGCGATCTGTGCGTCCGGACCGATCTCGACGCCCGGGAGAACGATCGTCCCCGCCCCGATCATCGCTCGCTCGCCGATCCGGATCTCCCCGGTGCGGTACTCCTCCTGGAGGAACTCGTGACACAGAAGCGTCGCGTCGTAGCCGACGATCGCATCGTCCTCGACGGTGACGAGCTCCGGCCAGAACACGTCCGGCGTCGACTCCAGCCCCCACGAGACGCCGCGTCCGACGGTGACGCCGATCCGTCTGAGGAGCCAGTTTTTCATCCGAAGGCTCGGCGAATGGCGTGCGAGCACGATGAAGATGTAGTTGAACGCGACCCGTAACGGATGTTTCGCGTCCGTCCACGACTGCAAGGAGTTCCCCGCCCCCGGTGTCGGATGGCGGGCCAACCGCTCGTGCCGCGGACCGTGTCCTCGGTCGTCACCGTTCGACATATCGTGATACTCACCGGCTGTCCTGTTAAGTCATTCCGCTCTCGCCTGAGGTGCCGAACGATGATTTAATTGCCGCTCGGAACGCCTGTCGACTCCTCACCGAACGCGATCGGCTCGGTCTCTCGGACTCGCACACCGCGGGCAGCGAGATGTTTCGTCCGGTTGCGGGCGAGGTCTTCCTCGCGGGTGCCGCGCGTCGCGAGGACGTACATCCGCGCTTTTCCGACCGGTCGCATCGTTCGCCCGGCCCGCTGGGCACCCTGTCGTCTCGATCCGCCGAGTCCGGACGCGGCGATGGCGACCTCCGCGTCCGGTAGATCGATCCCCTCGTCGCCGACACGGGAGACGACGATGGTGTCCAACTCGCCGCCGCGGAACCGGCCGAACAGTTTGCTCCTGCGGGCGTGCGGCGTCTCACCGCTTATAAACGGGACGGTGAGGGCGTCGGCGATCGCGTTTCCCTGCTCGATGTATTCGACGAAGACGATCGCTTTCGACCCGCGATGTTTCCGTAGAATCGCCGAAATCTCGCGAATCTTCGCCGGATTCGTCGCCGCGAGCTGTCGACGCCCGTGTCCGTCGCTCGAAGCGTATTCGTTTCGGTGCGTCTCCGAGGCCCACGGGAGCAACCGAACTTCGACTTCCGGTTCGGCGACGTATCCGGCTTCGAAGAGCGATTCCCAGTCGGTGCCGATCGGACGACCGACGAGCGTGTAGATCTCGCGTTGATCGTCCGTCTCTCTGACGGGCGTCGCGGTGAGTCCGAGCCGGTGTTTCGCCTGTAAACTCGCGGTCCGGCGATGCAGCGGTGCGGGGATGTGATGGACTTCGTCGAAGACGATCAGCCCCCACTTTCGGGAGTCGAAGAGACCGCGATGGCGGTCCATTCCGGCGGTCTGGTAGGTGGCGATCGTCACCGGCCGGATCTCTTTCGTTCCGCCGTGGTACTCGCCGACCTGCTCGGGCGAGAGGGTGGTGTGTTCGAGGATCGACTCTCGCCACTGGACCGCGAGCTCTCTGGAGGGGACCAACACGAGGGTTTCCCCTTCGATATCAGCCATGATCCCGAGCGCGGCGACCGTTTTTCCCGAGCCCGGTGGACCGACGAGGACGCCAGAGCCGGCGTCCGCAAAGCGCGCGATCCAATCGGCCTGATACGGTCGTAATTCGAGTTCGAGATCGAACGGCAGATCGTCGCCGGTTTCGAGGTCGCGGTCGTCTTGGACGGGATAGCCCGCCTCGTACAGCGTCCGTTTGAGATCCGCCGTCCGGTCGTCGGCGACCCACGCCGTTTCGTCGCCGATTCGGGCACGCAGCACGCCGTCGTCGAGTTTCGGCTCCGCGATGTTGCCGAGGAGATCGGCGCTTTTCGCTTCGAGCACGACGTAGCCGTCTTCGTGCGTCGTGAGCCTGAACTTGTGGGCTCGCTCCCACTGCCCTTCGACCCACGCTTCGAGCGCGTCGTACCGTCCGCCGAGCGCGGACCGGATCGTCGCCAAAAGTTCCGCGAGCGTGTCGTAGGGCGCGTTCCAGATGTCCTCTTCGCGTACGGTGTAGATGTAGCCGCGCTCGCCGTTCGTGTCTTCGAGATGTGCGAACTGCGTCACCAGCGCGCGGGTGTATTGTTCCGGCTGGTCGACGATAATTTCCCGGCGCTTTTCGAAGACGGTGATCCGTTCGCTCGCCGACCGCGCTCTGCCGGCAAACCAGACTTCAGACTCGTCGTCGACGGGGAGACGATCGATTTCGCGTTCGGATCGCAGTTCCTCGAGCGCTGCCGTCGCCTCCGTCGGAGAACAGCCGACCGTCTCCGCGATCTCCGCCGACGTCACGACGGGTCGCCGTCGCTTCTGTAGGACTTCGTAGAACGTTTCGGCGTCGAGTGTCGCCCCGCCGTCGGGCTGATCGTCCGTCACTACTACCGGTTCGGGACCCGAAGGCAAAAGCGACGCGTCTCGGTCCCGGCGAGGCCGGCAAGTTTTTTCTCCCGGGGTCTGAGTGTTCGGTATGGGCGATTTCGAACTCGATTTACAGACTGCGGAAGGCGAACTCGACGACCCCGATGTGGGCGGCCGAGTCGTCCTCGGCGTTCTCGACGGATCGACGGACCCCGAAGAGTGGATCGACCACGTCGAAAACGACGACGTGTTGGTGTTGAACATCGACGGAGAACTGAACGAACTCGCGGCCGGGTTCGCCCGCGAGGTCCGAGATCTCGGCGGCGAACTGATGCACTTCCGGGGCTTTCTCGTCGTCTCTCCGCCCGGTCGCGAGATCGATACCGATCGGATCGGATAGCGTTCGGCCGTTAGTTCGACTGTTAGTTCGACCGTTCGTCTAAAAGCGTCAGGTAGTGGCCGTCGGGGTCCCTGATTCGAACGCCGCCGTCGACCGACTCCCGTCTCGTCGATCGATCGGCGACCCCGGCCGCGGTCCGCTCGGGATCTTCCGCACAGACCCCGATATCGACGTGGACGCCCCCTCTGGCGTCCGCGATCCCGAGATGCGGCTCCCACAGTTCGATGTCGAACGGCCCCGTCGTCAGCCGCGTCCGGCGGCGATTCGCCCCACGGTCGACGATCTCGAACCCGAGATCGGTGTAAAATCCCTCGGCGTCGGGGAGCGATTCGACCTCGAACACGACCTCGAAGATCCCCGAAAGCGTCGGTCGATCGAGCCCTCGTACCTCGTCTGCGCCACCTATCTCGACGCAGTTCCCCACCGGGTCATAAAAGTACAGCGAGCGCATGCTTCCGAAGTCGACCTCTTCGAGCTCGAACGTCTCCTCGAGGCGGTCCCACCACAGATCGTAGGCGTCCGCTGGACACGAGAGCGCGTAGTGGGTGTGGAGGCCGCCCCGCGGAACGCCGTCGGGCCGTCTGAATCGGAGTTCGGATCCGCCGCCGACGTCGACGGCGATCTCGCGATCCGACTCGGCCACAGTCGACACGCCGAGATGGTCAATATAAAAGGAAGCGACTGATTCGACGTCTTTCGCCTCCAACGCGAGCCACCGACACGCTCCGAGCATACAGTCACTGGGCGACGAGCAGCGATAAAAGTGGAGGTCGCTTCCCGA
>LKMJ01007758.1_pt1 | contig 10102 bp, 9 predicted proteins | sample 643391 | NCBI WGS metagenome assembly LKMJ01 (sample SAMN04112250, study PRJNA286221) | soda lake metagenome | biome: soda lake; feature: Kulunda Steppe; material: water; isolation source: sample PL-Br10 brine of Picturesque Lake | place: Russia: Kulunda steppe | collected 2010-07
GGGGCGTCATCTTAGCTAGTTGGCTTTTCTGGCAATTCTCCTTTTCCTAGCGTTTTTCAGCTCTTCTGCCTTGCCTGCCTTAAGGACATTGCTGTGTCCGCTCGCGTCTTGTAACTAACTAACTAACACTAAGGAAACTTGGAGTTTCCTGCCTGCTACTGTTGACTGGGACAAGTATAAAGTGACCTAAAGGCAGGGCACCTTGTGTGCGGACTGAATTATGCCACAGATTCTAAACTGTAGGCGTACGCGTCAGCGGCATTATCATCATGATATAAAGACATAGGGCTAAAACAGAAAAAACACAATACGTGGAATTGGCTTGAAATGTAAGATTACATTGCAACATACTTAGATCCTTGAAGTGGAAAAGAAGGCACAAAAATGTTCGTGCCTGTCATGCCAGATAAGTGCAGAGCCAGATTTATGCTGCATTTGCATGCACAGTCGGTTATGGTAGTTGACTGGGAATTTAGGGCTTGTTTTGCCTGTCGTCGCTTTGCACCTGCAAAGTAGCTTGTCTCCCTTCTCCCTTTTAACACTTACTGGTTAAGGGGGCGGCTTTGGAGCCAACAAATAGCGCGACCTTGTGAGCAGTTGCAGCCAGCAGAAAGCTCAGCCTAAGGGGAGCTTCTTGGCGTGACATGCCTATCATGATGCTGCATGTGCTTCCAGAATGAAAACTGAAGAAGTTCAAATCAGGAACCAGCCTGAACACTGTGGTAGTCTTTTGCACAGCATCTCTTGTTGCAGTCTCTTACACAATGGCAGCATTGACAACACAAGTAGCTGCTGTGATTGATGCAATTACATCACTGTGCAGTATGTGTCTACATGCAGTATAAGATCAATATTGCTGCCGAAAAAACATATCATGTATATTACACATATCTAGCTTGCTAGGGCCCTGCAAACGAAGAAAAATTGAACTGCTTAGCAAGAAAAGAAGAATTATGCAGGCAGTAAAAAAACTCCTGCTTCATTTCATAAAATGGAGACACATAGGCCCAAAGAGCAGCTACATTGATAGCTGTATCGGATATGTGGTGTCATAATGACACCATTACCCCCTTCAAGGTCCAAGTTGAACCTGCTTGCTAAGCAGACTCAGTAAATCAGAGCTGACGGCCCTCAAGGCCTAACACATGCACATACCCTTCCAGGTATGGCACACAAGGAGCAAAGGACAGCCATGTGCATACACCGTGAATTGTCAGCATTAAGGGAAGGGAAGGTGTGCGTACAATAAGGGCACAAGCAAGGCAGCGGGAACCAACAAACTCCTTGAAAGAAGGGACAGGAGGCTGGACTATTTGCAGCTTGCATGATGACATGCAATGCGTCACACTGTTGCAGCAAGCCAGCCCAGTTCAAAGTTTTTGACTGGGCACAAAAATCATGCGCCCTGAAACACAACTTGCCAAAATGTAACTTGCTTTTGACACCTGTTTCATACATGTGACTCAAGATCAGGTCAGAAGTGACAGGCTTCATAGCGTCCCAGTCCCTTGCAAATGGAGGCAACTCTTGGAGACTGCATCACTTGCTTGCTTAAGCAGAGCCTGCGTACATATACCAGGGCTTCTTGCAGAAAGAGGCCACAAGCTGTTTCAAGCATTGACTGAATGCACTCTGCCAGTAGTCCCTACAATGGATTTTTCATTATCTCTGTTTGCCCACAAGTGCTGTGCCCCCAGGAATATACCAGGACAAACGGCACAGAACTCATGCACCTTGCAAGCCACTATTGAATTTGCCATCCACAAGCCTGTGACACTTGTATAACTCCAGTCTCGTGGGAATGAGGTGCTGTTTGGGAGCACCTGATCATGGGCTTGAGGTGCGGATGGTATGGAGCACCCGTCAGAGATGCTAAGCCATGGATCCTGTCAATCCTACAGATCTTTTTACCAGCATTTGGCGCTGTTTTCTTGCCATAAGCACAGTGCAGCACTCTGTGCCTCAGGGGTACAGCAGGCATGGAAACAGCAGAGCTCAGCAACACCCCCCCGCTTTGACACGCACACGCTGGGGCAGCGTGTGCCGTTTCCTGTGGATACATCTTTTCTGTGGAACTTCAACTGGCGTCCTTGCTGCTGACATCACCGTTTTTGACGCAGAAGCTGGTGGAGCTTGGAGGAGGTGATTGAGGAGGAGGAGGAGGAGGTCGAGGGGAGCTAGCAGGGGTATCCCTTTGGGCCATGAGCATCCTGCTTATGCGGCGCACCACCTACACCAAGCCAGCACAAACGGCAGGGCGCATCAGTCAAGTAAGGAGCAAATATAAAAGCTGTGTTCAATGGCAGGATAGGGGGGCGCAAAACGAAGGTGGCCCATGGTGCAGGAGGTATGTGGTGTATTTGCATGAACACATCCGACGTGAGAGCTTTCTCTCATTCATGCTATAAGGGGCATTTCTGCCGGCGCTGCCCTAGACATTTTCCTCTGGCAAAATTGCATGATCAAGCAAAATTGCATGATCAGGCACAGGTAAGAGGCCAAAGCATGACATACACTGCAAAAGTGCTAAGCAGGGCAGATCGTTTACACATGCATAGGCATACATACATTGCACACATACATACACACACCCTCACTTGCATGCATTTGGTCATATTCACTCGGACCACTCTTACCTGCGTGCTGGTTGGCCTGCACTTGGGATCCGTTGCCCAGCACTTTTTGGCCAGGTCCACATACTCTGGATGCATGCGGCTGGGAAACGTTGGCCTCAAATTGTTGTACACCACCTGTCATGTGTTGTTATCATATCATAGCAATTAAAACAGCAAGCCTTGGGGATTGGTTTGTCATGCACATCGGACCAGGCACTGAGGACAAGCATCGTTGCAGGAAATTGCAATTCTGATATTTCTTCCACAAGAGCCTGAGAAACCCTTCCCCTCTCAAACTACCCAGGATATATTGGGGAGATTCTCATCTTTTAGTCTCTCCCCTAACCTATGAGGTAGGCAAACAGCTAGCTAGCTTAGTTGGATAAATAGGTATTTGAAGGAGCTATCCTATTCCCAGCTGCTATTGGAGCAGCTGAGTTGAGCTGATCCCCATTGACAGGCTTGCATTTTGTCCAGCAATCATGCAAATTTCCATCAGGGCTTTGCCAGGCCTGTTGGACGGCGGGATACCTGCCTTGCCGTCCCTGCAATCTACCCGGCCCCCAACCCTGACGCGGCCCCCCCACCCCTCTGCACGGTACACATTGGATAGCTCGGAAAGCACCAAATGTGAAAAGAAGTCATCTGCTCAATCACAAGACGTACCCCAGTCATGGCACAAGAATGGCAACCCTCCCATGATACATCCGTGCAACTCAGCCATGGCACACATGTTTCAGGTTGCTATTTAATGACAAGGTGCTGCGTGCCTACCCGCCTCCTGAGAGCATTGTGAAAGGTGCCCAGGCATGCGTGCATCTGTGTTTACACTGTGCCCTTTTATACAGCACTGCCTCGTCTGCGGGCATGAAAGATGTAAAGACATGTGGTTGCACATGCTCGCCTACCTCTTGTGCGACCTGGCGGTCAGTCAGGCCCGCGTACACAGGCGTCAGGCTGATAATCTCGTACATGAGAATGCCAAAGGCATAGATGTCGTATGCGTAGTCGGGGTTGGGGTCACCAAGCAGCATCTCAGGGGGCGAGTGTGTCACTGTCCCCGTGAAGGTGCTGCGCCGCAGCTTCTCTGTGAAATCCACCGTCTAGCAGCAAAAGAAAATGCCAAGTCAGGCACACACAAACTCATGATTGGTCAATTGCCATTGGGTGCTTTTCCAGCTGTGCCAGCTTCATGTAAAAGCACCCGCAAAACCAGGAACACACGGGCCACAAGGAACATGCATGTCTGGAGCATCCAAGCTCTGCATCTAAAATGAATGGACTAAGAACACCATGATATCAGGTGCATCCTTTACAGCCTACCCTTTACCTGCAGTTGTGTATTACACATTGTTTCCTGTCCAGCAGTGTAAATATGTATCCTGGCCATGGCCTGGACCCAGGCACACATCTTGGCAAGCAAGCTGCACACTGCCTTTTGCAATCCAGTACCCACATTGCATGGCTTTGTAGATACTGCTCCCTTTTCCTATTCGCATTGCTGCGGATGAAAATCACAGTCCCATCTACAATGCGCAGCTGTACGGGGATCGTGCACACCTCATAGCAGAACTTGCAGAGGCCAAAGTCCGCAAGCTTGGTTGTAAAGCGGCGGGCGTCTGTGAGGGAGCTCTTCAGGAGCACGTTGCCGGGCTGCCCAGGCACCAGACAAGCATATGTGCGTCTGTGCTCTCATGAGCCCGTGTGTGCATGTGTATGTTATGCATGTTACTAACATGATGTTAGTGAGGAAGCTCATGTGGAGCACGCTGCCCGACTGCAAGAGAAAGACACAAAAAAGTGTGTTTGCAGTTGCTTGTTCAGAAAGTGCTGTAACTTTGGAAGCCAGCTAGCGTTTACCTTCAGCGCTGCAGTTCAAAATATGCGAGAGTGCCTTTGGAAGCCTGTGGCTTTGGCAAATGCGATGAGGAAAGTGCATGCAACCATGCATGGATGTAGTCAATTGCATTCAATTGTGCATGCAAATGGTCACATGCATTCAAATGTGCATGCATGTGGTCGTGTGCATGCAAGTGTGTATGCATGTGATCATGTGCATGCAAGTGTGCATGCATATGGTCATGCCAGAGCTTACAGACACATGCAACATAATGCGACCCTGGTTTCTGCCCCTGGTGGGGGACGGCCACACTTTGTAACATTTGTACGCCAAAACGTGTCTTGCACAATGCTTTTTAGAGCAAGCTTAGTGAGCGAAGGAGAGGAGCTTTGGCGGCATGCTCTGTCAACATTGTTAACACAAGGCATAGGTCCACATCTGCATCCTCAGGGCTGTCACTTAACTGCTTGATTCCTTGATCTGCCCAAGATGACACAAAAATCTAAGAAGCATGCATACGTGGATTCTTAAGCTTGCGGTGCATGGACTGGGCCATGGAGTCTAAAAGCTCGCAATGCATGGACTGGGCCATGGAGCCTTAAAGCTTGCAGTTCATGGGGTTTGGGCCACGGAGTCGTAAAGCTTGCAGTGCACCGAAGTCATTTCATGTAAATGCTGCTGTACTCATCAGCCAGACATCACCTTGAGGTCGCAGTGCACCAGCTGCATGCTGTGCATGTGGCGCAGGGCCATGGCAACCTCCAACAGGGTCGTGAGGACGGAAACCATGTTGAGGATGGGGGGCTTGTTGGGACCAGAAAACTTCCAGAAGCAGCCCTGGTGGATGACCTTGTCCAGCGACTGCATGTATCCCAAGTACGCATTCCGCGTGCTCTTGTGGTCTGGTCTCAATCAATAACAGTTGACGTACAGCTTGTAAGTGCAAGAGCTCTGCAAGTATGCACTGCAACATGTCCAGCCAGGCAAGGAGGGCCCACGCAGATCGCAAGCGATCTTAGATTGCTCAAAGAAAGTCTCAAGTTGGCGTAGACATAGAACTAATAAGATGCCCGGGGACCATCATTGTTTGCCGGTTCCCTACATGGCAGTGGCCCTGGGTCACATCCGCATAATAATGTGGCCCTTGATCACATCGGCATAATAATGCAAGCCGTGGGCATTTGAGTCTTTTAAGGGTGGAATGCAGCGTGCTGGCCAGCAACCTGGAATAAGAAGACTGAGTCATGTGATGAATGCGGACCTTTACAACTGCATACACCTACACGATATCCACTAGCGCAGTTCCAAGATCATGCTAAACCAGCTGATTTATGCCTTCTGAAGGTTGACGCACCCCTTGGTCCGACAACTCCATGACAATGATGAGGGAAAGCCGCGACTTCTCGGCTTGCTGCTGCTGCAAATTTATCTTCTGCTTGGTGGAGAGCAGCTCATTTGGATCGGACAGCTTCAAATCGACCGACTGCATGGAGTGATGCATTCAACCCATGCACGAGCCTTAAAATTCACCTCTGGTAAAGGCTGCAGAGGAGCTTGCAGAATGAGTTGTGCTGCTGTGATCATTCAGATCCATGACCAGGACCTGTGTTTGCGTGGGGCATGTGTGACAGCTAGCCTCTCAAAAAGAGGCTTCCTGCTGCAATACTGTTAAAACTCCAGCTTTTCATTCCAGTTCATGCCTAGTGCACATGTGTCCGTGTTTCCTGCCTGGGTGACAATGAAGCTTCATTAGCAGGAGACATCCAACACCACACACAGACAGATCAAAAGGACCTTTCAGCAAGTATTCCTTTGCGGGACATGAGGTGCATATGTAGACCGCCATTGTGCAAACACACACATCTTTAATCCGACCAGCACCACACGTTAATCCTGAGGAAGTTTGCACTTGGCTCAGCTTTTTCCATCCAGCTTACACATGCATTGTGGCCTGTCTTTTGAGAATCTAACGTGAATCCCTGCCCATCATCCCATCACCTGATGCTCATGGGAGGTGCCACTGTACGGCTTCACAAGCCCATCGTGTGCAATACCTGTTGTTCATGCAATTAGCCACTGTTCAGGTTCATAAGCCCCTCATGCGACTAGCCACTGTTCAGCTTCAGAAGCCCATTGTGCGTAATACCTGCTGCTCATAGGAGATGCCACTATCCAGCTTCAAAAGCCCCTTGTGCTTGTCTGTTTTGTCCAAGGGTGTGACCAGTACATCTACCCAGAAGTTCTGCAGGCAAGAGTTTTTTTTTGGCGCGCAATAAGGGGCACCAGGCATAATGTGTGAATGTGCGTGTGTGAGCACCGGCACAGTCAGTACGTGTGTGTGTGAGCGCTGGCACAGTATCATGGAGGTTCTAGCGCACAGGCCAGGAACAGGAGCATTTGAAGGGCGGCGGCGTGTCAGGCTAGCATGCTCACATTCAACGCGCCTGTCAAAAAAGGGCACCAGTGGCGTCAGCGTGCTTGTCACGCACATGCACTGGTCCCCCCCCACTGAATACCCATAGCATGTGTGGGTGCACCGGTTCCCCCACCTGGATGCCCAGTATGTGTGGGTGGGATACAGTGGTCATCACTGCCAGCTCCACTGCCTCGCACACACTGCCTGAGTAGTCCCGTCTCTGGGGCACAACCTGCACACAACGCAGGCCACCAAACATCAGCTAGCTCCTTTGTGTGCACACACTGATTGAGTGGTGCCATCTCTGGAGCATAACCTGCACACAACACAGGCCACCAAACGTCAGCTCCCTTGCGTGTACACACTACCTGAGTGTTGCCAGCTCCTGGGCATAAATTATTTATGCATGGCAGAGAGCGTCAGAGCCTGGTCATTTTGTCCAAACATTAGTGCGGATGCAAGAAGGACGGTTGCGAGCTATGTTTCTGCAGATCTGCAATATTGCACAATGCATTTCCACAAGCAGGCTGCAAAGCACGTGAGGGTAGACACATCTGTGCTCCTTTTGAGGCAAGCGCCTCTGCCCAGTAAGCTCTTTGGTTTACATTTGAGGTACGATGCAGCTTTTGCATCGGGCACAATTCACTTGAGGTAAGCCAGTGCTGCTGGTTGCTCAACATACACGGGCAATATGTGCTTTGCCCACATAGCAGCACTGCAACGGCCCCTGCGTTGGTAGCAGTGTGCAGCACAGAGCTGTGGCAGCCCTTGCGCTGACAGCTGTCGTGGCAAGGGCTGCAAGCTAGCAAGCCAGATTGTAGGCATGTGCATTCTGCTACACTTGGGTGGTGACTCAGCTGTCCAGGCTGTCTTTTGCCGTTGCGCTAATTAGGCCTAGGACTGTGTGCAAGGACCAGCTGCCTGTCTGCGATGGGGTTTTTTATGGCCTCTCCGTCAGGACCAGGCTAATTGGTGCTCTCTTGCAGAATTTATCCTTCTTTTTGTTTTGAAACCCCCCTGGGGAGGGTGGAGCTGCTTGCAGACACTGAAGAGGGCATGCACGCACTGAGCGCATGCACACACTAAACACGCAAGCACACTTGTGCAAAATGAGGTGCGGGCAGGCACACTGTATTGGCGCATGGGCCGCGCAGCTTTTGCACGCCAGACAAGGAGCATGGTCACATCCATCCACCTCGTGGTAAGTCTCCAGTCCAGCTTCACCTTACTAGTGGGCATCTTCAAGCCCTGATGCACACTTGCTGGAGCATTAGCGCAGGTCCCTCATCTTGGCAGCACACTTGCCACTTGCAAGCACTAATGCACACTTGCTGGAGCTAAAGCACAGGTCATTCATCCCAATGGATGTCTCCAATCTCTCTGCTTCTTGATCATTAGCACCAACAAAATGCGCGCAATGCTTGCTGGAGCTGGAAAAGGCATGACACGGATCACTTACCTTAATGGCTACCTCAAGACCTTGCCACAGCCCTTTGTACACCGTGGAAAAGCCACCGTGGGCGATGAGCTCGCACAACTTCAGGGTTGCTGCGTAATGTTGCACGCAGTGACAGGAATAAACATGGACGGGCATGTTATGGTGCATGTGGCAACAGGGGTAGACATGGAGGGCGATAGGGCAGATATGGGGGGGTGATAGGGCAAACATGGACAGTGATAGGGCAGGTATGGATGGTAATAGGGCAGATATGGAGGGTGATAAGGGTCCCGAGTCCCACTCTTCAGCAAGCATTAATGCAAAGAGGACGAGGAGAACCACACGTATGTGATATTGAATTGGGCAACCCCCAGAATGTTCACACATGTACATAGAAGCACCTGTGCTTGTCCTGTCTTGGCTTTGAGCTAGATTGGAGAAATCAAGTTGATAGCTAAGGAGCTGCAGTGCATCTGACGGAAAGATGGAATGCAAGGAAGAGCAGAACGCAAGCAGTGTGTTGCTTTGAAATCAGGGCACACTTGGTTTTCATTGCTGTGGCAAGTGTTGTTTTGTATGGGTGGAGGAGCTTGCCTGCAATGATTGCAGATTCACCAGTGAAAAAGCTGGTGGTATGGTTCAAGCATTATTTGCATCTGCTCATTCAGTTGACACTCATCTTGTTGCTCCCCTCTGGGTTGCCAGAGTGTGTGCCAAATGGGCCGTATGGCATTCGCAATGGGGGCCACTTGCTGCATGTGTACTGGTCGTCACCTAGAGCCAATTACCCATGTTTGAAGATTTGAGGGTAGCTTGGGGTATATGCTAGGCATACGCACTTGCGGCTGGGGCTATCCTTCATGCACGTGCGTGCCCTTATTGTACCAGACAGGAATTTCGGGAATTCTCCCTCTACCCTGTCCCTACCCCGTCCCTGGATAAATTGAAATAGTTTATCAAACCCAAATCCCACCTAAATCCTCATGGTTGTTGAAGAGGTCCATGTGGTTCTTGTGAGCCATCTGAGTGCATAATTTGTTTTGCAGGCCAAACACAAGAGGTGCCACCTGCGTGTGCAATCATCGTCCAATGTGAATTGCGAAGCACGAGCGATGCACAGATGCAGCAGCAACCTTTTCTAGAGTTATTCAACACGTGTACATGCATGCTATATATATATATATTGCTTACATGTGTGCAACCTGCCAAGATATACAGGGTACCTGTACGGCTTTCAGCAGCCCTGCCCTATCCCTGGGAGGCAGGCTTGCATTTCAGCAAAGCAAATCAAGATTGCACACTTCACTGGCTTGCTGGATTCTTTTGCTTGTCTTATTGCAAGATTTGTGGCTTTAGCCTCCCACAGGTTTGATGCAATCCCGCAAGTGCTATGTACGGGCATACAATGATGACAGTGACTAGGCGCATCTGGGCAATCTAGCGCTTGAGCAGATGTTGCGCTCATGCATCAACTCGTGACTCGGCCCTGGATTTGAAGATGCTGCAAAGTGCACTCAGGAAAAAGGTGGACCCTTACGCTGTCAAGGCAAGTTCATGCACTGCACAGCTGGGCAGTCTCCCTCTTAACAATGCCCTTGGCTGGACGGCCAACCTCTTAGTGTGGTCGCCCACCGACATTGCTTTTTGCCACCCACAAGGCATTGCTACAAGCCACCCACGGAGATTACCATCTCTAGGATAGAGGCAGCCTTGCAGCTCAAAACACCTGCTGCTGAGCTTCAAACATCTGCCCCCCCCACATACATGTGGCACCCCCCCCCTTACATGTGGCA
>LKMJ01007759.1_pt1 | contig 10102 bp, 9 predicted proteins | sample 643391 | NCBI WGS metagenome assembly LKMJ01 (sample SAMN04112250, study PRJNA286221) | soda lake metagenome | biome: soda lake; feature: Kulunda Steppe; material: water; isolation source: sample PL-Br10 brine of Picturesque Lake | place: Russia: Kulunda steppe | collected 2010-07
GAATCAGCAGATTATGCTACAAGAGCAGCTATCGTTGCAGCACGAAAATCAATTCGTAGAGTAGAGAAAACAATATATAAAAATGTAATGACTGTTGTATCTCCATATTATTTCGATAACAATCTTGTAAGTGCTAATTTAAATCGCGTTCAAAAAAATCCACATATTTACGAATTAGAAATAAATATTAATGAAGATGATATTAAATCAGACGTAAGTGATAAATTAAAAGCGTATAATGATACGTATGATAGATGGCATGTATCTGCAAATAAAAATGTTGATGACCATAAATTAGTAGAAGGTTCGGAGGATATTACAAATAACGATGAATCAGATGTTGAACTAAATTCTGAACCGACGTGTACTTAGTCTAATAAAAGTGTACTTTTATCATAATTTAAATGTGAAACAAAAGAATATTTATTTTTAAAAATATTTTTATATTTATTATATGATAATACGTGTTTATATTCATATTCTTCTTTTGTAATATCACCTAAAATAATTTGTTTTGCACTTGTATTATAAGAACTAATAAAAAGTTTATTTCTCGGTACAGATAATAAAACTACATATTCTTTATCTTGAGATATGGGATGTTCCCCGATATCTGATTCATGAATCCAACCAAAAACAGCCATATCTCGCATATTACATGAACCTTCACATCCTTCAATTTTAAATCCTTCTTTGATAATATTTTCAGCATTTTCTTTTGTTGTTTCGTGTGCGATAATAATTTCAGAATCATTTATTTCATTTTTTAATTCATATATATAATTTTTTATATTATCTTTTTTGCAACATAAAATAGGATTAGTATATTTCGGATGCGGGGTAAATGCTTCAACAGGACTACTCCATTTACTTACAATTAGACTATCTGGATGAGAATTTTGGTTATATAAATTCATTATATATGCGTTATTTTTGGATAATTTAATAGTTACGATTTAAAAATATGCATTTTTTAAGAATCATAAAACTATTAACCTATCTATAACTTAAATTATATATGAAGAAAAAACAACTTATACATTTAATTGGATTACTTCGTGAAATTAAAAAACATGCAGAAGAAAATGATATGGTTTCTCAAGAAATCGATTTCGAGAATTTGAATCCAGAAACACAAGAAGAATATTATGATAGTGATATATATCCTAATAAAAAATGTGATGAAATAGATATTATTATGCTTCATGCTACAAAAACCGAACATAAAGATAAGTTAGAATCTTTACTTTTTAATGTAGCAAATGGACTTAAAGAATTAGAAAAATCACCAGAAAAAAAGGAAGACGTACAAGAGGATTTAGAACAATTAAATGCTATTTTAGGTCCATCTGATGATTAAAGATATTTTTAATAATTACGATGCAAATCTACATTTCTATCTGATAAAATAATTAATTAAATAGAATAATATAGATACAATTATAACTTTTTGGACTTCATTTTTTATTATTTCAAAAAACGCTTATTGCTTGAAATCGATAGTTTTAATAGGGTATACTCCAATGTTAGGGTAAGGAGAAATGGTTTAACAATGGTAGAAAAACAGCCCAAACCACTAGGTTACGTTCGTAAAGTATACACAAAAGTCGCGGATAAATACAACAATGTTGTCGAAGATTCACCACACCATACATTGAAAAAAGAACAAAAAATGTTCTTTGGATTTGGCGGTGAAACATTTGGACTATTAATGTTGTATTTCAGTTTAGTTCATATTACATCATTCTCATTGCTCACAGTTATGGGTCTTATTGGACTATTTGTGAGTATTGGAATTATTAAATATAGTAGTAAACTAATGCATAGCGCAATTGAATAAAACGTGACGAGATTAAATAAAATAAACAAAAAATTACTTAGCTACGTCGAAACGCCCCAGTTTTGCCTTGTTAGCTAACAAAGCAGCCCCAGTTCCAATTATGAGCATAATAAAAATCGTCATGATAACGGTTTCGATAGAAAAGATGTTCTCATAAACGAACATTGTTAATACGCCCGCATAAATGACTAGGACATGAGCCAACGAAATCAATTCTTCAGACTCCATGATATGATTTCGAGCGTCATTAATTAAGATTATAAATATAAATGCACCTAAAGCGAATAAAGATACACCAGCCGTTGTAATCTCATGTGCATTTAGCGAGAAGAGTGATATGTCTGTTCGGATTAAGACCATCCCAAGAGCCAGAATCGAGATGGGTAAGATGAGTCGGATAGAGCTTCCGTTTTCTTTTTCACGGTTCATAATTACACGTATTATATTATTATCAATTATTACTTTTAAAACTTCCGATTTGATTCTGCGATATAGTATAATTAATCAAATATTTTCATCTATTTTTAGTAAAAAAGGCATTACATTCATATTAAATGATATTCTATTATTATAAGAGAATGTCAAGTAAGGAAAAAAGTAACTCGGCAACAGAAAATATATCTGAAGCATTGCGAAGATATGGCCATATTTATACTATGGTCGTATTGGTAATAATTGCATTATTTACAAGAATTAGAAATCGAGATAATTTAATAACAGAATCTGGAGAATTAGCTTTACTAGGTAATGATTCATGGTACCATTATAGAGCTATACAATATACTATTGATAATTTCCCATTTTTGATAGGTATAGACCCAAAAAGTGGTTACCCAATTGGAGCCGACGTAGGTACATTTGGTACACTATACGACCAAATAATTGCAACCATTGCACTTGTAATTGGACTAGGTAATCCATCATCTGAACTAGTACGACAAATAATGGCTTATTCGTCACCAGTGTTTTTTGTTTTAATATTAGGTGTCGTGTACTATCTAACTAAATATATGACAGGTTCAAAATGGACTGGTGTCGCCGCAGCAGGTATATTAACATTTATACCCGGAACACTATTCCAAAGGAGTGTCATCGGATTTGCACAGCATCACGTATTAGAGGTATTATTACTCCTGACAACAATATATTTCACGATAAGAGCATTAGATAAAGCACAAGAAGATGTTATAACATTAGAAGTTATTCAATTACGAGAAATAGAAGTATTAAAACCATGGTTAAAGTATGTTGGATTGGCATCATTATCATTACTAGCATATTATCTTACGTGGCCACCCGCTATGATGTACTTCGGTCTACTTGCTGCAGGAGCAGGTGTATATACGTTCATAAGTTATGATTCTGATAAACTATCAGAACCCGCACTATTAACGTTCTTTAGTTTGCTGGTAGCATCCACTGTATTTGTACTTGTTCAAATTCCAACAATGGAAACAAGTGTATCTAATCCGTCAATTATTCACGTTGGCGTTGTATTAACTTCACTTGTTGGAACTGGTGTATTTATCTTATTAAATAAATACGCAGATGAAAATAATTGGTCACAAAAGAAATTCCATGGTTCACTATTCGGACTAGGATTCATTTCTGTAATATCACTTGCTATCATTCAACCAAGTGTATTCTCCACAATATTTGAAAATATACTTCGACTATTAGGATTCCCATTCGGAATTGGTGGAGAAGATATACAAACAATAGCAGAAGAACAATCTACGACATTTATTGATTTATCATTCTCTCAATATGGATTCCTTCTTGCAACAGCTATTGCTGGAATGGTAATGGTAGCACTTGGAAAAATAACAAATATAAGACAAAAATCCGCATCTAATATATTCCTTGTCGTATTAGGTGTATTCTTCGTAATAATTAGTATTAGGACTGTCAGATTTAATTATTACCTTGCTCCATTTGTAGCAATATTTTCGGTTTTAACAATCAAACAACTTATAGAATTTGTTGAAATACCACGAGATTTAGATAATATAGAAGGATACCAAGTTATTGCACTACTATTAGTCATTACTGTTATAATTCCAATATTATTCCTACCGGTATCTGGAACAGTGTTTAGTGACAATACAGGAAATGTCAATATAGATAGTTATCAAGAATGGGAAGAACCATTACTATGGTTAGAAGATTCAACAGAAACAGATAACATACCAAATGACAAATCTGTAAGTTCACAACCATACGATTACGGTGAAGATACATATGGCGTTATGTCTTGGTGGGATTATGGTCATTGGATAACGGTAACTGGTGATAGAGCACCCGTGGCTAATCCATTCCAACAACACGCTGAAGAATCATCTCAATTCTTACTAGAAGACAATCCTGAAGAAGCTGAACAAGTTATGACAGATATGGATGAAAATGCGGAAGCAAAATACATAGCCATTGATTGGCAAATGGTCTCACCATTTAGCAAATTAACAGCAATACCTGAATTTAATAAAGATGTGAATTCTGAAGACTTAATAAATCCATATTACATATCTGACGGTTCAGGAGCAAACGTAGCATTCTTTGAACGAAATCAAAGATATTACGAATCAATGATGGTCAGACTATACTACGGCCACGGTGGACAAATGGAACCGGGACCATACACTATTGACTACTCTGTAGATGAAATAGGTGGAAATGTACAACAATCTCAAGAACAAGAAGAAATCCAACAATCACAACAAACAATACGTTCAATAATACCACAGCAAAACCCTGTAAAAGTACATGATAGTGTAGAAGAAGCACGACAATACGCGCAAGAAAATGATGATGTTACATTTAATGGATTCGGAACAAATCCACAAGAAAATGTTGAAGCTCTTGAAAATTACCGATTAGTAAAATCTAGCCCAGAAAGTGCATTCCAAAATGGTGCTATAGGTGCAGAAATCGGTCAAGTTCTAGAATCCTCAAGTGATGATATAGAATTAACAGAATTTGATGAAAATCCAAGTTCTGTAAAATTATTCGAGAAAGTTGAAGGTGCAGAAATAACAGGGGATGGAGCAGACGCTAATGAACGAATATCTATCACTGTTCAAATGTTTGACCCTGACACAGGTCTTTCATTCGAATACAAACAAGATACGCAGGCAGATAGTAATGGTGAATTCTCTGCAACAGTTCCATATTCAACGACAGGATATGAAGATGCAGATTACCCACCTGAAGTTCAATCACAAGGTTCGTATATTATAGAAGGTCATACAAGTGAAAAATCACAATCTGTAGATATTGAAGAAAACGATGTCGTTACAAATGACACTTCACCCGTACACATAACACTAGATGAAGAAGAAGAAATCGATATGGATGATGCCCTAGACGGAATAGAAATAGAATAAATTATGTGAACAATTATGAAGGATTAATTTCTTCTATTTTGTATATTAGATAATTTCCAATAACTCCACTCAGTAAACCATTAAGTATTGATAATAATAATCCGATTATAACGAGCGTACCTATTGATTCGAATCCCCATCCAGAAAATAATCGTAGTCCAGATATTAATGTTAATCCTAAAAACCAACCTATAATAGTGGCAATTTTTGTTCTTAGTATTGTTGTTTCTCTAGGATACATCCAAATCATTAGAAATGCAATAATCCATGGAATTATTACAAACAAGAATAATGCTGTTACGACAATTCTCATTTGGTTTATATTGGTGATAAAATTGGCTAGTAAGAATCCACCAGCGAATATTGACAATACAGAAAAATTGAGTGCGAAATTCATTTTTGAAAATTTGGATATAAATCCTGTCATAAATATTGTTAATAAACCAAGTAGTATTAACACAATATTGGTCAAGTCTAGTACAGTTAATAAATCCATTATATAATTATTTTTATTTATGGGATATGAGTGTATCGGTAGTCGATTCTCTTTTGATTTAATCTTCTAATTGAATATTTACTATATTTTTATTAATACATTGAACTATTCTCTCAAAAGTCTCGAAAGAAAAATCTTCATTTTTGGGAAAAATTTGAATTTTATGTTTAATTATTTTCAGATGAAAAAATTCATTAGTTTCACAGTCTAGTATTTTTGAGGATAGATAGTTTTGTTCTTTGTATGGAGAAATTAAAACATAATCATGATTAGAAAGTTTTTGTTCATAAGTATTTATTGTGATATTTTCTGATGTATAATAACGAGCTGATTTGGATACCGGTAATTCATAATTACCACTTTTGTGTTCAACAATCTCAAAATTTGTTTGATTATATCCTTCTGAAATACGTGTTTTATCACTAGTCATATATTAAATTACTATCCTATGAAAATAAAATTTATGATTAAAAATATACTTATATTATTTGAAAATATTAATTAATCTCACTTACAGCGTTGTTAGTGAGATTTACCGACTTACCGTACCCTTTAGACGCTTTTAGACGCTTTTTAGAAATATACTCTTAACTAGCGAACCCTTATTATACAAGTATTATTGTAATAGTATACAAGTAGACTTGTATAAATCAGGTAATTTAGCTTGTTTTAGTCGGTCACTAACACAATCCCACTAACAACACTGTTAGTGAGATTGGGTACTCAGTTGTAACAAGTAAGAGGTTAAAAACTTATTGATAAATATCAATCTATGATTTTAATCAATTCTTCTGAACCATCTTGTAAAATCCCAATGACTCTATATGAACCATCTTCAACTTTTGGATATTCTTCTGAGTTTCCAATACTACTACCCATACGGTGTGAAATTGCATCTGGGTCTATAATTAGGAATTCTTCAACCCGTTCATTTTCATCTACACTAATAATTATTGTATCATCGGTTTCTTCTACGGATACTTCTGTCGTGGAGGTAACATCTGGTTCTTCATCAGCTTGTTCATCTTCAGATTCATCCGTATCCTTTTCATCCGTATCTTGTGAACTACTTGATTCGATTATTTCTATGGTACCATCATCTGTAACTCCTTCAAATATATAATCTCCATCATCTAATACAATTTCTGTTTCGTTTTGGTCGTCTGTATCATTTTCTACAGTTTCAACAGTTTCCATAGTACTACTATTAATTATATTTATTCTATCGTAATTGTTTCTTTCATCTATTGTAGTTTTTAATGTATCATTTCTATATTTTTGTATATTTATCATCGAGTTTGATTTTTTATGTCTTTCTGATAATTCTCGTAGTGGTTGATTAAATTCATTATCTTGTAGATTATATTCTAGTGTAATTTTTGTTGTATCTAAACTAACATTTATATTCATTTCTTGATAATTATCATTTCCAAATATTCGATTAAATCGAGATGCGGCAACCAAAGTATCGAATTCTTGTTCGTACTTTAGAATTGAATTATTTTTATATAGTCTTATACTTTCAGGATTGGATGCGTTTGATAAGTCATCAATTAATTGTTTTTCATTATTATTTATATCATTTGAATCCATACTTTTTAATTCTATAATAATATCATTATATAACTCATTTGTATTTTTAAACTCAAAAACAATATTATCCTCATTATATATAACAGAATTTTCAATATTTATATTTTCGTTTGCATCTATAATTTCATTAATATATGATTCACTATTAGACATAGCAATTTTGTTATTATCTAATATCGTTACGTAATCCATATTGAATTTTTCATTTTCTAAATATAATGTATTCTCTTCGTAAGTTTTCGTAACGTCTGTTTGATTATCTAATTTGTTTTGGATTTCATTATTTGTTAAATCCACTGTTGTGATAAATCCTATTTGAATATTGTCTGGACTTTTCACATTTGTAAGGTTTGCGTTGGAATCATAAGAACCAAATATAATCGTCTGTGATATATTTTGAAATGTTGTTTCAGGTAATAACTCTGAATTTAATATATTCGAATAATTAGATTCATTGATATGTTGATTTGATACTTGTTGTTTTGTTTGATTATCTATGAAGTCTAGTTTATCTAATTGAATAAAGAAGTCAATATTATCATCATGAAATTCTTCTGCAGACATATTTGTTTGATTATCAGATTCCGGGTCTGATGAATCAAGCACTATCGTAGTTATAGATATAGCGAATATTAAAAATGAAAGTATGAAAAATAGAATAATAATATATTTAATATTATTTTGTAACATACTCGTAATATCACTCATGTTTATATATTAATGTATGTATTTAAACATTATATAATTACGTGCGATATACCAAATAATATAAAATAACTTTATTTACGTGCGAAACCTACGTAGATTGCTGGCTGGAATGCAACAGCCGCAGCCTCTATAAACGCGGTAATTTTTGCAAATAGAATGTAAAAGGCATTATTCCTCAGATAGTGTTCCGTCTTCGTTGAGTGTAGCGTCATTTGATGGTTGGTCATCAATACCTATCTTAGCGCGAACGGCATTAATGTTAGAAAAATCTCCATATTGACCAGAAACATCAAAGTCCATATATTCTATATTTTCTTGTATTTCATCTGAAATTTTCATTGTAAGTTTAGTAAAGTAAATTTGATTTTGCGTATTGGACCATGGACTATATATATCCCAGAATACTTCACCTGTACCATTTGTTTCAATGTGAGATACATCTTGTTGTTCATCTTTGATGGCCTCTAATAACTTCTGTGGTGATTCATAGCCGCTTTTTTCTTTGTATTCTTCTACTTTACCTTCTAATTCATCAAGCCTCTCTTGAAGTGAATCTGGTCCATATACAGAATAGATACGCCATACTATTTGGAACATTGACATTACATTATTTCTATATATTCTAGGGTTCGATTTTTCACCGTCTGATTCTAATAATAAAATATTATCTTCAACTAAGTATCTTACTATATTTTGAAGTACTTCTTTAGAAACTTGTGTGTGGTCACTTTCGGAAATCTCAGATAATCTTCGACCATCTGGGTTTAATAAAGCACTTAATGCTCGTTCATATTCCTCTGTATTTTCAATGTAATTATCAAAATTATATTTATCCATATAATTACATATGGATTCAAACTATTAGTAAATTACCCTTATTAATTTTTGACAGTTTTCATCTGGTCTCGGTAAATCTCAACCAATGAATCGGCAATTTTATCCATATCTGTTCGGATATAGGAATTGCCGAAGATTTTTTGCATACATTTATCATTCAAGTGCTGTCCCACACCAATACCAATTACACGTTTTCCTTCATTAATGGCTGCCTTGAATTGTTCGGAAGATTCATTCATAGCAACATTATCTACATCGTCGCTGTATCGATTTTCATCTATATCAACGTTTGCTACACCGTCTGTAATCACGATAATAACATCTTCACTGTTTGGTGTAATATCTGATAGTGCTCGACCGTCACGAATACCACTAGAAGTTGGTGTGTATCCGTATGCCTTGAACGAATCAAGGTGTTCTTTTTGGAATTTTTCTGTCGGTGCTGTAATCAGATTAGTTTCAACATCTGGATTTCTTCTACCTGTTGTTGCCGTAGCGTAATTAGTAGCAGTGAATCGGTCACCGATTTGCTCACAAGCGTCTGCTAGAGCCATGAGAGCAAGTTTAATCTCTAGCTCATCCATACTACCAGAACTATCTACAACAACGGTGATACAACGGTCACCGACTTCTGACTGGTCCATTTCAAGGTATAGTCGCTCCTCGGTGGGGTCACCCGAACGGCGGCGGATTACACCACGCATATTAATTCTCTGACCGTATTCGGCTGGTTGAGGTGCTTCGCGGGTTTTGATTTTCCTAAATGCTTCCCGAATTTCATCTGCGAATCTCTCTTGGTATTTTTCTTGGACTTGTTCTGACGAAACGTAATTATTCACGTCTTCAATACGTTCATCACGTTCCTGCTGTCTTAGACCAATTTCTGTAGACGGTTCTGCACGTTTTTCTTGAAGATTATCGTAATGTTGTTCAATGAGATTGGATGATTTATCACCGTCATAACCATCCCAATCATCCATATCTCGCTCGGCACTACTCTCATCCATTTCGGATTTCATATCTTCTAGTTCGTTTTCAGATTCGTTAGAATCTTTATTGTTACCTTGGTTAGAATTCTCATTTTCTCCATCTCCACCTTCATTTTCTTCTGATTCACCATTTTCACCTAGATTTTCTTCATTTTCCGAATCATCTTCTTCTGATTCACCATTTCCTGATTCATTTTCTTCCGATTCGTTTTCCTCGGATTCTTCATTTTCTGAATTACCGTTTTCATTTTCTGAA
>LKMJ01007760.1_pt1 | contig 10101 bp, 11 predicted proteins | sample 643391 | NCBI WGS metagenome assembly LKMJ01 (sample SAMN04112250, study PRJNA286221) | soda lake metagenome | biome: soda lake; feature: Kulunda Steppe; material: water; isolation source: sample PL-Br10 brine of Picturesque Lake | place: Russia: Kulunda steppe | collected 2010-07
CCCCTCCCTCATCACCCCAACCCCTCCCCTCCTCTCTCCGCCTGCTAAAATCCTGTAGGGGTAACCGTCCAGACGTCAACGTTCTGCATGTCCTCCACGTTGCACACGGAGGTGGGTTCTTGTGGGACACTGAAATCCATGCTTGTTGCACAATACAGCTAGCTGTGCTTGCTGTTGTCCGTGAGCACTGTGCACTTCGAAGTGCTCTCCATGAATGAGACGTCCGTGTGTGGCCCTGGGGGTGTGCACAATCAAGCTCGTGCCTCCTGTAATACAGGCGGTCCTGCTTTGAGGGTTCTTCCCGTGGACGGGCAAGCGGCAAGCAGGTGCGGTGACGTGGGAGTATGCTGTTGATCCTCGACTTCTTGATTGCTATGTTTGCACCGCTCTTTGATTGACGATGCGCCCTGTCCGCGCCGCATGCGTGTCGTGAGCCGTTCAGATTCTCTTTCACCCTCGCAGCGACTTCAAGCGGTTCCACTCCGAGTGCATGCGTGCGCACCAGGCCCTCGTAATACGTATCAACGAAGCCCAGGAATTGTTCCTGGGGCCCGTGGACTCTGTGCAAGGTGTGAAAAGGGCTGGGCTTGCACAGGCCTTCTGGCTAGTAAGGGCTGGGCTTGATGTGCCTGCCAGTCGACTGCGCTCTTGTGAGCCTGCCCGCCATCTTGACCACTGAGCTTCTACTTGCCCTTCATGCAGATGACGGCACCACCGTGCCAGTTTACTGGGGCTGGCTCTTAGCGGCTGGCATCCCCAGCTTGGTGTGCACGATGCTTGACAGATCTCAGATGGGCCTGATCTTTGACCTGGACGAGACACTGCTGGTAGCACACTCAGGGAACACAGTGGAGGGGCGCATGGAGAGCTGTCGCAGAGCCAGGTCTGTGCTGGGATACGGGTCACACAACGTTAGCCCCGGGTCTGCATGTGAACTCTTCTAACGTAGTCCTGTCGCACGTGTTGCGACTGCAGCACCCTCATAGTTGAGCCATGCTTGGTTGTGCAACTTGTCAGCCTACCTTGTGACTGTGCCCTTTCTCCCCATTGCGCAGGGCTCAGATGCTGGAAACATTGTCGAGCAACAACGAGCTCACTGCACAGGAAAGGCAAGTGCCGTGCTGCATGAGACAAGCGACTGCTCCTGCGCTTGCTATCCTGCAGCATACCTTGAAAAGTTTCCAGAGTCTTGCAAACTATGCACATTGCTTGCAGGGACCGGCTGCAGCTGTCCTCCAGCTCTTTGCAAAAAGAGGAAGAGCTTTTAGCGCGTGATGCAGGTTTAATTCGCCAATTTGCGTCCACCAACAGTGTGCGTGTGGATGGCAAGCTGTACAGCTCAAGGTGCGATGCAAAAGAACACTAGCAAATTGGCTTTACATCTGCCATTTGTTTCCTCCTGCTTGGCTGAGCCATTGCTTGACCTGCCTTGTCTACCCTCTCGACCTGCTCCCATGTTTTCCAAGTGTGGTTTCATAAATGAATGGCTGACCATGCATTGTTGCCACAAGGGGGGAGGTTGGCGGTGGCAAGGTGACTGTTTCCAGCTTAGCAGCGCTGGCCGCTGCCATGCATGTGTTGATTAGCAACTAATAAGTGGTACTTCGATGACAAGACTGGGCATGATTGACATTCTTTTGAGAATTTGAGACATGGTGGTTGCAAATGGGTGGTCAACAATGCTTTGTGCGCGGTTGCCCAGCCTTCAGCTGTCAATTTGGAAGGCACTCACGGCTGAAACGCCCAGCGGTAGTGAGGGAGCAAGGTCAGTTGCAGCAGGCAGCTAAGCCCCTCGTTCGAGAGGGGTCAAGAAGCTTGCTGCTATCACCCAGCTAGACACACAGGAGCAGAGATCTTCATTGGCAGCACAGACGCGTTTAGATCTGACGGCAGCAATTTCGAGCACCACAGAGGAAAAAGTAGGAAGATGATGATGATGATGATGATGATGATGATGATGATGATGATGATGATGATGATGATGATGATGATGATGGTGTTTGACCTCAGCAAACAGCTTTGCCTCCTCCAAGGCTCACGCCCCCTGCGCCTTCAAGGCTACAGCTGACCGCTCTGCCCTCTCGCTGTCATCACCTTGCTTCCAGCTGAGGGGGCAGCTGCTTGTATCACTGGGCGTGTGGGTTTGCCTGCACATGTGTCCGTGTGTGTATGTGAGTGCACTGGGGTGCATCATTAATGGAGCAGATTGAGGGGTTGGTGCGCTGAGTGGCTCTGTCCATTCTCAGCCGCATGGTACCTTGCCCCAAGGAGACCGCCCCAGCAGTTCACAGCACAGCAGCTCACGGTTGCAGCAGTTTGCAGACACAGCTCAAGGCAAGGAAGAGAGAGCGGCGGTTGAGGGAGTGTGAACCTAGCCTTAAGGGTGACCTGAGGAGCTCCAGGGTGAGCAGCTATGCCCACGTGCTTCGGGTGAGGCACACAGCTGCGATTACTCAGCCAGTTTGCCGCGGCCACAACGTCTGCTGGCAGACGGGCAGCGCTGATGCCAATCCCTGTAGGGTAAGGGGTAAGGGTAAGGTTTCGAGGCTGTATCCGCCGAACGAGGGCAGCTTAGCCGGTTGTGACCTCCAGTGAGGTTCGAACCCCGAACCCACAGGTTGCGAGGGCCCCTGTAGGCCTGTTCATATGCTCCCCGGACCAGAGCAAAGGCACTGGGGGGCCTGTTCTGTGTTGAGGGTGCTGTGGCTGAGGCCATGCATGGCAGAGACCTGCACGGAGCTCAATGATTGTTTTGGGGTCCGACTTGGAGCAGTGGCAGCACCATCATTGATGGTGGTGGTTCCAGGGAATGTCATGGCTGTTTAAAACTGTCCTGGAATATGGTGGGCTTGGGCATGGGCAGGATTTTCGATGGCTGCCCTTCTCAGGCTCTCTTCATAAGGTGCTTAGCCTATTTTTGACGATAGGGCTTCAGCTTAGCAGAAGGGACAACACAGGACGTTAACAGCATTCCTTGGCATTGGGGTGAGGACTTCAGCCAGATGGGGTGGTTTTTGGGCTAGGTTCAACTTACTTGCAGCTGCCATGAGCTGCAATACCTCATGCGAGCTGGATTGGACTAGACGACAAGAGCTTTTCGGCTAGCCCTTCATGCAGCTGCTTTGCCTGCAATCCCGCCTTCCTCCATCTTCCCATTCTTCAAAACATGATCAGCTGGCATTCGCAGCTGACTTTGAAACCTAGTCTTGGGTTGGTAGAGCAGCACACTTGTCGTTGGCATTTGAGGTGCAGCATCCTGAACACAGCATGGCTTGCAGCTGCACTCTTGTTCATAATTGTCAACATGCAATTGTTGACATGCCCTCATGAGTTTTGAAGGCAGCGCTGCCCTTCACCCAAGGCAGAACGCCAGGCAACTTGCTCTGCCTCTGCATACCAAAGCATATGTCCGGTTGGCCGCATCTTCTTCTCGACTTGTGTGCACTTTTTTGCCATACCTCATGCCCATGAAGTCGCGCAATTACTGTGTGGCGTCTTAAGGGGCTGCCTCGACCCAGCAGCTAAGGGCAGTCGGAGCCGACTGTCATCTGGTACATTGAACATGATTGAGCCTATAATGCTTGCAACTGTCTCCTGTTATGATGCATGATGGGCGTGTTCGAGTCCAAGCCACAAGCCCCCTTGATCCTTGGACTGCAATCAAACTTCCAACAGATTCTCCAAGATCCTTGGACTGTGATAACATTTTCACCCATGTCACATTGCAAAACCCTGCACCTTGTGGCATGGCTCATGTACTCTACACCCTGAGTGTGTAATCACAGACTCTCTAAGGGTGCTTGCAGCCACCTTTGCTGCTGCTATTTATTGTTGCTCTCCTCCTGCTGTCAGATGCCCAAGGCTTGGTCGATCCCCATCAGACCAGTTGCTCTCTTTTGATGTTGAGGAAAGAATCATCAAACACTATCTTGCAAGACTTTGTTAGCATCTGCAACCCCCTTCACTATAATCCAATCCAGGCCACAGCCAACGCCTTCAACACTCTGGTTCTCCCCTACTTGTCCGGGGTCTAGAGGGCATCATCTTGCTTAATTCATCGCACTGGCCATTGCCTTTGGGATCGCATGTTTCTTTTTATGATGATCATGCTCGGCGGGATCGCATGTTGTTTCTTAGAATGATCATGCTAGGCGGAGTATAATGCAGACTCCCAGTGCCACTCAAACATCTACATCATGACAATTGTAATGATATTTTAATATCTGCATGATGCCAATTTAATCTGCATTTCATGGAACCTTTGGACTAAACCATATAGTCTTGTACCATAAAGCAGCGCAACTTGCGCCTGCATTGTGTTGAGCATGCTTGCGTTTGTGGGGTAAAGGCCCATAAGGCTTGACAAGAATTTGAAAAAGGTGGTGCAGAGCACTGTTTGTCGTCACAACTTGGCACAGCTTTTGGTCCCTTAGGATGGAGTCGATTCAAATGCCTTGGGGCCAGAAAGATGGTTACAAAAGACTCAATGACTAGAGGCTCACTTGCTTTGGCCCTCAGGCGCAGCAAAGGAAAGTGACATGGGGGACTCTCCCACATAAAAGTTAGCACACGCATTGTATCTGTCTACCCTAGCCCTTCCATCAATGTCCGGTGCTTCCTTTCTGCATGCAACTGTACTTTGGGTTTGGGTGAATCAGAGAAATCCAGGGCGTTTTTTACCTGGCAAAGGTAGCTAAGGATTTGAGATCATGCACGCTGTGTGCCTTGTTTGTGAAGCTATTCCAAGTCTTGGACCCTTGTGTTTATTCACTACTGCACCATTGTTTTCCTTGAGCACTGGCCTTGCGCTGAGCACAGTCAACCCACTGCAATAGGGACGGGGTGGGGTCATTGGGCACACCTTGGAGACCAGATCTAAGGAAGGGCTGCAGATGCAAGGGAGTTGAAGGTCACTTTTTATTGTTGTGGTGTGCCATTGGATGCACTTGTCAAGCTTGCAAATTTACAATGGCTGATTGTCAAGGCAAAGGTGACTTTTGTTTGCAATGCTCTGTTGGAGTCTTTTTGGCTTGAGCAGTTCGCAGTTGTGGAGTGTGTGTCCGTGGCCTAAATGGTGGAGGTTGAGTGTGGTGTCGACTGTTTCTTTCAATTTCAGATGAAGCGCCCAGGCCACTTTCTCTTATGCAGTCAGCGCATTTCATGAGAGACGGACGCACTGTAATCAGGCACCGAGCACCCTGGGGAGCTTGGGCATGCAGGCAGAGGGGATCTGCACCTGCTCCTGCCGGTCATCGTGCCGGCTCTTGCATTACCACCCCTGGTGCAAGCTACAGGCTACCTGGCCTAGGCTGGAGACCCACAACCCATGTGCCGCGTGCCGCTCCTGGTGCAGGCTCGAGACAGCACACTTGGAAGACGGCAGCACCGTGCAGCGGCCGGTCATACGCTTGCCCAGTGGCCTCATCATCCTCACGCGCATCGACCCCCTCAACTCAAAGACCAGCATGCTGCTGCGCGTGCGACCCGGCTGGAACGACCTGCGCGCATACCTGGCAGGGGAGATTGACAATAAGCAAAGGTGAGAGTGTGCGCCTCGCCAGACTGTTTGGCAGCTCCTTTGGCCACAGAGCGCGGGCAGCAGGGTGCTGAGCCTGGGAAACACCCTGTGGGGAAAGGTTGGGGTTGAGGGCGACACCGCTGTACCTGCCTGCTGGCCGCGCTCCATGGCCGTCCACTGGTCAAAAGAAGTTCAAGCTTGACTACCATCCAAGTCCTTGGGCTGGTTGGCCTGCAGCTGGTTGTTGCTGGCCAAGAATCAATCCACGAGGCCTGAAATGAAAAGGGACATTGAGTCTTGTTTGGAGTCTTGTATTGATGTTGAGGAACCAGGTAGACCCCTGCCTGATAAGGCAAGGCATGTTGTGAGTCGTTTGCAGGAACGGGGGGTGGAAAGGCATGAGTGTACTCTCCCGCAGGTCCTGACAGTAAACAAGATGCTGTGCCTCATTCTGTGAGAGAGCACGTATGCCTAAGTCGCGAGGCCCATCTCCATCATGCAAGCCAGGGAGGATTCCGTGAGGCATAGCAAGGTCCAAGTGCAAATACCTAGGGGGCAACACAGGCGCTGGCCTCCACTCCAAACACACACATGTGTCGACCAATGCGTTGCTCCACCGCGGAAGCCGTAGCAGCCCGTGACTGGCATGTGGCAAACCTGCTGTCATACACCTGGGGTCCCTGCACAGGTCCTCTGGCCTGCAGCCCTGACCCCTGCCAGGGTGGGGTCTGGGTGTGTCACATGAGCCTCCGGCCAAGAAAGTTACAAGTTCAGGGTAAACCGCCAGCCAGGTTGTTAGGCTGATTGGTTTGTTGCTGGTCTTCGCCAGCCAAAAAATAGTCCATAACGTCCGAAACGAAATGGCAGAGGCCAAGAAAGGCACCATATCATATCTGACACCTGATAGCGTGAGGGCAAGGGTCATACAGCTGTGCCTGCCAAACCAGGGCAGCTGGGCTGACAGCTGTACCCGCCAAACCAGGGCAGCTGAGCTGAAGGTAAGGTAAGGTAAGGTAAGGTAAGGTAAACCAGGGCAGCTGAGCTGAGGTCTATTGAGCATGCAACCTGGACCTGCGCAAGGAAGTCATGTGACATGTAGGAAGTCATGTGACATGCAGGGCTGCGCAAGGAAGAGCACCAGCATATGCATGCGGGGCCCCTGGCAGGATGTGCATCCTTCTGCTGCCCGCCAGCGGCCACGGCATGAGGGTTGCAGGTGCATGTCCGCATCCTGGGCCCAGCGCTGGGGGCATTCATGTGTCTGCAATCATGGCAGGCAGAGCACCACTGTGCTTGCATCCACCAGTCCACACCCCGCTGTGCGTCTCCTCCGCAGCATTGCTGCGCATGTGTGTGTCCTGATGACCGCGCTGCCCCAGGCAATAGTCCGCAATGCTGCCCTTTGTGCTCAACATAACCCTTTGCTGTGGTGGAGGAGGCAAGCAGTCCGATGCTTGCGTCCATCAAGCCCAGGGTTACTAAGAAACTGTACACACACCCCGTGTGTGCGGCAGATCGGCCCACAAATTGGCAAGTTTACGAAGTACAAGTACTCTTATTAGCAACCCTCATCAAGCTGCGCGGATGCTGCAATCGTGCTCACTTCACTGATTTGCTTGCATCCGCTGGACCACTCTGCCGCAGAGCAACAGTACGTGCTGGAAGGTGTGGGGCCTCTGTCTGAATGGCAGAGCCTTCTGCCTGCAGCTGTTGCTGCTGCTGTCCCTGCTGCTGCTGCTGCTGCTGCGTAGTTTGATGAGTGCGCGTGCACAACCGCTGGGGACGCGGGGTGCGCTGGAGGAGTGGTGGTTGCTTGACCCAAACTCGCCCCTTCATTTCATACACGCACACACGCGCGCCCTCGTGTGTGTGCATGCATGCGCAGATTTGACGTTTACGTGTGCACGGCCGCCGAGCGGCAGTACGCGCTGGAGGTGTGGCGGCTGCTGGACTTGGGCGGCTCCCTCATTCCCCGGGAGCAGCGCCAGCAGCGCATCGTCAACGTGTCCGGCGGCCGCAAGAAGACGCTGCTGCACTCGCTGGGGGTATTGAGCAGCCGTGCCGCCAACAGGGCGATTGCGCTACACGGCGAGGAATCCACAGGTGGGTGAGGGGGGAGTGCCACCAGGAGTTGTCTTGTGCAAGGGGGAATCATGGGCTGGTGTGCGCATGCACTTGCAGCACAAGCCTGCTTTGGCCTTTGCAGGGGATCATGGGCAGGTGCGCGCATGCGCTTGCAGCGCAAGCCTGGGGACCAGCTTAAGAGCACCGCGGGTGCTGCTGGTGATGGTTGCTGCACTGGGGCTCGAGTCCCCTCCTTTTGGCACCAAGGAGCGGCCAGACAAGCTCGCGCAGGGCGCTGCTAAAGCGCTGCCTATGGTTGTGTGTGTGTGTTTGTGACAGGGCTTTGGCTCAATCGCGATGCGTCGCCAAAAGATGGTCTGTGTGTGTGTGTGTCTGTGTGTGTTTGTGAGTGTGTGTGTGCGCCAGGGCTTTGGCTTAATCGCGATGCGTCGCCAAAAGATGGTCTGTGTGTGTGTTCTCTGTTGCGAGGCCACACTGCCACGCCCTGCCAGGCGTGGCAGCGCAGCATGTCGCCAAAGCGGTGCCACGCAGAAATTGACACGTTGACCACTCTGCGTTGCCCAGTCGTGTCAATTACATCAGCTATTGGCCCTACAACCCTACCAGCCCCACTCTCTGCTAGCTGCTGCTGCTGCTTCTGCCGCTGGTGCTGGCGCTCCAATTCCTGACTCAACAGAGGCTTTCAACCCTTTGGCGACACACACTGTCAGCAAAAGCACCCCGCGTTCCAATTGGAGGCATGCCCGCCCGTACCAGTCTTGATGGGACAGAGAACTTGGTCCTTACGCACACAAGCATGTTGTCCTATCAAGGCTTTTGTTGTCCTTTTGATTTGCAAGCGCATGGCATTTCATTCGCAAGCGCATGGCATACGCGCACAGCTCACAGGTGCTTGGCATGCGCGCATAGCTCACAGGTGCATGGCATGCGCGCACAGCTCACAGGTGCATGGCGTACGCGCCAGCTTGCAGATGCATGGCATACGCACCGCCCGCCTCCCGCGTGGCCTGCAAGCACACGCCACTTGCCAATGGACAACCCATCATATGCTGCTTAAGGCTGTGAGGCGTGCGTCGCCCACCTGTGCCTGCACTCTGCAGCCTGCAAGCAGCTACCCCTGGCGGTTGTGGTGGATGACCGGACGGAGGTCTGGGAGGAGGCCAGCCAGCCCCACATCCTGCAGGTGCGGGTGCCCCGCCATGTGCGTGCGCACCACAGCCCTGCAGCTGCAGGTGCTGCATCTTGCACGTGCCATAGAAAAAAATTCAGGTGCCCCTAAGTTAAATGAATGAACACATCTTGACTTCATTGCTTCTAGACACCCAACAACAACAAGACCAAGTACTCACATGTCCAATCCGCCAGGTAAGGTTTCACACTCTGCCTGAAGTGTGAAATCTTACCTGGCGGTTAGATTGTTGTTGTTGGGTGCGGTTAGATTGTTGTGGGTGGGGTGTTGGGGTGTTGGGGTGTTGAGGGTGGGGTTAGATTGTTGTGGGTGCGGTTAGATTGTTGGGTGCGGTTAGATTGTTGTGGGTGGGTACGGTAAGATTGTGGTAAATTACAAGGCATGGAAGTTTCTACACATCCAGGTTGACATGCAGCAAAGATGAGCTCAGGAGGATGGCAGTTTTGGTCTAAGACTGCGCGCTTCTGCGCGTGCCCTAAGACTCTGCGCGTGCAAGTGCACGCTGCACTCGCGCCGCATCTTTGTGCGCTGGATGCCCTCTCTGGCCAGTGCTGCATGGGCTTGGCGGGGGGTTGCGGTATACGTGTGCTGTTGTAAGACCCTGCAACTTGTTAAATGGACAAAGGCCTGCGGAGTGTGCTGTTGCGACTAGCCTGCAACCTCAAAGGCCTTGCCCAATTGATGAGCTCCTTCGAGGTTGCATGGAAGGGCAGGGGGGGGGAATTTTGGCAACCATTAGGGTGGCCTGCGATTCCGGGTAAGTGAAAGGTGCACAGGGCCTTATCCTCCCACTGACACATGCTCACACTCGCACGAGACCTTCATACATTTAAAAGCACCTTGGTTGAAGGCAGCAAGATGATTGTTGGGTCTACTAGTGCGTGAGGGCCTCACATGCGCACGTGGCTTGCTATTCGTGCGGCCTGCCGACGTGTATGTGCACGGCATCGCGTAGCTGCAAAGACAGCGTGAGAGGGAGTTGGGGCAAATTGTCGGAGGAAAGGCCCTCCTGTTTCCGGGCATGGCTTTGGCATCCCACTCTCCCCTACTCCTCTTGCCCAATAGGCGCTGCGGTCTGCAGGGTGTCTCGCGCCCAGGCGGTGCAGTGATCTTATCTTCCCTGGTGTGTTGACCGGCCTTGGCTGCTCTCAACCCCCTCTGCCCCTCCCCTTGTCTTGCCCGCCAGGTGTTGCCCTGGATGTACTACCGCGACGAGGCGGCGCGCATCACGCGGGCAAACACGCAGGTGGCGGCCGCGAGCGAGCGGGAGCTTGCGCGCGTGAGGACCGCCATTGTGCAGGTGAGCAAA
>LKMJ01007761.1_pt1 | contig 10101 bp, 12 predicted proteins | sample 643391 | NCBI WGS metagenome assembly LKMJ01 (sample SAMN04112250, study PRJNA286221) | soda lake metagenome | biome: soda lake; feature: Kulunda Steppe; material: water; isolation source: sample PL-Br10 brine of Picturesque Lake | place: Russia: Kulunda steppe | collected 2010-07
CCCCCCCCTGCGGCACGTGCGCCGCCTGCTGCCGGGCGTTCTGGGCTATCAGCGCCGGGCCTCCGGCGCCATGCCCCGCCAGCGCAGGCCCTTGCATGCTCACATGCTGCCCCATGCCAATGCCCATGCCCATGCCCATAGGAGGCCCCATGCCCATGCGCATGGGAGGCCCCGTGCCCATACCCATAGGCGGCGACATCGGGCCCCCCATGCCCCTCCCCGGAGCCATGCCCACGCTCATGCCCATCCCCGTGGGCGGGCTGCCGTACGCGTAGCTGCTGCTGCTACCCTGCCAGCCGCCCCCGTCGCCCCCCGGCCGGCGGCGGCGCAGGCCGTCCTCCTCATCGCTGTCATCAAAGCGCTTGTGCACGCGCGGGACCATGCTCCGCCCCGTCCCTGCATTCATGCAGCGCACGCAAAGTTTCTTTTGCTGTGTTGGAGGTGTGCAGGGTGTGTGATCGCCCTGTGGGAGGGCACGGCCTAGGCGGGGTGCATGCAGGTTCCATGATAGGCGGGGTGCATGCAGCTCCCATGATAGGCGGGGTGCATGCAGGTCCCATGGAAGGTGTGGGGTCCTGCGCGCTGCAGGGCAGAGTGCTGGATGAGCAAGGGGTTGATGCGAGGGTGAGCTTTGTGCGCACACCCAAGCACTTGGCACCAAGCCACGCCAAAGCGCTTGCATGATGGAAAGCACACAAAGGGGCACCAAGCCACGCCAAAGCGCTTGCATGATGGAAAGCACACAAAGGGGCACCAAGCCACGCCAAAGCGCTTGCATGATGGAAAGCACACAAAAGGGCACCAAGCCATGCCAAAGCGCTTGCATGATGGAAAGCGCACAAAGGGGCACCAAGCCACGCCAAAGCGCTTGCATGATGGAAAGCACACAAAGGGGCACCAAGCCACGCCACAGCGCTTGCATGATGGAAAGCACACAAAGGGGCACCAAGCCACGCCACAGCGCTTGCATGAAGGAAAGCACACATAGGGGCACCAAGCCACGCCACAGCGCTTGCATGAAGGAAAGCACACAAAGGGGCACCAAGCCACGCCAAAGCGCTTGCATGAAGGAAAGCATACAGATAGGCACCAAGCCACGCCAAAGTGCTTGCATGATGGAAAGCACACAAAGGAAGGAGTCGCCAACCCCAGGGCATCCTGGACAACCCGGCCCATCCTCCGACATCCAATCCATCGCAGTTCCCTAATCATTGGACGGGCATGTGTGCATCGGGCATGTGTGCATCGGGCATGTGTGCGTCTCAAACAAAGTAGCCACGGCCGCTCCAGCCACCCCTCGCGCATGGTCCCGATCCAAACTTGTCCCCAACTTGCAGCCTCAGCACAGCATCAAGCACAGCAGTTGCCAGGCGAACAGGCAACCTTAGCACACCACCAAGCACAGCAGTTGCCAGGCAATCTGGCCACATCAGACCAGATGTGCCTGCCCATGGCCTTTCATACTCGTCCATCCTGCAGGTGGACCTCTACACTTATCTGTCCTCACACAGCCCCCACCCTTTGCTTGCTCGTGCTCGCTTTTGCCCCGCAGCTTGCTCGTGCTTGCTTCTGCCCCGCAGCTTGCTCGTGCTCGCTTTTGCCCCACAAACCCCTCTCTTCTTCCTTCCCTCCATCCTTCCGGTACTCATCATACCTTGTTGTTCTTTTAGGACTTCCTAGTGAGCAACACACAAGTCGAGGCAAGCAACAAGTCACATCAAGCACAGGGCTTGCTGCCTCTTTGCACGCCAGGGCTTGCCCCAAGCGAGCCAGCCGTTCACTTTCACACCTCACCATTATTGTCATCAGCACTTGCTTTTCCCGCGTTCTTTAGCTCATCACCAGGGCTTGCTCTAAGCACAAGCTCTGAGTACAAGGACTCGCTCTGAGCAGAAGCTCAGACATTGGACACTCAAACCTGGATCCGACCCCATCAAGGCTGAGGTCGCACACAGCAAGGTTTCATCGTACAGTGCCTTCAAGCCCCCCCGCTGAGCATACGCCTTCACGCCTTCTCTTGTCTGCACATAAACACACCTCTTCACACACTTCTACACATTTGCAAACACACACACAGAGCCAGGCCTCCCCTGGCATAGAGCAAATCCTGAACTGTGCATCCAAACGCCCAGCACACACCTTCGCCCAGGAAGAAGTTGCCCTCCCCTGGCATAGAGCAAATCCTGAACTGTGCATCCAAACGCCCAGCACACACCTTCGCCCAGGAAGAAGTTGCCCTTCCCTGGCATAGAGCAAATCCTGAACTGTGCATCCAAACGCCCAGCACACACCTTCGCCCAGGAAGAAGTTGCCCTCCCCGCCCCGCATCATGCGCCCCGTACTTCCAAATCTATGACCTCCACCCCCTCCTCTCCCATAGCCACCTCCACCCCGCTGCATGAGGGAGCGCTCAAATGCTCGCTCCTCTTCTGCTTCTCGCTCAGCCTGCACATAATATAATACACAGCATGGGGGTAATATTGCCACTGAGTCAGGATACTCTCAGCCTGCATGGAACAAGAGCAGGGCCAATCCCTCAGAGGCAAAGTTTCCATGTGCGTGTATAAAGATGTGCGCGTTGATCTGAGAGCATAATCCGAACCCAACAGAGCCATTTGATAGTTCTGATAGTTTCGAACAACCAACCCCAGCTGAAATATAGCTTGCTTATAACCAAAGCGTTGCAATGCAGGCTATCATCCTCAAAAAATATGCATTGCCGTACTTCATCCTTGTGAACTTTGCAGTGCCATGCGTCATCGGCATAAAATTTGCGGGGCCATGCATCATCCTCATGAACTTAGCTGTGCCTTGCATCCTGCTCCAGCTCTGCACACTAAGGCGTGCTAGTGTTGGGCGTGCTTTAGGCTTAAGTTAGAGAAAGAGTGGGACATATGTCACATAAAAACAGGAGCCTGGAATTTCCTGCAGGGCACGCACAAGCACAGCAGCACAGAGCGCACATACGCACCTGTGCGCGCCTGACGTCACCTTGCCGCTCAGCATTCAGGTGAGGCCTGTTTTCATGTGGGCAATTCTCTCCTCGATGGCCTTCTGCCCCGCAAGCATAGCAGCTTAGACGAGCTGCAGGCACCTGCAGCCGAGGTAAGGATTAAACGAGTGTGAGTGCGCGTCTGTGCATGTGCCCGTGCCCATGTGTGTGTCAATGCATCCGCGCGCAGAAGCTGCAAGTACAGCACATTTGGTGCTGCATACAACACCCGTATCAAGTGCTGCAAGCAGCCCCTGCTTCAAGTGCAGCACTAGCGCTCCAGCAGCATGGTCACCTCCAGGAATCCCGCAGCAGCATCTCGCAAACTTGCAGGCAAAGCACGCAAGTCCCTGCAGCCATGCTCGCCCTCACAGGCAGCAAGAGCAAGATGCATATCTGCACAGATTTCTGGCCACCTGAGTGCTCATTGTCTTGCTGTTACATGTGCAGGCTGCTGCAACTGCTTGCTGCAGGGCTGAGTGCTGCACCACCAAAAAAGGTCTTATGCATGCAAAACATTACCCAGCCATGGTCAGCTTGTTGTACGTGCACTGCACAAATGAGCTTGTTTAACTTTCTACCAGTGCTTAATTTGCTGTAGCTCAATCATAAGTGTGTCCCAGATGCATGCAAGAGCATGCTTGCCAGAGTACACGAAGAGTTCACACACCACAGGGGGCTTGGTACAGCAAAGGTGGCCCATTTGCCCACAGACATAGCACCGACAGTGCATAAGGTCGGCCTTGGTGTATGACTGGTTGCAGCCACCTTCATACCTGCACGCACATGCATCACCCAATGACCTATGTTCCCTACAATCGCTGGTGCACAGTGAAGTATCAGAGTAAAAGGAATGAGGCAAATTTTTTTTGTCTGGGGCGCCTCAAGCGAGTCATTCAAAACAAAAGGAAAAATCTGGGCTCTGCTGATGCCACCATGATGTATGCAGCCTATGCGCGACCCTAGTGCGCATACTATTTGTGTGAACCCATCATACATCTTCAAACCCAAAAAGGAAGCTTGGGAGAGGCTGGATTTGTATCCAAGGCGCCTAGCACACGAGAAGTTGCAGGGAAGCAAGTGTCACAGACAATCTTTCAAACAATAAAATCAAAGCATCACGTTCATCATCCAGGCCTTGCTCGCTATCACAGCCAGCTGGCCGGAGGTGTCACAGACAATATTTTGACAAGAAATCAAAGAAAGCATCACGTTCATCATCCAGGCCTTGCTCGTTTTTATAGCCAGCTGGCCAGAGTTGGTCACAGGCAAGACTGCAGAGGTGTCAAAGGCAAGACCGCAGAGGTGGTCACAGGCAAGACTGCAGAGGTGTCACAGGCAAGACTGCAGAGGTGGTCACAGGCAAGACTGCGCAGCACCACAAAGAAACAAAGGCTTCCTTGCCTGAAGGAGAGGGTTGAAAAACACACCCTTCCATGCATACACAAAAAGCGTCCCACTGCTTGCTTGCACGGCACAGAAGTTGCACCTTCCTGGCTGTGGCCTGCCTCTTATGGCTGTCCTTGAAGCGAATCCCAAAGGGCACTCAACGTGGGAGCAGTCAAACCCTTAACAGGCGTGCCAGCTCAACAGCACCTCACATAGGCGCACGCACGCACCTAAAGTAGTCCCCTTTCCCTGCACAGTCGCAGGTTTCTGATCCACAGCGATTGCACACAGCAGATGCCGCTTCCCAGCCCTGGACTCTGCCTGCCGTGCAGTCGCGGGCCACGTGGCCAGGTCGGCCACACTTGAAGCACAACCCTGCGGGCGGCGCATCCAGCAGTCAGCTGCACTTGGAGCGCAAGCCTGGGAGCGGTGTATTCATAGTCACATGCTGCCCTGATCCTGCACTAGATCAGGGCAGCCAACTTCAGTGATCCATCACTAGTGAATGCATGGTCACAACGCTGGTCTTGCTGTTGCAGGGGCAGGTTGTAGGAACCTGCACTTCATAGCCTCAGCATCGCCAGCGCCGCGCACCTTACCTTGCCAATCTCCCAATTTTAGCGCAACCACCAGATGGGCATAAGATTGGAATTTTGGATTGCTAGTCATTCTATAATGTCATGGACTTGTTTGAGTCATGAAATGCACCTTTCTGGGCCTGTGCCTGAGATGACAAATGGCTAATGAAACCTGAACGCAATGCCTTGCCCTTGCGCGCCTCCACCAAAGACAAGACGCATAGACCTCGATTTACAAAGTAGCTCCACTTGCTGAGGCATGATGGGAAGATGTGCCGAACACAAGGTACAATCAAACCTATTCAGGATAAGCAATGTGCCATTTTCCATTGCACACACACCCCGGTGGTCCCTCTCTGCAGGAAATATGCCCACCTGTTCTCTCAGACAGGATCTCTTGATGTGTACTTTTTTAATCAGAACAGCGTAATCTTACACATGGTTATCTTATGTTTTTTCTTACATGAAATACTTGCATTCTATGAGCTGGCTAGCAGTCACACTTCTTGACTGAAGGTCTTCCATGTAATGCTAGTAATACAAGCCTAGGTATCTTTCAGTGCACGAGCAAGGTCGGGCAATTTCATTGCGTTCAGGTGATCCGAGGTTTGGCATGCTTGTTTCCATGGCAGCTTCTATTTCATTCATGCTCTTCCAAGGCTGGGTGGGGTTGGAGGAAATGCATGTTTGGGTATGCCACATCTAGGTAATTGCACTCACTGTTGGGGCAATCCTTGCCATCATGGCCAAACTGGGCACACAAATGGCAAGGCCTTAAACGAGCAGCATTTGTGCAGTCTGCTATGCGGTGGCCCAACTGCAAGAAAGCAGCACAGTCATATGTGCATGCATACATGCATGTATGTGTTTGTGTGTGTGTGTGTGTGTGTGTGTGTGTGTGTGTGTGTGTGCGCGCGCGCGCGCTCATGTGCGCATGCACGCGCGCACGCACGCAAATGTATGCACAGGATTGACCTCTGGACGCGCATGCATTCCGTGAGCATGCATCAATAGTATGTAGTACAAAACACAGGCCGTCATCTGCCCATCCACTGTTGATTTACCTCAGTCAGTTGGCACACAAGCAGTGATGCTTGGAGTAAGTTGACCATTGCAAAGTCTTACCAGAGCATAGATGCTGGACAGAGGTGTTGCAATGTAAGGCGTTCAGGAAGTACAATGTGCTGCTTTGTTTTTAGGTGCATTTGCACATTTGCACGCCCACCTCTCCGCAATTGAAGCAGCGCAAGCGAGGGTGCTCAAGTCCAGTCTCCCCCACGTTATCATCAAAGTAGCGAGGTGCTCGTATTAATCGCACAAGCTCCTGCACATTTATGTGTGTACAGCTGTTTACAAGTAGCCATGCTCAAGCATATCGCCAAAAACTTAAGCTACAGAAGATTGGCCAGTGCACAAGCTCCCATCATTGCATAAGAAGTCTGAACAGGGCGTGGCCCAGTCACAGCCGTCATGTACAAGCAAACCAGTGCAAAAGTCCTGCCTGAAATACACCCTGCAGGCTCTGCAATTTCGCTTGAGTGCAGTGGCAAGCTTGGAGGCATGCTTGAATAACATATCCGGCTTGGAGGCATGCTTGAATAACATATCCGCATTTTCCGAAATGCACAGAAGAATTCTCTGAGATTGTGTAGGCTGAGGCACACAGCCTTGACCTGGTAAGCTTAGGAGGTCTACTCTGCATTCTTGTGGTTATGCCCTTTCTCGTTGGTGGGCTTATGCTCTAGTGTAACAAGCTATGCACGTATATGTGCGCTCGTGTACATGAATGCCTTCGTGTGCACATGGCCAAATGTTGGACAACAACGCCCTTGTCTGATCCTGGACCTCCTCGTGCCTGTTTGTCTGCTTTTTTTTAACCTTCTACTAGAATCCATAATCCATCCAGCCATGTAAGCATCTTCATTCAAAACATGCGCCTCAATGTGACAGCGTGCAACTCGCCATGTTCTTCCCAATGGCCGCAGTGTCTTCCACAAGAATGATGCCTGATGTGTTGAGCTCCTTTGCATTGCCGTTGCTGCGCAGCGCTGGGGGGGCTGTGGCCGGCCTTTTGGGGAGGTCAGGGTCATCATCGTCACCCTTTTGGCCGCCAGCAACAGGGGTGTGCGTAGGACTTCTCTTCTTCTTCTTCCTGGGTTGTTCCATAGATAAAACTTCCCCAGAGTCCTCCTCTGCGTCCTCCTCAGGAGCCTTGGCCCTCCTGCTCTTTCTTTGTTGCAAGAGCTGCTGCGCAACACCAATCATGTCATGTTCATATACATATGTAAAGCATTCAAATGCTATTTCCAAACATGCAATCGAGATTGCCTAGGATGTATTTTCGGATCAACGTTCGATTATAGTGCTATTGATTTTTCAGATATAACGCGTACCTAAATCGAAACTCCAATATGCACCTCTGCTAGGTAGGTGGCTCCTCTGGCGTTAAAAGACGGTTTTTTTCGTTCAATCACATTAGGTGCTGTCGGATTTGAACCAACTCGTATACCAAAAGGTTGAGTGACCAGTGTTTACAAACCCTTTTATTTTCTGAATCGGAATGGTCTGAATGGGATTTATTGGCTGGGATTTGTTGGCTGGCATATGCAGCCCCATGTCCAGGGCAGTGCCAACCCTGCAGACCTCTTCAAGATGACGAGAGCAGATCCCCTTAGGAAGTGGTCTCACAGGTTGACGATGAAGATATAGCCAGAGTGAGGATGTGTTATGGGGTGCAAATGTTGCAAGCCAACCTCAGCCCCGCGAACCCCAGGACGATGCAGCGTCACATCTGCGTACAGCAAGCATTAGAAGCATCAGGGGTTTGCACAATCCCCAAGGAGCATGCCAGGGAGGAGGAGGAGAACGAGGTGAGGAGGAGGTAAACTGTGTTGGGGAGCCGGTGGCCAAGAAGCAGCATATCAAGTCCTTCTCAATGGGTTCCGCACAGCACAAGCAGTTCCATTGTCTCAAGGTAATTTGTTTCATCTAGTATGAGGTTCCCTTTATCAAGCTGGAGTGCCCTGGGATTGAGTAAGTTGAGTCCACGCAAGCAGCTCCATGCTAGCAGCCATGCAGCGAGCAGTAACAGCACCAGCACCAGCACCAGCAGAAGACTTTGAAGAGCAGACAGGTGAAGAGAGCAATCAATGTTGGGCAGCAATCAGCACTTGGGAGTTTGCAGATAAGGAGTGCCTTGGAACACAAGCGTGTTCTTCAGATCACGATACACCTGATCTGAAGTGCCAACCTGTCGACATTATATAGGCAGTATTTCAAGGGGATATCCAGAGATGTCTTAAGGGAATTGAGAAATGAGGGGCCCAGGGGTACTAAGGCATGCATATGCTGTTCAGTTGCTCTTGCTAGTTGTTGCTCTTGTCATCTGTCATCACATTGTGATGATCACAATATTTGAAATATTATACTTGACTTCAACAAGGTGCACATCCCAATACGAAGGGTGTAAATCCTGTATGTAACTTATATGGCCATTCTACTTTCCAGCTGGCAGTATTAGAATAGCGATCTGGTCTAGAACAAAATTGAAGCTCATCTGCTGAAAGGTTTGGTAGAAGCCATTGGGGTTAAGTCCTGTTGGCTATATGTGCTGGCAAAACCGGACTTTGTTGAGCCATCTGGCTTCACTTCCAATACCTGTGAAAATATTCCAATACCTGTGAAAATATTCTTTCCTCCAAATTTGCCTTTGCTCAATGTTTTTATGATAAGCCGGCTATGTCTTTCTGTCACCATATTTGAACTGAAGCATTCTGACAGCCAGAAAGCTTTTGGATTTGGCTATCTGGCTGATGACAGAACAGGCGTGATAAACTAACGGCGCTGCCACAGAGGTGGGCCAGCTTCTGAGCGTTAAGAGTGCCCGTTCTGAAGTTCATGACATTCCTTTTCTGAGAATACATTTATTTCTGTATTGTTTCCAGAACGAAATACTCGTATTAAGCTTCACTGACGTATGCAGTCTCATCCAATAATTGTAGTAGCTTGACTCAGTATTAGCATCTCCAAGTCAGTGATGCTTGCTCATGTGAGCTTTTAGTTTGTCTTTAATGCTTTGTAGTGGAGCAAGGCTGGAGTTAGTGATAGGGGGGGTAGTCTCATCTTTCTCGTTCATGGGATTGCCATCAGGCAAGGGTGGTGGGAATGCTTCGTCATGCCCATAGTTATGGAAAACAGCATGTTTTGCAATAAAATCGGCAGTTTAATTCCAACCACACCAGTGTGAACTTACACTTTGCATACTTGAAACGAAGAGAAAAGGAAACTCCGCAGGCAGTGAAAACACTCCCTGCATCAATTCAGGAAAAGGGGTCACCTAGGCCCTAGGCCATGGTCAAGACACCGTGTGACCCTTCCAACAAAGAAGAGAATAAAGAAGTCGATGAGGATCAGGAGGGTGACTAGCAGCGCCCTACTAGGGCAGGAGGAGTACTCCTGACCTTGATGATGAGAGGTGGCAAAAGTTTCCTCGAGAGCGCGTCTGCTACTGACAAGTTTATATGCATACTGAACCAAATGGGTGTGAAGCTTGAAAGCAAGGTTGGTAGCTTTTTTATAGTTGAGACCAAGGGATTCAAAAGGCTCCAAACTGTGTGGGCCGTAAATAACCATTTACGTTCCACCAGAAGGATGGTGCGGAGACTAACTTTGCCTGGGGCTTGCCACAGGTGCCGGCAAAGCATGTTGTGCTGTGGATTGGCGGCTTTGAGTTGGCTTCTGGGTCTGGTGTCTTTGCAATACTTGACTTCCACAAGATGGATGTCCCACTGGTTAGGAGTGAGCTAACTGGAGTCTCAGACCCTGGGCAAGGAAATTTTGCAGGCGCTGACGCTGAGAGCCTCCTGTCCCCTCTGCACCCTGCCCTATTCTAAATGCGTACCTAGGGTGGACAGCAGGTGCTTGTTTGTTTTTATTAGGAATTTCCGCTACTAGAATGGCATCTTGACGACTAGCAGTGAGTCTTTGCTTGGTGGGGAAGCGTTGGGAGAAAATTCATCCAGGCAGGAGGCGCCAGTCCTCATAACTTTTGGACGCCACGTGTCAAACCAAATAAAAATTAGATATTCGGAATCCTGGCGTCGAGAGCTATCCATCGGTATATGTATGGGTCCAATCGGAGGA